>Ga0209056_10006000_pt1 | contig 12598 bp, 14 predicted proteins | sample GraSoiAngelo_114_FD_185876 | JGI IMG/M metagenome (GOLD analysis project Ga0209056, IMG submission 185876) | Grasslands soil microbial communities from the Angelo Coastal Reserve, California, USA - 14_0903_13_40cm (SPAdes) (version 2) | ecosystem: Environmental > Terrestrial > Soil > Grasslands... | reverse complement strand
GCAGCTTCGTGGCCGAAGGCAGGGACAAGGCTGAGGTGATGAAGAAGGCCGCTGACCACGCCAAGGACGCTCACGGTACAGCTCTGATCCTGCCGGACGTTCGTCGAGCGGAAGGTGCGAGCCGCGATTCGCGACGCTGGCGCTCTCAAGGATGCTGCGGGCAGGGACCCCAAGGTGGGGAAGAGCAAACTCGGGTAGACACGCGGCGCCAGATCGCTTGCGTTGATTTGCGCTGAGCGGCTGGCGAAACGGCGCGATTTCGAGTGCGCGAGCGTCGGCTGAGTGCGCGAGTGCCGCGAACGGTCAGCGCACGAAGCGCGAAGCAGACCGAGCGGTTACCCGGAAGTGAGCGACAAAACAGGAGGGGCGGCTGATCGCCGCCCCTCGACTGTTAATCAGGATGTCGCTGGTTCGAGTCCAGCCCGGGGAGCCAACCACGTCGAGGAGCTCTGAGACACCCCCCCAGGCTCGGTAGGCTCTTGCGCTTATTCTCCAGCGGCCTCGTTCGTGAGGCCCTCCAGGCGTGCGCGCCCCATGCGCTCGACTTCATCAACCGCGAAGGACAGAGGGACCAGCCGCTCAGCGCGGGTGAGCGTGCCACGAATCGCTGGAAGTCGCAGGTGCGGGCCAAAGTTGAGCATCCCATCGGCGTCATCAAGCGCGTCTTCGGCTTCACCAAGGTGCGCTATCGAGACCTCGCCAAGAACCTGCCCCCTTGAATCGAAAGAGAGCGCCAGAGAAGGCCGGTACGCGGGGATCCGTTGCAGACCGCGCGAGCGCGCCGCTCGCAACAGCCAGCAGTACGTGTGCTGTCGGAGCGCGACCCCGACTTGGCGGGCTATGTGCGGCGGGCCTTGATTGTGAAATCCGCTTGACAACTCGGGGGCCGCCTCATTCGGCACACCCGGTACTTCCTGCGTGAGGTCGTCGCGGTACAATCAGGGGCAAGGAGAACACGAATGGACGCTTGGACAACGACCCCCGTACAGACGGCGGAGCGAATCTCTGCCTTCCTCTGGAAGGTCTACAGCTGGATGGCGATCGGCCTCGGCGTCACTGCGGTCGTGGCGTTCTTGGTGGGCGGCTCGCCGGAGCTCCTTCGAACGCTGGTGGGCAACCGTCTCGTGTTCTTCGGTCTGGTGATCGCGGAGCTGGGGCTGGTCTTCTATCTTTCCGCCCGCGCGGCGCGTCTGGCCCCCGGCGTGGCGGCGGGCCTCTTCGCCCTCTACTCGGCCCTGAACGGCATTACCCTGTCGGTCGTCTTACTCGCCTATACCGGCGAGTCGGTGACGACGACCTTCGTGGTGACGGCTGGCATGTTCGGCGCGCTCGCCGTCTTCGGCTCGACGACGAAGAAGAGTCTGGCTGGCGCTGGGCACTTCTTCATGATGGGCCTCGTGGGCCTGATCCTGGCTTCGATCGTGGGGGTCTTCTGGCACAACGACGCGCTGCAGTTCCTGATCTCAGTCGTGGGCGTGATCGTCTTCACCGGTCTCACGGCGTGGGACGCGCAGCGGCTCAGGCGGATGGCGCTGGCGCTGCCCGAGAGGCAGGTGGGCGGCTACGCCATCGTCGGAGCACTCTCCCTTTATCTGGACTTCATCAACCTTTTCCTGATGCTCCTGCGCTTCACAGGCCGCCGGGACTGAGCGGCCGAGTGACGAAAGGCCGCCGCTTGCCAGCCAAGAAAGGCTGGGCAAATACGCGCGCCGCAGCATCCGCTCTTGGTGATTCCAGCCGGATCACGCCGCCGGCGCCGAGGCCCCTACCGTAGGACCGTAGAGAAGAGGACCTTCTTGAATCGTTCGAGAGGGATCGCGCGCGGGACGGCGCTCGGGTCGTGGTTTCCGGCCGCCGGGAGGTGGAAGGCAAAGCCCTTGAGGCCGAACTTCGTGGCCTCGGCGCCGAAGCCGAGTTTATCAAGGCCGACGTTCGTCATGACGATGAGGTCCGCGAACTGGTCGACCAGACCGTCGCCCGGTACGGCCGGGTCGACGCAGCCGTCAACACCGCCGGCAGCGAAGGCCAGCCTGGCCTGGTCACGCAGCAGACGGCCGAGAGCTATGCCGCCACCTTCGACACTAATGTGCTCGGCACGCTGCTGAGCATGAAGCACGAGCTGCGTGTGATGCACGCTCAGGGTAGCGGCAGTATCGTCAACATCTCCTCGACCTATGGTCATAGAGGAGCGGCCGGCGCATCGGTCTACGCGGCCAGCAAGCACGCGGTCGAAGGCATAACGAAAGCCGCGGCGCTCGAAGCCGCCGCATCCGGTGTGCGCGTCAACGCCGTTGCCCCTGGTCCGATCGAGACCGGCATGCTCAACCGCTTCACCGGGACCGCGGAGGCGAAGGCGGCCCTGGCGTCGAGAGTGCCACTCGGGCGCGTCGGCGCGCCCGAAGAAATCGCCCGCACGGTGGTCTTTCTCGCTTCCGACGAAGCTTCCTTCGTGACCGGCCACGTCCTTACCGCCGATGGCGGCAAAACGGCGGGTTGACTGAGTGTGGCGCCCATCAGGCTCCCCAGCGTGGCGGGCGCGGAACTCTTTCTTCGCGGGTAACCGGTATGAAGTCGACGGGGCGATACCGCCGACACGGAACAAGCGTTCAGGGGTGGCAGGGGCCGCGAAGCATTTGGCCGCTGTGTATCCCAAGCGGAATGTTCTCGTCACCCATGCATACGGAGGATGCCATGGCAAAAGCAATCTGGAACGGGGCCGTGCTCGCCGAAAGCATGGCCTGTGTCATCATCGAAGGCGATTACTACTTCCCGCCCGATGCACTCAAACGTCAATACTTCAAACCGAGCGCGACGCACACAACCTGCCCGTGGAAAGGCGAGGCCAGCTACTATGACGTGTCGGCGAACGGGGGCGGTCAACAAGGACGCCGCGTGGTATTACCCCGCGCCCAAGGACGCCGCCAGGAACATCACTGGCTATGTCGCATTCTGGAAAGGCGTCAAGGCGGAGGCCTAGAGGACTTACTGTGTCATGAAGATTGACGACGGCGCACAAATGCTTGCTTCTTCGAAGAAGTGTTTCTTCGGAGAGATTCTCGTTTCCGACTGAAAAAGGGGATCATCGTGGTACTCCCTCGGCCAGAGCGGCTCTCGCGACGTCGAGGCTACGGTGATCGAGGCCCCGGCACCGCGGCGCCTGGCGGTGACATGGCAGGTCGCTGGTTCAAGTCGAACCGGGAGCGAACTACGTTGAGGAGATCTGAGACATCCCCAGATCAAGGGTCCCGCGACTCAGCGCTCCTCGAGCCTTCGGAAGGTGCGACGTCCGGGCTGTAAATGAAGTTGTTCTGGTCGAGACGCGGGCGTTTCGCCGATCGACCAACGCCCAAATCAGCTCGACCTAGGGGTCCGCCCCGGCGCTCAGTGTTGTACGGCATGATCGCCGCGGACTCAGAGCCCGAGGTACGCCCGGCGCAGGCGCTCGTCGTCGAGGAGTGCCGGGGCCGGGCCCTCGAGGACGAGCCGGCCGCTCTCGAGGACGCAGGCTCGGTGCGCGACCGCGAGCGCCTGGCGGACGTTCTGCTCGACGAGCAGTATGGTGACGCCGTCGCGGTTGATCGCCTGCACGACCTCGAAGATCCGGCGTACGAACAGAGGAGCGAGGCCGAGCGTGGGCTCGTCGAGCATGAGCAGCCGCGGCCGGGCCATCAAGGCCCGGCCGATGGCGCACATCTGCTGCTCGCCGCCGGAGAGGGACCCGGCGAGCTGGGAGCGCCGCTCGGCGAGCGTCGGAAAGAGGGAGTGGACGTAGGCCAGACTTCGCTCGCGCTCCCGCCGGGCGCCCGCCGGATGCGCGCCGAGCAGGAGGTTCTCGCGCACGGTCAAGAAGGGAAAGAGTCTCCGCCCCTCGGGCACCTGGACGATGCCGGCCTCGACGCGCCGGTGAGGGGGTAGGAGGGCGAGGTCGGCCCCGCCGAGCGCGACCCGCCCCACGCGCGGCGCAACGAGCCCAGAGATCACACGGAGCGTCGTGGACTTGCCGGCGGCGTTGGCGCCGACCAGCGCGACGATCTCTCGTTCGCGGACCTCGAGGGAGACGCCGGCCAGGGCCTGGAGATCCCCGTAGAAGGCGTCCACCGCGTCAAGCCGGAGCAAGCACAAACTCCTCTCCCAGGTAGGCGTCGATGACGCGCGGGTCGCGGGCGATGCCGGCGGGGACGTCCTCGGCGATCTTCTCGCCGTGGTGCAGCACCACGATCCGCTGGGCCAGGCGCATGATGGCGGCCATGATGTGCTCGATGACGAGCAGCGTGAGGCCCTCCGCGTGGAGTCTCCGGATCAGGTCGAGCATGGGGCCGAGCTCGGCCGGGTTGAGCCCGGCCAGCACCTCGTCCAGGAGCAAGAGCCGCGGACCGGTGGCGAGCGCCCGGGCCACTTCCAGGCGCTTGCGCAGGCCGATCGGGAGGGCGCGGGCGCGGGTCGCGCGAAAGGGGCCGAGGCCGCAGGCCTCGAGCACAGCGGCCGCCTCCCGGCGCGCCCGCCGGACCGACGCGACCCGCGTGAGCGCGCCGATCATGACGTTATCCTCGACCGACAGGTTGCCGAAGGGCTTGACGATCTGGAACGTCCGGGTGAGGCCGCGGCGGCAGATGGTGTGCGGCTCCTGGCCGGCCAGGTCGACGCCGTCGAGGCGCACGTGGCCCGCGTCGGGGCGCTGGAACCCCGCGATCAGGTTGAAGAGGGTCGTCTTGCCGGCGCCGTTCGGCCCGATGACGCCGACCAGGTCGCCTCGCTCCACACGCAGATCCACACCGCGGACGGCGGTGAGGCCGCCGAAGCGCTTGGTGACGCCCTCAAGCGCGAGCACGCGAAGAGTCCCGCCGGCCGCGGCGGGCCGCGAGCCCGCTGAGACCGTCGGGCGCGAAGCGCACGACCACGATCAGCAAGCAGCCGTAGACAATGAGGTAGACCCCGGTGAACCCGGCCCGGACGCCGGCGAAGGTCGCCCGCAGCGAGGTCTCGAGCGTCGTAATCAGGAGCGAGCCGAGGAACGGACCGAGCGCGGTGGCGAGCCCGCCGATGATGGCGTTGAGCGCGAAGCGGATCGAGAGATCGATGGAGAAGACGTAAAAGGGGTCGACAAACCCGACGTACTGCGCCCAGAGCGCGCCCCCGACCGCGGTCAGGGCGGCGCTCGCCGAGATGCTCCACACCCGGAGGCGACGGGTGGCGATGCCGAGCGCCTCCGCGGCGTCTTCGTCCTCGCGCACGCCTGCGAGCTGGTAGCCGATCCGCGATGACTCGAGATAGACCTCCACCAGATAGACGGTCAGCGCCAGGCCGAGCGCGAGATAGAGCCAGCCGCGTCTGTCGACGCCGAGCGTCCAGAGGCCGGGCCGGAAGGGGACGGGGATGCCCTCGGAGCCCTGCGTGAAACCGCGCCAGCGGCTGGCCACGATCAGCAGGACCTGGGCGAATGCGATCGTGGCCAGGGCAAAGTACGGTCCCTTGAGGCGGTTCGAGAGGTAGCCGAGGACACACCCGGCCAGAACGGAGACCACCGCGCCCGCGGCGAGCCCGAGCCACGGCGAGAGCGCCCAGCGCGTGCCCAAGAGGGCGGCCGAATAGGCGCCGATGCCGAAGAAGGCCGCGTGGCCGAGCGACACCTGCCCGGCGTAGCCGCCCGCGATGTTCCAGGCCCCCGACAGCGCGCCCCACATGAGGATGAGGACCAATGAGTCAAGGAAGAAGGCGTCGCGGACGACAACCGGGGCGAGCGCGAACGCGCCGAAGAGCAGGGCGGCGGGCGCGCGCCCCCGGAGCGCCCCCGCGCCGATCACGCGCCGAGCATCTCGGCGCCACGCTGGCCGAAGAGGCCGGCGGGCCGGAGGACGAGGACCGCGATGAAGAGCACGAAGTAGAGGACCTCCTTCCAGGCGGTCCCGAACAGATAGGAGCCGGCGACCTCGACGGCGGCCACGACGAGGCTCCCGGCGAGGGCCCCCAACATGTCGCCGAGGCCGCCCAGCACTACCACCACGTAGGCCAGCAGCACGAACTGGAGCCCGGCCGTCGGGTAGACCGAGTACAGCGGTGCCACGAGCACACCGGCCGCCCCGACGGCGGCGGTGCCCATCGCCCACGTGAGCCGGTACACGCGGTCGGTGTCGATGCCCATGAGCGTCGCGGCGTCACGGTCCTGCGCGGTCGCCCGCATCACGCGGCCGGTGTGCGTCCATTTCATGAAGGCGACGAGGCCGGCGGTGAGCACGCCCGCGACGGCGCACGCGATGAGTTGCGAGACGTTGAAGGCCGCGGTGCCCGCGTGAAGCACCACCGAGGCCTCCCACGGCCGGACGAAGCGGAAGTCGCCGGTCCAGGCGACGAGGGCCAGGTTCTGGAGGACGATGGAGAGGCCGACGGTCGTGAAGATCTGGACGTTGTGGGAGGCGCCGATCACGCCCCGGACGACGAGGGCGTACGTCAGGAGGCCGGCCGCGAAGAACAGCGGAACCTCGACGACGAGGGTGACGTAGGGGTCGAGCCCCCAGAGCGTGAAGGCCCAGAAGGCCAGGTACATGCCGAGCATCAGAAACTCGCCGTGGGCGAAGTTGACGACGCGCATGACGCCGAAGATCAGCGTGAGGCCGACTGCGATCAGGGCGTAGATTCCGCCGAGCAGCAGGGAGGAAACGACGAGCTGGGGGAGGGCCTGCACCTCCTACTTCCGCTGGTCCCAGGGGCCGAGGGGGATCCACTTCGCGCGCTGGGTCGAGAACTCCTCCGGCCACACCGTCACGAGCTGGCCGTCCTGCCACTGGAGCATGTAGTGCTGGACCCGCTCGTTGGCGTTTTGGCCGGTGGGGGCGAAGCGGGCGCCCCAGCCGTTGATGAGGGAGCCGACGGGGAGATCGAGCCCCAGCACCGCCGTGCGGAACGCCGCGAGCTCGTCGGTCCCGGCTCGGTCGAGCACGAGCTTGAGCATCCAGAGGCCGGCCCCCGCGAGCTGGTGGCCACCGAGCGGATACGAGCCCGTCCGCTTGCGCACGGCCTCTCGGAAGTCGCGCTCGATCCGTCGGCCCTCCGGCCGGAGTGCCTCGAGTCGGAAACCGGGCCCCGGCTCGAGGAGCGCGAAGGGGCCGTTGCCCTCAGCGCCGAGCGCCTTGCCGAAGTCCGGCGAGCCGTAGCCGGTGGCGCCCGCGTGCACGAGCGCCTTGAAGAGCAAGTTCTGTTCGCGCGACTGCCGCCAGAACAGCACGGCGTCGTTGCCGCGGGCGACGTGGAAGACCACGTCCGGGTTGAGCTGCTTGAATTTGAGGATGACCGGCGTGAAGTCGTTCGTGGAGGCGAAGGCGTAGTACTCGACGGCCAGCTCCTGCATCCCGAGCTCGTCCCGGGCGCGGTTCCGGGCCGACTCGGTCACGCCTTGGCCATACGAGGAATCCTCGGAGAGAAAGACGACCCGCAGCTCGTTCGGCTTTTTGCCCAGACGCGGCGCCAGGTGCTTGGCCACGAACTCGACGTTGTACCAGCCAAAGCCGGTGCCGTCGATTTCCGTGCGGAACACGTTGGGCAGATTCCGCTTGGCGAAGCGGGGATCGACGCAGGAGGTCTCCCAGTAGATCGCGCCCTGCCGAGCCGCCGCCTCGCTGGCGGCGCCGCAGAGCGTCGACGAGTAGGTGCCCGTGAGAATGCGGACGCCTTCGCGCGTGATGAGGCGGTTGGCCTCGCTGGCCGCCGCGGTCGGATCCGTCGCGTCGCCGACAGCGAACACGAGCCGCTTGCCCATGATGCCTCCGCGCTCGTTGATCATGTCCCGCATGATCTCGAAGCCCTCGAGGTGCCGCTTGCCCTCGAACGCGAGCGGGCCGGTCAACGGCTCGAGAATCCCGATCTGGTAGTCGCCCTGGAGCGCCCCGGCGCCGGGGGGACCGAGCAGGAGGCTCACGAGCAGCGCGGTGATCATCAGGCGCATCGGAATCTCCTCGGTGGTCTACGGGGTTCTAGCATCCGCGCGCGCGGAGTGTCAAGGACACCTGCTTTGGGTACGGCCGGAGGTCGTCTCCCTATTGGTCCCCGGCGCTACCTTCGCCGCGTCCAGGAGTCTGGGGCCGGTGGCCAAGGATATTTGGCGTGGCCATTTGTGCATCGGAAGTTCCGATTCCGGCTCCCGTCAGTCCTTATCTCAGCGCCAGCGCGTCGCGACGGCACCGACCTGCCCGCCAGGCCAGCCAGAACGGAACCGATGATCGGCGCGCGGGCGGGAGCAGCGTGATCATTATCGGACCGAGGACGAGAGCGTACACCTCGTACCCGTCGAAGCCCCACCCGAGAGAGCTGCCGAAGAGGCCGCGCCAGTGCGCGGCCGTCAGTCGCTGCGTCCAGCGGGCGGCGGGGCCTCACTGCGTCTCCTGCGTATTTGTCTCGTTGCTCACGGCGGAGGGCGCCTCGTAACAGCGCCGTCGGTGGCGACGGTGCCAATCGTTCCGGTCTCGCGCTGACGAGGGGCTTGCCCGCCGTGGTCGAGTGCGAGATCGTGTGCGGCAGCCTGTGAGGAGAGCGGTCGTGCGGGAGGACCGGACATGAAGATCACCGACGTCGACCTCACCTTGTTCGCCTGGGAGGGTATCCCGCCCACCACGTACGGCAAGCACACCGGAAAGTTCGGCGGCCGGAGCCACCTCGGCCTGCTCACCATCATCACTGACGATGGAATCCGGGGCCACGCCTTTCTGGGTTCGGCGATGCGGGGGGCGCACCTGGACGGGGAATCGCTGATCGAGGCCCTGAAGCCCGTCGTCCTCGGTCAGGACCCGCTGGATCGCGAACGGCACTACCGGGCGATGTGGCAACGGAATCGGGCCACGACACTCAGAGCGATCGGGGCGGTGGATGTCGCGCTGTGGGACATCGCCGGAAAGGTGGCGGGCCTGCCTATCCACCGGCTGCTCGGTGCCTACCGGGAAAGCGTGCCCGCGTATGCCAGCTCCGCCGTTCTGCCCTCGGCAGCGGCGTACGCCGAGGAGGCGGCGAAGTTCAAGTCCCAGGGGTGGGTGGCCTACAAAATTCACCCCCCGACCGACCCGCAGCTCGACATCGAGGTCTGCCGGGCGGTTCGCAAGGCCGTCGGCGACGGGTTCACCCTGATGCTCGATGGGTCGTGGGCCTATCAATATCCGGACGCGCTGCGCGTCGGGAAGGCCATCGAGGAGCTGGGGTACCACTGGTACGAGGATCCGCTGGCTGACGATGACCTCTACAGTTACGTCAAACTGAAGCAGCAGCTGCACATACCGATCCTGGCCACCGAGTATTCCCCGGGCGGGTTTACCGCGTTCGCCCCCTGGATCACCGCCCAGGCAACCGACTTCCTCCGCGGCGACGTGGCGGTCAAGGCTGGTATCACCTCGCTCGTCAAGACCGCGCATCTGGCCGAGGCTTTCCACATGAACCTCGAGGTCCATCACGGCGGCAACTCGCTCAACAACGTGGCGAACCTCCACGTGATCATGGCGATCAAGAACTGCGAGTTCTTCGAGGTGCTGCTGCCCGCCGGCGCCCAGAAGTCTCAACAACGTGGCGAACCTCCACGTGATCATGGCGATCAAGAACTGCGAGTTCTTCGAGGTGCTGCTGCCCGCCGGCGCCCAGAAGTACGGTCTGGTGGAGGACATCGAAGTGGACTCGAACGGGCTGGTGCACGCGATGGGCGAGCCGGGGCTGGGGGCCGCCATCGACTTCGATCTGATCGAGCGGCAGAAGACCGCCGTTCTTAGATAGACGCCGCGCGGGGTACCCGAGTCAGGATCGCGCCGGGGGCCACTTGGACCGTGAACGCGGGAACTCGACGCTGGGGAAGGGCCTCAATCGCTTGCACGGTCTTGCGCTTAACGACCCGCGAATCGCGATGACTTCGCGTCCGCGCCGGTCGCGAGAGTACGTCTCTAGTCGCGAGCGGTCAGGCTGTGAACGCGTAGTAAGGTCGCGCGGTTACGCGTAAGAGCGCGGGAAGAGGCGAGGCCACGCTCATCACCGGCCCTCGTCTGTTAATCAGGATGTCGCCGGTTCGAGTCCAGCCCGGGGAGCCAATTACGTCGAGGAGTTCCGAGACCCCCCCACCAGCTCGGTGAGCTCTTGCGCCGATTCTCCAGCGGGCTCAGGCCGGTAGACTCAGCGGATGATCTCGACCTCAACGAAGACCAGTTCCTGGTCGCCGCTGTTGAAGACGTCGTGCTCGACGCCGGCCGGGCGGAAATAGGCAACGCCACTCGACAGATCCGAGAACAACTCCTTCCCGCCCTCAACCGTCCGCATGCACCCGGCAGTCACTGGGACGACGACGTAATCACACTCGTGACGATGGAACCCCGTGTGGGCGCCCGGGGCCAGGCGGTGGCGAGTGACACGTACCCGCGCGTTGTCGATCTGGCGATCGGTCTCTTCGAGCATGGACACCGTTCCAGTCTGAGTGGACGGGGCGAAGGTAGCGCCCGGGAACAGTAGGGTCAAGGACGACCTCTGGTTCGCTCGATGCCCTTGATAGTCGATCGCATCGAGCGCACGATCCTGCTGGTCTCCAAGCCGTCCTCGCTCGGAGGACGCCCGCTCCCTATGATCGATCGGCCGGTCCGCGCTGAGGTCGGACCACGTCCGCCACCACCTGCGGGCGTGCGGGCGGGCAAAGACTAGCGGAGCGGACGATGCGAATCAACTGGAAAGGGGGCGCCGCCGTCGGCCGCTCGACGGGGACTATAATGGCCTCGTCGTGAACGTCGCCGAGCCCTGGAAAGCCCTGCCAACGGGTCCTGCGCGCCCATCGGTCCCCGAGCTGTGGATGCTGGAACGGGAAGGGTCGGAGTCTTGAGAGCGGAGCCTCGGAGGATCGGCCGTCATGACACCCCTCTACGGCGCGGGTAGCGGCCTCCATGAGATCGTCCCCCATACATCGTGCTCGGGTCGGGCCCCGCGGCGAACAAGGTGGGTGGCTCGATGACAGCTCCGCTTCGGATGGACAGGATCGAAGATGATCGCGTTCGACTTCGGCGACGGCGTCTCCCCTACTGGATTCAGGGCGGTCGTCAGTATGCGACCACTCTCGCTTCGGAACGACGAGCGAATCCTTGAAGATCGGAGGGACGGCTCATCATCGCCCCTCCACTTCGAATCCGAGGGTCGCAGGTTCGCCTCCTTCCAGGCGCACCAACTACAAGAACTTCTGAGATACCCCCACCAATTCGAGGCGGTTGCGCTGGTCCTTGCGTTGAAACGTCGACGGGAACGGGTGCAACCGCGTGCGCACGAACTGTTTGGACCGTATCCGCACGGCTTCGGGGGCATGTCGACCCTGATCATGGGGAGTCGTCTGGCTGAGAACGGCGCCTGAATTGCTGGCGCTATCTTGCGCTGAACGACCCCGCGGCTCGCTGTGGCTTCGCGTCCGTGCCTGTCGGGAGCGTCCGTCGATGCCGCGAGCGATCAGCCGACGAACGCGTAGACGAGTCGAGCGGTTACGTGTAAGATCGCGGCGGAAACAGGAGAAGGCCGACCTATCACCGGCCCTCGTCTGTTGATTTGATCAGGATGTCGCTGGTCGAGTCCAGCCCGGGAGCCAAATGGGTCAGGTAGTCGACCAGAACAGGCGGCCGATAGCAGGGTCCATGTAGGCGTCACAGAGACGCGGAGCGGGTTCATCGACATGGACGACCAACTCATCCAGGACATCCGGACGTTACTCCAAGCGCTGCTCCCGGAAACGCAGAGCAACATCCTCGAGCCGCAGATCATGGCGATGAACAGAGGCAGCAAGGAAGCGCGGCTCGAGGCGCGGCTCATGGTGGTCGGAGGACTCATCTGGGCCTCCATGTGCGGGTGGCAGAGCGCTCAGCCGAGCGATCACATGAAGGCCAACGACGCCCTCGAGGACGCGCTGCGCCTGACCGGATGGGACGCCGAGCTATCCTGAGCGCGCCGAGGCTGAAGGGCCTCGGAATCGGATGGACCCGTCGGGGCAGTGATCCGCGTGCGGCTGACGAGATCGGGCCCTCGGCGAGGAGGCGTCAGGTCCCCGGAGTCGGCTGAAAGACTGTCTGGAGCACGCCGATGAGATCGACGAGCTTGGCGAGACCCGAGCTCTTCGCCCGAAGGTCAGGCACCAAGGTCCGCGTCGTGGTCGCGGCCGTCCGGCGGAGCAACGCGACGAGCTCGCTGCCGACGGAGGTGAGGCGGTCGGCGACTTCCTCGCGTGCTCGCTGGGTCCGCCCCACTTCGGCCCGGAGCTGGCGTTCCTTCTCGAGAAGTCGCGCGCATTCTCTCTCCAGCGTCTTCGTCCGGTGGCGGAGCTGCTCGTTCTCGGCACGAAGGTGTCTGTTTTCCCGGTCCGTCGACTCGATGCGGTCGCTGAGCCGATTATAGGCGTTGAGGACATCGCGCACGAGACTCAGACGGTTCTGGCTCTCGGCGAGCCACCGACTCGCCCAGTCCCGATCGTCCTTGGACGATGTGTTCATAGTTGCTTCCCCCTCGAGCGCGGCGTCCGCTGCCCTCGCTCACTCTGACCCGAGTCAGCGTCGACCGGGCAGGGCTCCCGCCGAGCACGGCCGAATGTGGTCGTTGGCACGGGCCAGCGAGCAGAGATTCT
>Ga0209056_10005996_pt1 | contig 12604 bp, 10 predicted proteins | sample GraSoiAngelo_114_FD_185876 | JGI IMG/M metagenome (GOLD analysis project Ga0209056, IMG submission 185876) | Grasslands soil microbial communities from the Angelo Coastal Reserve, California, USA - 14_0903_13_40cm (SPAdes) (version 2) | ecosystem: Environmental > Terrestrial > Soil > Grasslands... | reverse complement strand
CCCCGCAAGATTGATAGAGATGGTGTAAATGTCCGACAAATACATTTGCAATGGATCTTGGGTTTTTTCTCCGATCTTAAAAGCCGTGGTTGGCGCCGTGGGGGTGATGATGGCGTCAACACGCTGGAACGCTTCCTCAAAGTCCTTCTTGATCAGGGCACGCACTTGCTGGGCTTTGAGATAATAGGCGTCATAGTAACCGGCAGAAAGCACGTAGGTGCCAAGCATGATGCGACGTTTGACCTCCGGGCCGAACCCTTCTTGACGGCTGAGCATGTAGGTTTCCGTGAGGTCTTTACCGCGAGCGCGATATCCGTAACGCATGCCGTCGTAGCGCGCTAGATTCGAGCTCGCCTCGGCCGTTGCGACAATGTAATAGACAGCAATGGCATATTCGGTGTGCGGCAGAGAAATCTCTTCGATCACGGCGCCGTTTTGTTCGAGTAGGCGCACGGCTTGGCGGAGTGCCTGTTCAACTTCGGGCTGCATGCCCGATACAAAGTATTCTTTAGGAATGCCCAGTCGAAGCCCTTTGATATCGCCCGTTAACCCTTCGGAGTAGGGAGGCACAGGACGATTTACCGAAGTCGAGTCGGCAGGGTCGTGGCCGGCGATGGCTTCGAGCATCAGCGCGCAGTCCCTGACGTCTTTAGTCATCGGCCCCACTTGATCCATGGATGATGCGAACGCAATGATGCCGTATCGACTGACCCGGCCGTAGGTGGGCTTGAGGCCGACGATGCCGCAGCAGCCGGCGGGTTGGCGAATCGAACCGCCGGTGTCGGTGCCCAAGGCGGCGATGCATTGATCGGCGGCTACCGCGGCGGCTGATCCGCCCGATGAGCCGCCCGGAACTCGATCGGCCCTCCACGGATTGCGCGTCGGAAAAAAAGCCGAGTTTTCCGCCGACGAACCCATAGCAAATTCATCGAGATTGGTCTTACCGGTGATGACGGCGCCGGCAATGCGAATCTTACTGATGGCCGTACAGTCATAGGGCGGAATAAAGTCACCGAGGATCTTTGATGCGCAGGTGGTTCGGATGCCTAGCGTGAGGAAATTGTCTTTGATGGCGAGAGGAATTCCCAGGAGAGGGTGAGAATTCTGATCTTGTTTGAGACGCTCGTCGGCTGCCTTTGCCTGCTCCAACGCGCTGTCACGGCACAGCGTAATATACGAATGGACTTTGTCGTCGGTTGCGGCTATGCGGTCGAAAACTGCCGCAGTGAGCTCCTTCGATGAGAGCTCGCGCTGACGGAGTAGGTCGGAGGCTTCGTGGAGCGTGAGTGCTGGGGGATTCATTCAATAATCTTAGGGACTCGAAAAAAGGTTTCGTCTCTTGCCGGCGCGTTGGCTAGCAGGGCGTCAACGTTGGGTCGGTTCGTGACTTTGTCTTCGCGAAAGGCATTGACGATATCGACGGCGTGGGCGAGCGGTTGAACCTCCGATGTGTCCAGTTGGTTAAGCTTGTCCATGTACTGCAGGATTTTATCAAGTTGCTCGGTGAAGCGCTCTTCTTCCTCGGCGGTCAAGCGGAGGCGGGCCAGCATCGCGACGCGCTGAATCTCTTCGCGGCTGAGTTTCATTGGGGGTTTTTTAACATAAGCATTCGGCCAATTCCAATCCGGTCAGCTTGGTCGGGCGGTACTATCAGGTTTTATTTGCAGTTGGCGTCCCTTTTGGTTAAAAGAGAAAAACCATGCGCCGCGGACAGTTGCCGTTGTCAGATGAATTTAGCCGGCCGCTCGAATTCGTAGACATCGAAGAACAAGGGTATTCACGCGGATTCAACTGCATTGCCGGATTAGATGAGGTGGGCCGAGGGCCGTTAGCCGGTCCGGTAGTCGCGGCCGCGGTGGTCCTGCCGCGAGGTTTCACGCATCCTGAGATCAAGGACTCCAAATTATTGACCGCTGACCGGCGGGAGACAATTGCGCCGGTTATTAGAGAAAAAGCAGTATGCTGCGGGATCGGGGTTGTTGAAGTGGAAGAAATCGATCGAATCAATATTCTTAACGCGAGTCTTCTGGCAATGGTGAAGGCCTTTCGTGGGCTGAAGCCAGCGCCCGATTATCTGCTTATTGATGGTAGGGAGACAATCCCGCCGGGATGGTTTAAGACGGGGAAAAAGGCAAGTGGATCCTCGCCTCAGCAAAGAACGATCATCAAAGGCGATCAGTTGTGTATATCAATCGCCGCGGCGTCCATACTCGCGAAGGTAGCGCGGGACGAAATCATGGTAGAGTTCGATAAAAAATACCCTCAGTATGGCTTTGCCAGCCATAAAGGCTATAGCAGCGCCGTGCATCTCGAAGTCCTGCGTCGCTTTGGTCCGTCGCAGATCCATCGCAAAAGCTTTGCGCCGGTTCGGGACGCCAGCCCCAAGAATGCCGAGTGGATTATCGGCTCTCTCTTTGAAAAGCGCTGACCGTGGCTAATACGAAACAACTCCTCGGCAGGGAGGGGGAAAAGATTGCGGAGCGATACCTTAAAAAGAAAGGATACAAGCTGGTCGAACGAAACTACCGGTGTTTGTCGGGTGAGGTGGATCTGATCGTCCTGGATCGTCGTGTCATTGTGTTTGTCGAAGTCAAAACCCGTTCCGATGATCGTTTCGGCACGCCGTTCGAGGCCGTGGAGGCGAGAAAACAGCAGAAGATGATCCGGGCCGCCCAATTCTTTTTGCACGCGAAAGGGCTTCAACAGCGCGAGGCGAGATTCGACGTTGTGGGCATATCCTGGCCGGGCCGGCAACCGGTCGTGGAACACATAGAAAACGCCTTTGAGTTATTTCAAGGGGTAGATTGATGTTGGATATCAAGTTGCTGCGTGAGAATTTGGCACGCGTGAAGGAGCGGATGGCGACCCGGGGAACGGTGGTGGACTGGGATGAATTCGTTTTATTGGATAGAGAACGGCGTGAAGCGTTGTCGAATCTGGAAAGACTTAAGGAAAAGAAGAACCGCCTATCCGGCGAGATCGGTAAAGTAAAAAAATCTGGCGGCGATGCGGCTTCGCTGATGCGCGAAGTTGAAGAAATATCGGAGGCGATAAAAAACGGTGAGGGACCGCTTGCAGAAATCGAAGCACGCTTCGAAAAGTTCATGTTAATGGTTCCAAATTTACCTCACCCAAGCGTTTCGCTGGGGAAAGGTTCGAAAGACAATAAAGAAGTGCGTCGCTGGGGCGAGCCGCCGAAATTCGATTTTCCAGCCAAAAATCATTGGGATGTTGGTGAGGAGCTGGGAATTCTTGATTTCACTCGCGCTGCCAAGCTCGCCGGTGCTCGCTTCGCTCTCTACAAAGGCGCCGGAGCACGGCTGGAGCGGGCCTTGATCAATTTCATGCTGGATCTGCACACGCAGGAACGGGCTTACAAAGAGGTGTTGCCGCCGTTCCTCGTCAATCGTGATGTCATGACGGGAACCGGGCAATTGCCCAAGTTCGAAGAGGACGCGTTTCGCATTGCCGACCCTGAATTGTTTCTTATACCGACAGCCGAAGTTCCGCTGACAAACATTCATCGCGGTGAGACGCTCGAGCGCGACGATCTGCCGATCCGTTATGTCGCCTATACTCCTTGTTTTCGGCGCGAAGCGGGTTCTTACGGACAAGACGTGCGCGGATTGATTCGACAACACCAGTTCAACAAGGTCGAGCTGGTGAAGCTGACGGAGCCGGAAAGTTCATACGAAGAACTAGAGAGAATGGTACAAGATGCCGAGGAAGTTCTAAAACGCTTGAAACTACCCTACCGAGTAGTCGAGCTTTGCACGGGCGATATGGGTTTCTCTGCTGCCAAAACCTATGATCTGGAAGTCTGGTTGGCGGGACAAGCCAATTATCGAGAGATTAGCTCGTGCTCCAACTGCGAGGACTTCCAGGCCCGCCGCGCGCAGATTCGTTACCGCAAGGAAAAGAAGGGTAAACCCATCTTCGTTCATACGCTGAACGGTTCCGGGTTGGCCGTGGGAAGAACGCTCGTTGCTATCCTGGAGAACTATCAACAAAAAGACGGAACCGTCGTGATCCCTGAAGTCTTGCGCCCATACATGGGCGGGCTGGAACGAATCTCTTAGACAGTTTCCCTTCCACGATGCCAGAAAGACGCTTGGGCTTTTTTGGTCTTCCTGTATTAAGTTAATCGCCCGCCGGCTAAATTTTTGGTTTTCTCTTGAGTAACGTTACGAGTTCCCCGTAATCCCATTTCCGCAACCCGAATCTTCCTTCCGGCTTTGGCAGCTTGCCATCTTGCATCCAACGGTCGATGGTACTTTTTGAGACGCCGAAGAGCCGGGCGACCTGACGCTTGCCGATGAATTTTCTCCTCTTGGCCTTTTTATATATTTGGTGCCCGGCGAAGGTAAAAAATAACCCGAGAAAAAAAGTTATCGAACTTAGGTCTCGTAATCCTTGCGCAAAGGAAAACAGCGCTACCAACCAAAACAGCAAGCCAAAACCTAAGATGATAAGAGCTGTCATCGAGTTTTTCGATTCAGTAGCCTATGTTGAGGTACGGATCATAGGTAGGAATCTGAGATCCGTCAAGGCGAGGAGACCAGCCCAAGCAGTCACCCAATAAATACGCCGGTTAGTTTATGCGCCGCTGGCCATTGATCATTGGCGATGCCCTGCCGATATGTTAATCTAAATCATCTTCAAAGAAGTGTTGACGCGGTGCCTACAAGAAGACGAAACTCCCGCTAGGAATTCGACAAGCTGATTCATATAGATCGGAGGGGTGGGTGAGCGGTTGAAACCACCGGTCTTGAAAACCGGCGTCCACTTCGTGGACCGCGAGTTCGAATCTCGCCCCCTCCGCCATTTCAATTTAGTCAGGGCGCACTTACGGAAGGATGTTGATTTGAATCCCCCAGGTTGGCCTTGTTTCGAGCCCTGCTAAGGATTAGTGTCTTTGTATACCCGCGATTGAGGTCATGGAAAAACGACAGCAACAGTTCTCCATCGGCTATTTTATTTTGGCGATCCTGATCATTTTCGGTCTGCAGACGTATTTCGCCGCGCCCCCGGTCGAAACCCTCAACTACAGCGAGTTTAAAAATTTAGTGACAAAAGGGCAGGTTTCAAATCTCGTCCTCGGCGAAAAGGCCATCCGCGGTGAAATCAAACCGGAAGCGGTCAAAACCGCTGTTTCCCCCGAGCGGCTCAAATCTTTGGGCAATGAGTTCAAGGAAGGGAAGAAGGCTTTGCCGTTTGTCGTCGTACGGGTTGAGGATCCTGAATTAGTATCCGACCTGCAAAGGTCCGGCATCGCCTTCAAGGGTGAGGTAACTAGCGACTGGGTACCCACAGTGCTGTCTTGGGTCGTACCCGTGGTGCTCTTTTTTCTCCTGTGGAATTACCTTTTCAAAAAAATGGGCTCCGGCGCCGGCGGTCTGATGCAAATTGGCAAGAGCAAGGCCAAGGTCTATATCGAAAAAAAAACCGGAGTAACATTCAATGACGTCGCGGGAATCGATGAGGCGGAAGAAGAGCTTGTGGAAGTCGTCGAGTTTCTCAAGACTCCGCAAAAGTATCAGCGGTTGGGTGGACGTATACCTAAGGGCGTTCTCTTAATCGGTCCCCCGGGCACCGGTAAGACGCTGCTCGCTCGAGCGGTCGCGGGCGAGGCCGGGGTGCCGTTTTTCAGCATCTCCGGATCGGACTTCGTCGAAATGTTCGTGGGCGTGGGCGCGGCGCGAGTGAGAGATCTTTTCAGCCAGGCGGTTGAACACGCGCCCAGCATCATTTTCATCGACGAGCTGGATGCGCTGGGCAAAGCCAGAGGGATGAACCTGTTGGCGAGCCATGATGAGCGGGAGCAAACGCTCAATCAGTTGCTGGCGGAAATGGATGGTTTTAATCCGAACCAGGGCGTCATTATCATGGCCGCGACGAACCGGCCGGAGATTCTCGATGCCGCGTTGCTGCGCCCAGGGAGATTCGACCGGCAAGTGTTGGTCGACCGTCCCGACGTCAAAGGGCGGGAGAAAATTCTCCGCCTGCACGCCAAGAAGATTAAATTGTCGCCGGCCGTGGACCTTGCCCAGATTGCCGCGAAGACGCCGGGTTTCGTGGGCGCGGATCTCGCCAACATTGTAAACGAGGCGGCTCTTCTTGCCGCGAGGCAAGGAAAGGATGCCGTGGAGACGGCGGACTTTGATGAGGCGATCGAGCGGGTAATTGCAGGCTTGCAGAAAAAAAGCCGTGTCATGAACCCACGGGAGAAAAAGACCGTGGCCTATCACGAGTCGGGTCATGCTCTCGTTGCCGAATTGGTCCCGGGTACCGACCCGGTGTCCAAGATAACGATCATTCCCAGGGGAGTTGCCGCTCTAGGGTACACACAGCAGCTTCCCACGGAGGATCGCTATCTCATGACCCGTTCCGAACTGTTGGCTCGGATCTACGTCCTGCTGGGCGGCCGTGTGGCTGAGGAAATGATCTTCGGCGATATCTCGACCGGGGCTCAGAATGATCTGCAAAAAGCAACCGAGATTGCCAGGACAATGGTCACGCAGTTCGGCATGAGCGAGCGGCTGGGTCTTGTGGCTCTCGAAGGCCAGCGCACGCCGTTGTTTTTGCCGGGCGCTGGTCACCCCTCTAAGGAATACAGCGAGGAGACGGCTCGAATTATCGATGAGGAAATCAAGAAGGTGCTGTCCGAAGCGCATGCCAAAGTCCGTGAATGCTTACGGTCACACCGAGAAGCTTTAGAAGAGCTCGCCAAACTGCTGCTCGAAAAGGAAGTGGTGGACCGGCCGCAACTTCAGGCGATACTGAAAAAGCGAAGCGCCGATGGCGGGCTAGGGGCTGAACCAACGGTCGACGATGGCCAGAGACCGGCAACGGTTGATCACAAGAGTTAACAGCCTGCTGCATTTTTGCAGTGGCATTATGGTTCTCTGTCTTTCGCAGATGTCGTTTTTTCCTCATTCAAACCGCTGATTTTCGCGTTTCGATTTTACAGCAGCGCTAATACATGATTCGACTTCTCGTGCGATAGCATTTGCTGCCTTGTCGCCTAACGCTATTGGCGGACATTGCGCTGTCGAGCGAAAACGTTGTATGAGTCTTCGTTGTTCGAGGGCGATTCTGCTGTTTTTTTTGCGCTCATAAAATCTCAAAGTTGCGCGAAGCTTCTAGGGCAATTTGGTTTGTAACGTGAAAGAAATCACACATGTCTATTTTAAAGGTTGAAGGGCTGAGCAAGTCTTACAAAGACGTCAAAGCCCTGGACAACGTCAACTTCGAATTCGAAAAGGGGATCCTTGCCTTCCTCGGTCCGTCCGGCTGCGGCAAGACAACACTGTTAAGGTCCATTGCCGGCCTTGAAATTCCAGATGCGGGCTCCGTCTTCATTGCAGACAAAATTCAGACCTCGATCGAGAAAGGCATCTTAGTGCCGCCTTACGCTAGAGCAATCGGTTTTGTGTTTCAAAATTATGCGCTCTGGCCGCACATGACGGTCTTCAGCAATATCGCATTTGGGCTCAAGCTCCGAAGGTTAGCGGGCGCGGAGATCAAGCGCAAGGTTTTGGCCGCGTTGGAATTAGTCGGACTTCAGGGCAGGGAAAATCGCTTTCCTTCCCAACTGAGTGGCGGACAACAACAGAGGGTCGCGTTGGCGCGCAGCCTGGCATTGGAGCCGAGATTGATTTTGCTGGATGAGCCATTGAGCAACCTGGACGCCAAACTCCGCGAGGAAATGCGAGTGGAGCTGAAAAAGCTGATCCGAAAAATCGGCATCAGCGCGCTATACGTGACACACGACCAAGAGGAGGCTTTTGTCATCTCGGACCGGGTGATCGTCATGGAACGGGGAAAAATCTTGCAATACGACACGCCGGACGAAATCTATAGTCGGCCTGCAGATCCGTTTGTGGCGTCTTTTATCGGACACTCAACATTGATTGATGGTACGATCACTAGAGTCGATGGTGAAGACTGCATCGTCACCATTGCGGATTTCAATAATGCCGCTTTGATTTGCCCGACACCGAAAGACGGGCTGCCGGGAGGCCCCTGCAGCGTGGTGATCCGCAATACCGAGATCAAGTTGAGCACCGAGAAGTTTGGAAGCGACACGGTCAACGTCATGGAAGGATTTATGACCAGCCGGGAATATCGCGGAGGTTTGACCGATCATCGGGTTCGAGTGGGATCGAGAGAAATCGTTGTCACCTCGCATCGGTTGTGTCCCATGATCCATGTCGATGGCGATGGCGGTAATATTTTTCTGCATGTCGATAAATCGGCCATCAGCTTAATCGTTCATCATAAGGACTCAGGATCATGGTCCGCGAAAACCTGAGACTTCCTCGCCCGCTCTAAGGAGAGCTGCAACGGCTACCTGGAAATCAATCAAGCTGGTTTCTCGCCAGGGTACCCTCATCCCTCTCTTCGGAAGCGTACTAACCGGCGGAGCGATCGTTCTCCCGATCGCAATCGTCCTATTTCGTAGTATCACCACTGCTAAGCTGGGGGCCTTTGTCGGTTTTACCGGAGAGAACTACTTCCGGGTGTTTGCGGACCGGGACATTTGGCTGATGCTTAACAACTCGATGGTGTACGCCGCTGGCGCGGCCGCCCTTGGCACCGGGTTGGGAGCGCTGCTGGCGTGGATCGTTGCGCGAACCAATACGCCAGGAAGGGCGCTCGTCGAGCTGATGCCGCTCTATCCTATTCTTATGCCGCCGATCATGAAGAATATCGCTTGGATTCTCCTCTTGGCTCCGAAGTCCGGTATCTTGAACAATATGCTCCAGCAATACTTCGGCGTCGAGCTACAGGTTTTTAACGCCTTCAGTCTCGCCGGTATGATTTGGGTTTTCGGTCTCGCCTGTGTTCCCCTCGGTTATCTCTTTTTACTCCCAATCTTTCTCTCCTTCGATCCGTCACTGGAGGAAAGCGCCTATATCGCCGGCAGCAAACCTCTGAACACGATGTTCCGAATCACGTTCCCGCTCGCTATCCCGGCCTTGTTGTCGGCCTTTGTTCTGAACTTTCTCCGAGCGCTTCGCTCGTTTGAAACTCCCGTGCTTCAGGGAACGCCGGCCGGTATTAAAGTCTTCGTCAATCGTGTTTATGATTCTGTTGCCTTGGAGTTCAATACCGGGCTCGCAACGGCGTACAGCATGGTGCTGGTCGTCCTATCCGTTATAACTCTGCTTTTCTACGTCCGAGCCACGCGGTTTTCCGAGCGCTACGCGACGATAACCGGCAAGGGATATAGGGTTAAGGCGGTTGACATCGGAAAGTGGAAATACGTGACGTTTCTAGCGGTATTAGGCTACTTTCTTGTCGGCATCGCGATTCCCTTTGTGGTTTTGATTGTTGTTTCCATGATCCCTTACTTTGACTATGACACTTTCATGAAATTCCCATCCAATATCGTCTTTTCTAACTACTATACAGTGATTCACCACCCGAGTTTCGTCACGGGGTTGTACAACTCCCTCGTCCTGTCCACCCTGATAGCTATTGTAACTGTATTTGCCGGTATCGTCATGGCTTTCACGATTTACCGGACCAGAACGTACGGGGCCAAGGTTTTTGAATTTATTGGTACGCTTCCTTTGGCTTTTCCGCCGTTGGTCCTGTCAGTGGGGCTAGTGATTATCTTTCTCGGAACCCCTTTGTACAATAGTCTCTGGGCGCTCGGACTCGGCTTGTTTGTTGCCTATTTCCCTTACGCTTTCAGGAATGCGTCCGGTTCCATCGTCAATATTCACAAAGAACTAGATGAGGCGGCCTGGGTACACGGAGCGAAGTGGCGACATGTATTTTTTAAGATAACTCTGCCGATTTTGAAGCCATCGGTGGGTGGAGCGCTCTTCTATATCTTCGTTGAGGCGATCCGTAATGTCGACGTCGCTGTCCTTCTCGTGTCCCCGGGACATGAATACGGGCCAGTAACGCTGTTCGAATATTTTAGAGTGGGCCAGTGGGCCGAAGCTGCCGCAGGCGGTGTCATTTATCTTGTCATTTTGATTGTGGCCGTGACCGTTGCCAAGGTTGCATTCAATATCAAATTTAGTCTATGAGAAGAAATTCCTTCGAGACGAAATTCATAAAGGGGGTCATGAGGATGACAAAAAAGAATTTGACGATTGGTGCGGTTGTTTTTCTAGGAGTGTTGTCCGCTTTGCAAGGGGGGCAGGGGGCTGAGACCAAAGATAAGGAAACGGTTCAAAAAGCGACCGAAAAAAAAGTGGCACCTAAAGCGGCTGCCGATGCCACTGCGGCTGCTGCCCAGGCATTTGAAAAGGTCAGCAAAGAGCTTTATCCAAAGGCCAAGCAGGAAGGCAACTTGATCATCTATTCCGTGTGGGATGTGGAGCACCTTCGCGCCATCACGGATGCTTTTATGAAGAAGTATCCCGGCATCAAAGCAACCTACTGGCAGGGAACAAATCCAAATATTGTTACTAGAGTGTTGACGGAGTTCCAGGGCGGGCAATCGAGCTTCGATGTCGTGCTTTCCGACAATGCGCCTCCAGTCATTCGGGCTGCCGGAGCGATCGCGCCCTATGAGACAGTCCAAAAGGATGTTTTGCATATCCATGACCCGACCCTGGCTACCGTTAGTCTGCAGATCCAAGCCTTGACCTATAACACGAAAAAGATCAAACCGCCGGATCTACCTAAGAGCTGGGAAGAGGTTGCTAACCCCAAATATAAGGGAATGGTGGCGTTGGACGATCCGATGAGGGCGGGGCCGCTCAGCTCAATGCTGGCGGGTCTGAAGGAACAGTGGAAAGACGATACACGGTTCAACAACTTTGTTAAGGGATTGAAGGCGCTGAACGTGCCGGTTCACAAAAGTACGAGCGCGATGTTTCGTTTGGTGATTGCCGGGGAATACGCGATCTGCATGCCTGCTCTCCTTCATGATGTCATGGAAGAAAAGGAAAAGGGAACCCCGATCGATTACATAAAAACGGTCCCGCCGGTTGTGTTCCCGCGCCAAGCAGGAATCTATGTCAAAGCGCCAGATCCAAATGCAGCGAAGCTGTTTGCCGAGTGGCTGATCTCAGTCGAAGGTCAGAAGGTGATCGACTCCGTGGGCCGAGAATCCTCGCGCCGGGATTTCGAATCTAAGACTTCGATCCAGCATGCGTTTCCCAAAGGCACCAAGCCGATCCCCGTCAATGATAAACTCTTTCTGGAAGATCCGAAGAAGTGGCTTGACACTTACGTAAAGCCCATTTGGGAAGGCTAGACGTCGAAAAAGCCGGCTGAGTCTCTGATAGCCAACCCGGAATGGGGAGTGCGTCGGGGCGATTCTCAGGGACTCGCCTTCACCCGACTTACGAGAAATTTGACGACGCAGGCCGTTTGGTTTCGGAAAAACGTAGACCTAAAATCACGAGCCGCTCTTGTCGTAGGTTCGAGTGTTTCGGGTTCGGCATTGTGGAAAATTCACCTTTGGTGTGTTACTTTCAAAAACCTACAGGGGAAAAAGCTTCACGACCAGGTATGGGCACCTGACCCCGAAATAGCAGAAAAATTCTAGCCGGAAACGTTAGACAGACTGAAGCCAGCTTTGTTACGGAGAGATGGCCGAGTGGTCTAAGGCGCACGCCTGCTAAGCGTGTGTACCCCAAAAGGGTACCGAGGGTTCAAATCCCTCTCTCTCCGCCAGCTTCTTTTAAAATTGCAGATTTCATTTCAAATGTTAGATTTGGGATCTGAAATCTGGAACCTGAGAGTAACGCGCCCGTAGCTCAATTGGACAGAGCACCAGACTACGGATCTGGGGGTTGGGGGTTCAAATCCCTCCGGGCGCGCCATGTTTTTCAACACTTTACGCGCCGCTGGTCTTCCTCACGGTTCAGCGGGTTGATTTTTGGCCAAATCCCCAAAGGCGATTCTTAGCGAATCACGCAGGAAGAGTTTAAACTTGGTGAAGGGCTTATTGAGCGAATGTCCAGCGACAAGTTTGAACCGGAAAAATACCGCGACGAGTACCGCTTGCGAGTCCTGGCGTTGGTCGATGCAAAAATCAAAGGCCGCCAAATCGTCGCCACGCTCATCACCCGCAAGCCGGCGCCGGTCATCGACCTCATGGATTGAAGCAGAGCATGAGGAAGGTTCCCGAGAAAAAAGTTGCCAGCGCTCGCAAGGTGCAGAAGATAGCGTGAAAGGTCTAACCGCGTCTGCAAACAAGAGGCTGGGGATGGACCCGACTACCGCCCTAAACGTCTTGGCGGATGCTCTTGCCCATTGCCGCAACGAGGATATGCGCACTGTGGAGGTGTTCGCCGCATTGAAATGCGCTTGCCGCAAATGCAACCGCTCAATGGCCCTTTGAGCAGTTTTGCAAGCGCTGGAAAAGGCCGGTGGCAGAATCTCAAGGCTTCCCTAAACGCTGTGAGTAATGGAAGGCTTAAGCCCGCTGCCACCGGCCCAAAACACAAATTATGAAGCTGTACAACCCGTGGGATCTGCCAAGCAACTGCCGATATTACTCCATGAGGCCGAAAGCTGGTTACCGATGTTAGTGTTCTTGATGGTGACCCAGAAAACGAATACCACTAAAAGCACGATCAAAGCATACTCAACAAGCCCTTGGCCGTCCTCCTCGATCATAAGCCTTTTT
>Ga0209056_10005995_pt1 | contig 12604 bp, 17 predicted proteins | sample GraSoiAngelo_114_FD_185876 | JGI IMG/M metagenome (GOLD analysis project Ga0209056, IMG submission 185876) | Grasslands soil microbial communities from the Angelo Coastal Reserve, California, USA - 14_0903_13_40cm (SPAdes) (version 2) | ecosystem: Environmental > Terrestrial > Soil > Grasslands... | reverse complement strand
CCTCCTACGTGAGGGGCGCTCAGCCCGGAGGGATCGCGCTTAAGCTGCGCGCGAAATGCGTACCGGCGCAAGGTGATGCCGCGAGACGCCCCGTCATCTAGGCTCTGATAGCCTGACCAATCTTGATGTGCTGACCGTCGGGCGTTTTGATAGAGAATTCCCGCATGCCCCAGGGCTCATCAGCGATGGTGCTCAACGATGCGATCTCCCGCTCGAGCAACTGCGCGTGGTACGCGTGCGCATCGTCGACTCGCGTACGCCGTGTACGGCCAGCACATAAATGGTTCTGGAGAATCTTCACGAGACTGTGGCGCGCCCCCACGCGATCGCGCTTAAGCTGCGGCCGAACCGCGGGCCGGCGCAAGGCGTCTGGTCGCACGCGCCCGCTCGGCACTACCTTTGGGTGCGGCCAGACCTCTTTTTCTCCGGAGAAGCTCACACCATGTCGGACGAGGTCACATCGCCGGTGCCTACCCGGACGCTCGTGGTCGCGGTCGTCGTGGCGGGGTGGATCGCCGGTTCAGTCCTGCTTGTCGGGTGCGCACGTGAGAAGACCCGGGCACCAGGAGGAGGATCGAGTTTTCAGGAGCGCGCCCGGGAGGCCGGGATCGCGTTTCGGATGCATGACCTGCCGAAGGAACAGGGCGAGCGGTTCCGCATCAACCTGTACGATCACGGCTCGGGCCTGGCGGTGGGCGATTACGACAACGATGGCCACGAGGACATCTACTTTCTCGACCAGCACGGGCCGAACGCCCTGTACCGCAATACGGGCGACGGCTCGTTCGTCGACGTCACCGCGCAGGCGGGGGTCGCCCTGGGCGATCGGATCTCCGTCGGGGCCACGTTCGCCGACTACGACAACGACGGTTGGCCCGACCTGTTCGTAACCAGCACCCGGGGCGGGAACGTGCTGTTCCACAACCGGGGGGACGGCACCTTCGAAGACGTCACGGCGAAAGCCGGGTTGAGCCACGTCGGTCACTCGCAGACCCCGGTGTTTTTCGATTACGACAACGACGGCTATCTCGATTTGTTTCTCACCAATACGGCGCATTGGACCACCGACGTCTTCGACTCCGCGGCAAAATACTTCGAGGGCAAACCCGACCTCGGCAGTCTGCTGACCAGTGCCAAGGAATCCAACATTCTCTATCACAACAACGGCGATGGGACCTTCAGCGACGCCACCGACCGCGCAGGCCTGCGGGGCCGCGGGTGGGCCGGCGACGTGGCCGTGTTCGACTACGACGAGGACGGATTCCTCGACCTGTTCGTGCCCAGCATGGTCGGCCGGGGTCAGCTGTATCGGAACACCGGCCACGGCACCTTCCAGGACGTCACCGCCCAGACGCTCGGCCGGACGCCGTACGGATCAGTCGGGTGCAAGGTGTTCGACTACGACGGCGACGGCCGGCTCGATCTGTTCGTGGTGGACATGCACTCGGACATGTGGATGGGGGTGGATGCCGCCCACCTCACAGTCGACGTCGCGCGGCAGGTGCAACATCGCCGCTTCCTCACGCCGAAGGGGCCGACGGTAAACGAGGAGGCGCCGGGCCTCATCTCGGTCGAACGGGCGATGTTCGCGCGGCAGGGCGAGGATTTCGACGCGCTGCTCTTCGGCAACGCGCTGTACCGTAATCTCGGCCACGGGAAATTCACGGAGACGGCCGTCGCGGCGGGCCTCGAGACGCTCTGGCCCTGGGGGGCGGCCACCGGCGACTTCGACAATGACGGCCACGAGGACGTGTTCATCCCGTCGGGGATGGGCTATCCCTACTACTACTGGCCCAACCAGCTGATGATGAACAACGGCGACGGCACGTTCCGCGACCGGGCCGACGTGCTGGGCATCGAGCCACCAGGCGGCGGCATTTACCTGGAAGAGCGCGTCGGGGGCCAGCCGGCCGCGCGGAGCTCGCGCAGCGCGGTCGTGGCCGATTTCGACGGCGACGGCCGGCTCGAGATCGTGACCAACAACTTCAACGGTTCCCCGTACTATTTCGTGAACCGCCTTCCCCGACGGAACTACGTGGAATTTCGGCTGACGGGAACCAAGAGCAACCGTGATGCGATCGGCGCCGTGGTGCGGCTCTGGGTCGGGAAGACCGTGATGGTCCGGCAGGTGAGCCCGGCGGGCGGTTACTTAGCCCAATCGAGCCGTGTGGTGCACTTCGGTCTCGGCGACGGGACCGCGGTGGACCGGGTCGAGATCCGTTGGCCCCGGGGGATCCGCCAAACGCTGCAGCATCCCGAGATCAATACGCTGCATCAGATTCGAGAGCCGGCCCCCTGACTCGCCTCGAACGGCCACGTTCGTCTCTTCCACGACCACGCCGCGAAGCACACCACACCGAGCAGCAGCGCGCCCAGTCCAAAGGCGATCACCGTGGGCGGTGTCGTCGCAAAGATGAAGATCCATCCCAGCAGCGCGATGAGGCTCGGCACCGGATAGAGCCACATCCGATAGGGCCGTGGCAAGTCCGGCGCGCGCCGACGCAGCAGGGTCACCGCGCCGATCTGCCCGATGAATTGCACCATGATCCGCGTCGTGAGCAGCGCGTCGATCACCATGCCGAGCGATACGAACCCCGCGACGATAGAGAGCACGCCGAGCACCACCAGCGACACGTACGGGAAGCCCTCGGACGGATGCAGCCGCGCAAAGACCTTGAAGAAATAGCCGTCTCGCGCCGCCGCGTAGGGCACGCGTGAGTATCCGAGGAGCAGCGCGAAGACCGATCCGAACGCCGTCCAGAGGATCATCGCCGTGAGGATCGTGGCGACGCCGGAGCCATAGATCCGCTCCATGAAAATCGAGACCACAAAGTCCGCCTGCGGGTGCGACTCGACGGGGACGAACTCGCGCCACGGAACGACGCCGATGATCGAGAAGTTGATCGCGATGTAGATCAGCGCCACCGCGATCGTGCTGATGAGAATCGACCGCGGGATCACTCGGCCCGGACTCTGTACTTCGTCGCCGATGTAGCAGACGTCGTAGTAGCCGAGGTAATCGTACGCGCCCACGCGGGACGCAGTGCCGAGGCCGAGCAGGAAGCCCAGCGAGAAGTTGAAGGAGCCGGGCGGGAAGTCGAAGGCGACCTTGGCGTCGAAGTGCATCGCCCCCGTTGCGATCACGGCGACGACGGTCACGATCGTGCCGACCCAGAGCGTGACGGTGATCGCCGCGATCGATTTGATCCGCCGGTAGAGCAGCGCGAGGTTGACGAGGCCGATGATCGTAATCACGAGCATCGTCTGTCGCGGCGTGATCCCTTTCCAAATGTATCCCAGATAGTGCGAGAATCCGATGTATCCGGACGCGATCTCGAGGGGCCCACTGAGCACGAACTGCCATACGAAGAGAAAGCCCATCAGGCGGCCGACTTTCTCCGCCCCGTAGCCCTGGCGCAGGTAGCCGAACGAGCCGCCCGAACCCGGCATCGCGGCGCCGAGCTCGCTCCAGACGGTGCTGTCGCACAAGACGGTAATCAACGCGACGAGCCAGCCGAGCATCGCTTGCGGACCGCCCAGCGCCGACATGAGGAGCGGGATCGTGATGAACGGTCCGATCCCGATCATGTTCGTCATGTTCAGCGCCGTGGCGTGAATCAGGCCGAAGCGGCGGACCATCGGCGATGCTGACGTCATCTAGGTGAGGTTCTCTTGCACGAATCGCGGGCCGAGATGTACATCCACGTGGACGAGGGGCGCGTGCCCGGCCTTGATGACGAGAATGTCACCGGCTTCGGCTTCGAACTCCTCCCCGTTCACGGTCCAGAGACCGCGACCTTCCCTCACGAATTGGACCTCGTCGTACGGATGGCGATGGGGTCCGGGACCCCGCCCGGGGAGGGCGCTGAGCAGGAACACCGAGACGTTCACGTCGCCGTGGTCGGCTCCGACAAAGTGATGAGAGCTGCCCTGGAATGGCAGGTCCTCCTGACGGACACGGTGCATTTCGCGCCTAAACTGCGGGCCTACTGACTGCGGGCGCAAGGAGGCTCTCCCTTGGCGACGACCGTGCGCCAGTGCGCGAAACCCGTGCGGCCGAGCAGGCGGGAGTATGCGACCGGGCTGAAGGTGGCCAGCACCCATGGCACTGTGGCAAATGCGACGGCGCCGCCGAACGCTCCGAGTATGGCTCCATCAAGCGCGCCGAGCGGCGAGAGGAGAGGGACCAGGAGTGCGCTAAGGCCCGCCCCCGGCACCACCGTCACCAAGCCGAGACTGGCATAGGCGGGCCAGCTGGGGCGGCGCTCGCTTAAGGTCTGGATGTCCGCTGGCCGCACCTTCCGGGTGACGCCTCCGGAGGTGGTGACGACGAGCACGAGCTCCTCGATGTCGAAGACCGGAGCATGGCAGTCGAACTCTTCGCCCGACGTCAGGCGAATGCGCAAAGGACGTTCAGACGCTCCAGGGTCTGCGAAGTGATCGGCGAGCGCAACATGGGGTGGCACGACGAGATCCGTGCGAATCGATTTCATCGGTGTTTTGCGGCGGTTGCTGGGCTTCGGGGACCCCATCGAAAAAGTTGACCACGCCCGTCTCCAGACAGTACTCGGCGCCGACGATCAGCAACCCCTGCTCCGCAACGAGACGCTCCAGCACGGCAGAGCCGTGCCGCAGATGATCGACCGCGGCCCGGATGTTGGCGCGGACGGCGTGCGCGACAAGGGCATCGGCGTCCTGCGCCAGGGGCGTGGCCAGCAAGGGCTCGATGGAGGGCCGGATCCGGTCGACGATAGAGTGGAGGTTGGGCGACTGATGGGGTGTCGGCTGACGCAGCTCCTCCAACGTGGCCGCAATCGCCCCGCACTGCGTGTGTCCCAGCACGACCGCCAGCCTCGTTCCGAAGCGCCCGGCGGCGAACTCCACACTCCCGACCTGAGAGGGCGCCACGATGTTCCCGGCGACACGGATCACAAACAGATCTCCAAACCCCTGCCCGAACACGAGCTCGGCGGGAACGCGAGAATCGGAGCAGCCCAAGACGATGGCGAACGGCTCTTGGGTCAGCGCGAGCCGATGGGTCTGCCGCAGCGCGGCATTGGGGTCATCCACGCCTGCGACAAACCGACGGTTGCCTTCTCGCAACCGCGTGAGTGCTTCGGGACCCGAGAGCATGACGTGGTCGGCGCCCGTCAGGCGCTCGCAGCCTGCACGTCCGGCAGACGGTGGCGGAGCAATACTACGCCGAAACCGATCATCCAGAGCGGCAGCAGGTAGTTGTTGACGGCCGCGACGGGGGCCACCACACCGGTGATGTTGCGGAACATGCCCACGAACCCGCCGGCGGCGACGGCGAGTCCGAAGACCGCAACCCAGGCCGGCGTCGTACGGGAACGCAATAAGGTCCAGCTCGACAGGAGGAAGAACATGCTAAAACTCAACTCGCCCAGGAACTCACCAATGTAGTTACCCAGGTAGGTGTTCAAGCCGCCGAACACGGCTGCGATGACCTGTTGTTGCTCCGCCGTGGCGGCCAGGTGCAGCTGCGCCAAGTGCCAGTGCACGCTGGGCCAGCGCATGAGCCCGAGCATCATGCTGATCGCGGCCAGTGCGGCGAACTGCAGGGCGAGGAGCATGGCCCCCGGAGAGAAGCGCCGCAACGCGCAATATGCTCCGACACCGGCTGGAAACCAGATGAGCGGCAGGAACGCGTACAGCGCCCACGCGGTACGACCCGGAGTGCCCGTCGCGAGCAGACGGGGAAGGACAGTGTTCGCCGGGCCGTCCAAAATGGCCGGATAGTCGAAACGGGCAGCGAGGAACGAGAAGACCGCCAGGAACGCGACGGCCCCGAAAACGAGGGCGAGCCCGCCGAGTCGCACGATGGTGACGGGTTTCACGGGAGCCTCTTTTCGAACCAGTGATGCGCATAGGGCTCGTCGTTGAACGGCGGTACTTCGCGGAACCCGTTGCGGCGGTAGAGGGATTGCGCTTCGGTCAGAGCCTTGTTGGTCTCGAGTCGGAGCAGCGGCAGCCCGCGTTCCCGCGCGAGGTCTTCGAGGCGCAGGAGGATGCGGGTCCCGAGGCCGAGACCACGAGCGGAGGTCGCGACCCACATCCGCTTGATCTCGCCATAGGCCGCGTGACACTTCAGGGCGCCGCATCCGACGGGCTCCTCGTTCAGGGTGGCCAGCACGAAGTAGCCCTGCGGCGGCGTGAGCTCCGCCGGGGCGGCCGATATGCCGCGCGCCGGATCGTAGCCGGTTTCGAACCGGACCGCGAGCTCCGCGAAGTAGCGTTCGAGGCAGTACCGGGCGGCCGGACTGTCGGGATCCTCCACCGACAGGCGCACGGCGCCGCGTGCAAGGCCAGTCAGCCCAGTGTCCTCTTCAGATGGTCGGACAAACGGAGGCTCACGGCGACGAGGGTCAACGTCGGATTCGCGGCGCCACCCGTGGCGTACACCGACGCACCGGCCACGTATAGGTTGCCGAACCCGTGAACCCGGCAGTTGGCATCCACCACCCCCAAGCGGGGATTCGCGTGCATCCGCGTCGTTCCCATGTGATGCCAGCCGCCGCTCAGCGTGCCGGGCCAGGCGTCCTCGTCCCGGGTCACCCAATCAAGCAGCTGGACCCGACCGGCCCCGCTCCGTCCAAGCTCCCGCCCCATCACCTCGTAGAACGCACGAAAAGAGCGCCGGTCGAGCGCCGTCAGCCGCCAGTCGAGCTTCGCGCGCGGCATGTCCAACGCATCGCGTTCCGTGCTGAGCAGGACGCGCGAGGCCGGGTTTGGCGCCTGCTCCTGGCGGGTCATGAGATGGAAAAACAGCGGCGCGCTGGCTGGCGGCGGCTGCTCCGCGCCGGCCGGCGGCGGGCCCGCGTTCCGGTGCGCATCCCGCTCCCGCATTGCAGCCAGCCGATCGGGCGTGCCCCACTCAAAGGTGCTCTGGGCGACCTCGTCGGGTCCGCCCGGCTCCAGGAAAACCGTGGCGTTGAGGATACGCTGCTCGCGTTGCACCGCCGCGCTCAGCGCCAGCTCACCGCGCGCCCTGGTCCGTCCGAACTCCAGCGCGTACATCTTCGTGTTCGCGGCATGGGAGGGCGCGAGCGCGAGACGCCCACTCGGAATTTCGATGTGCTCCATGAAGAAGCGTCCGACCAGGTCGTATGCGTTCCCGAGGCCGGTCGGCGTGCGCCGGTTCGACGCGAGTAACAAACGCGCGTTCTGGATGCTGCAGCAGGCCAGCACGTAGTACCGTGCCCGCGCGCGAAGCTCCTTGCCGTCGAGCGTGCGTATCCGCAGTCCCTCGATGCTGCGCAACGACTCATTCGCCTCCAGCTCGCAGACGTTGGCGTGGGTGTACAGGTGCACATTGGGCGCACCGATCACCGCGGCGCGATAGCGCGCACCGAACCGCGTGGGAGGGCTGAACTGCCACATTTTCGTCCACATCACGCGCGGATCCAGGGGTAGCGGGACCAGGGTGGGATCGCGCCGTTGCCAATCGCCCGCCCCGTACTCGTACGGTCCGAGCTCGAGGAGAGGCTGCGCGCGCGCATAGAACGGGTCCAGCTCTTCCCGACGAATCGGCCATCCGCTGTGGGGAACCCATGCCCGCTCTTCAAAGTCGATCGGATCCAAGGTGGAGCAGAACCCCGCCCAATGTCCGGTGGTGCCGCCGAAGTAATGCAGGCGCGCGGCCTGGAGCGGATAGTACGGCAGACCGACGCTCTCGCCGCGGTAGAGGTCCTGCATCGCCGCCTCGTAGTCGAGACCGCCGCCTTCGAGCAGCAGGACCGTGTGCCGCGAGCCGATCCATTCCAGCGCCATGCTGATGCCGGCCGCGCCGGCGCCCACGATGCACAGGTCGGCTTCGAGCACGCTGCCGTTCGGAAGGGTTCGAGCGTCGATGTGCATGGCGGGACGTCGGGGGGGGTTCAGTCCGAGAGGAGGGAGAAGAGGGCGCTTTGGCGCGCCTCGGTTACCGAGACCACCCATCCCTGCAGCACCATCGTCCGTCCGACCGCGAAGTCCTGCTTGACCAGCCCGGCGATCGATGGGGGCCACGGTCGCGCTGCGAGAATGGCAGCGTACAGCGCGCGCACGTCATTCTCGGTGGGCACGAGCGCGCGGTACCGCAGTCCGATGTTACGCACCGCCTGCGGCCCGATCAGGGAGAGGAGATCGGGCTGCGCCAACGTCAGCAGGTCGACTGCGGGGTTCGCGCTGGCCCCACGCGCGCTTCCGGTCAGGCCTGCCAACGCACTGGCGGCACTCACACCGAGGAACCGGCGACGGTTCATGCTCACGTCCGGAACACGTCGGTGCTGACGTACCGCAGTCCGGAATCGATGATGATCGTACCCACGTGGTCCTTCATGCTCCCGGTGCGGTTGGCAGACTCGAGCTTCGCGGTGATGCGGGCGGACCCCGCTGGCACCACCCGACGGAGCTCCACGAGGGGCGTGTTGCCGATGGCGTCAAGAACTTGTCGGGACGTGCTCGTGACGAAGCCATGGCTCCCGGAGGGGCTCACTTTGGCTCCTTTACATCGGGTTGCGGGCCCTGATGCTGTGGGCCCACTCGGCGGGCATCCCGTCCCTGCGCCAGCAGCCGTTCGACGAAGTCGAGGCGCTCCTGCGTCTCGGTCAGCTCGTGTCGCAGCTTGCTCACTTCGCCTTCCACCGCTTCAAACCGATCCTGGAGTTCGCTCCCACCGGGGAGCTCCTTCTCACCGGGACGGGGCCGCAAACGCCGCGCCCACAGCCCGAACGCCACCGCGAGCGCCACGTGAATCGCGGCATGCTCCGGCTGCGCTTGCCCGATTGCGAACCCGGCCCCGGCCAAGTTGACGACGCTCAGCACGACGGCGATCGGGTACCAGGTCGTGGGATTGAAGGCCATAGGATCGCCTCGTCATCTGAAGGCCGCCGCTCGTCGCAACCATAGCTCGAAGGCAACAACTCCTTGAGCCAGCAACGCGCCGAGTAGGGCGGCCATCAGGAGGGCGCTGGGCGGGCGGAGCATGAGCCACCAAACGGTTCCGCCGGCAGCACCGGCAAGGGCGAGTAACGCGTACGAGAGCCGGGTCGAGGTGCGTCCGATCGAACGGCGCGCCGCAGCGACCACCATCCCGAAGACGGCGCCCGCGGTCAGAATTGGTACGACGCCCCGCAAGGAGAAAGGATGTGGCCCGAGACGCGTGATCGCGGCGAAGGCGCCGAGCATGAGGCCAGTCGCAAGTGTTTCGAGCAAGCCCGGACGGCGGATCAGGTACACGAGGAGGTACAGCCGCCTGGGCGTCGCGCGCGGCTGCTGCCGTCGAGGTGGCAGTGGGAGGGCTCCGGCACCGATCGCAGTCGGTGGCCACCGAGGCGGCGGCGCGAGTCGCGCCTTGGCTTCGGTCTCGAGCTGGACCTCGTCGGTGGCCGTCATAGCTCCTTCCGAAAGCACCGCACGAGACCCACCTCGACAAACCCCACCGCGTGGTGGGCGGCAGCGCTGACATCGTTGTCCGGCTCTGCGTCCGAGGCAAACTCTCGACACCCCTGCGAGCGGCCCCACCCCTCCGCCGCCGCGATGAGCGCCCGGCCCACACCGCGGCCACGCGCTCCCGGCACAACGAACCATCCCTCGAGATACGCCACGCGATCCCCCTGACATCCCTCGGCGTACGGGCGAATCGAGAGCTCGGCAAGGCCGACCTGACGCCCTGCCCCGTCCTCGGCCAATAGGACAGCAAGCGGTTCAGGCGCCTCGCCAGCGAGGAACCGGTCGATCGCTGCACGGTGCTCGGCTTTGGAGCCGTCAGGCCACAGGGCATGACGCAGCTCGAGCCAGGCGGCCGCGTCGCTCCGCGTCGCGGGTCGAACAGTGATCATCGCTCTTCCCGCGCCTTGCTCAGGAGACGTTCCGCGAAATCGAGCCGTTCCTGTGTTTCCGCCAACTCCCGTTGCAGGCCCTGGACAACTTGCTCCAGTGCCTCGAGCTGCGCGGTGACATCGGCCGACGGTGCGTCCGGCCGAGTGGCGCGCATACGCGCGATCTTGACCGCCGCGAAAGCGACGATGGCCACAATTGGTATGAGTGGGGTTAGGTCCATGGCTTCGCTATTTCCTCAGGAGGTGGTGCTCACGAAAGAACGTCCACATCTGACTCGTGGCGTCGATGCTGCGGCTGGTGGGTCCGACCCACCATTCCGGCAACGGCTTGCCGCCAGGCCAGGAGTGGCCGCCTCCCTGAATGGTATAGAGCACCACGGTCGCGTCTCCAGCGCAGCGCGTGTATTCGATACGAGTGACATCCGGAGCGACCCGTGATTCGACGGGTTTCGTTCCGCACCGGTTTCGTCGAGCCCAACCCGCCACCCAATCTCGAACGGCCGGGAACATCACGGTCACGGGGTTGAAGGGATCGCCCAATGGCCCTCCCTGATACGGTACAATTGGATCGGCGGCCCCGTGAAACGCAATCACCGGGACCGGTTGCTGGTCTGTACACCAGCTCCAGTCCATGGGTTGAGCCGCCGCGACCAGCCCGACACCCGCGATCCGGTCCGACAGCGTGCAGGATAGGACGAACGCCATGCCGCCGCCGGCGGACAACCCATTGGCATAGATCCGCGTTGGATCGATGTTGTAGGCCGCCTCGAGTGTGTCGATCAACGCCGAGATGAATGCGACATCCCGGACGAGACCGGCCCCTCGGTCCATGTGCCAAATCTTCGGCACGTCGCTTCCCGACGGGTAGACCACGATGAACCCTTGGCTCTCGGCCAGCCGGTTCCACCCACTCAAGTTCTTTTGCTGGGCCGGCCAGCCCGCCGCGCCGTGCATGCTGATGACAAGGGGCGTCGGCTTGGCGCGGTCGTAGCTCTGGGGGACATAGAGCAGGTACGAGCGCGGCTTGCCCGAGGATACGATAGTGCCGTTGGTCCGATCCAGAACGGCGACAGAGACGACAACGACCAGGACCAACAGCCGGGCAGACCGATGATGGCGAGCAGCACGCCGAGGACGATCTTCTTGGCTTTCATCGCTGCTTCGGGGCCTGGCAGCGCCATGCCTCCGTGATGATCGGCCTGAGCTCGCGGGCGGTCACGGCGGGCAGACGCACCAGGACGGCGGGAAACCCGTTGTAGTGCGGCTCGGTGAAGAACTTCTTCGCGTCCAAGGACAGCAGCACGTCCTTATCCGCGAGGCTTGCGACCCTGACCGCGATGACTTTCGGCTGCGGCACGCGAGGCTTCTTGGGCGTGACGCGCTCCATCCACACCCAGACGAAACCCTTGAGCTTGCCTTTGTTACGAACCGAGAAAGCGAAGTGATTCGGCGCCTCCTCCGTCTCGGGCAACGACAGCGCAATGCGGCGGACGTCGGCCTGACTTGCCACCGGAATCACCTCGGTTGTGGCCCTAGGCCCCGGTCACCAGCTGCTCGAGGAACTGCGCGGTTCCCGGCGGACCGGTGACCTCGAGGGAAATCGGACCACCGTCGCGCTCGGCCGCCACGGCGAACCGAAGAAACCGACAGCACTGCCGCTCCGCGTCAATTACCCGCGCGAGCTCGGCGAGGAGTCCCTCGGTCGGCGCGAAGGCCCAGCGGAAGCCATCGGTCACGGGAACGCGTCCGACCGCCCGGGCCACCAGTCCGGGCAGGAGCTCCGCGCCGCGCGACTGAAGGTCAGCGGACGTGAGCGTGCAGGCGATCGGAAGGTCGGTCACACTCGCTTGCGTAGAAAGACGTGGGTCGCGCCAGCCGGCTTCCATTGCCACAACCCGCCCACGGTCGCGAGTGGCAACCGGTGGCCCGTTTGGCGGGCGACGATGACGATCTGACCGCGGTGATGAGCCTCATGCGCGACGAAATAGGTCAGCACGTGGCCGACGTCGAGGGACAGGTTGCGCCATACATACCCTCGCGACGGCGGGATTTGCCCCCCGGACTCAAGGCCCAGCTTCAGCAGCGCTTCGATGCCGTTACTGCTCTGCTTCAGGGCAGCCACGAGCTGCCGCCGCGCCACACGACGCTGATCCACGCGAGTCGGCGCGGGAATGCCGTGTTCCCGCCCCAGGGTCTTGACCCACCGGCACCTCGCGTTGTGCAGATGAGCAGCGATCATTCGGATCGTGCGCCGTGGCGCTCCGGGAACCGCGGTGTCCCAGAGTGCGGCTGGCAGGCGCTGGATCAGCCGGACCGTGACCCGGTTGTTCGTCTGCCACGCGGCAAGAAGCGTCGCTCGGAGATCGGGTGACGACGGCAAACCGGGCCTCTCCCCCTCTAACGGCCCGCCTGCCACACGAACGAGTCCCGCGCGCTGTACACCTCTCCACTCGGCGCGTGAACCGTCACGACCGCGGACACGACCGGAGTATCCAGTAGGGTCGTCGCCACACGAGTCAGAAACCTGCCCTCGATGGTCACGGTGCCCACCTCAGGGGATTCACAGCGCAGCCGGATGCTGACCGCGGTGATGGTCGCCTCGAGACAGCCGGCCACCTCCTCCGCCCCGGAGCCGGTTTGGGCGAAGGTGACCAGAGCCTCCGGACGCAGGCTGAACCCGGTGAAGCGGAGAGGACCTACCACAAAGTGATAGCCCGGGACGTATTGCCCTTCGGCGTCCGCCTGAAGCGCTGCCTTGCGCC
>Ga0209056_10005993_pt1 | contig 12605 bp, 8 predicted proteins | sample GraSoiAngelo_114_FD_185876 | JGI IMG/M metagenome (GOLD analysis project Ga0209056, IMG submission 185876) | Grasslands soil microbial communities from the Angelo Coastal Reserve, California, USA - 14_0903_13_40cm (SPAdes) (version 2) | ecosystem: Environmental > Terrestrial > Soil > Grasslands ... | reverse complement strand
CGATGTTCTATTGGTGGAACCATACTCTGTGGGCTGACCGCGACCAGGACGGTGTGAACGGGAACGAAACGGTGTACAAGGAGGACGTCGATTTTGATCGGTCCCGGTACAAACCCTGCCTGTTCAACGGCCAGATCTGCTAGCCCCCCCTCCGATCGCTCCCAGCCAGGGTGACATCGGCCCGTTTTTGGCACTTGACTAACGATTTGAGGCTGAGCTAAAAATAGACGAGTTCGGCTCGGAAGAATAAGGGCGTACGTGTTCCCGCTCACTAGGAGTGATTTCGAACAAACATCCCATCATTTCACCGTAGATCATGATCGCATTTGCGGCCCCGGCGCAGCGAAAGCACGCGTCGCGGACGTTTCATCAGGAGGCCAGTAAATGAATACGTCAGACTTCCCTCATCGTTTTCTCCCCCCGTTCTTGACCGCTTTCTTGTTGGCGGTGCTGCTCGTCTTCCCCACGGTCGTACGAGCCGCCGACTCTGACGCCCATCAAGGCCACGGGGTGAGCCATGCCGCCATAGGGATGGTCGACAACTCGAACGAGCCATGGGCGCAGCAGCTCAAAGGCCAAACGATCGTGGAAGATGCGATATCGGGCCGTGCCAATCGCTCGGCATTGGTCGAGTTGCAGCACAACCGGCTCATGGAACAGATGGCCAGGCAGGTGGAAGCTGGACAGGTCACCAACACCGGCCTGTTCAACGGCATGTCCACGATGCACCAGTACGATGGCCAGGGTTACTTGCTGGCATCGCAGCCAGGTGTTGAACCAGTAGCGACGTCCGGTGGCCGATGCCCCTCGACCGCCCCAGTGAGGAAGTATGACATCTCCGCCATCAACGTCGAGATCACGCTGAACCAGTGGCTCGATTTTTATCCTGGGTATATGTACGTCCTGACGGAGAACATTGAAAAGGTCCGAGCAGAAGAGGCCAAGAACGCCAAGGCGCGTGAGAACGAAAAGGACCAGTACGACCCTGGAGCCGTGACGAATGGAATACAGGGCGATTATATTCAACCCCTCGTCATCCGTGGAAACCAAGGGGACTGTGTAAAGGTTGCCTTAAGGAACCAACTGGAAGGCGGGGAGGCCGTCAGCCTCCACATCCACGGCTCCAGTATGGTGATCAGCGCGACCGGCAAGCCGGCGACGACCACCAATCCCGATGCCATCGTAGCCAAAGGCAAGAGCGTGGACATGGAGTGGTACATCCATCCGAACACGCAAGAAGGAGGGCGTCAGTTTCATTCTTTCAGCAATGACCGCGAATTGACGGTCTTAGGCATGTTCGGCACCTTTGTGGTCGAGCCGAAAGGGTCGCGCTATCTCGATCCAATCGGAACCGGCGAGCCCACCGAGATGCGGAGCGGGTGGCAGGCGATCATTCAGAACGGGGCCGGCCCGGACTTCCGGGAGTTTGTCATCATCTACCATGAGGTGGGGGATGAGGCTTTCCGTCCGGTCAACAAGAAGGGGGACTTCCTTCCGCAGCGCGATCCCCTGACCGACACCTACCGCCCGGGCGGTCGCGCGCTCAATTACCGCAGCGAGCCGTTCGGCATCAACAACATGCACGTTCAGCATGAATACTTCGGATTCGAAGACGAGTCCATGGGGTACAGCTCCTACACCTTCGGAGACGCCCCCACCACGATCCCTCGCTCATACCTGGGCGATCCGGCAAAGTTCCGCTTGGTCCATGGCGGGTCCGAAGTCTTCCATTCACACCATCCGCACGGCGGGACGATCCGCTGGCTGCGTAGCCCGCGGTCCAGCGATGAGATGCCGCTCTGGTTCACGGCGAAGAACGGTCCAGTCAAGTATCCGGTGGTGCGCACCAAGTCGGACCGGGTGGATGTACAGGTGATCGGACCATCGGAGGCCTTCGACCTGGACACCGAATGCGGATCCGGCCTGTGCCAGCAATTGGCTGGGGACTTTCTGTTTCACTGCCATGTGGCCCACCACTACGTGTCCGGCATGTGGGGATACTGGCGGGTGTACAACACCATGCAGCAGGGCGAGTTCCACACCGATGTCATGCCGGACCTCCGTGAGTTGCCGGATCGCAAGGGCCGGATGAAGTTCGGGGCGACCTCGGACAAGCTGATCGGCAAGACGGTGGACTGGTTCGGGAAGACCTTCCAGATTGTCGAGAAGGGTAAGACCAACTGGAAGGGCAATCCGGCTATCGTCACGATCAAGGATTGGGTCGAGATGCAGCTACCGACCCAGGGGAAGCCCGGTCACAAGGATGACGAAGCCGGGCAGATTAAGTCCTATGACGCGACCGTGCTGGACTGGGCCTGGAAGGGCAACACGGCGACAACCGAGAAGGAAAGCACCATCGCCAACCCCAAATATAAGTCCAAGACGCCAGGGGAACGGCAGCCGATTCTCTTCGAACCGACCACCGGAAAGGTGTCGTGGCCGCATTTGCGGCCGCACTTCGGCAAGCGCGTGATGTTCTCACCAAACCATAACCCAGCTCCCTGGCTGGAGATGATCCATCAAAATGAGGACGGCAGCCGCAGCGTCGATCCAGCCAGGCCGGGAGAGAACGGCGTCTGGAGCCTCTGCCCTGAAAACGCGGGCCGTAAGTACTACAACCTCCACTTCATTAATGTACCGATTGAAATCAGCAAAGGGGAGGGCAAGGAACCTCCGATCGTCGATAAATTGGGGTTGATCTATGTCTTGCACGAAGAGGAAGAGGCCGTTCGGAAGAACAACGATCTCCGATACCCGCTGGTCTTCCGGGCAAGCGTGTACGACTGTGTGGATTGGACCCTCACCAGCGAATGGTTGGACGACGACTTTACGAACTTTCAGTCCTCCAAGATCAATCTCCATCCACACTTCCTCCAGTTCGATAACCAGTCGACAGACGGCGTGATCACGGGCATGTCCTATGAGCAATCGATCCGTCCCTTCACGATGTTGGAGAAGAAGGAGAAGAAGGGGCTACCCGTTCCGATGAACACAGTGCTCACAGCTCCGGCCAAGAAGGGGAGCAAGAGCATTACGGTCAAGAACGCGGCTCAGTATCACGTGAAGACGGAGTTGCTGGTGGGCGCGGATAACGTACAGGGCAATGAGATCCAGCGCATCGCTTCGATTTCCGGCAACGCGATCACGTTCGAGAATCCTCTAAAGCATGACCATCCGAATGGCGACATCGTGACCGTGGAATTCGTCCGTCAGCGGCTCTGGGTGGATGCTGATGTGGGTACCGTGTTCTGGCACGACCATGCCTTCGGCGCCACTACCTGGCCGCACGGCGGGTTCGGGACTCTTATTGTGGAGCCGGCGGGCTCGACCTACCACGATCCCAAGACCGGCAAGCTGATCCGCAGCGGCCCCATTGCCGATATCCATACGGTGGAACCGGTGGGCTATGGTGTGAACGGCAGCTTCAGAGAGTTGGTCGTGCAGGTGCATGATACTGTGCCGCACACAGTCAATATCGTGACGACCGGCAATCCGCCAGGGCAGCCGGTGGAGGTGGGGTTGGAAGCCGGCAAAACCGTGTCTTTCATGATGCCTGAGAAGATCGCCATGACGCCCATGCCGTTCCTTAATGGAGGAACGCACACCACGGGTAGTGGCTTGAACTTCAGGGCCGAGCCGATCGCCAAGCGGTTGGCCAACAACCCGGATGCTTCGAAGATCTTTAGCAGTCTGGTCCACGGCGACCCCTCTACACCGTTGCTCAGAGCATACCTAGGGGACACTGTTGTCTTCCGGCTTCTGCATACCCTGATGAACGAGAGTATGGACTGGGTCCTGTCCGGCCATACCTTCCTCACGGAACGGTATGCAGGTGATGCGAATCGAAAGAACGCGATTCATATCGGTATTGCAGAGCGATATGACCTCGTGGTGCCTCAAGCTGGCGGCCCGCAGTTGATGCCGGGGGACTATCTCCATTTCAACGGGCGCTCATCCCATTTCTCGGAGGGCGCGTGGGGGATACTCCGGGTTCTGGACAAGGAAGTGCCGGACCTGAAGAAGTTGCCGGCTGGGTATACGGGACGAAACGAGATCCCGACGCCCTCGAAGTCCGTCTGTCCGGAAAACGCGCCAGTGAAGTCGTTCAACGTGGTCGCCATGGACCATGATCTCAAGTTCAATCCGAAAGCGCCTGACTTGATCGAAGTAGACTTCGAGCGGAAGATTATGACGAGAAATCCGGCCGGCAAGATCTACGCGCTCGAGGAGGAAGCGACCAAGGTGGCTTCAGGATTGATGCCCAGTCCGCTGACCCTCCATGTGAACGTGGGCGATTGCGTCAAGGTCAATCTCAAGAACAAGATGGCGAACAGCCGGGCATCGTTCTCGGCCTTCTCGCTGGCCTTTGATCCGAAAGACTCGCTCGGGGCGAACGTGGGGAACAATCCTGGCGACCAGACGATCGGGCCTGGCGGGAGCCGGACCTACACGTACTACGCGCATCCGTTCAACGGAGAGATCACGTCACTGGTCTGGGATTTCGGGAATGTGATGGTCAATCCGAGAAACGGATTGTTCGGCGCGGTCGTTGTGGGGCCGAAGGGCTCCAAGTATCGCGATCCCAAGACCGGCGCGGATATTTCACAAAAGAACAGTTGGGTCGCCGATGTGATCGTGGATCGGACGATCGAAGGGAATGAGAGTCGCGCGAACTATCGTGATGCGGCCCTGTTCTTCCAGGACGAAGACAACATCATCGGCACGAGCTTCATGCCTTACGTGCAGAACGTGGCGGGGCTCACCGGAGTGAATTACCGGAATGAGCCGTACAAGGCCAGGGAAGAGCAGGGATGTGACCTGGGTCATATGTTCCAACCCTGCAAGGTGGACAAGCCGGACGATCCAGTGACGCCGATCATCGAAGCCCATGCCGGGGATCCGGTGAGGATCCATATCCTTGGAGCCAACAACGAGCAGAACGGGATCTTTGGGTTGGAGAAGCATGAGTGGCCGATTGAGCCATTCATGGGGGGAGCTGACCAGCTCAGCGCTGTTCAGTTCTCAGGGGCGGAAGTCCTTGACGCCTTCATCCCGTCGGCCGGCGGTCCTTACAAGCTGCCGGGAGATTACGTCTGGGGCAACCAGCGCTTGCCGTATTCTCAGTCAGGACAGTGGGGGTATTTCCGCGTCTTGCCGGCTGGTGATTCGCGGATCATGCCGCTATCCAAGAGCGACTTGGGAGTCCAGAAGGCCGATACACGTCCAACCGAAAGGGAGGCACTTCCGACCGCTTTGAAGTAAAGCCGTGACGACAGAGAAAGACGTTTGGGTGGGGGAGCCGCACACGTGTTTGTGGCTCCCCCGCTCTTTTTCTCCCTGTGGTATAGTTTTTTATTGGGAGGTAAGAGGTAATTGGCATGAAACAGTTACAGCGTCGGCGCTGGAAATATTCCTTCGCATTGTTGGTGAGCCTGAGTGTCGGTAGCCTGCTGACGGCATCGAGCGTATTTGCGTATCAAGAGGTGACGGTGACCGACGGAGGGACGATCACTGGCAAGGTGATGCTGAAAGGAAACAAACCGGCCCCCCGTGGATTTAATCTCGTCATCTTTCCTGATCCGGTCTATTGTGGTCGGATCTCAAACGGCCGAGGGTTTCGGCTTCTGAAAGAATTCACGGTTGCGGAGGATCGCAGCCTCAAAGATGTTCTTGTGATGCTCACCGGCATTCAGCGAGGAAAACCCTTCGACTTTCCCGTAACTCGCATCGAAGCCCGCGACTGCCGATTTCTTCCATACATCAATGTCCTGCGGGGCGTTGGCAAGGTTGAGGTTGTCAACATGGATCCGGTCATGCATGACATTCAGGCTTACGAAACCTCGGAGTTGGGGCCACGCGTCCTTTTCAACGTGCCGTTGCCTATGAATCCCCACCATCCCAAAGCGGCGGGTGCCAACGCCGAGTACCACAAGCACATACCCGGCGAATCCAAGACGCAGGAGATTAGCATGTCGAAGGGGCGGCGGATTTTCGTGATGCAGTGCGGGTTCCATGCATATATGGAGAGCTTCGGATATGCGGTGGACAATCCCTATTACGCGCTGACGGACCAGTCGGGCCACTTCACAATCCCTGATGTCCCGCCGGGGACCTACAAGCTTGCGGCATGGCATCCACAAGCGCGTTCTCTCGTGGAGCAGGAGATCACGGTCACGGCGAAGGGATCGGTAACAGTGAATTTCGAAGTTCAACCACGTGAAGGGGCGCGCGCCGGTATGGAGGTCGAGGAAAACCCTCATTTTGGGTTAGGCTTATTAGGCGAAAAAGAGATCAAGCCCACTCTTGAGCTGCAGCAGCCCTAAACGCAACGCAGCGGCTCTTTAGGTAGCCCTTAAGAATTAGGTAGAGGCTGAACGCGCATGAAAGTCCGTAGCCGCGTCACGGCGGAGGTGAGTGCGTTGACACTCTTGGCTTTGAGCACCTTGGCCACAGGTGCTCTGGCTGTCACCAGCGGCGGCAGTGACGTGGCTGATGTAGTGCCGGAATGGACGCCCGAGGGCAAGAAGGCCGCCGCGCATCTGGCCACCTTGCCGCCGAAAGACGAGACGGTCCTGGTCCCTGCGGGGCCGTTCCTCATGGGAAGTAGCCGCCAGGTGGACCGCAATGCCTATCCCCAGGAGCTTCCTCAGCGGACGGTCGACCTCGACGCGTATGAGATCGACAAGTACGAGGTGACCACGGTCCAATACCTGCGATATGTCTTAGCCAACAATCTGCCCCCGTTGGTGGATTGGAAGTGGGGAGGCGCGTTTCAAGAAGTCATGGCGAGCCATCCTGTGATGCATGTCTCGTGGTTCGAGGCGGATGCGTACTGCAAGTGGGCCGGCAAGCGACTCCCCACTTCGGCCGAATGGGAAAAAGCGGCTCGTGGCACAGACGGGCGGATATATCCCTGGGGGAATCAGCCGGCTGGCCTGTCCCGCGCGAATTTCGGACGCACGGGCCTGTCCGGGCCGGTGCGGGATCGGCCTGAGCGACTCCTTCTCTATCCGCCGATTGTCTCAGTGGACAAGTACGAGAACGCGGTCAGCCCGTACGGAGTCTTCAACATGGCAGGCAATGTCGCCGAATGGACCGCCGATTGGTACGATCCTTACTATTACAGATATGGGCCCAACCGAAATCCGAAAGGCCCGGATCATGGTTCCCACAAGGCTTTCCGTGGTGGTGGGTGGGTTGATAGCACGCCAAGTGTCCGACCAGCCCAGAGAAATGGAGCGGACCCCAAGACTCGCATGAACTGGCTCGGCTTCCGTTGCGCACGCGATCCTGCCGATAAGGGGCAGACGGGCGAATCGGCCCCCGCTGGCCTCCAGGCTCAATGACGCTGGGTGATGCAGCAAGACGCGTTCGCCCGGTCGATGGCCGAATGCTGTTCGCAGTTCTCGTGGGTCTGTTCCTCGCCGTGATGGTAGAAGGCCCCGCCTGTGCATTGGAGTTCACCGCCGACCTCATCATGCACGCCAATGGCAAGACGCATGCGTCGAATCTGTACTACCGGGATGATCGCTGGCGTCTGGAACATCAGGACATTGGCCCGGTCAATGTGACGATCGTCCGTAAAGACAAGCAGGTGACCTGGTTGCTCATATCCCGGCTCAAGCATTTCAAAGAGGTCCCGTACGATGCCAGCCAGGCTCCGAAGGTGCAGGAAACGCTTGACGGGGAGGTCTCGCGGAGCGTGATCGGCACGGAAACTCTGGACGGGCACCCGACTACGCTTTACGAAGTCCACGTGAAAGAGGGGGAAGCGACCGTGGACTACTACCAATGGCTGGCGACCGATATTCATTTCCCGCTGAAGCTCGTGAGGAAGGACGGCTCATGGAGCGTCGAATACCGGCGTGTTCGGATGGGGCACGTCTCGGATTTCCTGTTCCAGCTGCCAGTCAATTTTCAACCGCTGGAAGAGTTCGACAGTCCTGGCCGCAAGGAGCGGAGCGAGCCCCCCACCTGACGCCAACGTATGAATGAGCTGGCTACCGTACGCTCATGGCTGTGGCGTCCGTTGCGCAACGGACGCCAAGGCTGTGATTCCGGTTATGTGGATCGCTGTTGAGGCGATGGGCTGAGCGGAGCAGAGGCGCTTCCGATTCCCAACCGGAGCCACGGATGACCTTCCGGGCTCCTCCAAGCGGGCCTTTCGGGTTCCGGTTTGGGCCCTTCTCGTAATAGTGTGCGTCATACCAGTCTGCTACCCATTCCCAAACGTTACCCTCAAGGTCCTGTATTCCTTCCGGACTCGCTCCTTGTGGGTGGCTGCCGACCGGTTCAAGCCCTCCGCCGTTCCGCCATTGGTTGAGATAGTTCGCAAGCTTGCGCGTGGGCTCGGCATTGCCCCAGGGGAAGCGACGCCCGGTTATACCACGCGCAGCGCGTTCCCATTCAGCCTCGGTCGGCAAGCGCTTTCCCGCCCATTTACAGTAGGCGTCTACGTCGTACCAGTCGACGTTGACCACCGGATGGTCCTTGAAGGCATCGGGGACGGTGTCTCGCTGCCAAAGCGTCAGCGTCTTGTCTCGTGGGTGCTCAGGAATTCGGTGGCCGGTTGCCTGGACGAACTCCAGATACCGGCTGTTGGTGACCTCATAGACGTCCAGGTAAAAGGCGTCGAGGTAGATCCGCCGTTCCGGGTACTCGTCCCTGCCCCCATCGCGGTTGCTGAGGGCTGTCCCCATCAGAAATTTACCTGCTGGGATCAGGCTCATCGGCGCTCCGTCCTTGCCTGTCACGGTTGGGGGAAGCTCGCTTGGGTCGGCGACCAGAGGCGCAGTCAGAATCAAACCTCCTAAGAGCAACGTGCGTATCCAACAATGTAAAGGCATCAACGCTCCCTTACCTTCAAATCTTCATGGTAAGTTATCTCTATCAACCGGTCACGGGAGTGTCAAGGACAGCGGTGAAGACATGGGCGCGAATGTGGTTGCTTCTCCGTCAGACGGCCATGGCTGTTCTGGCTTGTGTCTGGCTTTCGCCGTCGATTGCGAGCATTGCCGCTGATTCTCTAGACGAAGCGCGCGCCGCCTACCAGCAACAGAAGTACGAGCAGGCCTTGAAACTTCTAGATACTGTGATCGGAAACGGGGTCGGGCCTCCAGGCGCCTTGGAACTACGGATCCGAACCTACCTCAAGTTGGGCCAAACCGATAAGGCTGTTGAAGACTACCTGCGCTGGGCGGATCGGCGTGGCGCGGATGACATCGTTCTCCTGCGAGAGCTCACGATCCAGGTCATCGCCGCCGCCGTCACTGATATGCGCGAGCAGATGCGCGGGGCGGCTGTGACGGCGCTCAAGGAAATGGGTGGAGCCGAGGCCCTTCCGCTGCTGGAAAAGGCCTTGGCCGATCAGTCGGGGCTGGTCAGAGCCTTAGCGGTTGAAGGCATGGCACGGCATGGCCATGCTGACAGATCCAAGCGCGTGCGTGAGCTGGTGCATGATCCTGCCGCCCTCGTCCGGGTTGCCGCCTTACGCGCACTCGGTGAGTCTGGCAATCGCGGGGTCATTCCCGAGATCGAGCCCCTCTTAAGAGACGAACAACCTCGGGTGAAAGCTGCAGCCGGGGCGGCTCTCGTTGCTTTGGGCCGGAGCGAGGCGCTGCCGGGCGTTCTGGAGTTGGTCAAACATCCCAACCCTGATGAGCGCGCATCTGTGCTCAATATCTTGGGACACCTGAAAGACAACAGGGTTGTCCCATCGCTCTTTGGTGCCTTGTCGGATCGGGAAGCGACCGTTCGGGCGACGGCAGCCGGTATCCTCGCCGAGCGGAAAGAGGCCGGCGCGGCCAAAGCGCTCATCCCACTTTTGAAAGACCCTACCCCACTCGTGCGTGGTGTCGCGGCCACTGGGCTGACGAAATTGCAGGGGGCCAAGGCGGTTCCCCTCGTTGAACCGCTTCTGCAGGAAACCGTTCCGGCTGTTCGCGCCGAAGTGGCTGCCGCGCTTCTGCCTTTCAATCCGGCTTCGGCCGACCCGGTCTTGCGTGAGGCGATGAATTCGCCCGATCCTGGCGTCCGCTCGACGGTGGCGAAGCACCTTGGCCAGGCGGGGAACCAAGCCGTCCCCTATTTGCTCGACCTTCTACACGACCAGACGCCACGGCCCCGCATTTCGGCCATCCGGGCGTTGGGGCATGTGGGCAACGAGAAGAACGTGGCTGTTTTGAAGCCGATTCTCAGCGATCCGGATGTCGCCGTGCGTGTGACGGCCGCTGGTGCCATTGGCCGGTTGCTGAATGGCCTGTAATGGAATATCATAGGCCTTGACAACTTTTGACCGTCCTGTGCTATATATGAACTTCTTTGTTAAACGTTGGGTAGGATATTCTCCGCGAAATCAAGAAAAGGATGATTCCTGCCGGAGTCCTAACTTTACAATTTTTTAAGGAGGTTTGGGCCATGAAGAAGCTAGGAGTGTTGACAGCGGTCGCGGTTATCGCGGTCGCGTTCCTCGCCGCCCCCATGACGACGTGGGCGGGCGGGACGGTTGAAGGGAAGGTGTCGTTTTCGGGTAAGCCCCCGGCGCCGAAGGAATTCCTCTTCGAGAAGTTTCCCAATCCGAAGTTCTGCGTGAAAAATCCCAACAAGGATGCGAAGGGCGAGAAGCGCCTGCTTCATGAGGTCCAGGTCGGGAAAGATGGAAGCCTGAAAAACGCGATCGTGGCGGTGACAGGCATCAACGACGAGAAGTTTCAGGCGGACTTCACAGGTCAGGACATTCAGGCAGAACTTTGCGAATTCAAGCCGTATACGGGGGTGGTGGTCGAGAATCAAAAGTCGTTTCGAGTGGTCAACAACGATGAAGAGGCAGTTAAAGTTGAGGTCAAAAAGGAGGGGGACCAGATCATTCTTAAGGACCTTGAGATAGACCCCAAAGATAAAAAGTTCAAAGAGACAAAGGTCAACGCATCCGATACTATCCGTACAGAGACCGGCACTGTTCGTGGGGCAGATTTAAAGCCGGGCGATAAGATCACCGTAGTACGGGGTGTTCTGCATAATCCACACTCATTTAAGGTTAAGGGACCTTCTTCAGCAACCATCTTCAACATCGGCTTGCCGGAAAAGGGAAGCAAACTGGACAAGCCTTTGAAGCCAAATTCGCCGAAACCTGGTGAGTCCGTGTTCAGGATGCAATGCGATCAGCACGAGTTTATGCAGGTCTGGGCATTACCGGTGACCAATCCTTACTACGCCGTAGTAGGCGAAGACGGGAAGTTTGAAATCAAGGATGTGCCGGCCGGCAAGTACAAGCTCGTGGCCTGGCATCCGGTGCTGAACAAGGGCAAGCCGATCGAGCAGGAAATCGAAGTGAAGGATGGAGCCTCAGCATCGGCCAAGTTCGAATTCAAACCCTAAGCACATAGGTGTCGAGCATTAGTTAGAGGCGGCGGAATTGCCATTCCGCCGCCTCTTTTTTGTCTGTCGCGCGGCCTGTCTGCGCCTTGCCTTCCCCGCAACGGATGACTTAGAATCGATTCCCGTTCTGACGAGGAGAAGAATGCCGCGTGGCTCGGACGCTCTCACTTGACGTATCCCGCCGCCTACAGACCGACCGCAAGGCCACCGAAATCCTCATGAACGCGCTCGCTTCGATCGGTCTCCTCCGAAAGAGCGGCGAGCAGACGTTTTGCCAAGGAACCCCAAATTCAAGTAAGGAGGATTGTGTCATGAAGAAGGTTGGAGCGTTGACGGCGATCGCTATAGGGGCGATCGCACTCCTGGCCGCCCCACTGACCTCGTGGGCGGGCGGGGAGGTAGACGGGAAGGTGACGTTTTCGGGCAAGCCCCCGGCGCCGAAAGAGTTCCTCTTCTCGAAGTTCACCAATCCGGAGTTCTGCGGGAAGAATCCCAACAAGGATGCTAAGGGTGAGAAGCGGTTGCTCCATGAGGTGCAGGTGGGGAAGGACGGCGGCTTGAAGAATGCCGTTGTGGCTGTGACGGGCATCAACGATGAGAAGTTCCAGGCGGACTTCAAGGGCGAGGACATCATTGCCAAGCTGTGCGAGTTTCTCCCTTATACCGGGGTGGTGGTTCCGAATCAGTCGTCCTTTCGGGTGATGAATACGGATGCGGACCCGGATGATCCCAAGTCGGTCAAAGGGGTGCTGCACAACCCGCATTCGTTTGAGGTTTTGGCGCCCAGCTCCACCACAATTTTCAATATCGGTTTGCCGGAGAAGGACAAGGGACTGGACAAGCCGATCAAGCTTCGGAAGGCCGACAAGGGATCGGTCTTCAAGCTGATCTGCGACCAGCATGAATTCATGCAGTTCTGGGCCCTTCCCATCACCAGCCTGCACTATGCCGTGGTGGGCGAGGATGGGAAGTTCACGATCAAAGACGTGCCGGCCGGCAAGTACAAATTGGTGGCGTGGCATCCTGTGCTGAACAAGGGCAAGCCGATCGAGCAGGACATCGAAGTGAAGGACGGCGCGTCGGCTGCAGCCAAGTTCGAGTTCAAGCCGTAATCGCTAAGTCTCGCGTAGGCGTTTGGAGGCGGCGGAATGGATGTTCCGCCGCCTCTTTTTTTGCCTCCGCATGGGCGGGGCAGTCCCTTGCCTTCACGACGAAGGGTGACTTAGAAT
>Ga0209056_10005992_pt1 | contig 12607 bp, 9 predicted proteins | sample GraSoiAngelo_114_FD_185876 | JGI IMG/M metagenome (GOLD analysis project Ga0209056, IMG submission 185876) | Grasslands soil microbial communities from the Angelo Coastal Reserve, California, USA - 14_0903_13_40cm (SPAdes) (version 2) | ecosystem: Environmental > Terrestrial > Soil > Grasslands ... | reverse complement strand
CGCCAGGGCCACCCCTGACGGCGATAGTGCTCGCCGATGCGATCCGCGACCGCGTCGGCCGTGCGCCGCGCGTCCGTGCCGGGAATGAGGCTCCTCGGGGTATTGACCTCCATCTCGGCGATCAGGCGCGTGTTGCTTCCCGCGCCCTGATACACCTGGATTCGCGCCCGGATCTCCTGGCCACCCAGGACGTACACAACCTCGCCGAGGATCGAAGCCGTCCTGGGTCCCGGCAGCGGCGTGGCGCTCACGCGAAAGGCGTCGATGCCATGATCGCTCAGGGCGGTGATGAGGGCGTCGGTGAGCGCTTTGGCGAGCGCCTGTCCTTCGAGCCGTTGGTCAGCCGGCGCGTTCACCCCGAAGTCCTGCACGATCACCCGGTCCGGCCGCGGGCGATCGGCCGCCAGTGGCTGTGTCGTCGTCACCGTTGCGGTTCCACATCCCGCCACGACGAGCACGCTCAGGACGATCAGGGATAGTCGTCGCATGGATCCGTCCCCCCGTCGGAGACCGAGCATATCAGACCAAAGTCTGATTGCCGGGTGCCGACACACCGAGTGGAATAGCGGCGCGGGAGGCGAGTATGCGAACGCTGAGAGAAGTCCTCGTCTGGGTCGTGCTGGTCGTCGTGTTCCTGCCCCTTCCGGCAATACCGCAGGATGCGCCGAAAACATTCAAGACCGAGGAAATCGATCAGCTCGTGGCGCCGATCGCGCTCCACCCCGACGCCCTGGTGGCGCAGATCCTGATGGCCTCCACCTATCCACTCGAGGTCGTTCAAGCCGCGCGCTTTGTGAAGGAAAATCCCAGTCTCAAGGGCGCTCAACTCGACGAAGCGCTGAAGCAGCAGTCCTGGGACGACAGCGTGAAGTCGCTGGTCTTCTTCCCCCAGGTGCTCACGATGCTGAACGAGAAGCTCGACTGGCTCCAGAAGCTCGGCGACGCCTTCCTGGCTCAACAGCCGGACGTGCTCTCCTCCATTCAACGCCTGCGCGCCCGCGCCCAGTCGGCGGGGCAGCTGAAGAGCGGCCCGGAGCAGCAGGTCATCGTGGAGCCCGCCGTCGCGGCGGCGCCACCGCCCTCCGCGGGAGCGGCTCCGGCCGCGCCGTTCAGACCCCGCCGCCCCAAACCAACGTGCAGGTCGTTCAGAGCCCACCGACGGTGATCCGGATCGAACCGACGAACCCTGAGGTCGTCTACGTGCCGAGTTACGACCCGGCGGCCGTTTATGGCGCGTGGCCGCCGGCCTACCCGCCCTATTCTCCCTACCCCGCGGGCTACTTCGCCGCTGGACTGTTCACGTTTGCGGCAGGGGCCGCGGTGGGCGCAGCGCTCTGGGGAAACTGCAACTGGGGCGGCGGTGACGTCAACATCAACTCCGACAGGTCGAACAACTTCACGCGGAACGTCAACAACGCGAACGTCGCCAACGCCCGCGTCGAGCACCGAGCCCAGGGAGGGGGCGGGCAAGGCCGAAACCAGTGGCAGCACAACCCCGAGCATCGCAAGGGCGTGCAATACCGTGACAACGCCACCCAGCAGCGCTTCAACAAGGGCGGCCCGGGCAACGCTCAGTCCAGGGAGGCGTTCCGTGGCCGCACCGGGTCCGACGCCGGCCGTGGGCAGCAGGGCGGGATTGGTCAAGCGGGCGCTCGGGGGGACCGCCAGGGCGGGCTCGGTCAGCAGGGTGGGCGCGGCGAGGGCGGAGTCGGACAGCAAGGCGGGCGTGGGGAAGGCGGGCTCGGGCAGCAGGGCGCGCGCGGCCAGGGCGGAATCGGTCAGCAGGGAGGCGGCGGCCTCGGCGACCGTGGAGCACAGGCATCACCCCGCGCTGGCGGTGTCGGCCAGGGTGGCGCCGGTCAAGGCCGCCAGCAGGGTGGCGCCTTCCAGGGAGTGGGAAGCGGCCGTGACTCTCAGAGCTTCAGCAACCGCGGCAACACGAGCCGTGACAGCTTCAATCGATCGACTGGTGGAGGAGGAGCTCGGGGCGGTGGCGGCGGTCGGAGCGGTGGCGGTGGCGGCCGCGGAGGAGGTCGTCGATGATTCTGCGAATCTCGTGGCTCGTGTTCGTGACCATGTTCGCGCTCGCTCTGGAGGCGGGCGGGCCGGCAAACGCCCAGGCGCCCGCGCCCGCGAAGCCGGAAGCACCCACGGCCGCAAAGCCGGCGACCGCGCCGAAACCGGCGGTGGTGCCGCCAAAGAGCTTCGCGTCAGCCGAGGAGGCGACGCAGGCCCTCGTCGCGGCCCTGCGCGCGGGCGACACCAAGGCGCTGTTGGGGATCCTCGGCAGCGAGAGCCGCGCGCTCGTTTCCTCAGGCGATGCGGTGGCCGACAAGCAGAGCCGAGAGAAGTTCCTGAGCGCGTACGACGGAGCGAACAAGCTCGTCGCGAGCGGTAACTCCACGGTGCTCCAGGTCGGCAACGACGACTGGCCGTTCCCGATCCCGCTCGTGAAAGACGGAGAGCGCTGGCGCTTCGATCCGGAGCAGGGACGCGAGGAGATCCTCGCGCGGCGCATCGGCCGGAACGAGCTGTACACGATCGAGACGTGTCTGGCCTACGTGGACGCGCAGCGGGATTACTACTCGGAGGACCGCAACGCCGACGGCATCCGCGAGTACGCGCAGCAGTTCGCCAGCACGCCCGGTAAGCGCGATGGGCTCTACTGGCCCACCCGCCCCGACGAACCGCTCAGCCCGCTGGGCTCCCTGGTCGTTCGGGCGCGGGCCGAGGGGTATCGGCGCGACCAGTCGGGCGGGCCGACGCCGCTCCACGGGTATCTCTACCGCATTCTCACCGCTCAGGGCGCCGATGCCCCCGGCGGCGAGTACGATTACGTCGTGCGCGGCCGCATGATCGGGGGGTTTGCGCTGGTGGCCTTCCCCGCGCAGTACGGCGCCTCCGGCGTGATGACCTTCCTCGTCAATCACGATGGCGTGGTCTACCAGAAGGATCTCGGACCGAAGACGCGCGCCCTCGCCCAAGCTATGAAGAAGTTCAACCCGGATGGCACCTGGACGAAGGCGGACATCCCCGAGATCGGCGCCCCCACCGATGACTAGCCCGAGGAGGAGAGACCGCTACGACGCCGTCCAGCCACCTCCGAGCGCCCGGTAGAGCCGCACGACGGCGAGCAGCTCGTCGCGCTCGAACTGGGCCAGCTGCAGCTCAGCGTCGAAGAGCTGGCGCTCGGTGTCGAGCACCTCGAGATAGCTCGTGACGCCGCCGCGATAGCGAACGTTGGCCAGCCGCGCCGCGTCAGTCAGGGAGTTGACGAGCGCCTGCTGCTCGATGCGGGCTTCCCTCCGCTTCCGGTGCTCGACGAGTGCATCCGAGACGTCGCGGAATGCCTGCTGGATCGTCTGCTGGTACCTGGCCAGGGCCGCCTGCGCCTGAGCCACGGCCGAATCCACGCCAGCCCCGACGCGCCCCATGTTGAAGATGGGCACGCTCACCTGAGGACCGATCGCAAGCAGGCCGGTGGGGCCGAACCAGCTTCCGGTGATCAGCGTCCCGCCGACACCAGCCGAGCCGATGAGAGAGACCTTCGGGAAGTACTCAGCCTTCGCGACGCCGATCCGGGCCGTCGCCGCCGCGAGCTCGTCCTCGGCCTGGCGGACATCGGGCCGGCGCTCGAGCAGCGTCGCAGGCAGCCCGGGCGGCACGATCGGGCCCGAGAACTGCTGAAGAAGTGGGCGGCCCCGCGGAACCGGGGCCGGGTTACGCCCGAGCAGGACCGAGATGAGATTCTCGGTCTGCTCGATCCGGCGCATGACGTCGGGAATCGTCGCGGCCGCCGTGTACAGCAAGACCTCCGCCTGCCGCAGGTCGATCAGCGCCGCAACGCCTCCCTGATAGCGGAGCGTCACCAGCCGAACCGCTTCTTGTCGGGTGGTCAGCGTCCTTCGGGAAATCTCCAGCTCCAGATCGAGCTCGCGGAGCTGGAAATACGCGGTCGCCACATCGCTCACCAGCGTGGTCACGACGAACCGCTGCACGTCCTCCGAGGCCAGTAACTGCGCACGCGCCGCCTCGGTGGCCCGGCGCAGGCGGCCCCACAGATCGAGCTCCCAGACGAGGTCGAACGTTCCGAGCGGGGTGAAGGTCTCCCTCGACTGCAAGGGCGCCCGGTCGCCCGGAAGGCTGACGTACGGTGCGCTCGCCGACGCGCTGACATCCGGGAACTGAGCCGATCGCACGATGGTGACCTGGGCGCGAGCCTCGAGGATGCGAGCGGCCGCGATACGCAAGTCGTAGTTCTCGGCCAGCGCGGTACGGATCAGCGATTGCAGCGTCTCGTCCTGGAAGATCTTCCACCAGGCGACGTCTCCCAGGGACTCCGCTGTCCCCGGGGGGCCGCCTCGAAAGTCGGGCGGCACCGCGACCGCGGGTCGCCGGTAGTCGGGCCCGACCGTGCAGCCCGCCAACAGGAGCGCCGCCAACAGGAGCGCTATCACCAGGAGCGCCACCACGATGAGCGCCGCCCACGGTACCGTCGCCAACAGGAGTGCCGTCGACCGCAGCGAGCGACGTGTCACGCGTGCTGCTCACCCCGCACGCGCAGGCGCTCGTCGGGCTCGGTCACGGGATGCTTCGTCACCGAGCGTTTCCTGCCCAGCCCCTCCACGAACGCGAAGTTCCCGGGGATGAGGAAGACACCGAGCCCGGTGGCGATGAGCATTCCCCAGAACACGGCCGTGCCCATCACGTTCTGGGCGCCCGCTCCCGCTCCGCTGGCCAGCATCAGCGGCACGACGCCGAGAATGAAGGCGAACGCTGTCATCAAGATAGGCCGGAAGCGCAGCCGGGCCGACTCCAACGCGGCCGCCTCGACCGACTGGCCCTCTTCGTGCTTGGCCTTGGCGAACTCGACGATCAGGATCGCGTTCTTCGCCGCGAGCCCGACGAGCATGATCAGGCCGATCTGAACGTAGACGTTGTTGTCGTAGCCGGAGAGCCACACGCCGAAGAAGGCGCCGAGGGCGACGAGCGGCGAGCCGAGCAGCACGGCCCAGGGCAGGCGCCAGCTCTCGTACATCGCGGCCAGCAGCAGGAAGACGAACACGATGGCCAGGATGAACGTCGGCGCGGACGGTGGAGCGATCTTCTCCTGATAGGACAGCGACGAGTAGGCGAAGCCCATCTCCTTGGGCATCGTCTTCTGGAAGACCTCTTCGAGCGCGGCGAGTGCCTGCCCGGAGCTGACGCCGCGGGCGGGCGCGCCGTTGATCTCGACCGAGCGCAGCAGATTGAAGCGCGTCGTGAGCTCGGTTCCCTGGACCGTCGTGATGGTGACGAGCGTCGACAACGGGATCATGGTGCTGGTCGTCTTGCTGCGGACGTAGACGTCGCCGATGTCGCCGGGCTTGCGACGATAATCCGCGTCCGCCTGCACGTACACACGGTAGAGACGCCCGAAGCGGTTGAAGTCGTTCACATAGGTGCCGCCCATCGCCGCCGACATGGCTTGGAAGACGTCGCTCACGGGGACGCCGAGCGTCCGCGCCTTCTCCCGGTCGAGCTCGACCTTCACCTGGGGATACGTGGGATCGAACGCGGTGAAGAGCGAGGCGAATTCGGGCCGCTGGCGGGCTGCCGCCAGGAACGCGCGCGTCTGGGCCCCGAGCTGGTCCACGGTCAGTGAGCCGCTCCGGTCCTGGAGCAGGAAGTTGAAGCCGGCCGCCGCGCCGAAGCCGCTGATGGTCGGAATGTTGAACGGAAAGGCCACCGCCTCCGGGATCTGGACGAGCTCCCGGTTCACCCGCGCCATGATGCCCTTCACGTGCAGCGCCTCCTCGTGGCGCTCCTCCCACGGCTTGAGGCGGACGAAGATGCTGCCGAAGTTCGGCTGGTAGGTGCTGGTGACGGCGCCATACCCGCCGATCGTCTGATACGAATCGACGGCCTCGACCTTCGCCAGGATCTCCTCGACCTTGCGCAGCATCGCGCTGGTCCGCTCGAGCGAGGCCGCCGGTGGGAGCTGGACGGCCACCCCGAACAGACCCTGATCCTCGTCGGGGATGAAGCCGGCTGGTATCCGGCGCCCGAGGAGGCCGACCCCGACCACCACGACCCCGACGAGCAGGATCGTCACCACCGCGCGCCGGATGAGCAAGCGGGCCACGCCGATGTAACCCGTCGTCGCGGTGTCGAACACGCGGTTGAAGCCGCGGAAGAAGACGCCGAGCGGGCCCCGCGGGGCGCGGGCGGGCTTGAGGAGCATGGCGGCAAGCGCGGGCGACAGCGAGAGCGCGCTGAACGCCGAGAGGAGCACCGAGATCGCGATGGTGAGGGCGAACTGCTGGTACATCTGCCCGGTGAGGCCGCCGAGGAACGCGACGGGGACGAACACGGCGGAGAGGATGAGCGCGATCCCGATGACCGGCGCCGACACTTCTTTCATCGCCTGCCGCGTGGCGTCGCGGGGGCTCAAGCCGTGCTCGATGTGGTGCATGACGGCCTCGACGACGACGATCGCGTCGTCCACGACGATGCCGATGGCGAGCACGAGGCCGAACATCGAGAGCGTGTTGACCGAGAAGCCCAGCAGCGGGAAGAAGATGAACGTGCCAACGATCGAGACCGGCACCGTCAGCAGCGGGATGATCGTGGCCCGCACGTTCTGGAGAAAGATGAAGACGACGAGCGTGACGAGGATCAGCGCCTCGACGAACGTCTTCACGATCTCGTGGATCGAGGCCTCGACCGCCGGCGTGGTGTCGTAGACGATCTTGTAGTCCAGGCCGGGTGGAAACAGATTCTTGGCCGTGGCCATGGTCTTGTAGATCGCCTCGGACGCCTTGAGCTGGTTCGCGCCGGGGAGCAGGTAGACCGCCATCGCGCCGGAGGGCTTGCCGTTCAGCCGGCCGAACGAGTTGTAATCCTGGCTGCCCAGCTCGGCACGCCCCACGTCGCGGATGCGCACCACCGATCCGGTGGACGACTCACGGATGATGATGTTCTCGAACTCGTCCGTGGTCACGAGGCGACCCGGCGCGCTCACCGTGAAGGTGAACGCCTGGTCGGCGGGCGTCGGCGCCTGTCCGATCCGGCCGGCTGGCGCCTGGAGATTCTGGTCCTTGACGGCGGAGATCACGTCTGACGGGGTCAGACCCAGCTTGGCGAGCTTGTCGGGCCGAAGCCAGATTCGCAGGCCGTAGTCGGTGCCGCCAAAGAGATCGACCTGGGCGATGCCAGGGATCCGCAAGAGCTGGTCACGCAGATTGATCGAGGCATAGTTGATCAGGAAGTTCGCGTCGTAGCTCCCCTCGGGCGAGTAGAGCGAGATCAGCATGAGGATGCTGGGGCTCTGCTTCTTCACGGTGACGCCCTGGGCCACGACGTCCTGCGGCAGGCGCGCCTGGGCGGAGGAGACCCGGTTCTGGGTCAGCACGTTGGCGGTGTCCTGGTCGACGCCGACCTCGAAGTTCACGTCGAGCAGCATGCGGCCGTCGCTGGTGTTCGACGACTTCATGTAGATCATCCGGTCGACGCCGTTCACCTCCTGCTCGATCGGCGTGGCCACGGACTGCTCGACCGCCAACGCCGAGGCACCGGGGTAGTTGGCCGTGACCCGGATCGTGGGTGGCGCCAGGAACGGGTATTGCTCGAAGCTGAGCCGGAGGAGCGAATAGGTCCCGAGCATGACGGTGAGGATCGCGATGACGATCGCGACGATCGGTCGGCGGATGAAGAACTCGGCCACGGTGCGCTAGCCCCGGCCCTTCGACTTCGCTGCCGGCGGGGCCGGCTGAGGTGGAGCCACTGGAGGTGGAGCCACCGGTGGCTTTCCGTCCGAGTCCGCTCTGAGCTCGGGCTTGACCTGCATTCCCGGCCGCGCCTTCTGGATGCCTTCGACGATGACCCGCTCCCCGGGCTTGAGTCCGGTCGAGACGATGTAGAACTGGCCGTAGCTCTCGCGCGGCGTCACGGTGCGCAGCGCGACCTTGTCACCCTCCTCGACCACCAACACCGTCTTCGCGCCCTGCAGCTCCTGCACTGCGATCTGCGGCACGAGAATCGCGTCGGGCACTTCCTCGGTGACGACGCGCACGCGGCCGAACTGACCGGGGCGCAGCATCCGGTCGGGATTGGGGAACTCGGCGCGGACCTGGATGGTCCCGGTCTTCAAGTCGATCGCCCGGTCGATGAAGATCGCTCGGCCCTTGTGTGGAAACACACTGCCGTCGGCCAGGATCAGCTCGAGCGTGGGCGCGCGATCCGGCGGCACCTCTCCGCGGCCCAGCCCGGGCACCCGCTTGACCAGCCGCAAGAGGTCCGCCTCGGCAATGGCGAAATCCACGAAGATCGGGTGGATCGACGAGACCGTGGCGAGCAGTGTCGGCTCCCCTTTGCCGACGAGGTTGCCAGTGTCGACGGCGACCTTGCTGATGATCCCCGAGATCGGCGACTGCACGGTGGTGTACCTGAGGTTCAGGTCGGCCTGAATCACGGCGGCCTTGCCCGCTTCGACGGCCGCCTCGGCGAGCTGAATGCTGGTGCGCTGACTCAGGACGGTGTCCTTGAGCCCGGCTTCAGCCGCCTGAACCCCGGCTCCGGCCGCCTGCTCACGAGAGACGGCGGTGTCCAGGTCCTGCTGCGGAATCGCCTGCTCCTTGACCAGAGGACGGTAGCGCGCAACGTCGGCCTGGTTCTTCCCGAGATCAGCCTTCGCCTGATCGAGCTGGGCGCGCGCACGATCCACGACCGAGGCGTCCTTGGCGCGAGTCAGGTCGGCCTGCGCCTTGGCGAGCTGGGCGCGGGCCGACTGCAACGCCGCCTTGTACTCGTCCTGCTGGATCACGAACAGCACCTGGCCACGCTGAACCTCGGAGCCCTCCTTGAACCGCACCTGCTCGAGAACGCCCTGGACTCGAGCCCGGATCTCGACGGTGGGAACGCCCTGCGTCTGGGCCACGAACTCGGCGGAGACCTGGACGCTGCGCTGCTGGATCTCGGCGACGATGACGGCGGGTGGGGGTGGGGCCGGGGGCTGCTTGGCCGCGGTGGCGTCTCTCTGCTGGCATCCGGTGACCGTGATCAGCAATGCGATGCCGGCCAGGCAGCCGCCCCACGGCGTCCCGGGTTGAGGCCCTCGTGGAGAAATCAGCATGGTTCAGGTCTCCCAGCCCAGATGGGGCTTCACCAGTTCAGCGGGAACCCGACACCCCGCCGCCGCGGACGACTCGAACGGACTGTAGTGATAACCGCGAGTAGCGAGAAATAGGACCTTGGTCCCACCCCCGCCCATGGTGGAGCCGCTGGTGGGGATCAGGAAGCGGTCAGCCGCTCGAGCTGGGCCTCTCCTTCGAGAGCGGCAGCGTGAACGAGAAGGTCGCGCCGCCGTTCGAATTGTTCTGTGCCCACAGCCGACCACCGTGAGCCTCGACCAGGGACCGGGCGATCGAGAGTCCCATCCCGAGGCCCTGAGGCTTCGTCGTGTAGAACGGCTCGAAGACCAGCGGCAGCTCGCACTCGGCGATCCCGCTGCCACGGTCGCTCACCGAGACGCGTACGACGCCGTCGGCGCTGACGCGGGTCGCGATGGCGAGGCGACGATCGTCGCTGGTCCGCATCGCATCGAGGCCATTCATGATCAAGTTGAGGACGACCTGCTGGAGCTGAATGCGATCGGCGAGGACCACGGGCAATCCGGCCGCGAGCTCGAGATCGATGGACACCCCCCGGGTGGTCGCGTCGCTCCGTACCAGGCTGACCACGTCCTGAATGAGGGCATTGACGTCGAGCGGTCGCTGGTTCGTGTCGTCCTTTTTGAACAAGGCCCGCAGACGGTTGATCACATCGATGGCTCGCTTGTCGTCGGCCACGATGTCGGAGACGATCTCGCGGATGTCCTTGGCATCGACGCCGCTGTCGATCAATCGCTCGGCCACCTGCGCGTTACTCAGGATGGCCGTGAGCGGCTGGTTCAGCTCGTGGGCGATCGACGCCGTCAACTCACCCATCGTCGCCACGCGACCCACGTGGGTGAGGTCGCGGCGCAGCTTCCGAAGCTCGATCTCCCCGCGCTGGCGCAACAGCGCGCTCGAAAAGATGCCGCCGACGAACTCGAGGCGTTGGACGAGGTCGTTCGACCATTCTTGCGCCCGACGAAGCGTGCTCAGGGTGAGGACGCCCATGGCCGTCCCGGCCGCAGCGAGCGGAATCCCCACCACCGATTTGATGCCCAGGGCCGCGAACGCTTCTCGATCGACCGCAGCGGCGTCGGGAAGCTCGTCGAGCGCGGAGAAGCGGACGATCTCGCCGCGACGCACGCGCTCGACCGACCATGGGAACCGGGCGAGGTCCATCGGAGGCCCGGGCGGAGGCACACCGGGCGCCGTCCACAGGTGGGTCAAATGCATGGCCCGATCATCGGCGCTGAACTCCAGGATCAGCGCGTTGTCGAGCCCGAGATGCTCGCCGACACGGCGCAGCCCCCGGGCGATACCCTCATCGACCTCCGCCCCGCGGAGATCCACAAACGTCGCCGAGAGGTCGGACACGAGTGTTTCCAAGTCGAGCCGCTCCCGGACGACCGTCTCGGCACGCCGGCGCCGGCGGTGCTGGAGCAGGAGGGCGCCGATGAGCACTCCTTGGGCGCCGATCAGTCCGACGACGGCAACGATGTGCCAGCGGTACGCCTCCCACAACGATGCGGACAGGAGCAGGACTTGCCTCCGTGACGACAGGCTGTCGTCAGCCGCGACGAGGACGGGGATCACGATGCTGAACAGCGCGACGAGACCAGCAATCACACCGGCGCGAAGCGGGCGACGGCGCGCCCCTCCCGTCATCGTGGAAGTTGTCCGATTGCACATCCTAGTCACGGACATCGTTGCCCGCGGCGGTGGATTGTACATCAGCGATTCATCGACGGTGACGATTTCAGCGCCCTGGATGCACCGAGGAATGGTGGGTTTGCGCCGGCATTGATCGTATACACCACGCAGTGGTGGTTCACGATCGCGTACATCACCCGGTAGTGGTCGGCGATGAATGCTCGTCTATGCGATGAGGCTGATCTTCTGCGCCATCACGACCAGTTCGGCGACCGATTCCGCTCGCATCTTCTTCATCACACGGCCGCGGTGGACCTTGATCGTCTTCTCGGCAGCGGCGAGCTCCACCGCGATTTGCCGGTTGAGCTTCCCGATGACGACGCGTGCGAGCACCTCACGCTCCCGCGGCGTGAGGGTGTCGACGCGGCGCTGGAGCTCCTGCCGCTCGGCGGTTTCCGCCTGGCTCCCGCGGCTCTGGGCCAGCGCGCGCGCGATGGCGTCGAGAAGCTCGCGATCATCACACGGCTTCTGGAGGAAGTCGACGGCGCCTCCCTTCATTGCCCGGACGGTCATCGGGATGTCACCGTAACCAGTGAGGAAGATGATCGGCAGGACCCGTTGAGCCTCGCCGAGGTCGGACTGGAGATCCAACCCGGTCTTTCCCCTGAGCCGGATGTCGAGCACGACGCACGCGGGGAGGTCCGACACCTTGCGCTTCATGAACGCGGACGCCGAAGAGAACGTCTCCACCTCGAGGCCGACGGAGTGGATCAGTCGTTCCAGCGCCTTGAGCACGGAGTCATCGTCGTCGACGACGTAGACGATGCCGGGACCGGTCACGTCAGCGTACTGGACACGGTTACTCGGTGCGCCGTACGGGTACATCGGCCCCTCCGACCAGAAGGCGTGCGCCTGTAGACCGTTCGGTGCTACAGGCGCGCGCGGCCTCCGCTCAGCGCTCCTTCGACAGGAACATCGCCCGCCGGTTCTTGCTCCAGCACGCCTCGTTCTTCTCCGTGCAGACGGGACGCTCCTCGCCGTACGAGATGATCGACATCCGGCTGGTGGACACGCCCCGGGAGGCGAGGTAGTTCATGGTGCTCTTGGCCCGCCGGTCCCCCAGGGCCAGGTTGTATTCGGCCGTGCCCCGCTCGTCGCAATGGCCCTCGATCAGGACCAGCTGCTCGGGGTGCTCGCGCAGCCAGTTCGCATTGGTATCGAGCGTCTGCGCGTCGCCCGGCCTGATCTCGGCCTTGTCGAAGTCGAAGTGGATCCGCGTCAGCGCCGGATTCGGCGCGAAGTCCTTCGGCGGCGGCAGCGGGGCCGCGGTGGCGACCTGCACGGGGGCCGCCGGCGGCGGCGCCGGCGTCTCGATCACGGTCGTTTGCGTCTCGGTGACCACCGCCGCGACGTTCGGCGCCGGCGGTGGGACGGGCGCCGGGGCCGAGGCCACCGTCAGGTTGGGTCGCTTGGCGCAGGCGCCAACCAACGCGAAGGCGAGCAGAGTGACGAGGACCGCACTCGGACGCAACCACGCACGCATAGTGTCCCTCCGTCTGGCCATCACTACCGCTCCACCACTTGACTCTGGGCCACCGTGATGGCCTTGCCCCACCAGTTCTGCGCCCGCGCGATCTCGATGTCGCTGCGGCGCACCTGCGTGGCGCCATCGCTCGTCCTCATCGAAAACGCGAAGTGCTCCCCCGAGGCGAAGTGCGTGGGGTGGCTCTTCCAGTCGCTCCACTCTTGCGAGGTCGCGCAGCCGCCCAGCACCAGCGCGACCACCGCGCTCACCACGATCTCGGCCGTCCATGACTTCATCGGCG
>Ga0209056_10005990_pt1 | contig 12609 bp, 13 predicted proteins | sample GraSoiAngelo_114_FD_185876 | JGI IMG/M metagenome (GOLD analysis project Ga0209056, IMG submission 185876) | Grasslands soil microbial communities from the Angelo Coastal Reserve, California, USA - 14_0903_13_40cm (SPAdes) (version 2) | ecosystem: Environmental > Terrestrial > Soil > Grasslands... | reverse complement strand
CGCCGACAAAGCCACGGCCGCGGCGATGGCAGCTCCCCCCAGCAGCGAGCCGGCGAGCGGCCACAGCGCCGCCGTGATCCCGGCCAGGAGCAGGGCGGACGCTAGCACGCTAGGCGCCCAGCTGGCGGTCGATGCGTCCTGGCGACGCCAGATCACGACGACGTGGACCAGCAGGACGATCACGAGTAAACCCTGGAGAAAGGTGAGGGTCCCGGCCGCGGTCTGGTTGATCGCCAGCAACCGGTGATAGGAGCCAGGTGGGGCGGCCACCACGACCAGGAAGGCCAGCGCGGCCAGGATGGCATAGGTGACGGCGATGAACTTCAGAAATCCACCGGTGAGCCCGCCGGTCAGCCGCAGGTAGGCGACCGTCGCAACGCCGCCAACCGTGGACTCGGCGAGGAGCAGAAAGAGCGCAAGCGGCAGGGTCAGTGTGGCAACGCACTCGTGGCAGGAGGTGACGGGAACCGAATCCAGCAAGAGCATGCGCGCCGATATAGATTAGGGACAGGGCATGACACCGCAACCCGATAACCCGCACGGGTTCGTCCCCGTGAGCTTTGAAAACGGCAGTTGGAAGACGGCCGCCGGCGACGTGGTGCCCTGGTATGAGGTGCAGACCGATCTGATGCCAGAATCGGAAGTCCAGGGTGCGCTCGATCGAGTGCTGAGCGTGTATGGGGTCAGCGACGTCGTGGTGGATGCGTTCGACCAGTTCCGCAAAGAGCTGAGGCGGCCGGTTCAGGCAGAAGGCTGAGCGCGGAGCTCTTCGGCCGGTTCTGTCGTATGGCAGCGCGCCCGATACGACATTGACATTGCGTCACAACCTGGAGCTGGCTGGACAACAATTGGGAAGGACGACCAGCTTGCCCGTCGAGGTGCTGGACCATGGCGGGCCGCTAAGCGACCGGCTCGGGTTCTGGGAATGCAACGGGGTGCGTTTGGAACGCTGAGAGGTGGACCGCTCCACCAACCCTTCGAACCTGATCTGGGTAATGCCAGCGGAGGGACAGATGAGTACCGTTGACCGAGGGGTGGTCGAGCAGAGTGCTCCCACTGATGAGTTTCTCAAGGTCGAGACCCATGGCATCGAGGCCATTCCCGACAGCGAGCGTCACGGACGACCGCGCGAGCTGGGATTTCTCTGGGCAGGTGCCTTTGTCAACTACGCCAGCCTGCTCACGGCCAGCCTTCTCACGACCTACTACGGCCTCGGGGTGTGGGACGGGCTGCTGGCGGTGGCCATCGGAACGGTGGCAGGCGCGGTCCTCCTCGGTCTCCTCAGCAACACAGGGCCACGTAGTGGGCAGCCGCAGATCATCTTCACCCAGCGCGTCTTCGGCCGCCGCGGCGCCTATCCCGGCGCTTTCCTCACGCTATTCCTGGGGGTAGGGTGGTTTGCGGTCGACACCGTGATCGCCGCGCTCGCTGGCGTGCAGCTCCTCGAGGTGCTTGGCGTGAAGGCCGAGGTGGCCGGCAAATTTCTCTTCCCGTGGGTGCTGGTCATCGCCGCCATCAGCGTGGCCGTCGCCGTGTATGGCCATCGAACGATCAAGGTCTTCGAGACGTTCGGTGCAATACTGTTCGCGGCCCTGTCCGTCGTTCTGTTTGCGCTCCTCGCCGGGCAGATGCATTGGACCGCCGGCCCGAGCGTCACGGGTGCCGCCTATCCGGGCGCGTTCATCCTCGGCGCCATGAGCTGTTTTGCGCTGGTTGCATCCTGGTATCCGTTTGCCAGCGACTACTCGCGCTACCTGCCGCCGACCAGCTCCACGTTGGCCGTGACTTGGTGGCCAGTCCTTGGCGTAACCTTGCCGATGATCCTGCTCGGATTGTTTGGGCTGCTGGCACCTACCATCGATCCCAAGCTGGCCAGCGACCAGGGCGTGCTCGCGGTGTTCACCCGGCACGCGCCGGCCGCGGTCGCTGTGCCCTTCTTCGCTTTCGTCATCCTGGGCGAAATCTGGGCAAATTACCTGGATGTGTACACCGCGGGGCTGGTCACGCTGACGCTGGGCGTCCAGCTGAAGCGCTGGCAAACTGCCCTTGGCGCCGGCGTCCTCGGTGCGGCCATTGCCACTGTCGCAGTGGTCATCTGGGACTTCCACCTCTTCTACGAGGACTTCCTCATCCTGACCTACCTGTGGGCGCCCGCATGGGCGGCGGTGGTGCTGCTCACCGTGTTCGTGCTGAAGCGAGCCAAACCGAAGCCGGCATTGCTCGCCTGGCTAATCGGAACGGCCGCGAGCTTGATCTTCGTCAACTATCCGAACCTGTTCTCAAGCGTCCTTCCGGATACGCACTTCCCGAACCAGGCCCTGATCGATGCCCTGCAAGGCGCCGACCTGTCGGGCGTCGTCAGTGTGCTGGTGGCGGCGGCGTCGTACCTTGGACTCCGGAGGCTCATGGTTTGACCATCCCGGTTGCGCTCACGATCGCGGGGTCCGATTCGGGCGGCGGAGCGGGCATCCAGGCCGACCTGAAAACGTTCGCCGCCTTCGGGATCTACGGGCTGAGCGTTATCACCGCGGTTACGGCGCAGAACACCGTCGCTGTCCGTGCCGTCCAGGAAATCGATCCGGCCGTCATCACCGCACAGCTCGACGCCGTCGCAGAAGATTTCTCGATTGGGGCCCTGAAGACTGGCATGCTCTCGAGCGCCGCCATCATCGAAGCGGTCGTCGACGGCATCACGCGGCACGAGTTGCAGCCACTGGTCGTCGACCCGGTGATGGTGGCGAAGAGCGGCGACCGCCTGCTGAGGCAAGACGCCGTCGACGCGCTGAGGCGGAAACTGCTGCCGATCGCGCGCGTCGTTACGCCAAATATCCCGGAGGCGGAAGTGCTCGCCGGGCGGGCGATCCGTAACCGCGAGGACCGGGTGCTCGCGGCTCGACGCATCATGGAATTCGGGGCGCGTGCCGTGGTGGTCAAAGGCGGCCATTCCGGGGAAGATCCGGTCGTCGACCTGCTCGTCGAGGCGGAGGGCGTCACCGAGTACCGGGCCAGCCGGATCGCCACGACCAGTACGCACGGGACCGGCTGCACGTTCGCGGCAGCGATCGTCGCCGGGCTCGCTAAAGGGATGGACATCGCCGGCGCGGTCAGCCAGGCCCGTGAGTATCTCAGCCGGGCGCTGGCCGCCGCCCCTGGTCTCGGGCATGGTCACGGGCCGATGAACCACTTTCCCTCCGTGGAGGCTGCCCATGCCGGCCGTTAGCGCGGACCTGGAATATCTCGAGGGCATTCACCCTCAGCTCGGCCCGGTGCTCGAGGAGATGTTGAAGACCGGCCGGAGTGAGGGCGTTCCTATCGTCCAGCCGGCGGTGGGGCGGCTGCTCCGGGTATTGGTGACGGCCCTGGCACCGAAGCGCGTGCTCGAGATCGGCACCGCGATCGGCTTCTCGACGCTGTGGATGGCGAGCGCGCTCCCGGCCGGCGGCCGCATCGACACCGTCGATCCTGACCGGTCTCGTACCGACCGCGCCCGCCGCTACTGGCTGCGCGCCGGCGTCACCGACCGGGTTCGGGTCATCAATGAGCCGGCCCTGCGCGTCCTCCCCCGCCTTGCGCCGGGGATTGAGTTCGTGTTCATCGACGCGATCAAGACGGAGTACTCGGCCTACCTCGACGCGCTGCTGCCCAAGATGGCGCCGGGCGGGGTGATCGCCGTCGATAACCTCACCTGGAGCGGGCGGATCGCGGCCGGTGAGCATGACGAAAACACCGATGCCCTGCGCGGCTTCAACGAGAAGTTTCTGCACCACGAGCAGCTGGAGGCCACCATCCTGCCGGTTGGCGACGGCGTGGGGCTTGGCGCGGTGCGTCCGCATGGGTAAAGCGGCAGCGCGATAGAGTTTGTCGGTTGCCGACCGACGAACGAACCCTGACGCGGGAGCAGGTCCTGGACGCCTATCGGACGGTGCTGCGCGCCCGCACCCTCGACGATCGGCGCTTCGTCCTGAATCGCGCCGGGAAACTGGCCTTCATTATTTCGCCACGCGGGCACGAGGTGGCCCAGGTCGCGGCAATTACGGCGCTCCAGCCAGGCCGAGATCGTTTCTGTCTCTACTACCGAAACTTCGCCGCCGCCCTGGCCTGCGGCTTCACCCCCGAAGAGCTGATGTTGTCGGCGTTCGCCCGGGCCGCCGACCCCTCCAGCGGCGGCCGTCAAACGCCGGGCAATTTCGGCAGCCGCCGCCGCGGCGTGATCATTGGCTCCAGCACGGTCGGTCCGCAGATTCCCAAAGCGGCCGGCATCGGCCTGGCGCTGAAGTGGAGAGGAGAGGGAGCCCTGTGTTACGTCAGCTTTGGTGAGGGGGCCACGAGCCAGGGTGACTTTCACGAAGGGCTCAACTTCGCGTCGATCCATCGCTGCCCGGTGATCTTCTTCTGTGAGAACAACCGCTGGGCAATCTCCGTCCCCCAGCCGCTGCAGGTCGCCGGCCCCGGTGTTGCCGAGCGAGCCGCCGGCTACGGTATTCCGGGCGTGCGCGTCCACGGCGATGATTTCTTCGCCGTGCACCTGGCCGTGCGACAGGCGGCCGAGCGCGCCCGCGCCGGCGAGGGCCCCAGCTTGATCGAGGCAGAAGTGCTGCGCCTGCAGTCGCATTCCACCGATGATGACCAGCGGGCCTACCGCGATGCGGCAGAGCTCGCTGCGGAAGCCGCGCGTGATCCGATCCCCCGGATGCGGGATGCGTTGATGCAGCGGGGCTGGCTGACGGCGGAGGCCGATGCCGGCCTTCGCGAGGAGGTCAACCGTGAGGTCGAGCGAGCCACCGAGGCGGCTGAGGCTGCGGCTGACCCCGACCCAGGGTCGCTCGGCCGGCATGTGTATGCCGATGCCTGAGCGCAACCTCGTGCAGGCGGTGCGCGACGCGCTGTACGAAGAGATGGAGCGCGACGATCGGGTCTGCATTCTCGGTGAAGACGTCGGCCGAAAAGGTGGCGTCTTCAAGGCGACGGAAGGTCTGCAACAGCGGTTCGGCGCCCAGCGCGTGCTCGACACGCCCCTGGCGGAATCAGGTATCGCTGCAGTAGCCCAGGGCCTGGCCCTTGAAGGATTTCTGCCCGTGGCGGAGATGCAGTTCGCCGACTACAGCTTCCCGGCGTTCAACCAGATCGTCAACGAGATCGCCAAGGTGCGCTACCGATCGAACGGCGATTTCTCCTGCCCGCTCGTGATTCGGGCGCCGACCGGCGGTGGGGTGCGGGGCGCGCTCTATCACTCCCAATCCCCCGAAGCGTTCTACTGCCACGTTCCGGGGCTCAAGGTCGTGCTGCCCTCGACCCCGGCCGACGCCAAAGGGCTGTTGAAGGCCGCGATCCGGGATCCGGACCCAGTGATATTCCTGGAGCCGAAGAAGCTCTACCGCGCAGCGCGGCAGGAGGTTGGCGACGGCGACGCCGCCGTGCTGCCCATCGGAGTGGCCACCGTCGCCCGACAGGGAGGCGACCTGACGGCCGTGACCTACGGCTACATGCGCGCGGTCACCGTCCAGGCCGCGAGCCGCCTGAGCGCGGATGGGATCGAGGTCGAGATCATCGACCTGCGAACGCTGCGACCCTGGGACATCGACTCCTGCGTCCGATCGATCGAAAAGACCGGTCGTGTCGCAGTGGTTTACGAGGCGAACCGCAGCGGGGGATGGGGGGCGGAGGTTGCGGCTGAGCTCGCTGAGCGCTGCTTCGCCAGCCTCGATGCGCCGGTCAGCCGGATCGCGAGCCCGGATGTCCCGGCAATGCCCTTTAGCCCGACCCTCGAACACGCGTTCATGCTCAATCCTGACAAGGTTGCGGATGGCCTGCGCCGGGTGGCCCGCTACTGAGCCGCGACCCTAACCTAAGAACGTCTTAGAAAAACGGGCTGGAAAAGCGCGGGACACTTTTCTATACTTGCGTGTGGGGTTCTTGTTCCAAGCCCCCCGGAACCAGGACCCCACTTACCTCTTCTCAATCGGCGCCTAAGCTGGCCGTTTTTCGACTTCTGCGAGTCCGAGCAGCTCGGAATACAAGCGTCGCGCGGCAGGCTCGCCCGCGGGTGTGATCGAGACTTGCACATGATGCAGGCCGGATATCCGCACGCGCGAGTCTAATCCGGACGCTGCCTAGAATTGGAAGGCTTTGGCCACAAACGCGAGAGCGCGACCATCTGAACGCAACGGGGTCTTTCTGTCCGTCGACATGGAAGGCATGGCGGGGGTCGTCCATCTGCACCAGGTGATGCGTGGCATGCCGGAGTACGAGCGCTCATGCCGGCTGATGACCGCAGAGACGAACGCCGCCGTCGCCGGAGCCCGGCGCGCGGGGGCGACCCGCTTCCTCGTCAACGACTCGCATGGTGACATGCGCAACTTCCTGCTAGACGAACTCGATGATGGCGTGGAGCTGATCAGCGGCGGGGACAAACCGTTCTCGATGGGTGCCGGCCTCGATCCCACCTTCGAGGTCGCCTTCTTCATTGGCTATCACGCCTCGGTTGGCACCGAGCGGGCCGTCATGGATCACACCTACGGTGGGCGCACGATCTATGCGCTGCGAGTCAATGGCCGCGAGCAGAGCGAGGCCACGCTCAACGCGGCACTGGCGGGCAGCGTTGGCGTTCGGACGGCGCTGATCACCGGCGATCGCACCACCATCGAGCAGGCGGCGGCCGACCTGCCTGGCATTGAGACCGTCGTGGTCAAGGAGGCGCTGGGACGGCAGGCGGCCCGCAGCCTGCATCCGCTCGAAGCCTGCCGTCGGATCGAGGCGGGTGCCTACCGGGCGTACGCAGAGCGGTCCGGCCGGCCTCTCTACCAACCCAAGGGGCCGTTTACGCTGGAAATCGATTGGATGAATGCCAGCATGGCCGACTCTTGCGCGCAGATTCCGGAGGTCGAGCGGGCGGGTGGCCGAACGATTCGCTACCGCACGCCGGATTTTCAGACCTGCTACCAGATGCTGCTGGCGCTGCTCGTGATGGCGGCGCCCGCCGCCTACCAGTATCCAAAGCCGTGACGGCTACGGAGGCGATCGAACAACTTCTCCAGGGCACGCCGCTCACTCGGGAGCAGGCACGCACGGTGATGGACCAGGTGATGGCAGGCGAGGCCACGGCGGCGCAGATTGCCGGTTTGCTGATCGCCCTTCGCGCAAGCGGAGAGACCGTCGAGGAGATGACCGGGTTCGTCGAATCGATGCGGGCGCATGCCACGCCGCTTGAACTGCCCCCCGGAAGCATCGACACCTGCGGCACTGGCGGCGACCGAGCGGGCACCTTCAATATCTCGACGGCGGCCGCGCTGGTGGCGGCAGGAGCCGGCATCCCGGTAGCCAAGCACGGCAACCGGGCGGCCTCCAGCCGATGTGGGAGCGCCGACGTCCTCGAGGCGCTCGGGGTGGACATCACCCTGGACGCTGACGGTGTGCGGCGATGCATCGCGGTGGCCGGGATGGGCTTCTGTTTCGCGCCGACCTTCCATCCGGCGATGCGGCACGCCGGCCCCGCCAGAAGGGAACTCGGCGTGCGAACGGTCTTCAATGTGCTGGGGCCGCTGGCCAACCCCGGGCGGGTGAGGAGACAAGCGCTCGGCGTGGGCGCGCCCGCGCTCGCCCCGTTGATGGTCCGCGTGCTCAAGGACCTCGGCCACGAGCGTGCCCTGGTGTTCTATGGCGAAGACGGTCTCGACGAGCTCACGACAACCGGTCCGTCACGGGTCTTTCAGCTGCGGGAAGGCAAGGTCGATGACTTCGAGCTCGACCCGAAGGACCTTGGTCTTGCACGGGCCCGCCCCGATGATTTGAAGGGCGGCACGCCGCCCGAGAACGCCGCGCTGCTGCGCCAGGTGCTGAACGGTGACATCGGGCCCCGCCGCGATGTGGTTCTCCTCAATGCGGCCGCGGCGGTCCTGGCTGCCGGTCGAGCGGAGGATTGGCCCCAGGCCATGGAGGTCGGTCGCGAGTCGCTGGACAGCGGCCGTGCCGCCCAGGTCTTGACTCGGCTTGTCGAAACGTCCCGACAGCCGGGCTAGCCGGACGCTAGACCGGCGATGCCGCCGGCGAGCAACACGAGGCAGACCAGCCCGACGAATCCCCAGGTGGCCCAGTAGGTTAGACGGGAGATGCGGCGGACGCGGCGGAGACGGCGCATCTTGCCCAGGGCCACGTTCAGGGCGGTCTCCTTCGTCAGCACTACGTAGGGGTATCGATGAAAGCCTCAAAACCTTTCTCGAAAATGACTCCGGATATGCTGAGGCGATGCCATTTCGGATCGCGGTCATCCCTGGCGATGGCATTGGCCCCGAGGTCATCACCCAGGGAATCCGCGTTCTTGAAGCCGTCGTCGCCCAAACCGGGCCCGCCCTCGATTTCGAGACCTATGACCTGGGGGCGGACCGCTACCTGCGAACCGGGGAGATCATCCCCGAGCCGGTTTTCGCCGAACTGCAGTCAGCCGACGCGATCTATCTGGGCGCGGTCGGAGATCCTCGAGTCAAAGACCCCCAATATGCCGCCCGTCTTCTGCTTCGCCTGCGGTTCGAGCTGGACCTCTGGGTCAACCTGCGACCGTCACGCCTTCTAGCGCCCGGGTTGACGCCGTTACGCGATGCCTCGTCCATCGACCTGGTTGTGGTTCGGGAGAACACTGAAGGCGCCTATGTTGGGATCGGCGGCCAATTCAAGCGGGGAACAGCCGACGAGATTGCCATCCAGGAAGACATCAACACCCGCAAGGGCGTGGAACGCATTCAGCGGTATGCGTTCGAGCTGGCGCGCGAACGAGGGCGCGCTGGGCATCAATGTCGGATCACCATGGTCGACAAGAGCAACGCGCTCTATCACGCGCACGATCTCTGGCAGCGAGTGTTCGCCCTCGAGCGGCAGCGTGCCCCGGAGATCGAGGCGGAACATCTTTTCGTCGACGCCGCGGCCATGCAGTTGGTCAAGGCTCCGGGACGGTTCGATGTTGTCGTCACCTCCAACATGTTTGGCGACATCCTGAGCGACCTCGCCTCCGAGCTGGTGGGCGGCCTCGGTCAGGCGCCTTCGGCCAACATCAATCCGGATACCCGGCGCGGGCTGTTCGAACCGGTGCATGGTTCGGCCCCAAAGCACGCCGGCAAAGGGATCGCGAACCCGGTCGGAGCGATCCTGGCGGGCGCCATGATGCTGCGACACCTTGGCGGTGACCGCGGCGCCCAGCAGATCGAGGACGCCGTGATGGCGACTGCTCGGGACCGGCGCACCACGAGAGATCTTGGCGGCAGCTTGACCACGACCGCCGCGGCTGACGCCGTGCTGGAAGAGCTCGCCGCAAAAACGCCGCGTCCAGCTCGCTGAAAAGTCCAACAATTGACCCAGTGCGATCGCGTTCACAGAAACGCCCTAAAATCCTCCCGACGCCGACGGCGTATTCGGCTCGTCGGGGTCTTCTCGATCGTCCAGCAGTCCCAGGGCGTTCCGGTGAGAGAATTCGCATCATCGAGCGGCTAGTCAACACCATCCAGCCGGCGCGACTCAAGCAGGGCGCCGTCGTGCCCGCGAGGTCCACGCATGTTTCCGCGACGACCCCGCGGGCTTCGGGTCACCTGGTGCGTGGGCACGCACTAATCTTCTGGGACCCGAAGACACCCGGGAAAAAGCTGGACGCGATCGATACCGACCAGACACTCCCCTCGGACTACTGCATCTCCGAAAGTCTTGATGGCCTCGATGAACGGTGGAAGATCGGCGCCTTTCGCTACTTGATGCCGGATTTCCGTGAGCGCGTCCATCGGGGAGAGAACTTCGTCGTCGCCGGAGATCGGTTCGGCATCGGCTCCTCTCGGGAGATGAGCCCGGCCGGGTTGAAGGCGATCGCCGAGGAAGTCGGCCTGGAGCTTGTGATTGTCTGCGGCGATGGGCTGGGCGATATCTTTCGTCGCAACGCCGTCAACCTCGGGCTCCATGTGGTGCAGAGCAAGGAGGCCGTCGAGGATGCGCGCGAGCTACGAACCGCTGCCGCTCACCCCCAAGGAAGAGGAGATCCGCAGATCGGGCGGGATCGTGGCCGTGGGGCGACGCGAGTTTCCTGAGTCGGTGCCGGCCCGACCGCAGGTTGAATGGCCGAAGCCCGATGTCGCGCGCGCGCTGACCACGACCGAGCAGATCGTGTGGGCCCACCGGGTCGATAAAGCCGCGGAAGTCCGTCCGGGCAACACGGTGCCCGTCTGGTGCGATCTATTGCCGGCGTCGGACGGCACGGCACCGTTCTCGATCCACACGTTCAACCAGATCACGCGCGGCGACGTCATCTTTCCTCGGCAGGCGGCGATAGCGAGTGACCACTTCGTCTTCTCGGGGCGCAGCGTCGATGAAAGGCAAACGGCGATTGGGCGCGAGTTCGCGGATCGCCATGGGATTGGTAAGCCCTATTACGCCACCCCTGGTGACGGCATCTTCCATTTCTACTTCCCCGAGCAGGGACTCGTGGTACCGGGCGCATTTATTCCGGGCGCTGATTCGCACAGCCGGGCCTATGGGGCCTACGGGGCGGTCGGCATTGGTGTGGGGAGCACCCAGCTGGGCTTCGGCTGGTCGACCGGCTACACCTATTTCACGCCGGCGCGCCGCCGCCGAGTCATCTTCTCGGGACGGCTGCGTCCCTGGGTCAGCGGCAAGGACGTCGTCCTGGCATTGCTGCGACGCTGGGGCAAGGCTCAGGCCCAGGGGATGAGCGTCGAATTCGTCGATGCCGAACAGCAGCTGCCAATCCCCTACCGGAACACGATCACCAACATGATGGCCGAAGCGGAAGCGCTGAACGGCATCTTTGCCGCCGACGCCATGACGATCGATTGGTATCGGCGGAAGGGCATCGCAGACCTCCCTTATCCCCAGCCCACACCTGCGGACCGGGTCACCTGGGACATTGATGAGACGCTCGACCTGTCGGAGCTGGTACCCGTGATCGCCAAGCCCTTTGCTCCCGGCAATGCCTTCGCCGCGGATGAGCTCGCCGGCGAACGGCTTGTCTTTGACAAAGCGTTCATCGGCTCCTGCACCAATGGTGGATACGACGATTTGCTCGAAGCCGCGCTCGTGCTCCGTGCCGGTCGGGAGCACGGCTATGAGAAGGTCCCGAAGGCGTTCGTGGTCTTCCCGGGATCCGGCGGCGTCAAGCGCGATATCGAAAACCCGGAGCCACGGCTGGGGGGCGAATCCATCGCATCGGTGTTCCGATCGGTGGGCGCCCTGATCCGCGAGTCCTGGTGTGGCCCGTGCTTCGGCCAGGGTCCGGATGCGCTGAAGAAGGGGGAAGTGGCCATCACGTCCTTCAATCGCAACTGGCAGAACCGGATGGGTGTGGGCGGCCTTGGCTACCTGGCGAGTCCGGCCGTGGTTGCTTCATCGGCGCTGCTCGGCTACATGGCCGGACCGACATCGCTCGGAATCGAGTGGAACCCTGAGCGCTTCGATGTGTCGGTCTAGGCGGGCTAGCTTTTCGTCTTTGACGTCCAGAACTCGACGGGGTGGTGGATGCCCTGAGCGGCAAGGTCGGTAGCGGCCCGTAGTAATTCCTGGACGGCGGTCTCGGGCGAGGAAGCGCGTCGGCGTCCCCGATCCCAAACGGTTTCCATAGACCCGTGATCGGGCTCGTGGCGGCAATCGACGTCAATGTTCGCCTCGATGATCCATTCGACCGTTTGGCTCGGCTCCTCCTGGCTCCAGGACGGCCAGAGCTCGAGGAGGAAAGCCGCCGCGTACGAATCTCGATCGCCTGTCTCCACCTCACTCGCGATAAACACCTGGCCAGAGGCAAGCAGCCGGAGCTCAAGACCTGTTCCCTCGATCCCGGCCCGGTCCCTGCCGAAGCGGTGCGCCAGCTGCATCAGCTCGGTGTCGACACGCGAGAGAATTTCACGTAGTTTCGCAACCTCGATACGATCTAGCGGTCCGAACACGCCCTGCAGGTGCGGATTGCGTCTCGCAATCGAGGCAACTTCCACGATTCAGGAGCGGGCGCTGGCGCGCCTCGGTGTGGAGTTTTCGACGACTCGGAGAATCTGGGCTTCTGACAGCAGCCCCGCACTCTGCTTCGCGGCGTCGAGCACGGCAGTGACGAGGTCGGGGCGGGGCTCGATGCCGTGCTGCTCGAGCCAGAACACCACGTTTGATTCGCCGCTCATGGGACCGATTTCGATTACTTGCTCGCACCCGAAGAGCTCGGCCGGCACGCCGGAGTACACCCGGTTGGCCAGCCAGGCATCACCCTTGCGCTTGGCCTTGATGACGGCCGCGGCGTGGACGCCGGTCGCGGTCCGGAAGGCATCGCGACCCAGCACCGGGTAGTTTGCCGGGATCGGCATGCCGGTGCCTTCGGCGATCACGTCGCCCATCTCGCGCAGCTTGCTGAGGTCGGTATCGATCCAGCCCAGCAGCCGAAAGTTCACGAGCAAGAGGTCGAGATGCGTGTTGCCGACGCGCTCGCCCAGGCCGAGTGCGCACCCATGGATGCGGTCCGCGCCCGCGACGGCCGCCACTATGGCGTTGATCAAGCCAAAGCCGCGGTCGCTGTGGCCATGCCAGTCCAGTCCCACGTCGGGCTTCATCTCATCGAGCATCTGACGGACGTAGCCGACGACC
>Ga0209056_10005989_pt1 | contig 12610 bp, 8 predicted proteins | sample GraSoiAngelo_114_FD_185876 | JGI IMG/M metagenome (GOLD analysis project Ga0209056, IMG submission 185876) | Grasslands soil microbial communities from the Angelo Coastal Reserve, California, USA - 14_0903_13_40cm (SPAdes) (version 2) | ecosystem: Environmental > Terrestrial > Soil > Grasslands ... | reverse complement strand
CGACCAGATTACCGCAAAGGTTTACGAAGGCGATTTTAAGACGTTGTATGAGGTCCAGGTCGTCCCACCCTCGAGCGATAAGAAAGCGGCACCTAAGAAATGAATATATTCCCCTCCTCGAGAACCGGGAGGGGAATACGCGTTCGTCATCCCCACAGAATACTTCTCATCGAAAACGATCCGTCAAATCCCTCGATGGGAAAGCTCAGTGTATCGCTCGATTCCGCCACAGCGGCCGTGTAAATAATCGGCATGAAATGCTCCGGCGTGGGATGCGCCAGACGTGCATCTTCGGATCCGGGCCACAGATCGAGCAGGCGTTTGTCGTCATGCGATTCGACGGATTCTTTCACCGCCTTGTCAAAGCGCACAGCCCAGGCGGGTGCGGAGTCGCCGCCATGCATCAAGTCCCTGAGGTTGTGCGTCACGTTACCGCTTCCCATGATAAGCACACCATCATCGCGCAGGACAGCAAGTGTTTTTGCCAGATCGAAGTGTTCAGGCGTCGTTAGATTCCCGTTGATGCTCAACTGAATCACCGGAATATCGGCATTCGGATACATCCACCGCAGCACGCTCCAGGCGCCATGATCCAGTCCCCAATCCGTGCGGAGGTCGGACCTGTTTTCTCCAATGAGATGCCGAACCTTCCGGGCAAGATCAACATTGCCGGGAGCTGGATATCGAACCTCGTAAAGTTCTCTTGGGAATCCGTAGAAATCGTGAATGGTTTCCGGATTGGTGTTGCCTGTGATGAAGGTACCTCTGGTGAACCAGTGGGCAGAGACCATCAGAATGGCTCGTGGCCGCGGCACAAGGCCGGACAATGAGCGGAACGCGCGGCTCCACTCATTATCCTGGATAGCATAGAGCGGCGATCCGTGCCCGACGAACAAAACCGGCATTCGCATCGCCATAAAACCTACATATTGGCCAGAATCCCACGTGGCTTGTAGAGTTCAGAGAGGAACTTCACTTCCCCTTCATCGAGCTTCACAGATAGCGCCTTGATGGCGTCTTCAAGATGACCCGGCTTGCTCGCACCGATGATCGGCGAGGTGATGCCCGGCTGATGCAAAACCCAGGCCAGCGCAACCTGCGCATTGTTCAGTCCGCGCTTCCTGGCAAGTTCGCTGACGCGATCAACAATCGCAAAGTCTTCGGGGCGGTAATACTGTTTCCTCGAGAACTCGTCCGTCTTGGCGCGAACTGTGTCACCGTAATCCTCCTTCCGGCGATTCCCTACCACAAATCCGCGCGCCAGCGGGCTGAATGGCGTCACTCCGATCCCTTCTGCTCGGCACAGCGGAAGCATCTCACGTTCTTCCTCGCGATAGATGACGTTGTAGTAGTTCTGCATGGTGACGAAGCGCGCCAGGCCGAGCCGGTCCGACGTGCCGAGCATTTTCATGAATTGCCAGCCGTACATCGCCGACGCCCCGACATAAAGCGCTTTTCCGGCCCGCACGACGTCATTCAATGCGGTCAGCGTTTCCTCAACCGGTGTCGAGTAATCATAGCGATGAATCTGGTAGAGATCGACATAGTCCATGTCCAGCCGGCGCAGGCTGTTGTCGATCGAGTGCATGATGTGCTTGCGCGAGAGCCCGCGGTCGTTGGGATCATCGCTCATCGCGTGGTAGACCTTGGTGGCGACGATGATCCTGTCGCGGCGCAGCCCGAAATCTTTAAGCGCCCGGCCGAGCACCTCTTCGCTTCGTCCGACCGAATACATGTCGGCCGTATCAAAGTAATTGATGCCGAATTCCAGCGCGCGCCGAATGAAGGGGCGTGCCTCCTCCTCTTCAAGCACCCATGGTCTCCACTGCTTTGAGCCATAGGTCATCGCGCCCAGGCACAGGCGCGACACTTTCAGTCCTGTTGGTCCCAGATTGACGTAGTCCATAGGTGGGAGAGTCTAACATACGGGTTAGTTTGAATGAACGCGAGCTAAAGCCGTGGAAAGTCTACCCAGATGTATGTAAGAGCTTGACAACCCCTGGTAAAGCTGTAGTACATCCTCATGCCATTTTCACGATGTGGAGGAAAGATGAAACTCATATTAAGTTGTCTCTTTCATGGATTCGTTATCGGCGTTGTTGGCTGTGGCATGGTCCGGGGACAGGGGGCGACGGCCCAGATCAGTGGTACGGTTACAGACCAGAGCGGCGCTGTATTACCTGGCGCGGAAATCACTGCGACGCAGACGGAAACGAACGTCAGCCGGAATGCGGTTAGCAATGAGACCGGTTCATACGTTCTGCCGAACCTGCCAGTGGGTCCGTACAGGCTGGAGGCGGCTCTGCCGGGATTTCGAACATTCGCGCAGACTGGGATCGTGCTGCAGGTCAACAGCAATCCGGCGATCAAGATCGTCCTGGAAGTGGGTCAAGTGACCGAGACCATCGAGGTTCAAGCCAATGCCTCGATGGTCGAGACGCGTTCGACGGGCGTCGGTGCGGTTATCGAGAACGCCCGCATCCTGGAAATGCCGCTCGTGGGCCGCCAGGTATACGATCTGGTGACGCTGATCGGAGCGGCGGTGCAGACGGGTACAGCGACGCCATTGAACCGCGCCGCTTACCCCGGTACTCCGACCTTTACAATAGCCGGCAGTCTCAACGGCGGAAACACGGTCACGTTGGACGGCGCCATGCACAACGATGTCGCCTCCAACACCGCTTTGCCGTTACCGTTTCCTGATGCTCTGCAAGAGTTCAAGGTGGAGACCAGTTCCTTGCCGGCCCAATACGGATTTCACTCGGGCGCGGCGATCAACGCCGTGACGAAATCTGGCACGAACGATTTTCACGGCGCTTTGTTTGAGTTCGTTCGAAACTACAAATTTAATAGCCGCTCATTCTTCGCGGCAAAACAAGATTTCTTGAAGCGCAATCAATTTGGCGGAACGTTTGGTGGACCGATCAAACAGAACAAGTTGTTTTTCTTCGGCGGCTATCAAGGTACGACCACGCGTCAAGACCCTGTGATACAGCGTGCGAATGTTCCAACGGCGGCAATGCTGGCCGGCGACTTTACGGCCTTCTCATCGGCAGCCTGCAGGTCGACAGGAGCAATCACTTTAGGAGCCCCTTTCGTGAACAACAGGGTCGATCCCGCTCTTCTGAGCAAGGCGGCCATCAACCTCAGCAAACGCCTGCCGCCCCCCCAGGATCAATGCGGCCTGGCGGAGTTTGGCAATCCTGTCAAAAGCAACGAGAGTCAGTTGGTGGGCAAACTGGATTACAACTTGAGTCCCACACATTCCATATTTGGACGCTACGTGGGAGCTTTTTTTGACCAGCCATCGGGTTATGAGCTCTCGCACAATCTCTTGAGTACGCCGGCCAGGGGTTCCAACTTGAAGGTCAATTCTCTGGTTTTTGGAGATACCTATTTGATCGGTTCCAAAATCATTAATTCGTTCCGGGCGACGTGGAATCGAACCACAGATCTGAAAAAACCCGCGTCGTTTTTCGCCGCCTCAGAGCTCGGCGTAAACATATGGAACTACCCGTCAGACTACATGACCCTGGCCGTTACCGGAGGATTCAGCATTGGCGGCGCAGGATCCAGCTATCTTCACTGGGCGTGGACAACGGCCCAGGTCTCCGACGATATCAGTGTGGTCCGCGGAAACCACCAGTTATCGTTTGGTGTAAGCGCGATGGGTTATCAATCGAACAGCCACCACAACACGTTTAGCGGGGGCATCTTTACTGTCAACAGCCTCTCCGACTTTATGATCGGCAGGCTGCAGAGTTACGTTCAGGGCCTTCCGTATACGTTGTGGGTGACAAATAACTATCTCGGAATATACGGCCAGGATAGTTGGAAAATGAAGCCGAACCTGACACTGAGCTATGGCCTGCGGTGGGAGCCATTCTTCCCGCAACAGTTCGACCGCCTCAAACAAGCAAACACGTTTCAGTGGGACTTGTTCAGGCAGGGAGTCAAGACGAGCCAATTCGTGAATGCGCCTCCCGGTGTGTTTTATCCCGGCGACCCTCAGTTCGGTTCGAATGGCACCAGTCCGATAAACAAACGTTGGCAAGACCTGGCTCCCCGTCTGGGACTGGTTTGGGATCCGGCCCGGGACGGAAAGATGGTTGTTCGGGCGGGCTACGGCATTTTCTACGACATGGAAGCGGCGGAACTGAATCTGGCGACGCCGCAAGGTCCCCCGTGGGGCGGCAAGGTTCAGCTGACCAACCCGGCGGGCGGCTTCGACGACCCATTTAGGGCCGAGCCCGGAGGCAATCCATTCCCATTCACATTAAGCCAAAATGTGGCGTATCCGGATAGCGGCGTCTTTACTACCTTTGAACACAACACGCACGAGCCTTATGTGCAGCAGTGGAACCTTGGAATCCAAAGACAGTTTGGGAACGACTGGCTCGTATCGGCGAACTATATCGGAAATGAGCTTGTGCATTTGTACGGGTCCAGCGAACTGAATCCGGCAATCTACTTCCCGGGTAACGCCAGCGCCAACGGGCAGTGTTTCGCTCAAGGCTACACGTTTACGACGACACCAAACGCCCTCTGTTCCACGACCGCCAATACAAACAACCGCCGCATAACCACTCTGCTTAATCCGGTCGAGGGAAAGAAGCTCGGCAACATCGGTTCTTGGGATGACGGCGGCACCAGGAGCTACAACGCGCTGCTGCTGAATACACAGAAACGCCTCAGCAAAGGTGTCTCGATGACTGCCAACTATACGTGGTCCCACTGCCTTGGGACAGCGATCGGTAGCGGCACTCTCTTGCAGAGTTCGGCGGGAAATGGCGTGTACCTGACTCCAACGCGCAAAGGCGATCGCGGCAATTGCACGACCCCGGCGGCGGACGTCCGGCACCTGGTGAATGCGACTGGGATCATTAGCATGCCGAACTTTTCCAGTGGCTGGATGAACACTTTGGCCAGTAACTGGCGGCTGTCGGGCATCTTCAGGGCGGATTCCGGAAGCGCTTTCACTATAGTCAGCGGTACGGATCGAGCGCTGAACGGCAAGAATGCACAAACACAATATGCGGATCAGAAATCGCCGGACGTCTATGGGAACAAGTGTACGGACGACCTGACCCGGGGAAGTAATTTTAGCTGCCTGTGGCTCAACCCCGCTGCATTCGGAATACCGGCCATGGGCAATATCGGCAATATGGGACCAGGCACGGCGTTCGGTCCGAAGAGTTGGTCGATCAATGCCGGCTTGTCGCGGATATTCAAACTCAAGGAAACGCAGACCATGGAGTTTCGCGCGGAAGGGACCAACATCCTGAATCACGCGAACTTCATGAATCCCAGTGGAAACCTGAACAGTGCCCTGTTCGGCCGTATCCAAAGCGCCGGCCTGGGGAGAGTCATGCAGTTCGGGCTGAAGTATCTCTTTTAGGGGAAGCATCCAGGCTGAACCTCGTCACGTTGCCTTCAATCCCAGCCTGGGCGTCTTTCTTTCGGTCTGTTATCGGCCTGAATTCTGTGCTATAGCAATTCCATGGACCTGAAGAGAGATATTAAGCCGATTACATACCTGAAAAACCGGACAACCGACGTCGTCGCACAAGTGTCTGAGGGACGCACGATCGTAATCACGCAAAACGGCGAAGCCAAGATGGTCGTCATGGGAGTTGAAGAATACGACCGGCTGCATCGGGGACTCGCGCTACTGAAGATGGTTGCGCAGTCGGAAGCCGACGTGCGGGCGGGCCGTCTTGTATCACAGGGCAAGGTGTTCCGGGAACTCGAAGAGATCATCGAGGACGCTAAGCGGGAACAAGCAGGAAAGAAATCCCCCAAGACAACAAAGCGCATTGAAGGTTCAGTGGACCGAGGCCGCAAGGCTCGACGTTAGAAACATCTTTCGATACATCGCACGCGATTCTCCGGTATCGGCGGTACGAGTGCTGCGAAAGCTCCGGAATCGCGCGGCGACGCTATCCAGTCATGCGAGGCGCGGCCGAGTCGTGCCGGAGCTGGCGGAACTGGGAGAAAGCAGCTATCGCGAACTTGTCGTGGATCCGTACCGGCTTATCTACCGCATCGAACGCACCGTAGTTCGCGTGCACGTCGTCATTGATGGCCGGCGCGATGTGCGCCAGGTCCTCTCAGAGCGCTCGTCGAGGCCGGAAGAGCAATCGTGACTTTCCTGAATGCCGGTTTGATTCCCGCGGTTCCAGCACAAGTGAGGTATACTCTCGAAAGTGATGTGGCGCCGAGTCGCAGCATTGGTTATCGTCCTGGCCCTTCCGTCCAGCGGTCTATGGATCGCCCGCTCTTGCGATCAAACGGCGCTTGATGAAACCAACATGCCTGAAACGTGTGCGAACGGTATGTGCCCCATGCATCACGACGCCGGCAAATTTTGTCCCAGCCAGAATCAACACCAGCAGGACAAACCCTCCACATGCCAGATGTCCAGTTGCACGCACACACAGATTGTGGCTACCGCAACCGGACCGGCGGTCATGAAGGAAACCGCGTCGCTTGTGGTGACGATCGCGTCGAGACCCTTTGTTTTGCCGGCCACGCACAGACTCCACAGCACCATCCTCGAATTCCCGACTCCGCCTCCGAGAGGAATCTAACAGCTAAACTCCCCTTCTTCTGTACCGGCGGTCTATGACCACCGATGACTTCACACGCCTGAAACCTCGCCGGCGCTCACGGTTTCAGAAGACCTAGCACGAAGCAACCTGGATTCGAGGAGGACTAATGCCATGAGGAAATGTTTCTTATTTGTGATTGGTGTTTCTTGCATATTTTCGAGCGTTAGCCGTTCCCTCTACGCCCAGAGTGAGGGAGTGATTCATGGCGTTGTCACGGCAAAGGCCGACGGTTCCATGTTACCCGACACAGCAATCCGGTTGGAGAGCAGCTCTTTGGCAGAGCCTCTTCGAACCACAACCGGTCAAGACGGGCATTTTACGTTTCAGCGGCTCATTCCGGGGCAATATACGCTCGTGGCCTCCCACAGCGATTTTCAGGACGAGAGGATTCAATTCACACTCAAGCCGCGCGAAATCCAGAATATCTCCTTAGAACTCTCCCTTCGCGGCATCGTGCAATCGATCGAGGTGCGGGAGAACCCACAATCAGTCGCTGACGCTTATTCGCCCAGTTCCACGACTCTGCAGAAAGAAGCGGTGGAGGAGCTTCCATTGGGCCAAAGAAACAATCTGCCGGACATGATCGTTATGGCCGCGCCGGGCATGATCCGCAGCCATGACGATTTTGTCCACGTGCGCGGGCATGAGATCGCCCTGAACACTTTCATCAACGGTGTCTCCTTTTGGGAGAATCCGCATTCCGTCCTTTCAGCAGGCTTGAGCCCGGACATTATTCAATCGGTAAATGTCATGACCGGAGACTTTCCCGCCGAATATGGGAATCGCTTTGGCGGAGTCGTGGACATCGTTACCAAGTCCGGTCTCTCCATGAACAACGAAGGATCGTTGACACTCGGGGCAGGAACGGCGCTGCGTCACAACGCGGCAATCGAATATGGCGGCCACACCGAAAAGGCAGGCTATTACCTTTACAGCTCCGCCTTCGAATCAGCCCGCTTTCTCAGCCCGAACGACCCACGCTCCATTCACGATACGGGCCGCGGAACCCATCATTTTCTGCAGTTGGATTTTACTGTGAACCCAACCAATTCTGTGAAGGTCGTCCTGATGGGTAATGGAACGAACTTTCAGATACCGAAGACGAGTCTGGACGATCAGCTTCGCCCGAACGATAATGCCTCCGAGCGCACACGCGCGCAAAGCGCGGTCCTCAGTTGGAACCACACAGTTTCAAACGATATGCAGATCACCACCTCCCTGTATCAGCGGTGGTCTCATATGATTCTCACGCCCTCGAATGACCCTTTGGCCGCCGTAGCAAGCAACGAGCGAACGCTGTGGACGTCGGGCCTGAAGAGCGATCTGACGCGATTCTTCGGACGCCACACGCTGAAAGTCGGATTGGATCTTGTATTACTGAAGCCCGATGAAAAGCTCCTTTGGGATGGCCAGGGCTCTGACAATTTTTCCAGGCTTTTGGGATTGGCCGAAGCAGATCTGCGGGGACCGATCGCATTTGCCGGGCGAAAAACCGGAGGACAGGCCAGCGCCTACGTGCAGGACAGCGTGCGACTGAGCCGAGGTTTGACCGCAAACGTCGGGCTACGCTTTGACCGCTATAGCCTTGACAGGTCCGATCCCGGCTCTCATTTCAGTCCCCGGCTGAATCTGGCTTATCGTTTTGCGGGAACCGGAACGGTATTACACGCATCCTACAATCACTTCTTTGCTCCGCCGGCCGTGGAAAACGTGTTGATTGCGAGCGCCGGTTTGACGCGATATCTTCAGGACTTCTTTGAGCCGCTGTCACCGCTGCAACCTATCACTGAAAATCAATTCGAAGTGGGTATCACTCATCCTGTCACACAACGGTTGCGCGCGGGGCTGACTGGTTACTATCGCGAGAGTAATAACCCCGTACATACCGTTGTCTTCCCGGATTCACGAATTTATGCCTATGCCAATTTTGATAAGGGGAAAGCCTACGGAATGGAGATCAAGACTGACGTGCAGCTCATCGACCGGCTTGGCCTTTCCGCTTATCTGAACTATGCGCTCAGCCGAGTCTACTTGTGGAACCCCGTAACGGCGGGTTTTGTGGAAGAAACCCATCACGTGGAGGAGGCGGGAAGGTTTCTGGCTCCAATGGACCAGACCCATACGCTGAACGCCGGATTCACGTACCATCACCGAAAGAGCGGCTTGTGGGGCAGGATGACGTTCGAATATGGCAGTGGGACTCCGACAGAGGCGGAAGCCGGCGAAGGTATGGCGATGGCACAACCACTTCGAGTGCCAGGACATTTCACGCAAAACCTGACGATCGGCATGGACCTGCCTCGTCGCCAGGAGCGGCGTCGGGTCGGCTTGCAGTTCAATGTGGAGAACCTGACCAATAACGTTTACAAGGTCTCACAGGAAAGCGTCTTCTCTCCCGGAGAGTACTTCAACCCGCGTTTCTTCTCCGGCTCGATGAAGATTCACTTTTGAATTACAACGGAGGATGAAATCGATAAATGACTACTTCCCGCGCACTCTGATGTTCCTATAAAAGAAGCGGATCAGATCCGTTAACGCGATCTAATCGGACGGTGTGAGCGTATAAACTTCTTTCTTTCCTGACTGACGGTATCGATACCACGCACGCCGGATATCTTCTCCAATTACGAACAGACATGGAGTCATGAACAGTACGTGGAGCGTTGAGCTGACCATCCCTCCAATGCTCGGGGCGGCAATGGGCTTCATAATCTCCATTCCTGGTCCACTGGAAAAGGTAATAGGAAGAAGCGAGAGTATGATCGATGCCACCGTCATTAATTTGGGCCGCAGCCGCGAAGCCGAACCATCAATCACCGCGTCGATGTACGATTGACTCTCTGTTCTGTTCGCAAGAGCATCTCGAATGAAAATAACCATGATGACGCCCGTCTGAACAGCGACGGCAAAGAGGGATATATATCCCACGATGACCGCAGTCGTCATTGGATAGCCCATCATCCGTTGCAGAAAGACTCCGCCGACCATCGCAAACGGCACCGATAGCATGATCAGGAAACTTTCGGAAACGGATTTGAACGCCAAGATGAGCAACGCGACGATAATCGCCAGCGTGAATGGCACAATAAATCGCAGCCGCGCTCGCGCGGCCGCTTCATACTGAAAGAGTCCCGTCCATTCAATCGAATAGCCAACCGGCAAGTTCAGGTTTTTCGAGAGAAGCTCCCGCGCCTTATCTACGTAATCGGAGGCAGTCGCATTTTGGAGATCCACAAAGATGTAACCGGCCAGGTCACCGTTGTCATTGCGAATCATTTCCGGCATCTTTCGCACGGACACGTCTGCGATCTCACCCAATGGAATGGAGCGGCCATTGGCGGTGACGACTGGAGTAGTTCTGACTTTTTCCAGTGTGTCGAGGTACTCGGGCGAATATTGCACGCTCAAAGGGACGAGGGTGTCATCGGGTTGTTTGACTCTGACGATGTTGTCTCCTCCAATGGCGTACCGCACCGTCGACATGGCTTCGTCAACCGTGACGCCGTGCTTCGCCATGCGTTCAAGGTCATTCTGCACATCGACGTAATAGCCTTCCGATATCCGTTCGGCAATTACAGACTTGGTTCCGGCGAGCCCTCGGAGCAATCCCTCGATCTGCTGTGAGATCTCTTCGATCGTGGAGATATCCGGTCCTTTTACTTTGATGCCGACGGGCGTTTGAATGCCGGTGCTTTGCATCATGACTCGGGCACGAATCGGCTGCACCCATGTATTGACGTATCCAACGGTTTGCAGCGCTTTGTCCATCTCAGCCACGAGCTTCTCTTTCGTCATGCCGCTTCGCCACTTGGATTTCGGCTGGAGGAGGACTGTCGTTTCAACCATCGTCAAAGGGGCAGGATCTGTCGAAGTGTCGGCTCGGCCAATTTTCCCGAATACGCGTTCGACCTCCGGAAGGGCTTTCAGCTTTTTGTCCATCTGTTGAAGGACCCAGCCCGCTTCCCTGTTTGGCAAGCCGGGCAGAGTGGTCGGCATATACAGGATGGACCCTTCGTCTGTTTCCGGCATGAAGTCCCTTTGAAAGCCACTCAACAGCACTGCTGCCGGAATCAACGTGAGCAGGCCGGCAATTGTAAACGCGTAGCGGTACCGGATCACTCTCTGCAGGGCGGAGCGATACAGCTGTACGGCGGCGCTTTCCTGAAAATTCCGGGATGTGGCTGTTTCGCGTTTGAAAATCCACATCACAACGATGGGAAGCAGAAACAGCGTGAGCAAAGTGGAGAACGCCATCGCAAATGTTTTGCTGAACGCCAGGGGATCAAACAGGCGAGCTTCCCGTTCTTCGAGGAAGAAGACGGGAAGGAATGACGCGAGAATGATTAATAGAGAGAACAAAAGCGGTTTGGCGACTCTTGCGATCGATCGAATCAGGATCCCCCGCTTCTCCTCGGAGGTGACGTACGCGTGCATCGATAGCTCCGCAGTACAATTCTCAACAATCACGATCGTTGCATCGGCGATCTCGCCGATGGCGATGCACAAGCCTGCAAGGGAAAACAGATTGATCGTCTGATCGAAGACGGCCAGCGGTAGAACCGTGAACAAGGTACTCAGCAGGAGTATGACAATCGGGCCGGCCGCCGTGCGAAAGTTCCGGAGAAAAAGAAAGGTGACGATAATGAGGACGACTAACTCCGTAACCAACGTTTCGAAGAACTGCCTGAGCGTTGCCCAAATCCAGGCAGAACGGTCGTACGTCGTGACGATCTCGACGCCTTGCGGCAGAGAAGCACGCACCTGCCGGAGCTTCTGTTCGAGAGTGCGGGTAATTGCCAGGACGTTCTGGTCCTGTTGCATGATCGCGATACCGCCCACGACCTCTCCCGTGCCATCAAGATCGGCCGTGCTGCGCCGCTGATCGTAGCCGATCTGAAAATAACCAATGTCCCTCAGATATACCGGCTTTCCGTCCGCTGTGCGGCCCACAACCAGAAACTCCAGCTTGTCGAGGTTGTCATTGTTGATGACTCCACGCAGTTGGTAGTCGCGGTTCGTCACTTCGATCATCCGCCCGCCGGCTTCCTGAAACACGTCCTGGAGGGCGGTGATCACTTGTTTCAAAGAAATGCCGGTCTTCGCGAGCAAGGGAGGAAATATCTTCAGTTGGTATTGCTTTTCCAACCCACCAACCGAGGCCACTTCTGCAATTCCTGGGACACCCTGAAGGGCGGGCTTGATCTGGCTCTCGTTCAACAGGCGCAGTTCCCGCAGATCGTGCGTTCCCTGGCGGTCAACGATCGCATACTGATAAATCCAGCCCATGCTGCTGGCATTAGGACCTAAGGTGAGCGCGGCATCGGATGGGAGCTGTGGCCGAATGGCATTGATCCGATCCTGCACAACCTGCCGCATCTGTTCGCGTTGGGACGGGTCGCTCAAGATGACGTAGATGAAGGAGTACCCCATATGGGAACTACCCCTTATCGCTTGTACACCCGGTGACCCCATCAAGGCTCTTACCAGCGGCTCCGTGATTTCCGTTTCAAGTAACAGGGGGCTTCGCGGCCATTTCGCGTAGACCACGATTTGGGGGTCCGAAATGTCGGGAATCGCATCCAAGGCTGCCCTGCGAATGGAGTACGCGCTGAGCAGAATACCGGCGACGACCAACAGCACGACGACGAACCGGAAACGGATGACCGTCCTAATGATGGTGCTGATGCTCATTACTTGCAGCGCTTGGCCCGCTCGATTTCAATTTGTATTCGGAATCGATGAAGAAGCTGCCGAAGGTCACTATCTGATCGCCTTCGTCTAGCCCATGCAAGACCTGCGTGTAGAGTTCCCCTTGCACGCCCGTCTGAATCTCCTGCGGCACGTACGTGCCCGCATGATGTTGCAGATACACGACGTGCTTATCACCTTCTTCAATAATTGCTTCGTTGGGCACGGAGAGAAACTGTCCTCGATCGACGACGATTTCCGTCACGTAATTCGTACTTTCCGCCCGGCCATTCGCGGCCAGAGTCACTTCC
>Ga0209056_10005988_pt1 | contig 12611 bp, 13 predicted proteins | sample GraSoiAngelo_114_FD_185876 | JGI IMG/M metagenome (GOLD analysis project Ga0209056, IMG submission 185876) | Grasslands soil microbial communities from the Angelo Coastal Reserve, California, USA - 14_0903_13_40cm (SPAdes) (version 2) | ecosystem: Environmental > Terrestrial > Soil > Grasslands... | reverse complement strand
CTCACGAAAATGCGGTCGTGCGATGCGATTTCGACGTTTCTTTCAACGACTGCCGGAGTCTTACCATTCAGGATCGATTCGATTTTCAATTGGAGTTCCCTTTGAATCGCCCGAGGCGTGCGATTTCCATTCACAGTCTCGAAGCCATAGACCTTCTGCATCTTCCGGAATTGCCGTTGGATGTCCTTCTGGTAGCCGATGAAGCTGTCGTACATGTTTTGGGAACGATTCATGTCCATTCCGGACTCCCAATAGTCGAGCACCGCATGTTTGCGAAGATTACGTTCAACGAGTACCTCAGGACTCACGGCGATGTAGAACACGGCATCGGGCACAAGGGCGATGCTGTACACCTCTTGAATCCAGTCCGCCTCCATCCCCCGGACAATCGCTCGAGCCATCAGCGTATAGATATATCGATCGGCGAGGACGACGAATCCAGCTCGAAGCGCTGGCAGAATCCGGTTTTCGAATTGGTCCGCAAAATCGGTTGCATAGAACAGGCTGAGGGTTCGTGTTCCTAGAATGTTTCCTCGCATTGCGGACTCGAGTTCCCGGCTGACCAGCATCGATCGCTTGAGGCCGACGTTCACGGTTGGAAAACCTAGTCTCTCTAACCAATTGCGGAGCAAATTGATTTGCGTCGAGCGCCCGGACCCGTCGGCGCCTTCAACGACGATGAGCTGACCGTTGAGCGACTCCAGGTTCACATCTGGTAATCCTTTTCCGTAGAAACGTTTGGGTTGCCGCATCTATTTAACTTGGCTCCGGGTAGTAGGGCGTCTCGTGCCACCGGTAGCGTGGCAGATCAATGGTCCTTTCGACGAATTCGCGGACTTTGGCCTGCTGGACGTCCGGTGGCTCGGTGGCATCGATCCGCGCGAAATCATATTCCTGCGCGATCCTTCGGTATTCCTGATGAACCTTCCCTTGGAAAATGCGAAAACTCTCGTAGGGGTCCTTGGAGTAACCCATATCCATGCCAGCTTCGTGGTACTTGAGACGTGCCCGGCCGTCGAGAATCCGTCCGAGTGCGACTTTCAGCGGAACATTGAAGAAAAATGTAATGTTCGGCCGCCGGGCGTAACTGTAAAGTTTTCGAATCCAATCTCGATCGCAGCCACGCACAACGTCCCGCGCAAAGGCGGTGTAAATATAGCGGTCGGCCAGTACGATGTAACCCGCATGCAGCAAGGGCAGAATTTGACGCTCATACCGATCGGCGAAATCGGTGCAATGAATCATCGAGAAAGTGGTTGGCGTGAGAAGTTGGCGCTTCTTGCCTTTTCGGGTTGCCCGTTTGACGATTGTTGATGAATTCCATTCCGTGAAAAAGATCTTATAGCCTTCCATCTCGAGCCAACGCTTCAGCAGATAGATTTGGGTGGACTTTCCCGAGCCGTCCAGTCCCTCGACAGCGATGAGTTTGCCCGGGACTTCATTGTTGGGAGTCATGTCAATTGTCCGTTCCTTCGACGGTCAGCTTCCCGCCGAAAACTTCTTCAAAAAGATCACAACGTTGAGTCAGCGCCCATTTGGCTAACAACATCTCGCCTTCTCCCTTCAGCCGGATGCTGAATTTGGGTTTTTTAAACGTGAGATCCACCCCCCGCACGTTTCCGGAGTGTTCGCGATCCAGCGCATTGGCCACTCGCAGAATGGCCGAGAGCGTTGAAACGATGTTCCGTTGCTTGGGTGAGAGATGTTCATAATTCTTGTGCTGAAGCTTTGGTGATGACTTCCGGTGGTAGCGAGCCACATTGGAAACGATATCCATTTGTGCCGGCGTCAGCCCGATCACCGGATTTGCCTGCAAGACATAGAACGTGTGTTTGTGATGATTCGATACGCTGATGAACTGCCCGACGTCATGCAGGAGCGCAGCGACTTCCAGCAACGTGCGGCTCTCTCTGTCCAATTCATGAATGGAACGGGTCTGATCGAAAATCTGAAGCGACAGACAAGCCACAGCCTTACTATGCGGCTCGTCAAAGGCGTATTTGCGGCCGAGTTGAAGGGCCGAGCTGATGACCTGGTCGTAGTCCAGGTGCTTCTCGGGATAAAACTGCTCCGAGACCATTTCGAGGATTAACCCATCCTTTAACCCGATTCCTGGGATCATGAGTTCATCCACGCCTGCTTGATGAACGATTTTTTGCAGGACGATTGCCGCGGGTACGATCACGTCCGCGCGATCGGGACGTAGCTGGAGCTTCTGGATTCGTTCATCGATGTTCATTCCCTGAAGCGTTTTCACAGCGGAGTCCAATTCCTCTGCCCTGATTTTTGAAGTATTGTTCTTGCCGAACATTGCCCGCCGCAGCTCGCCAAGGGATTCAATGCTGCCTCCGGTCCCAATGCAACAGTCAATTTGTTGTTCACCGAGTTCCTTCTTTAGCCGTTGCTCGATGGTATCGACATATTTGCTGACAAGCTGATTGAACCGCTTTTCGCCGAGACGTTCATGCTCCAGAATCTGCAGCAGCCGCACACTGCCCATCTGGTAACTCTCGGTGGACAGAATTCCCGTGTGCGTGGCGAGACTGACTTCAACGCTCCCGCCACCGATATCGATCAGTAACGCCAGCCTGTTTTTCAGATTGATGCGTTCCTTAAGCGCGAGGTGGACCAGTCTGGCCTCTTCTTCGGGCCCGATAATGGAAATCTGGATTTCACATTTCTCGGCGATCAGGCTCACAAAGGAGTCGCGGTTGGCGGCTTCACGCACAGCGCTGGTTGCAGCTGTTTTGACAGAAGCCACAGCGTGCCGTTCGATCTGTTCCCGGAACCTACCGAACGCCTCCACAGCCCTTTCCATGCTTGCCGGTGAAATGCTTCCGGTGGCAAACACATCCTGTCCGAGCCTTAGCGCTTCGCGGGCATTGTGACTGACTTCATGATGGCCATCAGGCGTGAGCATCGCGATAGCCAGTCGAATGGCGTTACTTCCAACGTCTATTGCAGCAATGACTGGCATAGGCAAGGGCACAGATAATATCTCGCTCTGAAATCGGCCCGTGTTAAAAAATTGTTACAGTGAAGATTATAAACCGCCAGGCGCCGAGCCCATCCATTGGGGATTCGATGATCCGGCCGAGATCACCGGGGAAGGGCAACTTGCCGCATTCCGGCACGTGCGAGACGAAATCGTCCAGCGCATTCGGCTGTTCGTCTCTGCTCATGGATAGCGGTCCATCCCCGCGGTTGGCTCCGCTCTTGTTATTCGGGTTCTGCGGCGAATCGGTAGCCGACGCCGTGGACTGTTTGAATATAGGCCGGAGTCTGAGGTGCAGGTTCGATCTTCTCGCGGACGCGGCGCACATAGACATCGACGCTGCGTGGAGTGACGCTGCGATCATTGCCCCATACACGGTCGAGAAGCTGGTCGCGGGAAAAGACCATCCCAGGGTGCGATGCAAGATGGTGTAACAACCGGAACTCGAGAGCGCTGAGCTCGATTCTGCGTCCGTACAAGGTCACGTTGTGAGCGGAAGGATCGATGACGAGACTGCCCCGTTGCAATGTGGCTTTGGCCGAACCCAAGGGTTCGCGCCTTCGCAAAAGGGCGCGGACGCGCGCAACCAACTCGCGCATGCTGAACGGTTTGGTCACATAGTCGTCAGCACCCATTTCCAACCCAACCACTCGATCCGCTTCTTCATCGCGGGCGGTCAGCATCAGTAGAGGCATGGAGGAGTACTTTTCGGTGCGCCGCAGCTGGCGGCAGATTTCCAGGCCGTCGAGTCCAGGAAGCATGAGATCGAGAATCACAAGATCGGGCTCGCCCCGGCGGATTTCGGCCAGGGCCAGACTTCCATCCGTTGTGTAATTCACCTTAAAGCCTTCCTTTTCCAGGTTGTACTTCAGTAGCTTGACCACGTCGTGGTCGTCTTCCACGATGAGAATCTTTTTGGACATCGCGCTTCATTCTTTGCACAAAAGAGGTCGGTTTGTGGGTGACAAGTACGTGAAATTTCGGCAACACCCCACGTTTGAAACTGTTAACGGCCAGTTTGCCAAACTGTAACATTCGATGAGCTATTCTCGTGGAATGACGAAAAAACATTTGATAGTACTGACACTTCCGCTTATTGCAGCGCTAGTAACAAGCTGCGCCGCCCCTCCGGCGGGAAAGCAGAACATCACTCTGAAGGGCTCTGATACGATGTTGCAGCTTGGTCAACGTTGGGCGGAGGTATACATGAAAGACCATCCCAATGCGACCATCCAGGTCACGGGCGGAGGCAGCGGCACCGGCATCGCAGCCCTCGTTAATGGAACGACGCAGATTTGCCAGTCCTCCCGTCCGATGAAGGATGAAGAGAAGGCGTCGGTAAAACAGCAGCGAAAAGCCGATGTGAGCGAGATCCCAGTGGCCGTCGATGCACTGGCGGTTTATTTGAACAAACAAAACCGTGTCGACCACATGACGATGGAGCAAGTCCGGCGTATTTTCCAAGGAGAGATTACAAACTGGAAAGACGTCGGTGGGCCGAACGCAAATATCGTTTTGTATGGCCGGGAGAACAACTCAGGAACCTACGTGTTTTTCAAGGAGCACGTCCTTGCGAATGGAGACTTCGCGGAGAAGTATCAACCGCTGGGAGGCACGGCTGCTGTGATTAACGCTGTCGTGAAAGATGTTAATGGTATTGGGTATGGTGGGATCGGATACGCGACGGACCTTAAGGCGATATCCATTGCGAAGGATGCGGCGTCAGAACCGGTCGCTCCGACCATGGAGAACGCGCTGAGCAACAAATACCCTCTGAGCCGCTTCCTCTACTGGTACACTGCAAGCGCTCCGGCGGGCACGATCAAAGACCTGGTGGATTGGGTTCTCGGACCGCAAGGTCAGAATACTGTAAAAGATGTCGGGTTCTATCCGCTTAAAGGCGACGCGCAAACCCAATGAAGGGGAACTCACGAATTGGGGCGGAAAAAGGGGTCGGGAAAATGGAGTCTGCCCCCTCCCGCCATGCGGACAGTACTGCGGCCGATGATCCAGCTACCGAGGGTCAGACCCCATTTTCCCGACCCCTTTTTCCGCCCCAATCCGCAGTCCGAAATAGAATCGACCGGCTTGGCGAACTCTTCATTTCGGCTGTCGCGTTCGTCGTCATCGCGATTATTTTCCTCATCTTCATCTATGTCGCGCGCGAGGCCGCACCGCTCGCGTGGCGCACAATTGACGGGATCTCGATCTGGAGTCCCCTTCAAACACCGTACACGTGGCAGCCCGTTGGCGGAGTTCCCAAATTCAACATCCTTCCGCTAATTGTCGGAACACTCAAGGTGACACTGATCGCCATGTTGTTGGCGACCCCATTGGCATTGGCCGCTGCGCTCTACACGGCGGAGTTTGCGCCGCCATCGTTGCGGGAGTGGATCAAGCCGGCTGTCGAGGTGCTAGCTGGAATTCCGTCCGTAGTTATCGGGTTTTTCGTCCTGATTGTGCTGGCATCGTGGCTTCAGGATGCTTTTGGTTTCCAGTTTCGGCTTAACGCGTTGAGCGCCGGGATCGGTCTGGCTTTCGCCGTCATTCCACTGATCTATACGGTGAGCGAAGATGCGTTGACGTCGGTGCCGAAGCTTTACCGCGAGGCTTCGCTTGCTCTTGGAGCCTCGAAACCACAGACGGCGGTTCGTGTTGTGCTTCCCGCAGCGAGCCCCGGCATCTTCGCGGCGCTTGTTCTTGGATTCGGGCGGGCGATCGGCGAGACGATGATCGTTTTGTTGGCTTCCGGCAATGCATCCATGTTGTCGTTATCGCCGTTCGTCCCGGTGCGGACGTTATCCGCCACGATTGCCTCCGAGCTGGGAGAAGTCGTTTTTGGCGGCGGTCATTATCGGGTGTTGTTCCTCATCGGCGTTGTCTTGTTCCTGATCACGTCATTACTCAACTGGATCGGCGCCAGGTACAACCGCCGGCTCCGGCAGAGGCTCTCCGGTGCCGCATGAGAAGAATGGTTGACCGCACGTTCGTCGCAATGACCCTCGCTGCCACGCTCGTCATCCTGGCGATGATCGCAATTATCCTTGGCAACGTCGTCATTCACGGCAGGGACCGGCTGAGTTGGGAGTTCCTGACGGCAGCACCGGAGCAGGGAATGATGGCGGGCGGGATCTTTCCCGCGATCTATGGAACAGTGCTACTGGTATTTCTCATGTCGATCGTCGCCGTTCCGTTCGGGGTGCTCGTCGCCATTTATTTTGCTGAATACGCTCGAGCGGAATCTCGTCTCTATCGCTGGACTCGCATGGCGGTGAACAATCTCGCAGGTGTTCCTTCAATCGTCTTCGGTTTGTTCGGACTTGGTTTCTTCATCCAGACGATCGGACACGGAATCGATCAGGTCTTATATCCGGGTTATCTTGTGTACGGCCAACCTTCAGTTCTTTGGGCTGCAATGACGATGGCAGTGCTGACGTTGCCTGTAGTCATCATCACCGTCGAAGAAACGATGCGCGCCGTTCCCCAGGAGTACCGTGAAGCAAGCCTCGCTTTAGGCGCGACGCGATTGCAAACAATCTTACGCGTCATCCTGCCACAGGCCTGGTCCGGAGTGATGACAGGCGCTATACTCGCCATCAGCCGCGGCGCCGGAGAAGTGGCTCCGGTGCTCTTTACGGGGGCCGCGTATTTTCTTCCGCAACTTCCGACGCGGGCGAATGAGCAGTTCATGCATCTCGGGTATCACATTTACGCAATGTCGACACAATCTCCGGATGTCGAAGCGACGAAACCCATTCTCTATTCGACGGTGTTCGTGCTGCTGGTCTTGACCTTCCTGCTCAATCTCACAGCCATTCTTATCAGGAACCGCATGCGGCGATGGACGACCAGATAAAGATCAGTGTCAAAAGTGCTAATTTCTTTTACGGTTCTCAGCAAGCGCTTCATGAGGTGAACATTTCGATTCGCCGGTGCTTCGTCACCGCGCTTATCGGCCCATCCGGATGCGGGAAGTCGACGTTCCTGCGCGCGCTGAATCGAATGAACGATCTCATTCCAGGCACCCGGTTGGAAGGCCGCGTGGAGCTCGACGGGCAGGACGTGTATTCGAGCTCGATGGATGTGATCCAGCTCCGCCGCCGTGTTGGGATGATCTTCCAGCGCTCGAATCCCTTTCCCATGTCGATTTATGAAAACGTCGCATATGGCCCGCGCGTGAATGGACTCATGAAAAATCGTGCCGAACTGGATGTGACCGTGGAGAAGACGCTACGGAGCGCCGCTCTATGGGACGAAGTGAAAGATCGGTTGGCGCGTTCGGCAATGTCGCTTTCGGGAGGACAGCAGCAACGGCTGTGCATTGCCCGCGCTCTCGCCGTTGAGCCGGAAGTGCTGTTGATGGATGAACCCGCCTCCGCCCTCGATCCCATTTCAACAGCCAAAGTTGAGGAGCTGATTTACGAGTTGAAGCGGACCTACACTATAGTTATCGTTACTCACAATATGCAGCAGGCGGCGCGAGTGTCCGATGAAACGGGGTTCTTTTTAAACGGACGGCTGGTAGAATTCGCGGAGACCAAGAAGTTGTTCACAGCGCCGGCGAAGCGGGAGACGGAGGACTACATTACGGGAAGGTTCGGATGATGGGAGAGGGTGTTAGGAGTCCGAATGCCTGAACGAGAGCACACAAGTAAGCACTACGAGCAATTACTGCGACTTCTCAAAGACAAGCTTCTGCTCATGAGTCATCAGGCCGAGCAGATGATTGCCGACGCCATGCGGGCACTTAGCGAACGCCGGCCGAGTCTTGCCGAAGAGGTGATCAGCAGAGACGATACATTGGATCAGCTCGAGGTCGAGATCGATACGCTCTGCTATGAGATACTCGCTCTAGAGCAGCCCGTGGCGAGCGACCTTCGGTCCATTGCCACCGCTCTGAAGATTGTTCGCGACATTGAGCGCATCGGGGACATCGCCGTCAACGTTGCGGAGCGGGCGTGCGAGCTGATTCAGGAACCCGAGTTGAAGAAACTGATCGCATTGCCGATCATGTCCGAATCGGCTCAGCGGATTCTGAAGGAAAGTCTCGATGCCTTTGTGAATTCCGACGCCGATCTTGCGGAAAAAGTCGTTAAGCAGGATAAGGACATCGACGATCAGTACGAGCAGATCTTCCGAGAGTTACTGACCTATATGATCGAGGACACCCGCAACATCTCGCGGGCTATCAAGCTGATATTCATTGCCAAGAGTTTGGAACGCGTTGGCGATCACGCTTCGAATATCGCTGAGATGGTAGTGTTCATGGTGAAAGGTCAGGATATCCGGCATGGAACGCGTGCTGATCGTAGATGACGATCCAGACATTCTTCACCTGGTAAGTTATAACCTCAAACAAGCCGGGTTTGAGGCGATTACCGCCGATACGGGCCGCAAGGCTCTCGAAACCATTCAAAGGCGGCCTCCCGATCTCGTCATTCTTGATCTGATGCTGCCCGACGTGGATGGCATGGAAGTTTGCCGGATGCTGCGCGGCCACGAGAGCTCCCGCCTGATACCGATCATCATGCTTACCGCTCGCGGTGAGGAAATCGACCGTGTCGTCGGTTTCGAGCTTGGCGCCGACGACTACGTGATGAAACCCTTCAGTCCCCGGGAACTCGTGTTGCGCGTCAAATCAATCCTGCGCCGCACACATGCCGATCGCACCGAGATGCTTCGATTGGGAAAGATCCAACTTTATCCCGAGCGGAGGCAATGCTTTGTCGGCAAGGATCAGATCGCCCTGACTGTCAAAGAATTCGACCTCCTATACGAACTCATGCGTGCCCGCGGGAATGTGTTGACCCGTGAGAACCTGATGGATCAAGTGTGGGGCTATCATGGCGAAGCAACATCGCGTACGTTGGACACGCACGTCCGTCGTCTGCGTGAGAAACTTGGCTCCCAAGGTGCCTATGTGGAAACTGTCCGTGGGGTGGGCTTCCGCATGGCCAGTCCGTCTGAGGAATAAGCTTGGGATCGTACAATGACGTTCCGACTTCATTCACGTCTTGTCCTTTGGAATCTCGTTGTGATCGGATTGATGGCCACAACACTCGGGTACCTCCTCAGCTACTCCATCCGCGAGGATATCGACCGTCAAATCGAAGAGCAGCTCAGGTCGCAGAGCGCTCTGGCCGTTGCTTACGTTGAATCTGGCGGCAAGGGGAGATCATTTGACGAAGTAGCAGATGAATTAGGAAGGCTTCTCAATGTGCGCGTCACGGTCATTGCTTACGATGGACGCGTGCTGGGAGATTCCAGTCTCAATGTTGCGGAGATCTCTATGGTCGAGAATCACTCGGCACGCCCGGAAGTTCGGGAAGCAATGCAACGCGGAACAGGTGTAGCTATCCGTTACAGCGCGTCCGTCCGGATGGAATTCATTTATGTGGCTCGCCGAGCAAATGATTATGTGCTGAGGCTGGCCACCCCGTTATCCGCCGTCGACGCTCTTGTTTCTGAACTCATGGTGCGTCTCGCTTTTGCAGTTCTCATTGCAGCCGGCATGACGCTGATTTTTGGCTATATCATTCGCGGTTTGATTTCGTCTCCTCTTCACAAAATGGCGGTTGCAGCGCGAAAGCTTGCCGCAGGTGATTTGCAGCATCGGCTGCCGATCAGTGGCGAGGAGGAAATTGCGGCGCTTGGAAACTCGCTGAATACGATGGCGGAGAACTTGAGTGCGAGGATGCAGGAGTTGAGCGAAGGCAAGCAGCGCTTAGAGTTGATCGTCGGTGCGATGAGCGAAGGCGTCATGGTGCTTGACAGTGCCGGGCGGATCGCGTTGACCAACCGGTCGGTTCGTGACGTTCTTGAAACCGACCGCGATTTAGTCGGAAAGACGCCGCTTGAAGTATTGCGCCGCCCTGAGATCGATAACGTGGTTCGCAATGTGCTGGCCGGCGGTCCTGCGGAAATGGTCGAGCTGATGACCAGTAGCGGCCGGATACTCCAGGCCAACGTCGCGCCGGTTGCGAATGCCTGGCGAGTGGTGGACGCGGTGGTCATCGTCTTTCACGATCTGACAAACATCCGGCGCGCGGAGCGGATGCGGCGTGATTTTGTCGCCAATGTGTCGCACGAATTCAAGACGCCGCTCACTTCCATACGGGGATATGCGGAGACGTTGCTATCGGGAGCGCTTGATTATCGCAAAACTGCTACCGACTTCGTTCGAACGATCGAACGCAATGCCGAACACCTGGAAGCGCTTGTAAGCGATCTCCTGACGCTCGCCCGCATCGAAGCCGAGTTGCCGGCCACGAAGGAAACAGTGGACATCAAGCTCATCGTTGATGAACAAATTTCCTGTCGGCGCTCTGTTCTTGCCGCGCGCGGAATCCGGGTCTTAGGTGAGTGCGAGTCCGCCAAAATTCAGGCCGATCGTGGACGCCTTTCAATGGCCATATCCAATCTCATTGACAATGCGATTATGTACAACAAGCCGGGGGGAGAAATTCGCATCACGGGCCGGCGCGAGAACGGAGCGTTTCAACTCGATATCTTCGACACGGGTGAGGGCATCGCTGCCGAGGAACTAAAGCGGATTTTTGAACGGTTCTATCGCGTGGACAAAGCGCGCTCCCGGGAATCCGGAGGAACGGGCCTGGGTTTGTCCATCGTGAAGCACGCGATTGAAAGCCAGGGTGGAACCGTGAGCGTCTCGAGCAAACTCGGTTCGGGCTCGACGTTCACGTTGCGTGTGCCGGTCTAGAACTCGTACGATGGAGGAAACGTAACGGAGGATTCTTTATGCCCAACCCAATTCCAGACGATTTTCGGGATCTCTTCGAGAAGAAGGCTTTCGCGCAGCTGGCTACGGTGATGAAGGATGGAACTCCGCAAGTCACCCCCGTCTGGTGCGACTTTGATGGAACTCACGTGCGCATCAATACCGCCAAGGGCCGCATCAAGGACAAGAATATGCGGCGGAACCCCCATGTGGCCTTCAGCATCCAGGATCCCGACAACCCATACCGGTTTCTTTCTGTGCGGGGCGAAGTCGTGGAGATCAACGAAAAAGAAGCCGACAAACACATTGACACGCTCGCCAAGAAATACATTGGTCAGGATACGTATCCGTTTCGCCGGCCCGGAGAAGTCCGCGTCCTGTATAAGGTCCGCCCCGACAAGGTACATACGATGGAGCGCCGCTAGGCTGGCAGCGCATCGTTAGAGAATTTCAGGCAGGCGACCAGTACTGCCACAGTGAGGAGAACTACCGCCGCAAAATCGAAACCGAGTACTTGAAGCAGGCGCTGAGCCGCCGATCCGGGCGTGAACGGCTGAATGAGCACCAGCGCGGTTGAAATGTAGATGAGGACGCGCACGGACCGTTTAGTCAGAAGAGATCCGGCTATCAAGGCTGGCCATAATAAAACCGCTAATGCGTATTTCTGCGTGAATGGTTCGAGAAGGGCCAGGAAACAGAAGGCGAGTCCATGCTCGAGCCAACCCTGGGTGTGGCGCCGCCGAGCAGCTATTCCCAGTAACCCGATGTACGCGACCGCTGCAACGATGAGCCAGACGGCGCGCACCAGTTCAGGATCCAGCGCGGCGAAGTGGATCTGCTGGTAATTCGAATCCGGGACCTGTGAGTAATCGATAACCGTCAGATAGCGCATCAGCACTCCACGCAACGATTGATTCGGGAACCAGACTTCGCTGCTGCCGAGCTGAGTCTGCCACTCCTGGGAGAACCACTGTCCAAGCAAATTGAGATTGCCCCGAAAACCGAAGTAGAAGGATGGGAGCAGGGCCAGCAATGCGACAAAACCCAACGTGCGCGAGACGACTTTCCAGTCACGTCTCGCAGCAAGATGAGGCACAAAGAAAATCGGCCAGACCTTCACGCTGATCGCCAGCGCCAGGCTACCGGCAGATAGAGCCGGCCGTTCACGCGCGAGCAAGAGACTTGCTGCGGTTAGAGCAAAGACGAAGAACTGCGCATTACCGTATCGAAACTCTTCGATGAGGTAAGGAATAATCAAGAGACAGGTTGAGAGGAAAAAGGGGAAATTTGGGGGACAGACTCCGATTTCTTGGGTTGCAGAAATCGGAGTCTGTCCCCCAAATTTCCCCTTTAGCCGCTTAAGCATCGCGCGCAGCAGCTCGACCAGCACCATCATCTTCAGAATCACCCACACGGCCGCACCCCATCCAAGTGGAAGCGCAGCCAACGGAGCAAACAGCAGAAGAAAAAACGGCGGGTAACGATAGTGCATCGGCCAACCCAGACCGCTGGTCGGGCCATAGACCGGGCGCGTCCCGTCGAAGACTCCGCGCGCCCCGTAGTGATACACGCGGAAGTCCATGGGGTGCGATGAGGTGTAATAAGCCAGACCTGTAGCTATGGTCAATATCCCAACAGCCAGTAAAAATTGGCGCGATTTTAGGCGGCGGTTCTTTGTGTCCATGCTTTTGATTACAGCCCACCAAGTCTAGCAGGCTTGGTCAGCTACATCTGATATCATCGTTTCGCCAATGCTCGACTGGACAGATCGAACGCTTATCACCCAGGAGGACCTCCGCACCGCATCGATCGGTGCAAGCTTGCGCATCAGTGAACGTGCGCTGGTAACGCCACTCGCCGCAGACCTGGCGCGCGAAC
>Ga0209056_10005987_pt1 | contig 12611 bp, 7 predicted proteins | sample GraSoiAngelo_114_FD_185876 | JGI IMG/M metagenome (GOLD analysis project Ga0209056, IMG submission 185876) | Grasslands soil microbial communities from the Angelo Coastal Reserve, California, USA - 14_0903_13_40cm (SPAdes) (version 2) | ecosystem: Environmental > Terrestrial > Soil > Grasslands ... | reverse complement strand
ATGTTACTGGTGAGGAAGGCATAGCTTGCAAATGCAGACCCGAGGCAGAAGCCGAAAGCAGTATTCCACAATGTGGGCAAAAGGTCTCTGTTGTTTGTATAAGCGTTCCGCAACTTGGACAAGGTAACTCAGTTGAAAGTGGCTGAAGATTAGCCGTTGCCCTGGAATGTTGCATCTGTTGCACTTCTTTTTCAGCGTTCCGTTGCGCTTTCGCTTGTTCCAATTCGAAACGAGCGAGTTCATGTCTACGCCGCGCCCATACGCTAACGATTAGCAAAAGCACAATCAGTAGCAAGATTCCTGCCGCGATTCCTACAATGAGAAATGTTGATTTTGGAATACCAAAGAAGGTGGCATTTTCTGTTGAAGTAACTGAATTCCCCTCTACAGGATTGCCCTGTGAGTGACTGAGAGCAGTAGCCTTGAGTTCGAATGTTTTGGCCGCTTTGAAAGCAGGATTCAAGCTTTCAATCGCTTGAAAGTCTTTGATGGCATCCTGATAGTGCCGACTATAATAGGCTGTGATGCCATTCTCCCAGTCGACTTGCAACTGGTTAGCAGGCGTAAGAGCGAAGATCGATCGTTGAGCCACAATCGCATTGTAATCGGCAGAAGTAAACATGATATTGCCCTGCAGGTTCATGGCAACCATTTGTCCAATCGTGTTCAGAACGGGCATGCCCACTTCATGCTGATTATTTGTGGCATCAAGTGTGACCGCAGTGGGATTGAGAAATGCTACTGCTACCGCTGTGCTTGAAAGTGGCATCGGTGGACGAGCCACAGGTGAGGTTTCAGAGGTCAAGACAACACCGAACTGCTGGATAGTATTCGCAGTTGCAATGTCGAGGATAGGCTGTAATTGGTCGGTATGGAAAGGAAAGAGGAACGCTCCATTCGTACAAGGTGTAGCAAAACACACGAACCCAGTGATGGGTTGAGCTGTGTATGTACCAAGCAAAGCATTGGCGGAGGTATTGCCGGTATAGGCATTGTTGGCATACACATTGATGGAGGAAAGAGCATAGGCTGTGGTCGTTTTCCCGCGAGAGCTAGAACCAGCCGGCGCACATGGGGACGGTGTTGTGTTCAGGAGACTCCCATCGGTTAAGACCCAGCTATTGGAGTTCGTAAGAGTGCTAGCAGGAAAGCTTTTGACCAGCACACCCAGACTCGTACAAAGCACTGGATTTCCCGCCGTCGGTCCATTCGAAGCAGATGTCGGGGTATAGCTAAACACCAGGCGCACGACTGCGACTTCAGACTGTGCAAGGGATTGAGGTGGATCAGCAGTGCTCGCTGTGCGGGTTGAGGTCGCGAACGTGACTGAGGGGAAAACAAGCTGGGAGGCAAGCAATAGCCCGCTGAGAAGTGAGAAAGCAAAGCGACCGATGCCTCGACGCATTCCAGGTTGATAACTATGCCTACTCATTTACTTTTTCTCCCTTAGGTCGGATCAGTTGCAGAGACAAGATAATCATATATCCTTCCTCTTATCGTCGCAACTGGCTATGTAACCGCTGCAACATCGCCTGGGCAGCCTGATTGCTCGGTGTCGCCGCTACTACATACCCACACTCGCGACGGGCAGCTTCTAACTTGCCCTCACGCTCATAAATTATGCTCAATAGAAAACGAGTCGAATGGTCTGCAGGATTGATCTTCAATACTTCCACATAAGCACGCTCGGCAAGCATAAGCTGATTCAGCCGCGAAGCGAGTTGACCAATTGCATAATGCAGATCAGGTCGCTTCGAACCAGGTGGAGCTAACCGAAGAGCTTCCTGGTATTCACGTAAAGCAGGCTCAAGCTGGCTTGTCTCTTCATAACACGACGCTAAACGTTGATGCGTTTCAAAATCGTTGGGATTTAAACGTAATGACTGCGTATAGGGAGGAATAGCCTGAATTGGAAGCTTTCGAAGATAAAGATACATATCACCGACGAGCTTGTGCGTTTCGGCATCATTGGGATTCAACCCTAACGAGCGATTATAGGCCTGAATAGCAAGGTCAGGTTGCCTCCTCCACGCAAACACTTGTCCAAAGATTTTATGAACTAGAGGATTGTTTGGTTCAACAACATACGCTGACTGAATTGAAGAGTACGCTTCATCGACTCGCCCGGCGTTGAGACGGTCCTGGGCAACTCTGATGAACCCACCTCCTGGACCGGTCAGCCCACCACTCGAATGATTGATTACAACTGATGCAGGTGTGGCCCGATCTCCTCCAGGTTGGGGAGACGAAATCATAGGAGGAAGCTGAACCTGTGCAGAAAGCGGAGGGAGGTTCATAATGGCTCGCTCCATTTCGGCAGCACTGCTCCAGCGGTGTTCTATTGCAGGTGCGAGAGCCTTCACTAAAACCTGCTCAAAGGCAGGAGAAATGTCGGGACGAAGAGTGCGTACCGGTGGAAACGAGAAAATGCCTGGTTTGTTATTAGCCGCATCATGGTGAGTCAACATACGATGGAGAGTCGCTCCAAGCGCATACAGATCACTGCGAGGCTCTGGCATTCCGTGCAGTTGTTCAGGCGGAGCATAACCAATAGTCATGATAATGGTTGACTGGCGTTGCGATTGGAAGGTACGAGCAATACCAAAGTCAATCAGCCTGATCTCGTCTTGATCAGTAACCATAATATTCGACGGTTTGAGATCACGAAAAATAATTGGCGGGTTCTGGCGATGTAAATAGCCCAGTACATTGCAAAGTTGCTGTGCCCAACTACGCGCACGAGCCTCTGAAACGCCATGCGCACCTTCAAGTCCAGGCACATTGCCTTCCTTCGCCAATAGCTCAGTTAATGTACGTCCGTCGATAAAATCCATGACGAGGTAATGTCTATCATTCTCAACAAAGGAATCGCGTACGCGGGGAATGTAGGGGTGATTCAGCTTCAGAAGGAGTTTGGCCTCGCGCTTAAACCACTCTACTGCCTGATTGCGGTCAACATCCTTCTGGAAATCGTCCAGCATTTCTTTGACTGCGCACGGTTCATCATCAAATCGAACATCTATGGCACGATATACTGCTCCCATACCACCAGCAGCAAGGGATTGCTCGATTTTGTAGCGCCCAGAAGATAGTAAAGTGCCAGCAGGTAAGCGACGGAAGCCACCACGGTCATCATTCGAGAATGGTGTCTGTGGTGATTGTCCTTTTGCTGCATTGGAAGAATAGGGATGAACAATCGACGCAGAGAACTCTGGCACTTTAGCGCCGGAGTCTTGTCCACTTTGCGGAGTGACCGGATTTCCGAGAGATACTATATTATTAGGATCGGAAGAATAATTACTCGCCATATTTATTTATTCCACTGATTATAGCTCGCATGTTTATTTCTCTTAAGATTCACCCTTTGGGCGCATTATAACATATTCTTTTTCAGATGGGCAGTAAGGTAGACCACAGCCATAATGCGGCCCAAATCACAATTTGTTGCAGTAGCTCATCACATAATTTACGCAGAAGTCATCCCCAATTTATCAGCTTCCTGCGCAGTAGCCACGTCGGCCTTCATCCAGCGCGCGCCAAATATGCCTACCAGGCCAGCAATAAGTAGGGCTGGAGTACACGTAAGCAGAAGAGCTCTGGCAAGATCCTGCCCTCCCATATTATGCGCAAAGTGCTGCCCATGAGTTGGGTCAAAAGCGCTCGCCAGAAAGCCAACCAATGTTGGCGCAAAAGCATCACCAAGCAGGTGCGCAAAGAAGAGCGAGACTGCAATAGCAGATGCACGCAGAATAGCGGGAACAACATCCTGTGTGGCGGCTGTACTCGGACCAGTGTAAAGCGTCAGTAAAATCGTAGTGATAATAAAGAAGACGCTAAAAACCAGGAAATTATGGGTGGTAATTGCCAATGCAAAAGAGGGAGCGCTCAACAAGAAACCAATACCGCACACCAGTACACGCGCACCTTGATGGCGACGATTAAGCCAATCGGCCATGTAGCCACCAAGCACAGTGCCCACCAGGCCAGCCAGCACAATAACAGCACCGGAGAAAAGACCTGCCTGACCTGAACTGAGACCAAAAATATCTAACTGCTGGAGATACGTGGGTAAAAAGACAACATTGACGCCCAGGACAAAGAAAGCGAAGATCTGCATAATAATCAGCACAACAAGTGTTTTGATACGAAGTAGCATACCAAACTGTGAAAACACATTCGATGAAATATGGATAGTCTGATGTGGTTCCTCGATTTCAGCCACCTGGCCCAGTGTATACGGATAAAGAGCAATTTCTTCTTCGTCTGCCTCATTTCGGCGTGGCTCACGTAGCCTCCAGGCAAGAAATGCCAACAAGAGACCCGGAATACCTGTAAAAACAAATGCCAGGCGCCATTTTCCCATACCTGCGAGCACTCCACCTATCACAAAACCAACTAGAATACCAATAAGCTGCCCTACACTCCACCAACTCATAATACGTGAACGCTTAGAACGGCTAAAATAGTCACTCATAAGAGCAGTGCCAGCGGGAAAATATCCTGCCTCACCTATACCCAGCATCATTCTCGAAATGAAGAGGGTAAGAAAGCTATTCGCGAGCGCTGTGAAGGCAGTTGCCAGGCTCCAAATCGCGACGCAGATAGCTACAACGTTCTTGCGTTTGGTTCGATCCGCCCAGATACCAAGGGGTATAGTGCTGAGTGTATAGACTACAAGAAAAGATGATGCTATTACGCCAATACCATCAAAGCCAAAACCCAGTTCACGTGCTACGACGTTGGCTGCCCCACTTAGAACATTGCGATCAAGGTAATTTAGAAAGCTGATGCTGAACATTACCCAAAAGACATACATCGCGTAACCCCTGGTAGCTTTTTTGGTAATACCCAGGTCAGGGTTAGCGGTTGGACTGAGATCACTCATATCCGCCTCCAATTCGAGGATAAAAAATAAATACATGGCGACGAGGCTAAAATTACTGATCTAACTGTACCATAGAATGATAGTGGAGGGAAGAGAATACCCGTTCGAGTACCCTTTTGTCATCCTGAGCGAAGCGAAGGATCTCGTTGCCCGTCACGTGAGATCCTTCGCTTCGCTCAGGATGACAATGGATGGCTGATGCGTCTCTACCTGATGAGCTGATGGTGCAATACGTTGGAATCAATGCCCTCACAGTCGCTTTGTGTGTTACTAGATAGAGATATTGAGCATATCCAGAAAGCTCCATGATTTGAGATCTCTTTCTAGATGGAAACGTAAAAGGTCATGCATAATGGCCTCTAATTCGACTTGTAGTTTGGCGTCGAGGCTAAGATAGGAGGCTTCAATCCATTTGCTATGCTGTAGGAAACGTAAGACTTTGAGAGCATTCAGTGATAGATGGCGCTCCCAGAAACGGGAGCACTGTGGGCAGAGCGCTCCACCGAGTGATGCTCTGAAGCCATTCTCTTCCGGGCGCAATTCGTTCGCGCAGTGAGCACAATTTTGTAGGACAGGTTCGTAACCAATTGCAGACAGCAAATGTAGCTCAAAGTAACGTAGTAGTAACCTCGTATGGCCATGCTCATCAACTGGTTCATTTTTTAGTTCTGCATTTTGCGCCCGTTGTTGCTGTAATGCGCTTGCATCCGCGTCCAGGTAGCGAAGGGCTTCCAGCAGTAAAGCATAAATTTCAAGGTGTGGAGTTGAGTCTTCGACAAAGCGGTCCACCATTTCTACTAGATAGAAGCCACAAGTCATATGCCAGAGTTCGCTACGCAGATGGAGAAAGTTTTCGCGTCCCTCAGCTTGTGTGACAATGTCAAGGTTGCGGCCAAGCGCTATCTGCAACTGACTACGATTGAGAAGTTCCAGATGACCAGCCTTTTTGCTTATAGGGCGACGTATGCCTTTGGCAACAGCTCGCATTTTGCCTCTGTTTGGTGTGAAAAGCGTGAGAATGCGATCAGCTTCACCGATATCAGTGCGCTTGAGTACTATGGCCTCGATGGGGTAGCTGCGTTGTTGTCGCATGGGGATACCTTAAAAGTGAATAGATGCATAAGAATGATAAAAAAAGACGTGACCTGCGAATCAAATCACGTCTGATACTCTGGAGGCGACGAGCGGATTCGAACCGCTGGTGCAGCTTTTGCAGAGCCGTGCCTTACCACTTGGCGACGTCGCCGCATGCATGTTAGTGTGTGACGGATGATCAGGGATGGAGCGGGAGACGGGGATCGAACCCGCGACTTTCTCCTTGGCAAGGAGATGCTCTACCACTGAGCCACTCCCGCTTAAACACTGCGTTTGCATGAATTAAGATATCATATCAGAGGTGTTTTGTCAACGGCTTATACGGCCTCCTCCTGGAGAGTTCGCCCTAGAAATTGGCTGTTATAGAGGTCGGCATAGAAGCCACCTTGCGCGAGCAGACCTGGATGGGTTCCTTGCTCAATGATGCTACCATGATTCATAACCAGGATCAGATCAGCATCCCTGATCGTTGAGAGCCTGTGAGCAATCACAAAACTGGTTCTACCCTTCATTAACTCACCCATAGCTCTTTGAATAGCCATCTCGGTTCGGGTATCAACGCTGCTGGTCGCTTCATCGAGAATAAGGATGGCCGGATCAGCCAGAAATGCGCGGGCAATGGTTAGCAACTGCTTTTGACCCTGCGAGATATTTGTCGCATCTTGATTTAAGACAGTGTTGTAGCTCTCGGGAAGAGTCCTGATAAAGTGATCAGCGCGCGCAGCTTTAGCCGCGCGGATAATTTCTTCTTCAGTGGCCCCCTCCCGGCCATAGGCAATGTTATCCCGTATACTACCATTGAAGAGCCAGGTATCCTGAAGTACCATGCCGAATGTGCGGCGTAGATTTCCGCGCTTGTAATGTATGATATTTATATCGTCAACCAGAATTTCCCCACTGTCCACTTCATAGAATCGCATCAACAGGTTGACCAGAGTGGTTTTCCCGGCGCCGGTTGGCCCGACAATCGCAATCGTCTGCCCCGGTTTTGCTTCGATATTCATATCCCCAATCAGTGGAACATCCTCTTTATAGCGGAACGAAACATGTTCGAATTGCACCTCACCCTGCGGAGACTCGATAAGCTTCGCATCAGCCGCATCAGGCTGCTCTTCCGGCTCATCGAGAAGTTCAAAGACACGCTCAGCCGAGGCAATAGTTAACTGAATCGTATTGGCAATACTCGCCAGCATGGTGATCGGCTGGGTAAATTGTTGCGAATACTGAATAAACGCCTGCACATCTCCGATCGCAATTGCTCCCTTCGTGACCATGATGCCGCCAACGACGCTTACGAAAACGTAGCCGACGTTGCCAATAGACCTCATAAGCGGCATGATCGTGCCAGAAACAAATTGAGCTCTCCAACCTGCATTGTAATATTTGTCGTTCATTTTATTGAAAACATCAATCGATTCAGCCTCACGTCCAAAAGCTTTGACGATCTTGTGGCCAGTATACATTTCCTCAACGTGGCCGTTGAGTTCTCCAAGAGCTCTTTGCTGCTGGGCAAAGTAGCGTTGCGAACGTTTCGCAATCACAGTGGTGACGAGCAGGCTGAGTGGGAGTGTAATAAACACCACCAGCGACAATATAAGACTGATCGACAACATCATTATGATTACGCCAATAATCGTTACAACTGAGGTAATCAACTGTGTCGCGCTTTGCTGCAACGTAGTGCTAATGTTATCCATATCGTTGACGGCACGACTGAGAATTTCTCCATGTGTTTGCGAATCAAAGTATTTCAGAGGCAACCGTGCAAGTTTGTCTTCTACTTGTTTGCGCATCGTGTACACCACCCTTTGCGCTACACCTGCCATGAGATACTGTTGGAGATACATGAACAAAGCGCTGATGATGTAGAGTCCGCCAAGAATCAGCAGAACATGCGCTATGTAGTTGAAATCAACTGAAGCACCGGGTACGCCCTCATATTTCTGCACTACACCTTCAAAGAGCCTGGTTGTTGCCAATCCCAGGATTTTCGGGCCAACAATATTGAAAACTGTGCCTATTATTGCCGCGAAAATAATAATCATCAGGAGGTATTTTTGTGGCTTAAAATAGCCAAGGAGCCTGTAGAGGGTGCCTCTAAAGTTCTTTGCTTTCTGTACCGGCATACCTACCATGCTCATTGGGCCTCTTCCTATCGGACCCATAGGGCGTTGATCTTGCCCGGCAGCTCTCACGTTTGCGCGGTCTTGACTCATGCAATTTCCTCCAATGAAAGCTGTGAGGAGACAATTTCGTAATAGATCTGGCTCGTCTCCATTAACTCGCGGTGACTACCGATGCCTGCAATACGACCATCATCCAGAACGATAATTTGATCTGCATCCATGACGGTGCTGACTCTCTGTGAAACGATGAGCACGGTGGCATCGAGGGTTTCCTTTTTCAGCGCAGTTCGTAGCTTTGCATCCGTTTTAAAATCAAGCGCTGAGAAACTGTCGTCAAACAGGTAGATCTCGGGATTTCTCACCAGGGCACGTGCAATCGACAGACGCTGCTTTTGCCCACCAGAGACATTCATACCACCCTGGGCAATTACGGAATCAAATTCGTCAGGCATCTCGTCGATAAATTCGGTAGCCTGCGCAATTTCAGCCGCGCGCCTGACTTCTTCATCTGTAGCATCTTCTTTGCCATAGCGGATGTTCTGCGTAATCGATCCTGAAAAAAGCACGGCTTTTTGCGGGATAAGGCCAATTTTCGCTCGCAAATGTTCTTGCGACATGTCGCGTACATTGACACCATCAACTAAAATACTACCGCTATCCACGTCGTAGAAGCGTGGAATCAGGTTGATCAGTGTCGATTTTCCCGATCCTGTTCCCCCGATGATTGCCGTAACCTGACCGGGACGCACACTGAACGAAATGTCGTTAAGAGCAGGTTCTTCAGCACCGGGATAGCTAAATGTTACATGTTGAAATGTGACGTATCCTTGTTCTACACCGGTATGCTTCACTACCTCTGCATCATTGATTTCAGGCTCCATATCCAGCACTTCATTAATGCGATCCGCAGAGGCTGCGGCACGTGGAAGCATGATAAACATCATCGAAAGCATCAGAAGCGAAAAGAGAATCAGTGTAGAGTATTGAAGAAAGGCGAAGAGCGCTCCAACTTGCATATCTCCATTGTTGATACGGATACTACCGAACCAGAGTATGGCAATCGATGTCAGGTTGAAAACCAGCATCATCATCGGCATCATAAACGCGACTATACGGTTGACTCTGATGGCCACATTTTTCAGGTCGGTGTTAGCTATGTCAAAGCGCTCTTTTTCATGATCTATGCGGTCAAATGCCCGGATAACACGCACTCCACTCAGGCCTTCATCTAGTATGAGATTGAGTTTATCCAATTTCGATTGCATGACTCTGAAAAGCGGTATCGCTACGCGCATGATCAAAATGATCATCACGAGCATAATCGGAATGACAATGAGCAACACCAATGTAAGAACGGCATCCTGGCCAAAGGCTAGAATAAGACCGCCGATGATCATCAGAGGCGCGCTGATCATCATGTTCAAGATGATGATTAAGACCTGCTGCACCTGGGTCGTATCGTTGGTTGTACGAGTGATGAGTGATGCTGTACTCACCTTATCAAACTCGTGCAATGAAAAGCTCCCGACACGGGTGAACAGCTTGCCACGGATCAGACGGCCAAAGCCGATGGCAACTCTAGCTGAATAGAAACTGGCCACGACAGCACAAATTGTGCCCGCGATTGTGACCAGTAACATGATGCCACCAACACGAAGTATATAGTTTATATCGCCTTTAACAATCCCGTTATTCACGATATCAGCCGTCAAGGTGGGAAGATAGAGATTCGCAAGGGATTGTAAAAAGACCAGCACAAACACAAAAAAGATAGGGATGCGAAAAGGTCTTAAAAGGCGGAATAATTTTATCATGCTCTACATCTCCTCTTCAGAATGAATCTCTTGTACTCCCAGCCCCACCTCCACAAACTCCTTCAATCCGTTGAGCAGCGAAGTGCGCCCTTCCTCACTCATGGCAAGTAAAATCGCATGAATACGATCGATAAACTGCTGATGCGCTTCCTGGCAAGCATAGCGGCCGGCATCGGTAAATTCAACGAAGACCTGTCGCCTGTCTTCACGGCTTCGCCTGCGTTCTACCAATCCTCTTTTTTCGAGGCTATCAACAGTGCGAACTACAGTTGCAGGGTCAATATCCAAATTTCCGGCAATGCTGCTAATGGTACAAGGTGCTCCGGTAGTTTGGGCTTTGCCAATCAAGCCCAGGACAATAAATTGAGTAGTACTTAACCCATGCTGGTGAGCATGCTTGAATCCTACACCCAAGACTTTGCGCAGGTCGGAGAATGTTGCAGTAAATTGTTCAACTTGTTCGTTAACTGTTGGTTGTTTCTGCTCGTAAAAAATGGTTTCTGACATTGATTTCTAACTTTATGTAAAGAAATATCTGTTGATAACAATCATTGTTAGTAACAATCATTGTTGCAACAAACTATACACCATGAATTTCATACTTGTCAAGAGTTTCATTCAACAGTGAAGCCACGATCCTTCAACAATTCCATCACGCGGTCTAAAATTTCTTCAGGGACACGCACTAAACGAGCATCAGAGGGGACTTCTGTGCCAATAAGCGGCCCTATCTCTTCGTCTGCCTGTATATCTTGTAGGGCTTGATGGGAGAGTCGGAGTAGCGGTGTGTGTTCGATACTTATAATAGTTTGCAGTTCGTAGCCATTTCCCCATAACTTGAGGCGAATGAGGAAGGATGCTGGCACTCCACCTTCACAGTAATGCTGTAAGAAACGCACAATGTGATCAAGTGACAACCCGGAATTGCATGCCTTTTGAATTGCCTCCGCTGTGATCTTTCTCCAGCCTGTCGCCTCGTCTAACACAGTAATACGTTCGACTTCCGCGACTAAATACAGGTTGAGTACAGCGTGGCATGGCTGCAATAGCCCATTCTGCAAAAGTCTCCATTGAGATTCACGAGTTGGCAAGCGTCCGTTCTCTAACAAGTTCTCGTGTATGGAGGCAGATACGAGCGCAGGGAGATAGTCTCTTTGCCAGAGGATTTCTTGCACAGTTGGCAATTTATCGGTCAGAACCTCTACAAGCAAAGGAGCAAGACGGCGACCAAATAGAGGACGAGTTTCTGCATCAGCTAAGAGTTGATCCAGCAGGGCAGCATCATCCACCTCGAGAAGTGTTACACCCCCCCAGAGTTCGATACGTCGCGCCTGTCGTTCCCACTCGATCAACGAATACTGGACATTCTGAGGAATAGATCCGCCTGCAGCTTGCTCCAATATGTGCTGGATAGTTTCGGCCTTAAGTCCTGATTGAATCGCATGTGTAACACTTGCCTTGGTCAGACGATACTGAGCAATAAGCTCCAGCCGGATACGTTCAGCAAAACGATCCAAATTAAGAAGTAGCGCTTCCGAAACAGGGGCAAGAGCTATGACTTCAAAATTTGGTTGCACAACCAAACGTCCCCAGGACAGTTCCTGGATATCCAGGAGAGTCTCACTTGTAATGAGTGCAAAATCAGGAACCAGGCGAAAAGCATCTGGATGATCGGCGTCCACATTCACAAGGCCTAACCAATGTAAAGGTCCCGATATGAGCGCGCGAATAAATCCCCCCTCTACAAGATACCAACCTTCGCGCGGAGTTAACCAACCACGGCGTAGACGGAAATCCCAATTATAAGGGTTGTTCCCTGCTGTATAACGTTCTGCACGGGTACCACTTTGCCGAGGAAAAAGCAGGTAGGGAACATAGAGCCTGGTACGAGTGATAAATGCAGAAAACTCATGCCATTCGCCAACATTTTCGGCTAAAAGTCGTTCCATGACTTGCTTACGAGAATGTACAACCTCTTCATGTGCGGGATCAAGTGGCGCAGGTCCGGGACGCAGAACGATGTTCGAAGTATAAGCTAATTCGTTCCAAAATGTCGTATCCAGCCATGCGTGATAACAGCGACGAGCTCGCTCTAACAAAGGAAGAGAAAAAAACATGTCTGCAGACGTAGCAAAGAGAGCCCCACGGCGTTCAGAAAGCAGGCCCAATTTCATCAAAAGTAGCCTGATGAAGAGGAGATGTGGAACATCCGATTCTGTACGTATTTGTTCCATAGCTGATGCCCCTTGCGGGCTCAACTGATCTACAACCAGGCGTAATGAAGTTCGAGAGAGCAATCGGCTATTGACCAGGGGTAGTCCTTCACGCATTGCCGCAACAAGCGACCAGTAACGATAGAGATATCGCTGTAAAGCGCTTATACCCTCGCTTACACCCTCGCCAATGGTTTTGAGATCTTTACTGGTATCCTGCTCAGAGGTTTGAACGTGAGAAGGCTCTCGTTCAACTGTTTTCCAAAGCTCATCCGCTATTTCCAAAACGGACCGAGGCACAATTAACATACCATCATAGACACCACTTGCATAGTCACGGCCAACAAAATTAGTTTGCTTGCCCCAGAAAAGCAGACCTAATAACAAGAGACGATGTACTGCCTGCTCAAATATGCCATGGGGGTGGGGTGTAGGATATTGGAGCGTCACCAACCGGTGATGTGGTTGAGATTTGGTA
>Ga0209056_10005985_pt1 | contig 12618 bp, 9 predicted proteins | sample GraSoiAngelo_114_FD_185876 | JGI IMG/M metagenome (GOLD analysis project Ga0209056, IMG submission 185876) | Grasslands soil microbial communities from the Angelo Coastal Reserve, California, USA - 14_0903_13_40cm (SPAdes) (version 2) | ecosystem: Environmental > Terrestrial > Soil > Grasslands ... | reverse complement strand
AAACCGCACGCTACGTTCTGTGGGTGCCGGAGGCGGGTGACCACCTCCGGCCACCCGGTGGCGAGCGGGTGACTGCTCCCCCTATCCCGATTGGGGGGGAAAACCGTGTGGGGACAGCCGCCCTCGGCTGCCTGGTCGAGCGAGGCTCGACAAATTACGCTCGCGAAAACCATTGTTCACCATTCAAAGTCAACATCCCCACCCTAAATTTCGCAAAAGGCGCGAAATTTAGAATGGGGCACCCCGCTAGTGGGGCACTCTCAGGATTTAGATTTGCGGCTATCGACGAACGACGAGACATGCGTGCCAATCAGCAGAAGCGTCATCAGCGAAATGGCTCCCAGCGAAATCGCGCAATAGAGGCACCAAACCCCGAGCACATGCTGCTCGATGTGCGCTAAGTAGAGCGAAAATGCCAGTGCGGGGATGGCGAGCGCCAGCATGATGTTATAGGCGCGCTTCCAAGCCAGAACTCCGAGCAGCAAATATCCCGCAATGCCGATGTCTGCAACTGGGACGCCATGTATTACCGCATATGGACTGTGATTGACGATGCCGCAATCCCAACGTTCATTGATGTCGCAAGGAGCGTCTCCGTAGGTGCGGTAGTGCTCACGCAGGGCTAGGAACGATGCGGCGAGACCGACGAGGGCGAGAATTAATAGGGCGTATTTCATTTCTTCGTGGAAATCCCAGTCTTAGAATTCTAAAAAGTCAAAGCTCCCACCCTGTCGCAAGATGCGCGACAAGGATGGGGCAACCGCGGGTTAGTTCTTTTCTTTCACCAGCGCCGTTCATAAATCTAAAATCAAAATCCGCACCCTCGGTTTATTTCTTTTCGTGCAAAGCGGCTCCCCCTACGGCGATATTCTCCAGCCACGCCTGCCCATCTTGCACCACAACGTCGGCGGTGATCGCGTCGCCGGGCTTGAGTTTGTCGAGCTCGCTTTCTGGCTTCACGTTGTAGGGCATTGTCATTGCGTCCATGAAGTCGGGAATGGCTTCGCTGTCAATGTTGGCCATTTTGGACTGCTGGTCGATCGAAACAACTTTGCCCTTGAGGTGGTAGTGCTTGGCCGACGCGGATTGTTGAACGGTTGGCTGATTCGATGCTTTCTTGCAGGCCACGAGCATTGCCAGCAAAACCAGCAGTGCAGCCTTGATCGCGAGATTCATTTCCTTCTCCTGGACAAACCTACGGCGAGAGCTGGTCGAGCACGGCTCGACCGGACGGACGAGGGCGCCCGTCCCCACACGGTTCTTGCTGATGCGCGCTCTTGTGCTCGTCATCAATATCGAAACCTATACGTCAATTGTGCGGAAATCTCGCGCGGGTTTGCAAAATGCGTGCCGCCGAAAGTGTTGCTGTTGTCGAGCATGTAATGGTTGTTGGATAGATTCAAGCCAGTCAGGCGTAAAGTCAATTTCTCCGCGAAGGACTTTGCCAGCGCAAGATCGAAGCTTGTGTGGTTGGGAAGATGGCTTGGCGAGACGTCTCCGTCACCATTCAGAAATCCCGAGCCGTAATTAACATTGAAGTCGGCAGAGCTTTTCCACGGCAACGCAACATCGAAGCCTCCAGTGAAGGTATCCCGCTGATCGTGGTCGAGGAAGCAGAGTGTGTCGCAAGAATCGCCGCCGATCAGGCCGCCGGTCACATCTCCCGACCATTCCGCGTATTGATGCGAATAGACCGCGTGGAACTGGGCGCGACCGGCAATCTTGGGAGATTGCGCGGTGGCTTCCCAACCGCGAATGCGGGCGTGACTGAGCGTCAGGGGAAAAAAGACGTTGGAATTGCCGAGCGCAGCGTGATCGAAGAAATTGCCCGCGCCGGTGCGAAAGTTGCTCACATCGAATGTCCAGGCCTGAAAAGGAATTGCAAGGCCGAATTCGCGCTGCTCGTCCCGCTCGCCGTGCAGTGGCAGAAACAACTGGGCGAGAGCCGGATTGTTCACAGTGACCAATGGCGGGGCCTGATAGTAGCGGCCGAAGAATCCGCGGAGCAACCAGCGAAGGTGCGGGATTTGGATTGCCGCGCCAATGCGAGGATCGGCGGAGTTCTCGTTCACGGGACCGCCGTACTGGGTGAGGCGCATGCCGCCATTGAATGTCAGCCAATTCGTGGCTTTGAACTGGTCTTCGATGAAAAGCGCTTCGGTGTTTGCCCAGGGAGTGGTCCTCGCTGGGCTCACATTGTTGCCGGGATCAATCATATCGAGCACCGAATAGAGCTGGTTGTCACGCTCGCCGAACACCTGCAATCCCGCATGAAAGTTGTGCGGGCCGCGTTGGAAGGCGATGGTTGTAACGCCGCCAACGTAGTTTGATCCGCGATCGTAGTCAGACTGAATGGTATCGTTGGAGCTTGGCTCGTAGTGGGCACGGTTCAAGTGGTAGAAGGGCGAGACGGTAAGCGTCACGCCACTGCCGATGGTGTGAAGCCAGGTGAAATTCACGAAGTCGTCGCGCTCGTTTTCCACGTCGTGAAGAATGGGGTCGGCGGTGGGATCGATCGGAACTTGGTAATGATCGCCTCGCGTGGATGTAATCAGGCGCAACTGATTGTTGAAATCCTTATTAAAGATAAGAGAAGTGAAGCCGCTGAGTCCGGCTGCCTGGTCGTTGATGACCTGCGGTACCGGAGTTTCGAGACCAAGATTGGTTCGATATCCGGACAGACTGCCGTAATAGGCGAAGCGCTCAGTATGGTCGCCGAAGCTGATCTGGTCGCTGGTCTGGTTGTAGCTGCCGTAACTGCTGACGAACTCGGCCTCACGGTCGCGCTCGAAACCGGACCGCGTGACCACGTTGAAGACGCCGAAGGTGCGGTCGCCGTATTCGGCGGAGTAGCCTCCGCGCTGAACTTCGATAGTGTCAATGTCTTTGGGATCGAACTGCGGACCAACGTTCGAGGTGATGCTGGTGTTGGGCACGGGCACGCCGTCGAGCAGCCACGAAACTTGATGTCCGCCGCGGATGTGGAGCTGATCGTGCACCATGTACGCGCCGGGGACGTAGTTAGTAATCATCGCGAGGCTGTTGGGATCGCTGGCGCCGGGCGTTTCCGCAATTTGCTGGCGATTGATGATGCTGGTCGAAGTTGAAGAGTCAGGATTGATAGCGGAAGTGATGTCGGTCACCTGGACTGATTCTTTGGATCCGGCAACGGTCAGCGCAAAGTGCAATCGAAGTTCGCCTTCGGAAGCGAGCGTCATCTGTTGGGTCTGGGGAGCAAAGCCCTCGGCCTCGACCTGTACCGTGCAACTCCCAAGAGCGACGTTGTCAAAGCGGAATTCGCCCGAGGCGTCACTGGTTGTGTTGACGGTCCATTTCGATGTGTTCGCCCAGATCGTTACTTTCGCACCCTGGACGGGACGGTGTTGGGAGTCATGGATCAGGCCGGTGATGGAGCCGAAAATCGAGGCGCTGAGATTTGTTGCGAGTAGCAGAACGGCGACGAACAGCGCGCAATGATTTCGCATAACGTTCTCTAAATTTGTGCCGTCCCTCGCGGGACTCGGTCGCAGGCTTTGGCTACCCGGCACTCCCGTGCCGGGCTTTCACACTCCGCCGCTGCGCGGCTAGTGTGAAGATGAAGAAGGCTGCGTTTCTGCGGAGGTGACCCAGTGCGGGATACTAGATAAAACCGAATACCCAGAACCACAACTGTTCAGGATTTAGCCGAGGAGAAGCGGGAAGGCGGCGCGCGGGCTAGGAGAGTTCCGGAAGGTCCGCCAAAATGAACGTCGGCATCGGTGGGAAGGTTGATGATCGAGCGAGCTGAAACGGCATAAACAGCGCCACAGGAAACTACGTTCGCCGAACGCGGCGCAGTCAGCGGAGGACAACAGTTGCCGTTTAGTTTCGTCGCATCGCGAAACTGCAGCGGTTGATCTTTGCGCGCATGCAGCCGTCGCAGACAGCATGCGTGTGGCGGCTTGGCAGAGAACGCTTCCAGCAAAGGCTGAAAGATGCCGAGCGCAACAATAAGCAGTAAAAGCCTGGCGGTCAGGCGGGGCATCGGGGCGTCCTTAGCATACGCCATCAAAGTGACTTCTTACCGCAGGGAGTGATCCGAGGCTCTTTGAAGTGGCGGAATTCGCCCTTCTTGTCAGGCACCTCCCAATTCGCATCCTAGCAAGCGACATCTTTGTATTCGGAACCATTGAACTTGTATAGCATGAGACCAGCTTCGAAAGCGGACCCGTGCATGCCCAAAACAAGATCGTGAAGTTCGTTAGTCTTAGTCGGCTGAATCGTGAAGGGTCTGTTTTGAGGAAGCGCTCAGAATAATGTGATATCCATCGCGCTCGCGTCGCAGAACCCAAAAAGGGCAATTGCCTGTAGGGCTGCAAGAGGACTTCTCGCCCCCTCCTTGCGCGATTACTTCATTCCTGCCATGGCCGCTAAGATTAACGAAGGCGATTCGAGTCTCTGCGGCAACATCGCGCAGCTCCTTATCAGGTACGTCCACCTGCCAGTCACGAATTTGCAGGACGATCGTGTCAATCAGCTTACTTTTCTGAGCGCTAGGTAGATCGCGCCTACTGATGCTTTGTTTCCAGCTTAGTTCCTGCCACTTATGCCAGTCCCAATGAAATTCGGCGGCATCGGACACCTGTGCTACAGACGTAAATACGAGTACGAATACAACGATTGGGAGGGGGCCTGCCATTTTGGATATCATCGCGAGCTAATGCAATCGTGAGTAGCATAGGTGGTTTATGCTTCATCCGGCAAGCTTTCATCCAGCCCCTCGTTGGGCGGGATTCGCCGACTCACACAGCCTCGACTTCTCGTCGAGCTTGGCTCGACCGAACCCTTCGGCTTCGCTCAGGGCAGGCTTGCCAGGGCGGCCGTCGTCCCCACGTGGTTTGTGGCAAGCCCAATTCTGAAGCCAACGCTGAAGCCCGAAGCCCCCTTGCCGAGTTGAGCCTGCAATTTCAGCTGTGTTAGATTCGTGGCTTCGCTCGAAGGAGAACCCGTGAAGGTATATACAGGCGAAAACGTAAGGAATGTCGCACTGGTGGGCCATGGGCATGCCGGCAAGACCTCGTTAGTCTCGGCCATGCTTTACACCGCGGGCGCAACCCAGCGCCTGGGACGCGTGGACGACGGCAGCGCAACCACCGATTACGACGAAGAAGAAATGTCGCGCAAGATGTCCATTTCTGCCGGCCTCGCATACGCCGAGTGGGGCAACAACAAGATCAACTTCCTGGACACCCCAGGCTTCAACATGTTTGTTCACGAAGCGCAGATGGTGCTGCCGGTCGTGGACGCTGCGCTCGTGGTGGTGGACGGCGTGGCGGGAGTGGAAGTAATGACGGAACGGGTGTGGGGTTATTGCGACGAACGCAATCTGCCGCGCGTGATTGTGGCCAGCCGCATGGACCGGGAGCGCGCCGACGCTGAGCGCGTGTTGGAGTCTTTGGCAAACGCATTCGGGCGCAACGTGATTCCGCTCGAGCTGCCGATCGGCAAAGAGAAGAACTTGTCAGGGGTGGTGGACTTGGTCCGCATGAAGGCATACACCTACGAGCTCGGCGGAAATGGAAAAGGTAAAGAGGGCGAGATTCCAGCAAGCATGAAAGATGCGGCACAGGCGGCGCACGAAAAACTTGTCGAGATGATTGCCGAAGGTGATGACGCGCTGATGGAAGAGTTCTTCGACAAAGGCACGATTCCCGAGGAACATCTGATTCCGGCGCTGCACAACGCGATTCGCGAGGACAAGATTTTTCCGGTGCTGTTTGCCTCCGGGCTGGGCAACGTAAGCGCCGACAGGCTGATGGACTTCATTGTCGAGTTCACCCCGACCGCCATCGAACACGATGCTGTCCGGGGCGAAGTTACGTCTGGAAATGGCGAACCGCCGGTGCGCAAAGAATCTGACACGGAGCCGGTTTCACTGTATGTTTTTAAGACCGTGTCTGATCCTTTCGCTGGACGTATTTCCTATTTTAAAGTTTTCTCGGGCGTGCTGAAAAATGACGTCTCCCTGGTGAATTATTCGCGCAGTTCGCAGGAGAAGCTCGCGCATATTTCTATCATGCAAGGAAAGACTGCCGTGCCGGTAAATGAATTGCACGCCGGAGATATTGGCTCAGTGGCCAAGCTAAAAGACACTCTCACCGGTGACACGCTAGGAGATAAGTCAGCTCCTATTCAGTATCCGAAGGTGAAGTTCCGCGATCCGGCAATTACGTTTGCCATTGAGCCCAAGAGCCGTGCGGATGAAGACAAGCTAGGACCGGGAATCCACAAACTCATGGAAGAAGATGCCATGCTGCGTTTCTTCCGCGATCCACAAACGCAGGAATTTCTAATCGCGGGAAACGGGCAGCAGCACATCGAGGTAGTGGTCGCGAAATTAAAGAAGCGATATCACACCGAAGTAGTTCTCAAGGCCCCGAAGGTCCCGTATCGCGAAACCATTCGCGGCCGCGCTGACGTGCAGGGACGACACAAGAAGCAGACTGGCGGCCATGGTCAGTACGGCGATTGCAAGATCAAAGTTGAGCCTCTGCCGCGCGGATCCGAGTTCGAATTCGTCAATGACATTTTCGGCGGGGCGATTCCCAGGAACTATATTCCTGCCGTTGAAAAGGGAATCAAAGACGCAGCCGCCCGCGGTTATCTGGCCGGATTTCCTATGGTTGATTTCCGAGTTGTGCTCTACGACGGTTCTTATCATGACGTGGACTCGAACGATCTCTCATTCCAAATGGCAGGGCGGATTGCCTTCAAGAAAGCCATGGAGCAGGCCAAGCCCACACTGCTGGAACCGGTTATGGTGGTCGAAATCACTGTGCCCGACGAATTTGCCGGCTCGATTATGGGTGACCTGAACTCGCGTCGCGGCCGCATTCAGGGTATGGACAACAAAGGCGGCAACACCATCGTGAGGGCCGAAGTGCCAATGTCGGAAATGCTCACCTACGGAGTTGACCTCACCGCTATGACCCAGGGCCGCGGCAGCTTCAACATGGAAATGCATCATTACGACGTTGTCCCAGCACAGCTGCAGGAAAAGATCATTGAGAAGGCCAAGGCGGCACGGGGAGAGGTGAAGGAAGAGGAAGAGTGAGGTTTGGTTCAGCCGAAAAGCGTTTGGAATTTGTCAGGATCGTGAGCCTTTTAATCGTTCGGCGAATTCGTTGACATAGAACATGTCTGGCGAGAATCATTGAGCGCGCACCCTGATCTCGAATTTCGGACTTTCACGGTTGAGATCAAACAGCAAGATTGCGATCGCCGATACGCTCGCGATCGGGCTATCACTTTAGTCCTTCTGCTCTCGCCAGCTTGGCCTGACGTTCGTCGAATGTCCAAAAGTGTTCCGCTTTGAGTTCCAGCGCGCACGCTACGTGCAGGCTGTCGAGGGTACGGACACCGAGTTTTGGGCCGTAGCGGCGAGCGAGGTCGGCGCAGAGATCGAAAGCGTGTTCGGGCATCGGAAGCACTATCCAGCGTCCGGTGCGTTGGTGATCTTCCATTCGCGCATGCATTCGCTGCGATTCAGAAAGTGACAGCTGTCCGCGAAAAACATGCTGGCCTAAAGCGTGTCCCCACTCGGCATTGTGGAGTGGAGTGAACCAAAGACGTGCAGCCGACATGATTCGATGGCGGGATTCCGCAGAATGCTGGTCAGTCAAGTATAGAGACACCAAAAAACTCGAGTCCACATAGACGTTCAATAGCGTCCCCGCTCTTCGATGAGCAAATCAGCTCCGGGCAGGACGCGATCACCGATAATCTCTTTCGCCAGCGCCTCGAAATCGGGCCACTTCACGTCCGGCCTGTCGTGATTTTCGGGCACAATGCGTCCGATCCGTTTGTTGCGGTCACAGAGCTCGATGGTTTTTCCGGCGCGGAGCAATGCTTTCAGGCGCTTAGTGTCCCTGAGTTGGCGCATGTTGAATGACCGCATAAGCAAACAATGTGACACATTATGTGCCACATTGTCAAGAGCAGTCGCCTCTCGCGCGAGGCGTTTAATGCGCTCATTACTGATCCAACCGTCATGAGAATTGGTGTGAACCATCGGCACTGGCTTGAGGTAGATTTCGAGTAGTCTTCTGATTGCACGTAAAGGGGAGGTCCGGTGCAGTCTGTCCATAGGAGTCTTTCTGCAGCGTCGTTGTGGGGCTTGGTTTTACTCGCGGTCCAGTGCGGTTCGGACTCGTCCAGCCCCATTCAAGTTCCGACCTCGGGTCAGTGTTCTTCGAGCACCAATCCCGGCCAACCCTTTTCTTCCGCCCCGGCAATCGTGCCGCTAGTGAAATTGAGTACAGACACATTCACCAACTCGACCAGCCAGCACGCGACCGAGGTTGAGCCAGATAGTTACGCATGGGGGCAAACCATCGTCGCCGCGTTCCAAGTCGGACGAATTCATGATGGGGGCGCAGCGGACGTGGGATACGCGATCTCGAACGATGGAGGAACGACCTGGCAAAGCGGTCTGCTGCCCGGGCTCACTACGTTCGAATGTTCAGGAAAGAGCTCTGCGGTCAGTGACACGGCGGTGATTTATGACGCGGTGCACGCAGTGTGGATGATTTCGTCACTGCCGATCTCCTCAACGAACATCCAGGTTGCGGTTAGTCGTTCCTCCGACGGCGGCGTGAGTTGGAGTAATCCAGTGGTAGTCGCTAACGGCCTTGACTTGGACAAGGACTGGGTCACCTGCGACAACACGGCCACAAGCCCTTTCTACGGACATTGCTATGCGGAGTGGGACGATAACGGTAACGGCAATCTGATTTTTATGAGCACTTCATCTGACGGCGGCCTGACCTGGTCGGCGCCCGTGAGCACCGCTGGGAACGCCGATGGGCTCGGAGGCGTGCCGCTCGTCCAACCGAACGGGACCGTGGTTGTGCCGTATGTGGCTAACGCGCCATTTATCGAGTCGTTCTCTTCATCTGACGGCGGCACCAGTTGGAGTGCGCCCGTCGTGGTTGCGCAGGTGAATGATCATCCTGTTGCGGGCGGGTTGCGAAGCGACGCTCTGCCCTCGGCGGCGATGGACGCCGCAGGCAACATTTATGTTGTCTGGCAGGATTGCAGCTTTCGAACCAACTGCGTGTCGAATGATCTGGTCATGAGCACTTCGGCGGACGGCGTGAGTTGGACCACTCCCGCGCGTATCCCGATTGATGCGCTCGCCAGCACAGTTGATCACTTCACTCCGGGGCTCGGCATTGATCCCGCAACCAGCGGCGCCACGGCTCACTTGGGACTCACTTATTACTACTATCCGCAGGCGAACTGCACTGCTGCCACCTGCGCGCTCTACGTGGGATTCGTTTCCTCGCTCGATGGCGGCAACACATGGAGCACGGCCACGCCGATAGCAGGACCGATGTCGCTGAGCTGGCTACCTTCGACTTTTTCGGGACAAATGGTTGCGGATTACGTCGCGACCTCATTCGCGGGTGGCAAAGCGTACGGCATATTTGCGGTGGCTGGAGCCAAGTCCGGATCAACCTTCGATGAGGCGATCTACACGACCCAGGCAGGATTGGATGTAGCGGCGACGCAGGCACATGACAGCTCGGCTGGAGAGAGGGTAGTGGTAGGACCGAAACCAAATGCGGCTTTCGGCGCAGCGCCAAGGAAGATTCGCTAAAGGCCCCTGCCAGGCCCGCTCAAGTCTTAACTAGTCGCTGAAGCCTGATCTACGCGGGTGCCGGATGCTCTCCGCCCTTCAGTCCGGCGCGTCCTGGTTCGGGTTTCAGCACCTGCTGCACTCCATCGTCAGCCTTGGGCGGTGGAACGATCTTTGGCAGTTCCTTGCCTTCCATGAGCAACTTTATGTCGGAAGCGTCCAGCACTTCGCGTTCAATCAGCGCCAACGCAATCCTTACCAGAGCTTCTCTGTTGTTCGAGAGAATGTCCTTGGCAGCCGCATAACCATTGTTGACTATCTTGCGGACTTCCTGATCGATCTTGATGGCAGTGTCTTCGCTGTAGTCGCGATGTTGATTGATCTCGCGGCCCAGGAAGATTTGTTCTTCCTTCTTGCCGAAGGTCAGTGGGCCAAGATCGCTCATGCCCCACTCACAAACCATCTTGCGAGCCAGTTCAGTTGCGCGCTCAATGTCATTGCCCGCGCCAGTGCTCATCTGTCCCATGAAGAGTTCTTCGGCCAACCGCCCGCCCATCATGATGGCAATCTGCGTCTCCAGATAGTTTTTGTAATAGGTGTAGCGATCGTCAATCGGCAACTGCATGGTCACGCCCAGTGCCATGCCGCGCGGAATAATTGTCACTTTGTGCAAAGGATCGGAATGCGGCAGCTTCGCCGCTACCAGCGCATGGCCGGCTTCGTGATACGCGGTATTTTTCTTTTCCTCATCTGATAGCAGCAGCGATTTCCGTTCAACTCCCATCAGTACTTTGTCTTTGGCGAGCTCAAAATCATACTGCAGCACGGCCTTACGGTTCTGGCGCGCCGCGGCCAAAGCCGCTTCGTTAACCATGTTGGCCAAGTCGGCACCGGAGAACCCAGGCGTACCGCGTCCAAGCACGAAAAGGTCAACATCATCGGCGAGAGGAATCTTGCGCGTGTGCACCCGCAGAATTTCTTCGCGGCCCCGTACGTCAGGACGATTTACGACCACCCGCCTATCAAAGCGACCCGGTCGCAGCAGCGCCGGATCAAGCACATCCGGGCGGTTCGTTGCTGCCATCAGGATGACGCCTTCGTTCGACTCGAAGCCATCCATCTCGACCAGCAATTGGTTCAGCGTCTGCTCGCGCTCGTCGTGTCCGCCGCCAAGACCTGCGCCACGATGCCGTCCCACGGCGTCAATTTCGTCAATGAAAATAATGCACGGCGCATTCTTCTTGCCTTGCTCAAACAGGTCGCGGACCCGCGAAGCGCCTACCCCAACAAACATCTCCACGAAGTCGGAGCCAGAAATCGAGAAGAACGGAACGTTAGCCTCGCCCGCAACCGCCCGAGCCAGCAGTGTCTTGCCAGTTCCGGGAGGCCCGACCAGCAGCACACCCTTGGGAATGCGTCCGCCGAGTTTCTGGAATTTCTGCGCTTCGCGCAGGAATTCGATGATTTCCTTAAGCTCTTCCTTGGCTTCATCTACGCCGGCGACGTCTTTAAACGTCACCTTCTTTTGCTGCATGGAGAGCAGCCGCGCCCGGCTTTTGCCGAACGAGAGCGCCTTGTTTCCGCCGGTTTGCATCTGGCGGATCATGAAATACCAGAGGGCCGCAAGCAGAGCCAACGGGGCAAACAGGTTGATCAGCCATCCCCAACTGCTGCCGCTCACATCCTGAAAACTCGCGCTGACGTTTTTGTCCCTGAGCGCCTTGATCATTTCTGGAGTGAAGTAGTTTGTGGGTGCGGTGGTGTGAAAGGGTGTGCCGTCGGCCTTCTTTCCCTTCACCTCCATGCCGGTGACATTGATCTCTTTGACTGCTCCCTGATCAACATCCGCCATGAACTGCGAAAGGTTGACCTCCTGCACCTTCTGCGCCGAGTTCGCGTTCTTCACCACTTGCCACAACGCCACTGCGGCAAACAAAATTACCACCCAAAAAATGATCGTTTTAACCGTTGAATTCACTTAAAAACTCCTGAGAACAGCCGCCCAGCCTGTACACCCATCACGCCAGAAGTGTTGCGTCGGGCGGGAGCGGCGGAGGAGGACTTACTCTCTCATCAAATTAGATGCTCGTAGCGGAATTTCGATTGACAAAATGCCCGCTGCCCTATTCTACCCCTCTCCATGAAAAAATCGGGAATTCGCTGAAATAACTTAGGTCACGCGGAGCAGAAAGGAAGCCGGCGCTCGTTTCGAGACCTATCCCTGGAGGGCCTCAGCGGATTGACTGGAACACGAATTGAAATGCTTAAAATTGAAACACTGCAGACCCGTCAATGAACTGATACCGACGTTACGCCAATCGAGAATTGCCGGAGCGACGACGGCCCTTTCAACGGAGGTGCGAAGCAGCTTAAAGCCGGTTTTTGTTCGTGCTATCCTTCCCCGGTGGCTCACGCTCCCTTGCTCCGGAATGAGGGACCTCCCCGGCATACTCTGCTCGTCCGAGTGACGCACTGGATCACCGTACTTTCTTTCCTTGCTCTGCTGGTCAGCGGCGTTGAGATCTTGATCTCTCATCCGCGCTTCTATTGGGGCGAAGTGGGCAACTCGCGGACTCCTCCGCTGTTCACGATTCCGATCCCTTCTTCGCGAGCAACGGTCCCGAGTGGCTACGGATATGTGCTGCCGGACCAAAATGGCTGGAGCCGGTATCTCCACTTTGAGGCGGCATGGGCCTTAGTGCTGACCGGCCTTGTTTACGTCATCTCCGGTTTGTGGACGCGCCACTTCCGGAAAAACTTGTTTCCAGCACCACAACACAGGACATGGCACGCATTTCGCGACGTGATCGCGAAACACCTTCGCCTGACGTCGCCGGACGAAGCTGATTCCCGCACGTACAACGTGCTCCAGCGCGTCACTTACTTGCTGGTCATCTTTGGAATGGTTCCGCTGGTGATCTGGACTGGTCTCGCGATGTCGCCGGGATTCAATGCCGCTGTGCCCTGGGCGGTCAACTGCCTCGGAGGACGGCAATCCG
>Ga0209056_10005984_pt1 | contig 12619 bp, 9 predicted proteins | sample GraSoiAngelo_114_FD_185876 | JGI IMG/M metagenome (GOLD analysis project Ga0209056, IMG submission 185876) | Grasslands soil microbial communities from the Angelo Coastal Reserve, California, USA - 14_0903_13_40cm (SPAdes) (version 2) | ecosystem: Environmental > Terrestrial > Soil > Grasslands ... | reverse complement strand
CCAGCACCTGACGGTCGATGCGCGGCCGCCGATAGAACCCCTCCAGGAATCCGATGGAGGAGAGCTTGACGAGGTTCTGGTATCCGGTGCGGTTCCGCGCGAGCAGCACGAGATGGGAATACGGGCCTGGCGCCTCGGGAGGGGGGCGCTCGCGCTTGTGCCGGTCGCCGAACGCGAGGTACGCCTCGAAGCCGAGGATGGGCCGGATCTTGTGCGCCCGGGCCTCGGAGTAGAACTGCCACGCCCCGTGCAGGTTGCCGTGGTCGGTGATCGCGAGCGAGTCCATGCCCAGCGCCTGGACCCGGTCGAGCAAGTCGGGGATCCGGTTGGCGCCGTCGAGGAGGGAGTACTCGCTGTGGGTGTGGAGGTGAACGAACGCCATACGGCTAGCGGAAGATATCGGCGCTCCAGCGCATTGTCAAAAGCGCGGTGCGCCGGATATTTTGCGGGCCCATGCACCCCATGCGCTCAATCGCGAGCCTCTTCGCGCTGGGCCTGATGATGGCCCTTTTTCATCGCGTGACCGCGGGCGGTCCGCTCGAAGCGCGCGCCACCCTGGCTCTCGGGTTTCTCCTGCTCGCCGCGCACGTCGGCGGCGAGATGGCGCGGCGCGCGCGGCTGCCGCGCCTGACCGGCTACCTGCTGGTCGGGTTCGCCGTCGGCCCCGCGTGGCTCGGGCTCGTGCGGCGCGAGGAAGTGGACGCGCTCCGGTTCATGGAAGAAGCGGCGGTCGCGCTGATCGCGCTCGCGGCGGGGTCGGAGCTGACGCTCGACGCGCTGCGCCAGGGGCGGGTTGCCCTCGCGCGCCTCGCGAGCGGCGCGATCGTGTTCCCCTTCCTCGCCGTCACCCTCGTCACACTCTCGGTCAGCCCGTGGTTCCCGCTCACGCGGCATCAGCCGTTGGGCGACGCGATGGTCGTGGCGCTCGTGCTCGGCACCCTCGCGGCGGCCTCGTCGCCCACCATGACGATGGCGATGATGAGCGAGCTCGACGCACGAGGCCCCGTGGCGCACGCGCTGCTCAGCATAACGGTCGTGCAAGACGTCGGGGTCGCCATCCTCTTCACGCTGGTCCTGGCCAACGGAGGGCTCCTCACGAGCGCCGGCGCGCTGAACACGGGCGTCGCGGGCACGGCCATCCTGCAGCTCGTGGGCTCGGTCGCCGTGGGCACGCTCCTGGGCTACGCGCTCGGCCGGTACCTGAGCCTCGTACGGCGCGACACGGCGCTGTTCCTGGTGGCGACGGCGTTCGTCGCCGCGGAGGTGGCGCGGCTCACGCACCTCGAAACGCTGATCATCGCGCTCGCTGCCGGGTTCTATCTGGAGAACTTCGCGCCGGTCCAGGGCGAGCGGTTGCGTCGCGAGCTGAAACGCGGGTCGCTGCCGGTGTATGTGGCGTTCTTCGCCCTGACGGGTGCGGGGCTGCGGGTCGGCGTGCTGGCGGATCTCTGGCCATGGATCCTGCTGCTCGTCGGCCTGCGGCTCGTGGGCCTGCGCTACGGCGTGCGCTGGGCGGGGCGGCATCCCAGTGTGACGCCCGTCCTGGCGCGGGACGGCTGGCTCGGGCTCATATCACAGGCGGGGATGGCGCTGGCGCTCGCACAGCTTGCCCGGCGGGCGTTCCCGGAATGGGGGGTCTCCCTTGAGGCCCTGATCGTAGCGATGATTGGTGTTCACGAGGTCGCGGGACCCATCTGCTGCCGCACGGCGCTCGTGCGCGCCGGAGAAGTCACGGAGGAAATACCCGATGCCGAAGCGCCTGTGGGTGGTGGGACTACCGTCGCTCCTCGCGGCGGCCTGTAGCTCGAGTCCAGTGACGCAGCCGCCGCTGGCGCCCTGCACGGCGACCAGCAGGGGGCAAGTCTCTCTGGGGCTCAGCGGTTACACGGCGGTCGACCCGACGCAAACGGCGGGCTGCGCCGTGTTCCCGGCGAACATTTTTGGATCCACCATCGAGTATCTCGTGGTGCCGCAGTCGGCGAGCAGCATCCCGGACGATTCGCAGGCGTTCAAGCTGGGTGGGAACCCGCTCGCGGCTCCGCTGCCGCCGGGCGCCCCGCTCGCAGGGCCCAGCGCCGCCCAGCAGTTCGACCTCCGTTTGCGCCTCGCCGAGCGGGAGTTCGCGGCGCAAATCCCGCGGCCGCTCCGGGCGCCGCCCCGGGCGCCCGCGCTGGTGACCCCTGTGGACTCGGGCAACGTCCGCACGTTCAAGGTGTGCAACGTGCTGGCGTGCGATCCCCGCAAGCCGAGCACGCTCTCGAGCGTGACGGCCACCGCCCTCAAGGTGGGGACGCACATCGCGATCTACGTCGACAACGCGGCGCCGCAACCTGGCCTGACGCAGTCGGACCTCGATAACCTGCGTGCCGTCTTTGACACGCGGCTGTACGAGACGGACACGCTGGCGTTCGGTCGTGAGTCGGACATCGATAGCAACGGTATGGTGATCGTGCTCATGACCGGGAAGGTGAACGCGCTCGTGACGAGCGCGCAATGCACTAACCCGACGGGTGGCTACGTGGCCGGCTACTTCTTCGGTGCCGACCTGATCACGACCCCGCCGTTCGCGACCGGGAACGGCGCCGAGATTTTCTATTCGATTGTCCCCGATCCCTCCGGCACGCTCAGCTGCGCGCACTCCGTCGTGGCCGTGTCGCAGATCGTGCCGGTGACGTTCGTGCACGAGTTCCAGCACATGATCAGCTTCAACCAGCACTTCCTCGTCCGGGGCAACTTCCCGGAGGATCTGTGGCTGAACGAGGGGTTGTCGCACTACGCCGAGGAGAACGGCGGGCGCACATTCCTGCCGGACACCGGGACGTTCTGCCGCTACGTTTTCGGGGATCTCTACAACTCGGCGCAGTACTTCACCGCGCCGCACAACTACTTCCTGGTCGACACGGCCGGCATCGGGGGCCTCGCGAACCGCGGTGCGTACTGGCTGTTCGTGCGCTATCTCGTGGACCAGGTCGGCGCCACGCTCGGGTCGGCGGACTCGGCGACGCGGCGGCTGGACGGGACGGCCCTCACCGGCGCGGCGAACGTGAGCAACGCCACGGGCGGCACGGCGTTCCCGACCGTCCTCGCGCACTGGGGGCTCGCCAACTACGTCTCCGATCTGTCGCTGCCGGGGTTCATCGCGCCCCCCGAGCTGCGGTACGTGACGTGGAAGTTCCGCACGGACTATCAAACGATGAAGACCGCGTGTGCCGCCTTCTTGAACACGGGCAACCTTCCGAGTCAGTTGCCGCTCGTCCCCCCCGTCCTGGACGCCACCTCGGCGCAGGGCTCCGGGATGCTGCACGCGGGGTCGGGAAGCTACTACCGCCTGCAGCACGCTGCGGGTGCGCCGGGGTTCACGCTGCTGTTTTCGAACAGTGCCGGCGGCGCGTTACGCGCGACACTGGTTCCGCGGCTGAACGTGATTCGCATTCAGTGATGAACGGGCGTCGCGACGGTGCTACGCGGCGACTGCTGGTGACGCTTCTTTGTAACGCCGTCTTGGTACCGTTCCTCGCCGCCCAATCGGCGGGAAGTCTCGGCATGCTTCCCGGCTCCGCCCGCGCGGCGGGAATGGGCGGCGCGGGGGCGGCCATGGTCGGCGACGCCGGCGCCATCTTCGCGAACCCCGCGGGACTCGCCACCGTGCACCACCTGGCGATCGAAGGCTCATACGAGGCGTATCCGACCGGTGTGACGCTCTCCACTGGAGCGCTGGCGCTGCGCGTGGGGCGATTCACCTGGGGCGCGGGCGCCGCGGCACTGGGACCGACCTACACGACGGCGGACCTGCTCGGCGTCTCCTCGCTCGTGCTCCGCACGGGAATGGTGGCGGTCGGCGCGACCGCCAAGTACGCGCGCGAGACGCTCGGCGGCGCCCGGGTCGACGCCTGGGCCGGGGATGCGGGGCTCGCCATCGCCGTTTTCGATCTGATGGCGCTGGGCGTGAGCGTCCAGAACATCGGAGGCGACTTCGGTCAGGCGGCTGGGGGAGTGCATCTCCCACGCCGCACGCGCGCGGGGTTCACGCTCAATTACGTCGACCCCCAGGGCACGCTGCGGCTGCTCACGACCCTCGAGGGCCAGTGGCCGGCTGGTGGCGGGAGTGCATTCGTCGTCCTGGGGCTCGAGAGCGGGGTGGTGACACGCGGCCTGGGGGTGCTCGGCCGCGTCGGATACGTCGGGCACTCCGGGGTGACGAGCGCGGCGCCGTTCACCGCGGGTGCGAGCGTGGAGCTCGGGGGGGGGCGCCTGCATCTCGACTACGCCTACCGGGCCGACGACGCGCTCGGCGCGCGACACCGCATGGGGCTGCGATGGATGCCGTGATCGAGCGCCGCCCGCCGAACTGGCGCCGGGTGGGGCGCCGCCTGCTGGCGTGGGTGCTCATCGGCGTTCCCGTCGTGCTCGCGGCAGCGCTCGTGGCGAGCGCCGACGCGCGCTACCTCGCGCGCGCCGGGGTGGAGGAGGCTCGGATCCTCCTCAAGCGGCGGGCGATCGCGCAGCTGGTCGCCGATCCGAAAACCGAGCCGACGCTACGCCAGCGGCTGCTGCTCGTGCTCGCCGCCCGCGCGTATGCGGCGGATTCGCTGGGCCTGCTGGTGGGCGAGACGTACACGAGCTACGTAAACGTCGGCCGGGACACCCTGCTCCTCGTGCTCTCTGGCTCCCGCCGCGACCGGTTGCGCGAGTATGTCTGGCGCTTCCCCATCGTGGGCGCGGTGCCGTACAAGGGGTTTTTCGACTTCACCGCGGCGCGCCGCGCCGCCGCGGCGCTCGAGCGGGACGGGCTCGACGCGTACCTCCGACCCGCCAGCGCGTTTTCGACGCTCGGGTACTTTTCGGACCCGCTGCTCTCGACCGTCAGCGACCGCGACACGATGGAGCTCGTAGCCACGGTCATCCACGAGCTGGCCCACAACACCCTGTACTTGAAGAGCCAGACGCCGTTCAACGAGAGCTTCGCGAGCTTCGTGGGCTACCGCGGCGCCCAGGCGTTCTTCCGTTCGCGGGGAGACACGCTCGACGCGAAGCGCGCCGCGGCGCGCTGGCGCGACGAGCGCACGCTCGACGTGCTCTACGCGGAGCTGGCCCGCCGCCTCGATTCCGCGTACGCGGGTGGACCGACCGGGGCGGCCCTCGAGCGGACGCGCGCGACGGTCTTCGCGTGGGCCCGGGCCCAGCTCACGGGCCCGGTGGGGCAGTCCCTCGAGACGTACGACTGGCGCTGGTTCGCCCGGGCGCCGCTCAACAACGCCGTGGTGATCGCCCAGCGCCTGTATCGCATGAATCTGAACCTGTTCGAGGAGGTCTACGTCCACTCGAACGCCGACCTGAAGGAAACGATCCGCGCGATTCAGGTCCGCGTGTTCACGCAGCCGGGGCAGGATCCGTATGAGGCGTTGTATTCGAGGGGCGGGGGATGACTGACCAGGTAGGACGGGCGGACGGGCGGTCGGACGGACCGTGAAGGCTGCGGTCAACTAGCCACAGGGCGCGGTACCTGCCTCGCTCGGCGGCTCAGCGCTGCCTCTCTTCGCCGAACCTTCAGCGATGTTCGCTGCTGCCGAGAACGCCGCTCGGCGCATCTGTGAGGTCAAGCCGAAAAGTTCTTCTTTGGGGAAGGATCGCGTGGCTCGGTAAACCGCGAGGGCGAGTTCGTGGCAGGCTTTCCAGGCTGTGAAGCGCTCGTAGGGCATCATGGTCCAAGCTTACGCGCGCTGGTCGGGAAGTGACAACCAAACTATTCCCTGCGACATCATTCGGATGCGTTCTTTGTCCGTCCGCCCGTCCACCTGTCCGCCCGTCCGCCCTAATTCCCCCGCAGTCTCTCCGCTTCAGCCACCCGCTGCAGTGCGATCGCATAGGCCGCCGTGCGGAACGTCACGCCCTTCTGCTTCGCCAGATCGCGCACCCCGATGTAGGCTTTCGTGATGGTCGCGTGCAGCTCGCGATTCACCTGCTCGTGCGTCCAGCGGTACTGCTGGAGATTCTGCGCCCATTCGTAGTAGCTGACGGTCACGCCGCCGGCGTTCGCGAGGAAATCGGGGATCACGGGGATGCCGCGCTCTTCGAGGATCAGGTCGGCCGTCGGCGTGGTGGGCTCGTTCGCACCTTCCACGACGACTCTGCAGTCGACGGTTCGCGCGTTGGCCTCCTTCGTGATGACGCCGCCGAGCGCGGCGGGGACGAGCCAGTCACAGGGGATGGTCCACAGCTGCTCGTTGCTGATCGCCGTGCCGGCGTTCCACTCCGACACGGGTTTCCGGGCGGCGGCGTGGGCCAAGAGCCCGGGAATGTCGAGACCGCTTTCATTCACGACCCCGCCGGATACGTCGGAGACGGCGATGACCTTCGCGCCCGCCTCTGCTTGCAGCAGCCGCGCGAGGTGCCCCCCGACGTTCCCAAACCCTTGGATGACGACGCGGCTCCCTTTGAGCGGAATGCCGAAATCATTCGAATATTCCGTCATCACGTACATGACGCCCCGACCGGTGGCCTCCTCGCGCCCCAGCGAGCCGCCGAGCGAGATGGGCTTCCCGGTCACGGCCGCGGGCGTGTAGCCGTGACGGCTGGAGTACTCGTCGAGGATCCAGGCCATGACCTGCGCGTTGGTGGCGACGTCGGGAGCGGGGATGTCCCGGTAGGGGCCGAGCACGATGGAGATGCGCTGCGTGAAGCGCCGGGTGAGACGTTCCAGCTCGAGCTTCGAGAGTCGCTTGGGATCTACCGCGACGCCCCCTTTCGCCCCGCCGAACGGGATTTCCATGAGCGCGGTCTTCCAGGTCATGATGGTCGCGAGCCCCACCACTTCGTCGTGGTCCGCGTCGGGGTGGTAGCGGATGCCGCCCTTACAGGGGCCCCGAGCTCCGTTGTGCTGAATGCGATAGCCGGTGAACACCTCGATCCGCCCGTCGTCCATGCGCACCGGGACTTCGACCTGGACCTCGCGGAACGGCCGCATCAGGATGCGCCGCATGTAGTCATCGAGATTGATCAAGTTGGCGGCGCGCTCGAACTGGCTGTCGACGATCGATTTTCCCGTCATCGTGCGCGAGGTCAGGGGACCTCCTTCGTGTAGGGGCGCAGCATGCTGCGCCCCTACTCGCGGACGAGGCGGCGATTCGCCAGGCGGCCGGCCGGATGCTGCGCCTCGGACAGCGCGTGGGCGACGTTCGCCTGGCGGGTCCGCCGCCCGGCGGCGTCGGCGAGCACCCCGATCACGTCGGCGCCCGAGGCGGCTGGCTCGGGGAGGTGTTCGAGCACGAACACGAGGCCGGTCGCGTGCTCCGCCACAGCGGCGGTCAAGGTGGACCATGCCGTGTCCGCGGGCTGAGGGCGCTGGGCCACCACCAACGGGCAGGCGGCCGGATCGAACCCGGTGCGCGTGACGAGCGGTGCTCCCAGCGTGTCCGCCATGGTGCGCCACACGGGTAGGGCGGGTCCGAGCGCGACGATCTGACCGAACCGCCATCCGGAATCCCGCGCCAGGTCGAGGAAGGCGGCGGCGAGACTTGCATCATCGGGCACCGCCGTGGCGTCGTCCGAGGCGAGCACCACGGTGCCGGTCTCGGCGAACCAGCGCTCGGCGGGGGTCAGTCCGTCCGGCCGGCGCGGGGCGTAGAACGCGTAGCGCCGGGTGGCGGCGATCTCGCGCTCCGCCGCGACGCGCTGCTCCGCGTGTTCGGCCGCTTGCGCGGCCCCCTCGTAGGCGACTTCCGCGGCCTGATAGCGCCCGGCGTCCCGCAGAATCCGTCCGCGCAGCCGCAACGTCTCGGTGTGGGGCTCGAGGCCGAACGCCCGGTCGAGCGCGAGCAGGGCGCGGTTGCGGTCGCCCAGGCGGAACGCGGCGTAGCCCAGCTCGTGCCACACGAGCGCGAGGTCGGGATCGAACTCGAGCGCCTGCTCCAGCGTGGCGAGGGCGTCGCGATAGCGCGTGAGCTCGATGAGCGCCGCGCCCTTGAGGGCCAGCGAGAACGCGGAATCGCCGAACTGCGCTCGTGCACCCTCGGCAAGCCGCAACGCGTCCTCGGCCCGCCCCTGACTGCGCAGCAGCTCGAAGCACTCCGCCCAGCCGGGTTTCAGGTCGGGATGCTCCGCCAGCAGGTCGCGGTAGGCCTTCTCGGCGTCGGCGACGCGCCCTTCGCGGACCAGATAGCGGGCGCGAGCCATCGCGCGCTCGCTCGGCGCGTCCGGGAACAACTCGTACGACGCGGTCGTCCGCATGGCGCGAATATAGCCGCTCTCCGGTCGCTGGCTAGGCGCGGGTCCCTGGACGTCCGGCGGTTTCGTCGTCTAGATTCTTCGCGCCATGGACGCGATGGACACCGACCGCCTGCTGCGAGAGCTCACCGACTTTCTGCGCATCCCATCCGTCTCGACGAGCGCGTCGCACAACGCCGACTGCCGGGCGGCCGCGGAGTGGGTCGCCGGCGAGCTGCGTCGGCTCGGCTGTCGCGAGGTACAGTTCCTGGCGAGCGGCACGCACCCGGTGGTGTGGGGCGTCGGGCCCGAGGTGCCTGGCGCACCGACGCTGCTCGTCTACGGCCACTACGACGTGCAACCTCCCGAGCCACTCGACGAGTGGACCACTCCGCCGTTCGAGCCGACGGTGCGGGACGGCAAGCTGTTCGCGCGCGGTGCCGCGGACGACAAGGGCCAGGTGTTCTGCCTGCTCAAGGCGATCGAGGGGCGGGGCGGCCGACCACCGGTGAATTTCCGCTTCCTCATCGAGGGGGAGGAGGAGTACGGTAGCCGCGTGTTGTTTGAGCTCTTGCGCCGCGAGCCCGAGCGCACGCGAGCCGACGCCGTGCTCATCGCCGACATGGCCTACATCGCACCGCGCTGGCCCGCGGTCTACACGACGCTGCGTGGGCTGTGCTATGCGGAGATCAGCGTGCGTACGGCGAAGTCGGACCTGCACTCGGGCGAGTTCGGTGGCGCGGCGCCCAACGCGCACGAAGAGCTCGCCCGCCTGCTCGGTCGACTGAAGACGCCCGACGGCAAGGTTCACGTCCCGGGCCTGTATGCGTCGGTCAAGCGTCCTTCCAAAGTCGAGCTCGCTACCTGGAAGCGCCTCCCTTTCCGGGAAGGCGAGTTCTTGAAGCACCGCGTCCAGGCGAAGGCGCTCACGGGGCTAAAGGCCTACTCCGTGCTCGAGCGCCTCTGGGCCCTCCCGACCTTCGAGATCCACGGGATCACCGGGGGCTTCACGGGGGACGGCGCCAAGACGGTGATCCCGGCGGAAGCCACGGCGAAAGTGAGTCTGCGCCTCGTGCCCGACCAGAAGCTCAAGACGGTGGAGCGCCAGCTCGTGGCGGCGGTCCGGCGGTTCGCGCCCAGGCACGTCCAGGCGAGCGTGACGTTCTTGCACGGTGCGGACCCGGCCACGGTGAAGGTGACGCACCGGGCGTTCCAGCTGCTCGATCAGGCGTTCCGCGAGGTGGTGGGGCGGGGGACCGTGCCCGCACGGGCCGGCGGCTCGATCCCGGTGGTCCCCGCGCTCGGGAAGGGCGGCGCCCCGGTCATCCTCACCGGGATCGGCCTCCCCGACGACCGGCTGCACGCGCCGAACGAGAAGCTCGACCTGAAGCAGTTGTGGGACGGCATCCGGGTGTTCGGCCGGTTTTACGAGCTGCTGGGCAGCATGGGAGTGGGCTAGCGGCGGAGCGCTTGGCCTAGAAGCGGGAGGCCGTGAGCGTCACATCCGTCCCGGCCCAAGCGCGTGCAAAGCGGGCGTCCACGTCCGCCGCCTCGGCGCTCTTCCCCTGCGCGCGCAGCGCCTGTGCCAGCCCGAACAGCGACCAGCCGTTTTCCGGGAACCGCTTGAGGTCCTCGCGATACAGCCGCTCGGCCTCCACCGCGCGGCCCCCCCGGAGCAGTACCGCCGCCAGCGAGTGGCGGATCGGGTAATACCAGTCGGGCGGCTCGGTGTAGAGCTGGTCATCCTCGATCTTCATCGCCTCGCGGAAATGCGCAATGCCCTCCTCGAGCGCACCGCGCCGTGCCGCGATCTCGCCCAAGAGCGCGTGCGTCGCGATCTGTAAATTCGTGCCCGGCGTCGTCCACCCGGCAGCGGCGTAACCTCGCGTCCCGCTTTTGGCGATCCGCTTCAGCGTGTCGAGCGCCGCCTGCGCTTCCGCGAACCGGCGGGTCGCCGCCAGCGCAACGCCGCGCGCGTACTGGACCATGCCCCGCGAGTACGCGAGGTCCACCGGTGGCAGCGGCATGGCGAGCAGCTCGTCCCAGCGGCCGAACGTCACGAGGGTCAGGTAGGTGTAGTGCAGATACGGCTCGAGGAACGGCACCTGCTTCGCGACCCTTGCGGGAGTCGTCGCCGCAGTCCGCTTCGCGGCCGCGATGGCCAGCGCGCTCTTGCCGGCGAGCGTCGCGGCGAACGCCAGGAAGTGGTGGTTGTGCGGGTAGTAGGCGAGCGGATACAAGCCTTGTGGCTTCTGCCCCTCGATGAAGGCCTCATCGGCGTGGACTGCGTGCTCGTTGGCCGCGATGGCGTCGGCGTAGCGTCCCACCCGGATGTATATGTGGGCGGGCATGTGGACGAGATGCCCGGCGCCGGGCATGAGTGCCGCGAGCCGCTCGGCACACGGCACGGCCTTCTCCGGCGCCACGGCCTCGACCGCGTGGATGTAGTAGTGGCATGCACCGGGATGGCGCGGGTCGGACTGCAGCACGCGCTCGAGCTGAGCCACGATCTCGCGGGTCCCGGGATAGGGCTCGCCCGTCTTCTTGTTCCAGTAGTTCCACGGACGCTTATCCATCAGCGCCTCGGCGTACAGCGTCGCGGCGTCGAGGTCGTCGGGATACCGCCTCACGACCTCGCCCATGCTCGCCGCATAGGCCGAGTCGAGCGCCGCGCGATCGCCGGGCGGGATCGGGGGGACCGCGTACCGGTGCGCGAGCGCAGCGATGTAGGCCCGCTCCCGGGTGCTCGCGCCACGCTGGCGCGCGAGGGCCTGCACGAGGGCCTTGTATGCCGCAATCCCCGCGGCCGAGTCCATGCCGGCGTTGACGTGCGGGCCGTACGCGTAGGCTACGCCCCAGTAGCACATGGCGCAGTTCGGATCCAGCTGCGCGGCATGGTTGAAGGAGCGGATGGCCTCGCCGTGGTTGAAGCCGTACAGCAATCGCATGCCCTGGTCGAAGTAGCGCTGGGCCAGGGATACCGGCGTCGTGATCGGGACGTGATAGTCGCCGAGGTCGGTGTAGATGGGGACCGTGTCACGGGGCCCGGCCACCGCCGCCAGGATCACCAGCAGGGGATGTACGTGCATGGACCTCCGCTAGACGCGCTTCTTGCTGAGACTCCGCAATCGGTTGATATCGTGTTGCGTGAGCCCCCGTCCCCCATACCGCTCTTCCCTCCACGGATCGCCCCGCATGTGGTAGCCGTTTTGCTCCCAGAAGCCGGGCACGTCTTGGTCAACCAGCGTGAACCCTCGTACCCACTTGGCGCTCTTCCAGAAATACAAGTGCGGCACCAGCAGCCGGGCGGGCCCGCCGTGCTCGGGCGTGAGCCACTCACCGTTCCACCGGAACGCGACCAGGTTGTCCGGGCGATCCAGATCCGTGAGCGGCAGGTTGGTCGTGAAGCCCTGCTCGGCGCTGACGAGGCAGTACTGTGCGTCGGGCTTCACCCCCGCGCGTCCCAGCAGGAGCGGTACGGCCACGCCCTCGAACGTGTTGTCGAGCCGGCTCCAGCGCGTGACGCAGTGGATGTCACAGCGCACCGACTTCCGCGGCAGCTCGAGCAGCTCGTCGTAGGCAAGCGTGAACGGGCGGTCCACCAGCCCGGAGACGTCGAAGGTCCAGGTGCTTGTGTCGACCTTTGGGACGTCACCGTAGTGGAGCACCGGCCATTTGGTGGTCAGCACCTGGCCGGGTGGTAAACGACTAGTCATGACATCGTCGAGCAAAGGCGTCGCGCGAATACGTCGCGCAGAATCGTCACGCGAGACCGTGGCACGTTTTTCGTTCGACGCCGTCAGCTTGACGCCACGTGAGCAGCAGCTGGATGTCGTCGAGCAACTCTGTCTCGACGCCGAATGCCTGCGCGAACCCCCGAATCACCGCCGCGACGGTCTCGTCCCAAAGCTCCTGCTCCCTGCTCCCTGCTCCCAGCTCCCGATCGACCGACGTCATCTCCACGCCCGGGATGCCGCACGGCACGATGCGCCCGAACTGGGAGAGGTCGGTGGTGACGTTGAGCGCGAACCCATGCCACGTGACCCATTGCTTCACGTGGATGCCGATGCTCGCGATCTTCCGGCTCCCCCCCCTGGTCCACACGCCGGTGTAACCGGGGTTCCGCCCGGCGGGTACTCCGAGCGCGGCGAGCGCGTCGATGAGCGCTTGCTCCAGGGTGCGAAGGTACCAGTGCAGATCCGGCGTGTGGCGGGTCAGGTCGATGATGGGGTAGCCGACGAGCTGGCCGGGGCCGTGGAACGTCACGTCCCCGCCGCGCTCGATCTCGAACACCTCGATGCCGTCGCGGCTGAGGAGATGACCCGCGTGGGAGTTGCGGCCCAACGTCACCACCGCGGGATGCTCGAGCAGGAGCAGCACGTCGTTCGTCAGGCGGCCGTCGATGCGCGCCTGGGCG
>Ga0209056_10005979_pt1 | contig 12625 bp, 8 predicted proteins | sample GraSoiAngelo_114_FD_185876 | JGI IMG/M metagenome (GOLD analysis project Ga0209056, IMG submission 185876) | Grasslands soil microbial communities from the Angelo Coastal Reserve, California, USA - 14_0903_13_40cm (SPAdes) (version 2) | ecosystem: Environmental > Terrestrial > Soil > Grasslands ... | reverse complement strand
TTCGACCGCCTCGATGACGCCATCGGGCGCAAAAGCCACCGGCCGAAGATTGCGGCCAGGATTTTCGATCGATTGATGGTGATAACTGTTGACCTCAATATCGGACCCTCCAGCGAGCCGGGCGATGAGACTGCCTTCCGCAATCCGGACCGTATGGCGCGCCGGCGGCCGACCATTGTCGGTTTCATGCGTGACGGCGGCGTTCACTAATGCCGGAATGTCCTGGACGAGTGAACCACCGCGAAAGACATTTAGACTTTGAATGCCGAAGCAAATGCCGACCATAGGCAAGGCTTCCTGCTCTACGTGCCGCAGGATCTCGAAATCTGTGGTGTCGCGTTCGGGATAAAGCTCACCCAGACTGGCGAGCGGGGCTGCTCCGTAGTGTTTCGGGTCGATATCGGTCGGGCTTCCGGGAAGAAGAACGCCGTGCACCCGGGTGACGTATTCCCGGATGATTTCGCGATCCCCGGTAGTGGGTATCATCAGCGGCAGGCCGCCCGCCCAGAGGATCACGTCGAGGTAATGCCGGATCTGGCCGATGTACTCAGATTTTACGTGATAGCGAGTAGGAATTCCGATCCAGGGTTTGTCCATAATTGAATGTCGTTACAATCTCGTCGCGAACGCGATTGGCCAATTCCGCCGATGCCACACCTTCTGAAGGAATCGGCGCGCCGATGATGACTTCTACGGCTCCGCCGCGTATGTGATACGTCTTCGGAACAAGAACCGCTCGCGACCCCCGAATGGTCATTGGTACCACGTCGGCGCTGGACCTAGTGGCCAACATAAAGCCGCCGCCTTTGAAAGGCTTGATGCTACCGTCGCGACTCGTTCCGCCCTCGGGAAAAATCAGTATGGGCGTACCGTTCTTGATCGTTTCTGCCGCGTCCCGCAATGATTTGACGGCCGCGTGCGGATTTTCTCTATCGATCTGAACGTGACCCGAACGCCGCAGGTGCCAGCCGAGGAATGGATAGCAAAATAAATCCTTCTTCGCCGCGAATCGAAATTGAAACGGAAGTGCGGCCAGAATGATTGGAATGTCCATATGACTCTGATGATTCACGCAAAGCACGTATGGACGGCCACGCTCGAAACGCTCCACACCACGAACGCAGACGCGAACTCGCGCCGTCCACAAAATCATGCGCGCCCAGATTCGAGCGCACGCGTGCTGGATCCGGCCCCGAGAATCAAAGAGCGAACTGGCCACGGAGAACGATCCCATAATCCCCGTGTAGAGAAAAATCAGCGGCGCCGTGATCAACAGCGAGCGCGCATAGCTGAGCTTATCGAGCATGGTTTTCGCCTCTCCCAAGGGGAGAGGGCTACTCTAGTATGGGCCGTGCTTCGCCCACGAGGTAGAGGGAGCCACAAATCAAAATCGTCGCTTCCTGCGGCGCGTTGGCGCGCGCATGCTCAATGGCCTCCGCGACCGAGATCTCCGCGTGCGACCCCTCCACCAGTCTCTGCAGCTCTGCCGGATGCTTCGCACGGCTGCTCTTCGGTCTCGTAAATATGAATTGCCGCGCGTGAGGCCGCAGGATTCCGATCATTTCTTCAAACTGCTTATCGGCCATCGCGCCGAATATGACCCAGACGCCTTCAGGATGAAACTCTCCCAGAAATGCCGCCAGCGCACCGGCTGCTGCCACATTATGCGCGCCGTCCAGAAGAAAGCGGCCGAACCGCTCCAGCCTGCCCGGCCAGGTTGTGGTGTTGACCCCGAGTACAATATTTTCTTCCGAAATTCCCAAACACTCCGCGGCTCGAATCGCCACAGCAATATTCTCAAGCTGATGACGCCCCAAAAGCTGCGGCCGCAGTTCCGGATACCGACGGAGGTCGGCGCCTCGCATGAGCCGGTTTCCGGCTCGCTCGCGGATAACCGGCAAATCTGCCGACGGCCCGATGATCACCGGTTCGGTGGACTTGATGATGCCGGCCTTTTCGGCGGCGATGGCTTCGATTGTCGTTCCCAAGAACTGCTGATGATCCAAACCAATGCTCGTGATGACCGAGACATCCTGCGTGACGATATTCGTCGCATCCAGCCTTCCGCCGAGACCGACTTCAAGAACGACGAACTTCACGCGATCGCGAAAGTAGAGAAACGCCATCGCCGTAACAAGCTCAAAATATGTCGGGGCATAAAGCAAATCTTTCGCCGTCGATGCCGCGTCCTTGACGGCTGCGAAGACTTCGTTCAACTCGTCATCGGAAATTTCCCGTCCACCGATCGAGATGCGTTCATTCAGCCGTACCAAATGAGGCGACGTGTACAATCCGGCCTCGGGCATCATTGAGGACAATAACTTCGCTACGGATCCTTTACCATTGGTGCCGGCAATCAGAATCGAGCGGAATGCCCGCTGGGGATCACCTAGAGCGGCAGCCAGCGCCTGCATATTCCGCAGGTCATATCGGATGGATCGATACTCGTTACTAACGGAGTAAAGATACGCAAGGTCGGCAGTGATCACGCCAATAAGTCTGATCTGAAACTGCCCATATTCTAACTCTTACGAGACCTGCTGGGCTTCAACGGGCACTTTGTACGAGCACGACTCTTGGTTGCAGTAGCGGATCAGGCCCTCCCGCTTTGTTGCCTTCTCCAGCAGGAACGGCGCTCCGCATTCGGGGCAGGGCTCGGGGACGGGCTTGTTCCATACGACGAAGTCGCAATTGGGGTATTTGGAGCAGCCGTAGAAAACTTTTCCGCGTTTCGATCGGCGCTCGATCAGTTCGCCGCCGCAACCGGGTTTGGAACACGCAACTCCGACGGTTTTCGGTTTGATGTACTTGCACTTCGGATAATTGCTGCAAGCAATGAATTCGCCGAACCTGCCTTCTTTCATGGCAAGCTTGGCCTTGCCGCACTGCGGACAAATCTCCTCCAATAGCACGTCCGGTTTCTTCGGCGTTTTCGTTCCGGCCGCGAGCTTTCGGGTGGTTTTGCATTCGGGGTAACCCGTACAGGCGAGGAATTGGCCAAAACGGCCGCGCTTCAGCGTCATCGGCCGGCCGCAGTTTTCACACGGCTCGGGTTCGGACTCCGCCGAGGCCTCTCCTTCCTTCGGGGTTTCATCGCTGGCGATTTCTTTCGTGTTCTTGCACTCGGGATACGCCGAGCACGCCATGAAACGGCCGAACTGGCCCCACTTGATGACCATAGGGCTGCCGCACTTGTCACAGATCTCGTCGGTCGGGAGTTCCTGACTCTTGAGATTCTCCATGTTCTTCGAAGCGCGCTTCAGGTCCTTCTCGAACTTCTTGTAAAACTCATCGAGCGCTTCGACCCACGTCATCTTGCCGTCTTCGACCTCATCAAGCTCCTCTTCCATGCGCGCCGTGTATTGGACGTCGAAGATGTCTTCGAAATGCTTGACGAGCATTTCCGTTACGACCGCTCCCAGTTCGGTCGGCTTGAATTTGCCTTGGTCTTTGGTGACGTATTCTCGATCTTGGATCGTCGTCAGAATAGTCGCGTATGTCGATGGACGTCCGATGCCTTTCTCCTCGAGCACTTTCACGAGCGAGGCTTCGGTGTATCTCGGCGGCGCCTCGGTGAAGTGCTGGCGTGGCGTCATGTCGATGAGGCGCAGTTTTTCGCCTTGACGGAGCGGAGGCAGCGTGAGGTCCTGTTCGTCATCCGGTTCCAGAGGCTTGCCGTCGTCATCGGAGGACTCTTCGTAAACTTTTAGAAATCCGTCGAACTTCATGACACGGCCGGACGCGCGGAACAAATAATCCTTTGCTCCGATCTCGACGGTCGTTTGGTCATACACTGCGGGATTCATTTGCGACGCAATGAACCGAGTCCAGATCAGACGGTAGAGCTTGAATTCGTCTTCGGATAAATACGGCTTGAGATCATCAGGCGTCCGGCCGACGAACGTCGGGCGGATGGCTTCGTGCGCGTCTTGCGCATCTTTCTTGCTTTTGTAGATGACGGCTTTGTCCGGCAAATAAGGCCCGCCGTAGACATCAGAGATATAGGAGCGGACCGTATCGAGCGCGTCATCCGAAACACGGGTAGAATCCGAGCGCATGTACGTGATCAAACCAATGCGCCCTTCCTCGCCCAACTCGATGCCTTCATAGAGCCGCTGCGCCAGCATCATGGTTTTCTTGACCGTGAAGCGAAGACGCCGCGATGCATCTTGTTGTAATTTGCTGGTCGTGAAAGGGGGAACGGGATTGCGCTTTTTTTCTTTCGTGACGACCGATTCGACGAGAAATTCGGAATTCTTAGCGGCCGCAAGAATGTGATCCGCTTCGGCCTGATTCTTGACTTCGGCGGCTTTGCCTTTGATCTTCGCAAGCCGCGCCTCGAATTGCGGGGGCTCGTGGCCTTCGAGCTTTGCAATGATGGACCAATATTCTTGCGGGACGAATGCTTTAATTTCGCTTTCGCGCTCCACGATCATGCGTAAAGTAACCGTTTGAACGCGGCCCGCAGAGATGCCTCGGCGTACTTTGTCCCACAATAAAGGGCTGATTTGATAGCCAACCAGACGATCAAGGATCCGGCGCGCCTGCTGCGCGTCAACAATGTGCTGATTGATCCGGCCGGGATTTTCGATTGCGGCGCGAATCGCCTTCGGCGTGATCTCATTAAAGAGCACTCGAAAAACCTCACCTTTGTTGCTGTCGAGGATTTCTTTCAAGTGCTGGCAAATCGCTTCGCCCTCGCGGTCCGGGTCAGCGGCGAGGAATATGCGCTGGGCGGATTTGGCGGCGGTGCGCAGTTCCTTGACGACTTTCTCTTTACCGGGAATGATGTCGTACACCGGCTCGAAGTTGTTTTCGATGTCCACTCCGAGCTTACTCTTGGGTAGATCCTTCACGTGACCGAGTGAAGCCTTCACAACATAGTCGGCGCCGAGGTATTTATTAATCGTGTTCGCTTTCGCGGGTGATTCGACAATCACCAATGATTTTTTAGAAGCCATTTTTGGTCTGTAGTTCTCTTCTTTGCCTTTCGCTTATCTAATAAGTGGTCTCGGCCGAAAAATCAACAAGCCCTTTTTTCAAAGACGGCGAATGTATTTCTTTCCAGGCAGTTGCCGGATATGCTCGGCCATCTCCAAAGCAAGTAGCGCACTATAAACTTCGGACGTGGATAATGGCAACTTCGAGAGTAAGGCATCGATCGACACCGCTTCCTGAAGCGACAATGCCCGCCACACTTTCGCTTCGGCCCCATCGAGCTGCGGCTCAGGCAGGGCCTGCATCTTGGCGATAAGCGGCGCGAAAATTTTCTCGCGGATGGGGTGTGGAAGCTCTTCGACAATGTCCTGCCAGTTCGTGACGAGTTTGGCGCCTTGCCGGATCAGCGCGTGCGGTCCGAAGCTGTTGGGCGATGTGATGTTGCCGGGTACGGCAAATATCTCTCTGCCTGCTTCGAGCGCAAGCCGGACCGTGATGAGTGAGCCGGAGTATTCTGCGGCCTCAACCACGGTCACGCCAAGCGACATGCCGGCAATAATCCGATTCCGGATCGGAAAATTTTGCGGGGAGGGCGGCGTTCCCAACGGAAATTCCGAGATAATCGCGCCATTTTCTTCCACAAAGTCGGCGAGTTCGCGATTTTCTTTCGGATAGACGAAGTCGATTCCACTGCCGAAAACGGCATACGTGATCCCTGCGCGCAAGGCTCCGCGGTGCGCCGCCGCATCAAGCCCTCTGGCCAAACCCGATGTAATTGCCAGTCCCCTCGCCGCAAGATCTTCGGCAAGCCGTTCGGCGCAATTCAGGCCATATCCGGTGGGCCTTCGCGTGCCGACGATGGCGAGCTGAGGTAGTTCGGCATTCCATTTCTTCCCTCGCAGATAAAGCACAATCGGCGGATCGAAGATCTCACGCAGAAGCGGGGGATACCGCGCATCCAGAATATCGATGATCGTAATACCCAGCTTGTCGGCCTTCTCAACCTCGATTTCCGCCCGCTCCGCAGATTTTGGCGATAGGATGTCCTCAGCGATTTCCGGCGGGATATCGAGCGCCTCCAGTTCATCGGTTGTCGCTTGGAATACACGTTCCGGCTCCTTGAAGTGCTTGATCAGGCCGTTCGCCGACCGAAGCCCCAACCCTCGAACCAAAAACAACCGTAAGGCGGCCTTCATAACCCTCTCCCTCTGGGAGAGGGCGGCGCGCCTTCGGCGCGCCGGGTGAGGGTCACAAGATTGCGAATATTTTCAATGAGGACGTCTGGATTGTTGATGATCACTGATTTGTGAAATCGCAGGATTGTGTAGCCCAGCTTCTTTAGTTTTTCATCCGAACTTTATCCCGTCCCGCTTTCACTTCTCTCTCATGGACATCTCCGTCAATTTCGATGATCAGTTTCAACTCATCGCAATAGAAGTCCACGATGAAGTCATCGATCGGAACCTGACGCCGAAATTTCAAGCCCGGCGTCCGGCGATCTCGTAACAAGTACCATGCATGTTTTTCGGCGATCGTCTGCAAGCGTCGTAACTCACGAGAACGCTCCTTCAGAGGCGAAGAGAATCCAGATCCGTCACTCATTCACCCCTCACCCGGCCGCTTGGCGGCGGCCGACCTCTCCCAGAGGGAGAGGGTCAGCAAGGGTTAGACCAAACGGGGGAGTTATGACAGAATACGGCAATCCTCATTAAGCGAAGGAGACCAGTGATGCTGCCTAGATTGGTTCTCGCATGGTTACTTTTGGCTGGTATCGGATTTGCGCAACATCCGGATGACGTTTTCGTTGGGCAAAAGGCACCCGAATTGAAGACCGGCGATGCCTGGATCAATTCGAACCCGCTCAAACTGGAACAACTTCGGGGCAAGGTGATCCTCATTGATTTTTGGGCCTGGGACTGTCCCTTTTGCGCTCAAGCGATGCCCCACATCAAAGAGCTTTATGATAAATATGCGAAGGATGGGCTCGTTATTATCGGCGTCCATACCCCTCGCATCGACTATGAGAAGGACATCCCCAAGATCAAAGAGGCTGTAGCTAAGAAGGGGATTAAGTATCCCGTTGTCGTCGACAACAAGTATCAAATCTGGAGTGATTATCTCTGCAACACGTGGCCCAGTCATTTCGTTGTGGATCAGGAAGGCGTGATTCAACTCAGCCACTCCGGAACTGAACGATACGAGGACACGGAGAAGGTGATTCAAAAATTGCTGGCGAAAGGAAGCGGGAAATAGCCACAAAGATCCAGCCGAAGCAGCAGAAAAAGTTGCTAAAACAGGCGGTCAGCGATCGGCTGGGCGAGTTCGCATTCCGCATGAACGTAGGTCCGGCGAAATTCCGTGTGACCGTCGAAGCGCCGGGATTCGCAAAACAAGAAAAAGACATCGAGGTTGTGGGCGATGAGCGCACGGACATTTCAGTCGTACTTAAGAAATAGCGTCCTGCTTCTGTCCTCATTCCTTGTCTGCTTGCCGGCAGATGCCCAACTGTTTCCGAAAGCACGTCCGGATAATGTCATCAAACCGAAAAACATCCATGGTGTCGTCCAGGACCTTCGCGGCACGCCGCTCGCGGGAGCGCGGGTATTTCTCAGAGACATGAAGACGAAGGTGGTGCGCACAATCGAGACCGATCAGAATGGCGAGTACAAAGTATTCGCCCTGCCGCCGAATGTCGACTACGAGCTGTACGCGGATTTCAAGGGCAAATCCTCAGAAAAGAAATTCGTCAGCTCGTTTTTAAATCGGGAAGATAACGTCCTCAACTTCCAACTCGACGTCGCTGTGATCGAAGCCAAGGCGGATAGCACGCCAAACCCTGGCGTGACGTTTAAGAGTTTTGACCTCGTCGAGCTACACGCTTCCTTTGAGATGCCCAGCGGCATACCGGCTCCGGTGCCGGCCGTTCTGTTGCTCCATGGCTATGGCGAAGATCGTTCTGCCTGGAAAGATTTTGGTCAGCAATTGCGCAATCGTGGATGGGCTGTGATGGCCCTCGACTTGCGGGGGCATGGCGAAAGCAAATCCAGAAACCAGCGGCCAATCCAGGCATCACCGGAGTGGAGAAAAGATCCTCACGAATTTCCGGTGGATTTGGATCCCGCGCTGGATTGGCTGAAAGCGCAACCGCGCATCGACACGCGGAAGATTGTCGTTATCGGCAGCGATGTTGGCGCCAATCTTGCACTCATTGCCAGCGGCCGTTTTCCCGAAGTCCGAACCATTGTCGCGATTAAGCCGAACCTGGACGAAAGCCTCGCTCTGGCGGGCAGCGCGCAGGATTTTCAACCGAGATCGGCTTTAATCGTCGCAGCCAATCCAGCCGAAGCCGACCGCGTAAGGATGTTAGTCAAGCTGCCATCTCGTGCTTTGGCGGTCGCTCATTCCGGTGGAACTGCAGAATGGACTGCGGACCCGCGAGTCGCGGACGCGATTTTTCAGTGGCTGAAGGAAACCTTCTAGCGAGAACTGTTGAGCGTGGAAGGTGCCGGAAAGCGCGTCGCCAACGCGCTTGACCGACACCCTCTTTTTCATCCGTTACTGAATAATGCGCTCTGAGTGGTGCCGTCAGAATTCGAACTGGGTGCTGAATTTGAAAAGGCGGCCCCCCATGATTTCGTACGGGGCTAACCATTGGAGACCATATCCAGCGTTTTCCGACAGGATGGTGCTCCCATTAAACACGTTGTAAATGTCGAAATTGCCTCGCAACGCCACGCGCTCAAGCTTGAACAGTCTTGAAAAGCGAAGATCGAACTGTTGGAGCCGGTCTTCGTAACGCGTGGCCGGGGGAATCAGTTCGACGTTGACGTTGGCATTGCAGGTAGCGGCACCACGGCATGATGCCAGATTGCGGCCAAGCCCGCTCGCGACCTGTGCATTCGACGCCGGGTAAGTTGCGGTTATCGGGACGCCGGCAAGGTTCTGGTAAGTCGCGCTTATCTGGAAGCTCCACGGTAACGGATACACGGCGAGGAATTTGACCTGCGTTCCGGCGGACCAGGGAGTGGACACGCGGCAGAATTGGGCAGGACTCCAGGAGCCGGCCGTTCCAAAACTCAACGCGCCGGGAATTGGAACTCCCGCTATAGCTCCCTGTGAATTTTGGCCTGCTATATTGTCCACAGCAAACAACGTTTCGGGTGCTTTCTTCACAATCTCGCAGGCATCACTGACGGTTCGGCCGAAGGTCACGCCTCCGGAAAACTGGCCACCTCGTGCAAACCGGCTCCTCAACGTGATGTCGACACCGCTATAGACTTCAGTCCGTTTTCCGAAATTCGATGCTTGCGTCCGCACGTAGTCGGTCACACCGAATAATGCCGGCTTGACGTCATAGAAGCCGCAAAGCTTCCCGCCTGCGTTGGGCAGTCGGCTATCGGCTGGCTCGGTGATGCAGTAGGAGTCGAAGTCGGCCGGGCTCAAGGCCGCATTTTTGGTAACGAGGAAACCGCCGTACCAAGTGCGGAAATAGCCAACATTGAGCGCCATTCCCGGCCGCAGTTCTTGCTGAACGGAAATGGATCCTTGCCAGTTGTGGAATTGTTTATTGAAGCCTCTCTGCGCATCGTCTGCCACACGCGTATTGCCGGCCCGCACCTGGCCAAATGTCTGGTCCGACAGTGACCCGCACTCACCATTAGCGCCGGGGACACTCGGTCCGAGCACGCAATCGGGAATATAGTTCCCTCGCCGGGAATCTCCAACGGGGAAGGTGTTGTCATCCCAGGTTCGCGTCGCGTTGGTAGCTTGATTGGCCGCAGGGTTGTTGGAAGCGCTCACGCCATAGGGCAGGTATCGGCCTAAACCGACTTTGAGCGCAGTTTTGCCGTTGCCGAAAAGGTTGTACGCCATGCCCAACCGCGGGTTGATGTTTTTCCAGTTGGGCGCGTCCTTCACCTCTGGGAAGTCGCGTGCAGGTACGAAAATACCCGCAGGCAGTGTCTGCGCAGGAACGTACCCGTTCGAGGCGTCATATCGCAGGCCTAGGTTAAGAGTGACCTTACCCAGGGTCCACTGGTCCTGAGCGAACAGGCCAAGGCCACTCGTGTGCTCCAGAAACTCGAATGGCGTCGCCCAGATCGTGACCGAGGTAGGGACTCTGTTCCGAAATGTGTAGGACACGGCATGGTTGATCTGGTTGATGTCTGTATACCGGCCAGGGCGCCCAAGGTTGTACCGCTGATAGGTGAAGCCAGTTTTGAAATTATGTGACCCGGTAACGTAGGACGCGCTGAAGCGGGTATTGTATTTCGTGACAAACCGTCTGGTGTAACTGCCGGACCAGACATTGTTGCTGCCATCCGCACCGTATACGGTGTTGAGCGCGAGATCGGTAACCCGGATGTCATCCGGACTCACGTACGGCTGCCGCCGGGAGTCCTCATTTAATACGAGAGCCGATTGGCCGGCTTCAAAGACGAGCTTGTTCGAGGCCGTGTAAGTCCAGGTCACGAGCGGCAAATACTGAGGGTTGTATACATGGTAGGCGCGAGACTCCGGCGCGGGCTTGACTGCGTTGATGCCGCCGACGCCCGTCAGGCCGAACGGACAACTGCAGTTATTTTGCTGTGAGAAGGAGCCGACGATTTTGTGCTTCGACGACAGTTGCCAGGTCATACGCAAGCTATGGTCTTCGAAATATTCATTGTTGTGGGAGACTCGGCCCAAATCGGGTTCGTAGAACAATGTATGTTGCAGCTTATTAAAGTAGCTGCCCTGTACGTAGCGCGACGCGCCCCACCATCGATGCGCCATAAAGAACCAAAGCTTGTCCTTCTTGATCGGCCCGCCGATTGCTCCTCCGTAGTCGTACGATCTCCTTATCGAAATGTCATTCTGCAAGCCTCGTGCGCGAAGTGCGTCGGTCAGGTTGCCCATTTGCAGGCTGGGACCTGCATAAGCCGCGCTCAAACTTCCCGAAAGTCTATTGCCTCCATCCTTCGATATGATGTTGACTTGGGGGCCGCCGGTCATCGCCTCCGCCGACATGCCGCCCGTCTCAACGACCACCTCCTGGAAGGCCTGGGAGTTGAAGCTGAAGACGCCCAGCGCCTGCTGGTTTTGATTCAATCCTTCAAGGTTTAGGCTGAGATCTTGTGGCCGCTGCCCGTGAACTCCGAACTGACCGCCTTCGCCTTGATTGCCACCGACGTCCTGAAAGGTCGCGTTTGCGTAGGTAGCGCCGGGGATGATCGAAGCATATTGCCCGAGGCGCTTGGTGGTGGGGATCTCATCCAGCGTCTCACGCACGAAGGTGTTTTGTGTTCGAACGTTCAGACTGTCGACGACCGGGGTCTCCCCCAAAACCGTCACCGTATCCTCGACCTGTCCCACCTTCATCTCGGCATTGATCGTCGCCGTAAACGACGTCGTCAATTCGACGCCATCGCGCTTGAAAGTGCTAAAACCGGGTAGCGAGAATGTGACGGCGTAAGTTCCTGGCCGCAGATCAGCGATTCGGTAGAGACCGCGTTCATCGCTGACAACGGAACGGACCCTCTCGATCAGGGCCGGGCTCGCCGCTTCCACGGTGACTCCGGGCATGACCGCCCCCGATGTATCTTTTACAACTCCCGCAATCGAAGCGCCCTCTGTAGTCTGCGCCCACGCGACTGTGGGCAACGTCGCTAGAACGATGGACAATAGCGCGATAAACCGTTTAATAATTTGGGATGCGCTCATCGGTTTTCCTCCTTACCATTGAAAGATACCTTTATGTTCTGACCTGGAAGGATGGGAACACTAACCGCGGCCATGGCCAAGCACCGAGAAATACCGCTTTCGCCGGATCAACATCATCCTGACAAGCCAGACTCGTCTTGAGTTGTCAGTGTTGTCGCGAATAATAGGCGCTAATCTGGCCGGGAGGCAAATACTTTTGATGAGACGGGCTGCCGGCTGATCAATCAGTGGCTGCAGGAGACGTTCTGAGGTTCGTCGGCCCACTTCTTCTTCAACTGGCCACATGCCGCGGAAATATCATTCCCACGGTTCTTCCTCACGAATGCTGAGACGTTGTTCTCGATCAGGACTTGTTGAAACCTTTCAATGGCCGCATCCAATGGGCGGCGGTAGCTGAGTTCTGCGGCTTCATTGAACGGAATTAGATTCACCTTTGCTCGAATACCCTTTAACAGCTTCACCAGGTGAAGCGCATCTTCGGGCGCATCCGTTACGCCGCCGAGCAGCACATATTCAAATGTCAGGCGCTGGCGATGCTTCAATGGAAATCGGCGGACCGCATCGAGTAATTGCTCGATCGGATATCGCCGGTTGATCGGCATCAATTCATTCCGCTTCTCATTTGTCGCGCCGGTCAGCGAAATGGCTAGATTCGGAATCATCGGTTCAGCGGCCAGCCTTTCGATCGCCGGAAGCAGGCCCGCGGTGGAAAGCGTGATGCGCGACATCGACATGTTCAGACCGTCTTTATCGTGCAGAATCCGAATGGCCTTCATGACATTGTCGTAGTTGTGGAGAGGCTCGCCCATTCCCATCAGCACAATGTTGAATCCGCGCGACGAGATGTTTTCCCTCTGCGCGACCAGGGCCTGAGTTACGATTTCGCCGGCACTCAAATGCCGTGTCAATCCAAGCTGACCCGTCAGGCAGAACGTACAGGCGAGGGCACAGCCGATTTGAGATGAAATGCAAATCGTGTCTCTGC
>Ga0209056_10005973_pt1 | contig 12627 bp, 8 predicted proteins | sample GraSoiAngelo_114_FD_185876 | JGI IMG/M metagenome (GOLD analysis project Ga0209056, IMG submission 185876) | Grasslands soil microbial communities from the Angelo Coastal Reserve, California, USA - 14_0903_13_40cm (SPAdes) (version 2) | ecosystem: Environmental > Terrestrial > Soil > Grasslands ... | reverse complement strand
GCGAACTCCAGGAAACTAAACGACTTGCGAATTAAGCACTCCTGTCTGCCGGAATTCCACAGACGGGGTTTGAGGTGAACGGCGCTTTCAATAAGTAGAAGAAAACACGCGAGATATTTTTGGTCGGCCCTAGCTGACGATTTTCGAACTTTTGTTGTGATGCCCGGTAGCTCTGAGTCCATTTTTCAGCACCTTACAGCGTGAATCTTGGTTTCCCGGCGGTCAATGAGTGTAATGGCGATTTGTTTCCATAGGGATTGGTAGGGGCGTAGGGGCGGTGGGGATCGAACACGACCCCCGAACTACAAAGTCCCGTGGAATGAAGGCGTTGCAGCCGCCCGCCAAATCCAATTGCTGATTCTGCTGACTGAAACCGAAGACGCTGGGTGTGTTGCTGTCGTACAAACCCGGAAGGAGCGTAAGCGTTGAGGCGCTGAGAAAAAGAATGGGATGGGGCGAGTCGATCTTAGGGCCACCTCTTGGTCCCGAAACCAGCATGGACCAGACCAAATCCGTTGAATTGACGGCATTTGCCTGTGCATTCCCTCCGCTTATTTGGGCTACCTGGGCTACAGAATATCAATGCTGCCTGGCGGCCCAGGCTGAGGTCTTCGGCCTTGTAAACGACACCCATCCCGCCGCCGCCGAGTTTTTCCAGAAAGCAATAGTGCGAGATGGTCTGGCCAATCATTGCTTGGGAAACCGCTCTTCGCGATGGATGTTAGGCTGTGATCAAGTGCAAGTCAACGTGGGCACACCGGATGGTTGTCGATAGCACCGCTTCGGACCGCTCAACCCCGATCAGCGCAGCAGCGTTGACCGAACCTCTCAAGTCCCGGCAACCCTTCCTTTATCCGATTAAGGAAGAGTTGCCCGTCGGGCAGAATCTGCGACGAGGGCTGGTGGGACTTGGCCCGAGATGTTCCGCTGTCGCCGCTCTGTCCCTAGTTTATGGACTTAGCCCTTGCTCAGAAATCGAAGCGCAGGCCCAGTTGCACTTGACGAGGATCGTTCGCCTGGGTGGTAAGCACGCCAAATGTCTGCGGGCTCTGCAGGCTCATCGCCGGATCCAAGAAGTTAACATGGTTAAACAGGTTGAAGAATTCCGAGGAGAAGGTCAGCCTGGCCTTTTCCGTCAGCTGGATTTTCTTCACGAAACTCACGTCCACGTTCCAAGCCCCCAAACCTCGCAGCGTGCCGCCACGCGAGGTGGTGTCCGTGCTGAGTTGGATAGGCCGAAAAAGGGAGCACACAGCCCCCGGATCGGCGAAAATGTTTAGACCTGTCCCACCTGTCGCCGGGTTGCCGCTGGAGCCGCAGCTCGCGGTCGTTGTCACGTTGTGGCGGCCAGCCCCCGTGTTTCCTGAGCTGGTGCGGATCGCTTCGGAGACCTCGCCCAAGCTGGTCTGACCGAATTCCTGTCCCGAGCCATCAAGAACGCGCACCGGCAGTCCACTGTTGATGGTGACGATGGGTGCGAGCTGCCATCCTCCGACCACGCGATTGACCCATCCAGTCTGTGAATGGAAGGGAACTTGCCATACCCCGAGCACGGTGAACACGAACTTGCGGTCAAACACGGATGTACCGTAGTCATAATCCGGGTTATAGCTATTAGTAAATGCCCGGTCGGTGTCCTGATTTACGCCAGTATTGTCCAGGCTGTGTCCATAGCTAAGGTTCGCGTCCAATGTCAGGCCGTGGTACGCGCGGACGCGGTAAGACACAAAACCAGCGTTGTAGTTCGAGCGAGCCACGCTCGACCAGTAAAAGAAGTTCGTGAACTGCGTCGCCGCCTGAGTAGCGGGGCCCAGCTTAAACGCCGATTGAATACCGTTGAAGACGTTCCTTGCCTGCTGGTTTGTAAAGGCCGACGAGAAACTGTTCACCACGCCAGCAGTACAACTAGTGAAGGACCCGCCGCAGAACTTCGCGCTTCCGGCGAGTGCGGTCTCAAAGAAGGCTTGCGGCGTCGCCGCCGAACCCGCCTTTAGCGCTTGCGCCACGGCATCGAAGGCCTGCGCGAAAGTCTGCCCGCCGGCGGTCATGAAGAATGGCACCTGATTAAGGTCGATTCCCATGTAGATGTTTTTCGCAGCATGGCCAACGTAGCCGACCTCGATTCTACCGTTGCCCGGCATCTCCCGTTGAATCGTGAAATCCCACTGGTCGTGCGAGCCGGGCCGCCATTGGGGGTCTTGCAAGAAGGAGTTGGGCACGAAGGGTATGTTAGCGCCTGCCGGAGGGACGCTGCCCGTAGTGCCCGGCACGACTGGAGTCGAAAGAGTTGAGGCCAGAGGGGGCAGCGTGATGGCGCTGCCGTCGATGCCGATACGGAATGCGGTGGAGGGGTTGACGCCGCTACTCCCTCGGCAATCCACAGCCGTCGCGGCGCTAAGCCCCGGTCCCTGACACAAGAGAGCTTGGCCAAAGCCGACAGCCTGCAGCGGATCGATGGCGGTCTGCACACCGTTCAGGCGATCATAAAAATGCCAGTAGCCTCCGCGAAGCACCGACTTGCCCTTGCCAAACAGCTTCCCCAAGATCCCGGAAGCGAAATTGGGCTGCCAAGCCGCGGAAACGCGCGGCGAGAAATTGTCCTTCACGAAATCGAAGGGATATTTCCGCCCGGCCTTGCCAATGGAAACGAAGCCGATTGACGGATTGAAAATTTGTCCCGCCAGAGCAGCCTGGCGCCGCTGTTCCAAATATGCTCTTGGGAAAATCAGGTTGCCGCTGGAGTCCGCTGTCATCATGAATTTCCCGCTGTCCTCTACAGGAGGAATGCTGGCCTCCCAAGCCAAGCCACAGGTCAAAGTAAAAGTAGATCCGAGCCGCCAGCTATCCTGCGCGTAAAGGGTGGTTTGGTTATAGCGAACTGTTTCCTTCAGATCGGTGCCAAGGGGCAGCAGATTGAGCCCTGCATCGCGCGCACGCAGGATACTGGCCCCATCCACAAGACCCAGAACCTGCGCGTACAGGTTGTTCCAGTTTGCAGTCTGACTCGTGGGCAGGCAGCTCGTTGTCACTGTTGCCGAGCAGGTTGGCGGCCGGGACGATGCCGGAATGATAAGGCCTCCAAGGTTGCTTACGGTCCCGAGGAAGTATTGCAGGGTCTTTTGGTTATTCTGCTGCCCGTCATCACGCTCGAAATAGGCCCAAGTATGTTTGAAAGACCCTCCAAAGCGCAACAGGTGCTTCCCCTTGAGCCAGCTCGCGTCGTCGCGCAGGTCCAAGCCATGGGAGTTCCACAAACGCGTGCGAGCCCCCTGCGTATCGATGTTCACCGGGACGAGCTGCGTGTTTACACTGTCGCCGCCCGGCACCAACGCCGCTGCTGTGGTGGAGGGCAGTTGGGCAAAGGGGGCTAGGCTAATCCATTGCCAATAATCCCTGAGCCAGCTTAGGCGGACATCATTGGTAAGGGACTGAGTAAGGTTCGATGTCACGCCCGTCACCAGATAGCGAGGCTGACGCGGAATGGTTGAGAGAATCTTCGAAACACCCCGCACGTCATTTCCTACGATTCCGCCAATGTCCACCTGCCGACCGATGCCGGCGTCTTCTGTGTAATGGCGGTAGCTCAGAGTCCATTGCAGTTTCGGATTGAAGGTGTGATCGAAGCGGATGACGCCCAGATTGGTGTTTAGGGGGAACCTCGCGAATCCAGAAAAGCCAATGGTATTCAAGCTATCGCCCTGTGTGGTGTCATTCCCCGGCGGCATAAGGGCCCACAACTGGTTCATGGCCGGCGCCATGCCCAGATTACGGGGATCGCACGGAGCCGTGCCTGTGCCGCAAAGGCTGGAAACTTTGCCGGGCTGGAGGGAATAGCTGACGGTGTTTCCACCGCTATCCTTGAAGCGAAGAATACCTTGTCGCATTGTCGAGGTGGGGACTAACCGTGTTATGAAAGCTGCATCGCTCCTGCGGCGGCCCTCGTAGTGGAGATAGAAGTAGGATTTCCAGATGTTGGGCAGGACGTGGCCGCCATAGCTGGCACCAAATCGGTTGTCCACAATGTTGGGTCGCTCCCGGCCGATGCGGTTGGCGTCCCAGCGATTGGCGTTCAACGCCGCCCCGCGGTAGTACTCGTAGAGCGAACCATGGTAGGAGTCCGTACCGCGTTTGGTGACGAGCACGACATGAGCGCCGCCCCCCAGGCTTAATGGACCGCTGGGGTTATTGGTCTCCACGTTGAACTCCTGGATGCTTTCCACCGGCGTCGGAATGGAGCCTTCCGGGCTCCCGCTGAAGGCCTTCCAGTAATCTGTGTTTCCTGAGGTCGGGTCAGTGATCTCCCCACCATCTAGCAGAAAAGAATTTTGGTCGCTGCGCGCGCCAGCTACCTGGCCACCGAACCGGCTGGCTTGCGAAGTGGACGTGGATTGCTGCGGCATGGCCAGTGGTTGCAGTAGCAGCAGGCTGGTAGTGCTGCGCTCGATTGTCGGCAAGGCGAGAAGCTCGTCACTGCGCACGGTATTTCCGACGGTGGAATCCAGCGTCTGCAAGTCGGCGCCGGGCGTGGAGCGCACTTCGACTAGATCTGTAGCCTTTCCGAGCTTCAGCTCGATATTGATTGTGGTGCTCTTGCCGACCTCAACGGTCACAGATGAGACGACCGCTTGCGCGAACCCGCCGGCTGTTGCTGTTACAGAGTAGACGCCGGGTGTGACTTGTGAAAAGGTATATTGCCCTGCCTCATCGGTCGTAGTGGCGCGCACAGAACCCGTAGCGCGGTCGCGAAGCTCGATCTTCGCCTGCGGGACGACCGCCCCGGACTGGTCTGTCAGCCGACCGAGCACTTGCCCAGTGGTCAGGGTTTGCGCCGCGGCTGAATAGGCGAGCGAAAAGAGGAACAGCAGCACCAAGACCTGATACAGAAAGAAGCCATGGATTGGCTGTCCGTCCCTGAAAGTCCTCATCGCGTCCTCCTTTGCCACACTGGTCGCAGGATGTTCGTGGAATGCCCGTCTGCGAAATGAGATATGAAACCTGTCGCGGCGGTAGTTTGGTGAAACGCGCGCTGGCTAATCAGCGGTCGCCGATTAGTGCAGTGATTGACTAGAGGCAGGCCTCGCATACTAGCCTCTTGGACGGCCCCCTACTATACACCCGGACTGCTTTCGGCGGATCAAATCTCGACATATCTCGCGATCCGACATAGAAAGAACACTCACGGGTATTTGAGTGCGCACCTGCGTGTTGACGTCGTCCGGTCGAGCGGAGGGTAGTGCCTTTGATTTTGGCGTGGCGATTCTGTGCTCAGCGGGTATCCGCTTCTTGATTCTCGCCAACCAAAGTCTCTTGGAATCCGAACTCCTCTTCTAATCCCCGGTTTTCAAGTGACCGATGAGTTAGAATAACCAGACATCAGGTAGATTCCGCACAAGGAATCAGCACGTACGAAAAAATAAACTACATTGCTGACGGATTGTCGCTAGCCTTGATCGGAAACGCTGCGGGCAAGGAGTTCTGGAAGGCGAGAGCTTCGACCTGAGCGTTTTCGATAAGGAGACTAGGAGGAAGCCGCTGGCGTTTGCGGCGGACGCGTTGAGTTATGGGGTTTGAATGGCAGTTTGGTACCCCAGTCGAGAGCTGGAAGGCCACCGACGAACTGGGTCTGTAGCCGCTTCGCCTTTGGGCAATTTCTGAAGCATGGGTACTACCTGAGCCTCGACAATCGCTTGACGATTGGGATCAGCTTGGCGGTCAGGAATGTGGAAGAGGTCGGACGTGAACAATAATTCGCTGCAGTGATGTCCGAATTCCGGGTGCATCCGTCCCACTTTTGTCAGGTGAAGTACTGCGTAAGATATCCCGTAATCTGCGGATTGCCAACAGCCGTCTCCATCGCTAATGTCGCCCCGGTCCCTGTGGTAGAGGTGGTGTAGCTACGCCTGCACGTCGGTCACAAGCATTCGCCGCTTCTTCTCATAGAGAACCGAACCGTATTCATCGAACCGGGTTACTCCTTCGACGAGGAGGCCGTCATGCTGAGACGCGCGTACTGTTTGGTATGGGCTCTTTCCTTCATTACGGCAATGGGTGGTGCGCAAGAATTTCGCGCTACACTCACCGGCCGGGTTACCGATCCTCAGAATCTGTCCGTTGCAGAAGCGACCGTTCAAGTCCGTAACGTTAGCACCAGCGAAGTTTCCTCCGCGAAGACAGATTCCCACGGAAACTTCTCGATTCCCCTTCTCCGGCCGGGCACTTACACCGTGACAGTCCTGCATCCCGGATTCAGGCAGTACACGCAGCAGGGTGTCACCTTAGAGGTAGCGCAGACGGCGTCTCTTTCCGTTCAACTCGAACTCGGAGCCGAGACGCAGTCGGTGACTGTTACGGCGGAGACGCCCTTGCTGGAAGTATCCACGGCAGATCGTGGAGGCGTGGTCGACACGCAGCGAGTTTCTGAACTGCCTCTAAACGCGCGCAATCCCTTTATGCTCGGCGGCATGATGTCTGGCGTAACTTTTCGCGGCTCGGCCATTTGGCAGCGGCCCTTTGACAACGGCGCGATCGCCGAATGGTCTATCAACGGCAGCCGGCAGCGCCAGAACGAATTTCTGATCGACGGCGCGCCCAACAACGGACAAGCCGGTGACAACAACGTCGCGTATGTGCCCATCGTGGACGCGGTCCAAGAGTTTAAGATGCAAAGCAACACTTATGACGCCCAATATGGCCACACCGCTGGCGGCATCATGAACGTGGTCCTCAAGAGCGGCGGCAACAAGTTTCATGGATCCGCATGGGAGTTCATGCGGCGCACCTGGCTCGACGCCAACACTTTCCAGAACAATTCCAAAGGCGCGCCGCGCGCCGTTCACTATCTCGACCAATATGGCGGCCAAATCGAAGGTCCGGTCCTTTTCCCCAAGCTCTACAACGGCCATGACAAGACCTTCTTCCTCTTCAGCTTCGAAAACTACAGGGAAGGTACACCCTCCCCGCTCCTCCTGTCGGTGCCCGCGCCGGAATTCCTAAACGGTGACTTCAGCAAATTGACCGACGCCAACGGTAAGCCAATCACCATCTACAATCCATTTACCACCAACTTTGACCCCAAAGGCAACCCCATTCGTTCTCCATTTCCCAACAATCAGATCCCCGCGAACATGATTAACCCCATCGCCCAGAAAATTCTGAGTTACTTTCCCAAGCCGAACACCACCACTCCGAATTCAGCTTACAGTCAGAACGATTTGTCCGTGCCAGGGTACTTCGCAAAAGACAAGTTTTATAACTACATCGCCAGGGTGGATGAAATCATCGGCCAGAAGCACCGCATCTTTGGCCGTTACGCTCAGAACAGCCGCACCGAAGACCGTAACACCAACGGGATTTTTCAGGGCCCTGGCCAGGATGGTCAGCAGCCCTTCCAGCGGCTCAATTGGTCCGCCGTCGTGGACTGGGTCGGAACGTTCTCGCCGTCTTTCATTGGCAACGCACGCATTTCGTTCAACCGCTTCATTGAGCAGGGTTTCGGCGCGGGAGACCTTGGCTTCGACCTGACCTCGCTGGGCTTTCCGGCCGCGACGGTCAGTCAATTGCCGGGCGGAAAATTTTTCGGCCGTTACGAATTCGATGGATATACCTCTCTCGGCCGCTATCGCGACGTCAACATCACCAACAATTACGGCATCAACCCGAATGTGACCAAAATTTGGAAATCGCACTCCATACATAGCGGCTTGGACTTTCGCCGTATCTACTACATCCTGAACAGTACGGGCAACATCTGGTATTTCAACAGTCGGAAGGACTACACGCAGCAGACTTGGAACCAGTCGGATCCCCTTAGCGGAAATGCCATCGCGAGTTTTCTCCTCGGTGTCCCAGGATGCAATCCATCACTTTGCCCCAGTGCGGGGCCTGGAAGGTCAGACTACCCACTCTTCCCCTTCTTCCGGCAGTGGTATTACGCGCCCTTTGTTCAGGACGATTGGAAAGTGAGTTCGCGCCTCACCTTGAATCTCGGCTTGCGCTGGGACTTTACCCTTGCTCCGGATGAAAAATATGGCCGGTTGGACTACCGCTTCGACCCCAACGCGCAACCCGATCCTTCCGCGTTTCCCGAACTCGCCAATTACAAAGGCGGTCTTACCTTCGCAGGCGCAGGGGGGAATCCGACGAAGGCGGCGAATACGAACTACGGGAATATCCAACCCAGGATCGGAGTTGCCTACCAACTAAGGCGACATCTCGTTCTTCGGGGTGGCTGGGGGCGCTATTTCGCCAATCCCAACAACAACTGGCAAAAAACGACAGGTTTTAGCACCAGTACGACTTTAACCTCGAGTAATGACGGCGGTCGAACCCCCATCCCCGGCCTACTGTCCAACCCTTATCCGAACGGTATCCTGACACCCACAGGTTCGAGCCGTGGCGCGGCAACATTTGTTGGCAGTAATTTTTCCTGGTTTAATCCGGATTTCACAACCCCTTCCGTGGATCAGTTCTCCTTCGGTTTTCAGATCGAGATGTCTCCGTCTTCCATGCTCGAAACTTCCTATGTCGGCAGCCGCGGGCGCAATATCCAGACGGAGCGCGCCTACAACATTCCCAGCCTGGAATTCCGCCGTCAGTGCAATCTCTTGGAAGGAGGCAGCCCCGCATACTGCAACGCCAGACTGCCGAATCCGTTCTTCCAACAGCCCGCGTTCCTCGGAACCTCCTTTTACACTTCCTCCACTCTGTCCCGTTTCCAGCTCGCCCGGCCGTTTCCCCAGTTCAGCGGTGACCTTCTGAAGCAGGGTTTGAACAGCGGCGCGACGTGGTACAACTCGCTACAGGTCGACTACAACGTGCGATGGCGGAAAGGCCTGAATTTCCTGGCCGACTACACCTTCTCGAAGCTAACCGAGCGCTGGGGCTACAACGACCCCTACAGCGGCATCATGCAGGAAGGTCCTTACTTTAATGATCGTCCGCACATGCTGAAAGTGACCACCGTTTATCAACTCCCCTTTGGCCCGTCCCGTCGGTTCGGTAGTAATGTGCATGGATTTCTCGGTCAGCTCATGGGAGGGTGGGAGACTACTGCTTTTCTGACTGCTCAATCCGGCGAGCCTGCCGATCTGCCTGGCAACGTGCGCATCCTCCGCGACCCCAAACTCCCCATACCCGACTGGCATGCGTCAAAGGTCCAAGGGTGGCGTCCCTGCGTGTTACAAATGGATCAGAACACCGGGGCCGTTTCGCCAGAATCTTACAGCTTGGCTTATGGGTGCGGGACAGATCTGTCCACCTACAACTTCCTGATTCTCCCGCCCTATGCGCCTCGCGAAACCCCTTTTCGCAGCGGCCAGATCCGCATGTATCACACGTTTACCATGGATGCTTCGCTGGACAAGAGTTTTGCCTTCAGCGAGCGCGCCAAACTACAGTTGCGCCTGGAAGCCTTCAACGTGCTGAACCACTATGCCTTTCCTCTCGAGCGCTTCAACACAGATCCCAACAACGTGAACTTCGGCAGCCTCTTCCCAGGAAGAATCAGCACGGTGAATAGCGGCTTCCCCCGCCAGCTCCAGCTCGGCGCCAAATTCCTATGGTGATCTTCTTCTTCATTCTGCCTCTTAGGTCCGTATACGCTGTTGCATGCCGGATGATGGGCACTGGCAGGAGGAGTAGCCTAGGGAATGGACGGCGATCGTCCGTTTCCCATAAATGCATCTTGTTTCGTAAGAGCCGTCCCTCACCGCAAGCCGTACTGGAAGCTCTTGCTCAGCTACCCCTGGAGATAGGAAGTCGTCAAGATGGGCTAAAAATAAATTTCGAAGCTGCTTGAGAGGCGTAGAGATCAGCGAGACAGAGAAACCTTGATGGCCTCCGGTGGTAACCCAAGTTCTCCGGATCGCCGGAGCACATAAATTTTTGGTATTCTCGTGTCCTGATGACGTAGGGGCAGCAGCACAACGACTTGCCGCGAGATATTGCGCTGCAGAGCAAAGGTGTCGATCAGCCCTCCGCTGGTCTGATCCTCGATCTCAAGCAGCGAGGTATGTTGGATGACACGCTGGTCGTGTGGGCGGGCGAGTTTGGCCGAACCGTGTACTGTCAGGGCAAACTTACCGGAACCAACTACGGCCGCGACCATCATCCCCGGTGTTTTTCGATATGGATGGCGGGCGGGGGCATCCAGCGCGGTTTGACCATCGGAAAGACGGACGATTATTGCTACAACATTCTCGAAGATCCGGTACACGTCCACGATTTGCAGGCGACCATCCTGCATTGCCTCGGAATTGATCACACGAAGCTGACTTATAAGTTCCAGGGAAGATACTTCCGGCTGACCGATGTGGGCGGCTTCGTTGTGAAAAAAGTCCTCGCATGAGCGTCAGTGTACAAAACCTTGTCCGTCAGGACAAAGGTGTTCAAAAGGCTCGTGCGGGCCGCAGAGCACACTCGTTGTCCATTGAAGGCTACACCGTCACGCCTGCCTTGGTTGAAAGAGTGCGGCAGGGCGGCTGGGACCCCGAGCATGACCCCGGCGATCGCAGAAATCGCGACGCCCTCGCGGCGCGGGGATACTGGCAAGCGTTCCAGTTGGTGAAAAAAGGAGTGGAGAAAGTGATCGCGGGTGAGAACGCCCCCGCGCTGGCGCGCACTGTGCACAACGATTGGTATCGCGAATTGTTCCAGCCCTGTGTCACTGCCGGCCTGATGGAAGCGGGGGTATTGGCCGGATACAGGAACATACCCGTGTATCTGCGCGGGTCGCGCTACATTCCGCCGAGGTGGGAGGCGGTGCGCGACGCCATGCCGGCGTTCTTCGACCTTCTGGAAAAAGAACCCGAGCCTTCGGTGCGCGCGGTGTTGGGACACTGGCTTTTCGGCTACATTCACCCGTACCCGGATGGGAACGGCCGCATGGCGCGCTTTCTGATGAACGTTATGCTGGCTTCGGGCGGCTATCCTTGGACGGTGATTCGCATCCGGGACCGCAAGTCTTACCTGAGCGCCATGGACCGCGCCAGCATCGAGATGGACATCCATCCGTTTGCAGCCTTCATCGTCCGCCGCGTGCAATGGCGCCTTGAGCAGCACGACCTGACATTTCTCGCGCCCCAAGAGGCTTTTGTTCCCGAGCGCGACATTGTCTTTTTCTACGGGCACGACGGCGAAGCGTGGGTGCGCTGCGCCATCAGCAGGGAAGCCCTGGACGACCACTTCCGCGGAGGCGGTAAGGATAAACTCGAAGTGTTCCGAGCGAACCGCCAAGTCATTGAGCAGGAGGTACGCCGGAAATACATTGCCGGCGACACCGAGGTGGATGGGTCCATTCTCATTCGCGCGGACGACCTGCCTGAGGGAACATCGGAGACAGGAAAAGGATGAGGCCGAGAGGCCCCAATCCAAGCGGCGCGCATCTGTAGCGAGCGGCGACTTCACGTCGCCATCTTCTCGCCTGTAGGGGCACGATATCGGAGATTCCGGGCAGCCGCCGGAATATCGTGCCCTCCGTCCTTCGTATCGTAGCGGCGCCCTTCAGGGCGCCATTTCTTTTCTTGTGCGTATTTTGCCCCTCGGATCTTTGCTCTACGTGGTGGCACAGCCACTCTTGGCTGTGCGTATTTCTCTGCTCGGATCTTTTGATCTTGTAATGGCGAGGCTTGTTTACCCTGAGCGGAGCCGAAGGCCCCCGCCCTCTTTCCGCTTTTGATCTGCTCGCGTGGGTGCCCCATACGCGGTTTTGGCGTGTGGGGATTTTGAACCCGTAGCGGCGCCCTTCAGGGCGCCATCTCTTTTCCGTCCAAACCGTAGTGTGACCATCAGGAAGCGCGTTGACTCGGCTATCTCCTCCCCTATAGCCTCATGCATCTAAGGAACGTCGGAGATTACACCCTGTTTGCCATTCTAAATACCCCTCGCAGTGAAGCTTTGCGCGGCGCTCTCCTCGATTCCTGGATTGCCCTGGCGGAGGACGAAACTCGCGTTATCGCTACCGGAGCAAGTTACGAGGAAGTAGCAAAGCGGCTCGACGACGCTGGCGATAAGGATTCGATCATCCTCAAGACTCCCAAGTCTTGGCTGCCACTTGCCGTATAATGCGGCGTGCGATTCACCCACAAAAACTATCCAAGATAGCTTCTCCTTTCTAGTTTCTAGTTTTTCTTCCCCCCGCCCTCATTCTCCTTTGCGTCCGTCCTTTTCCCTGCCATCCAGTTGTCGTAATTATGGGCCGGACCTTTAGGTCCGACATAAGCCCTCTCCTCGCGGCTTTAGCCGCTGAGGAATTGCTTTCACGTTGCCTCGGGGCGGGCCCACGGGGCTTCAGACCGCAGGGTTTCCCTGACTCCTGGCCTAGGGTAGAGCGTAGGCACGACAATCTCCCATCCGTCGCGCGATGCTATGTCTTATTTTCGAATGATGTCCGCAAAGAGAAAGTTATGGGAGAAGGGCCCGCTGGCACAGCCCTTAAAGGGAGGAGTGGAATTTGCCCATCTAAGGATGACTCGATAGCAAATCGTCACGATTTACAAAGAAATGTAATTGTTCGGACCTTTTATCAAACCTCATGCCCAGCATTCGGGCAAGGCTATCTGCCGGAATGTTCCCGAGTTCCCTCGGTTCAAGCTTGTGTAAGCCGCCGCCGTACACGCGGCCTTCACCCAG
>Ga0209056_10005971_pt1 | contig 12629 bp, 10 predicted proteins | sample GraSoiAngelo_114_FD_185876 | JGI IMG/M metagenome (GOLD analysis project Ga0209056, IMG submission 185876) | Grasslands soil microbial communities from the Angelo Coastal Reserve, California, USA - 14_0903_13_40cm (SPAdes) (version 2) | ecosystem: Environmental > Terrestrial > Soil > Grasslands... | reverse complement strand
CGCGCCGCCCCGTGTCGGTGCGCGTGCAGCGCGAGCGCTGCATCGGCTGCGGCGCCTGTCTGGTGCAGGCGCCGCCCGGCATGTTCGTGCTCGATGCCCAGGGGAAGGCGGTCGTCACGCGACCCGATCAGGAATGGTCGCCGATCGACGGCGAGTTCATCCGGCATTGCCCCACCTACGCCATCAGCGCGCGGCCGGCGGCGACCCCGAAGGCCGCCGACGCCGCCAGCTAAGCCCCCTCAGCGCAGGTACGGCATCAGGCGGGCCGAGAACCGCTCGGCCGCCGCATCGATCGTCACCCCGGACAGAACGTCGGGCACCGGCGGCGGGCCCGCGCGCGCCGCCCCGATGGCCGCCACCAGGCCGTCGTCGTCGTCCAGCGTGAAAAAGTGGGGCGACGCGCCGAGGAACTCACGGTGAGGCGGGATGTCCGACGCCACCACCGGCGTGGCGGTCGCAATCGCTTCCATCGGGGTGAGTCCGAAGCCCTCGAAGGTGCTGGGGCAGACTACCACCTCCGCCGTCCGGTACGCGGTCACCATGTCCGTTTCCGTAAGGTCGGACTCAATGCTGCAGGCTACGCCCAGGGTGGCCGCGAGACGTTCCAGGGACGCTCGCTCCGGACCCCTCCCAATGATGCGCACGGTTGTCTTCGGCTCGAGACGACCAGCCGCTCGAATGACCGCCGCATGGTTCTTGTGCGGCGTGAGATGTGACACGGTGAGCAATCCGCGTCTTCGAGTCGCGGGGGCGGGTGTGAACCGTTCTGAATCGAAGCAAAAGGGCACCTGACGGCAGGAAACACCCAGTCGCTCCTGCACGCTCGCCGCCGTGTGCGCACTGGGCACCCACACTTCGCGGGCGTGGTTGGCCACGAACCGCAGGCGGCTGTAGTAGCCGGGTCGTTCCGCGTACCGGCGACCGACCCGCGGTACCCGAACGAAGCGCCCGAACACGTGCCCCACCCAGTCGGGGCGCCCCCGCCCGAGTCGCCAGGGCGGGAGATCCCACACATAGTGGATCAGGACTGAGCGATGGCGGGCCGCGAAGCTGTACGCGGCGGCCGCCACCTGCGCGTCCATCGCGATCGCCAGCCGCGCGGGCCCGTCACCCTCAAGCGCGATCGAGAGTCCGCGGTCGCGTAGCCGCGGAACGATGAGCGTGCAGTACCGATTCGGCGCGAACCAGCGAACGTCATCCATCTCGGCGGGGGAGGGGATTCGTCCTAGGAGGCCGCCTCAGCCTCGATGGCGCGCAGATCGCGGACGACGCGGTCCCAATTGAAGTAGGTCTCGACGGCGCGCCGCCCGTTCCTCCCGAGGCGCCCCGCGAGGTCGTGGTCGCCGAGCACTCGGCAGACGGCGTCGGCGAGCGCGGCGGGATCCTCCGGCGGCACCAGCAGGCCCGTCTCGCCATCGCGCACCGCGTCGGGGACGCCCCCCGAATTGCCCGCGACCACCGGCAGCCCGCAGGCCGACGCCTCGACGAATGAAATCCCGAAGCCCTCGACGTCCATCCGTCCTACGCGCCGCGACGCGCCCAGGTACACCGATCCCAGGTTGTAGAGCGCGGGCAGATCCTTGTCGGGCAGGAGGCCGAGGAAGTGCACGCGGTCCGCGACTCCGACCTTCTGTGCCAGCGTCTCCAAATGCTCGCGCGCAGGCCCGCTGCCGGCGACCACATAGCCGACATCGGGAGCCCGCGCGAGGACCGCGGGGAGCGCCTGGATCACCGTGTCGATCCCCTTGTGACGCTGAAGCCGCGCGACGGTCACCAGCCAACGCGTGCTGTTCGGGAGCCCGGTCCGCGCCCGCAGGGCGCTCGTCTCCACTCCCTGGCGAAAGCGCCCCGGATCGGTGCCCAGATGCACGATGCGAAGGCGTTCTCCGTGGCCGTCGAGGCCCAGCTCGCCGAGCAGCGCCAGCGCGAGGTCGCGGGTCCAAGTGCTGTTCGCCATGAGCACCGCGGCACCGCCGAAGATGACCTTGGCCGTGCGTCCCTTGAACGCCGATTGGCGGATCTTGTGCTGCTCGCTCAGCAGGTCGCTGCCGTGCAGATAGATCCCGTACGGGACGCGGCAGCGCTCGAACACCCAGCGGGCCGGATACCCCGCCGGCTTGACGTTCCCGCAGTGGACGAAACGCACGTGACGCTGGCGGGCCAGACTCGCGGCCCGCCGCGACCAGAAGAGCAAGCCGGCCAGCGTCTTGGTGCGGCGGGCCGGGATGGGGAGGCGGTCGACCACCCCTCCCAGGTCGGCGTCGACTTCGGCCGCGTCGGGGTCGCTCGGCGTCGAGACGATCAGTTCACCGGGAGGAAAATGTCGGGCGAGCTCACCGTGCAGCCGCGCGATGCCGCCGCCCATCGGAGGGAAGTCCTGCGCCAACAGCATGGTCGTCATCGCGAGGAGTGCCGGAGAGGCGTGCACATGGGCGTCTCGAATGCTAACGAGAAGCGTCCGTCCCGAGCAATGCGGGCTCAGGACCTGCGGAACTCCCGGTCGATGCCGATCAGGTCCGCCGCGACCCGGTCCCAGTTGTAGTACGACTCCACGGCCGCCCGCCCGGCGGCGCCCATACGTCGACGGAGCCCCTCGTCGCCGAGCAGCCGGATGGCCGTGGCGGCGAGCGCGGCCGGATCCTCGGGCTCCACGAGAAACCCGGTCTCGCCATCGCGTATCGCTTCGGGAATCCCACCGGAGCGGCTGCCGATCACCGGCAGCCCACTCGCAGACGCCTCGACGATGGATATCCCGAATCCCTCCACGAGCAGATCGTAGCGGCGCGAGGCCAGCACGAACAGGTCGGCGGCATTATAGAGCGCCGGAAGCTCATCGTCGGAAACGAACCCCAGCAGGCGCACCGCGTCTTCCAGACCGAGCTCGGCGATGAGGCGCTCGAGCGCCTCGCGCCGGCTTCCGACCCCTGCGACGGCGTAGCGCACCGTCGGGACGACGGCGCGGATCGCCGGGAGCGCGCGGATCACGGTGTCGATGCCCTTGTGGTAGTCGAGCCGGGCGACCGTGAGGAGCCACGGGCCGCCTTCCAGACGGTGTTGGCGCCGTACCGGTGCGGGATCGATGCCGGGGCGGAAGCGGGTCGGCGTTGTGCCCAACGCGACCACTCGGACATCGGCGGCGAGCGCGCGGCATCCCAGGAACTCCAGCACCGAACGCGCCAGGTCCGCGGTCCAATGGCTGTTTGCCGCGACCACGGAGCACCGCTCGAGGATATGGCGCGCGGTCCAGCGCTTGAACACTGAGCGTCGTATCTTCGCGTCGAGCAGCAGGAAGTCGGCCCCATGCGCGATGATACCGAACGGCGGACCGCCCCGCGCGTGCAGCCAGGTGGCCGCGTAGCCGGCGGGCTTGACCTCGTCGCACCAGACGAATCCGGGTCGCGTCCGCCGCGCGAGTGACGCGGCGCGCCAGGTCCAGAGGCCCAGCCCGTTCAGCGTGCGCAGGCGCTTGGCGCCGATCGCCACCCGGTCGATGGTCTGGGGGAACAGTGGATCGCCCGCTTCCCAACCCGGCCACGTCCCGGTGGAAATCGTCAGGCTCCGGGGAGGATAGCGCAGCGCGACCTCACCCATCATTCGGGCGATGCCGCCACCAAAGGGCGGAAAATTCAGGGCTAGCAGGAGCGTGCCGCTCAACGCGCCCGCGTGCGATCGCCGTCGAGCGATCGCCGCCGCTCGACCGCTTCCCGATACACCGCCTCGGTCCGCTCGGCCGAGCGCTCGAGCGTGAACTCCCGCCGCACGAGCTCGCGACCGTGCCGCGCGATCCGCGCGGCGAACTCCGCATCGTCCAACACGCGCGCCAGCGACCGCGCCCATGCGCCCGGGTCGAGCGGCGGCACGAGCAGGCCCGTGTCGTCCGGGGTGATCAGGTCGGGATTGCCGCCGGCATCCGACGCGATGACTGGCAGGCCGAGTGCCATCGTCTCGAGGAGGGCGATAGAGAGCCCTTCGATGCGCGATGGCAAGGCCGACACTCGGGCGAGGTGACAGAAGGCGAGCGGACGGTCGGTGAAAGGCACGTATACCACGCGGTGGCGCGCAGGGACGGTCAGCTCCGCGGCGCGGAGCTCCGCGTCGGGCTCGACCCCGACGCACGCGACGACCACCGGCCGCTCGAGCGCGGCAAGACTCCGCAACAGGACGTCCTGATCCTTGCGGCGCGCGAGGATCAGCACGACGGGCCGTCCGGCCAGGTCTCCCAGCGCCGCGCGGGCGGCGGTGAGGTCCGCCTCGCTCGAGCGGGCGTCCACGCGCGCGAGGTCGATGCCGTTGGTCACCACGCGGAGCCGCGCGGCGGGATGGAGCCGGCGGCGCAGCGCGCGCGCGACCGCGTGACTCACCGCTATGGTGCGATCGGCCGACAGCCCCACGGCGACCAGCTCCGCGGGAGACGTGAGCGGCATCGTATGTCGGGTCACGACAAAAGGCCGGCCCAGCCGTCGCGTCCAGCGCAGCCAGGTCAGCGCCCGGCGGTCGCGCGTGGCGTTGCTGTTCACCACATCCACGCCCTCCCGATCCGTCACCTCTTCAAGCGCGCGCGCCAGCGGCCCCAACCGGCGGAAGTCCAGAGACACCAGCTCCAACCCCGCGTCCCGCGCGAGGTGCGCGAGCTTCGTGTCGGGGCGACATCCGACCAGCACGCGGTGCCCCCGCCGCGCGAGCTGGCGGCTCAAATCCGCGATGATGGTCGTCGAGCCGGAGCCGCCGCCTTGATGTGTGAGTTGCAGGACGGTGAGCGGCCGGTCGGACATGGCCCGAAGCTAGTGACTCGATGCCGGCCTTTCCATGGCGTCGCTTGCGGAGTTCGTCGGTCTCCCGTTCTATTGGGTCCGGCCGGGACGAGGGCACGTCGGCTGAAAGCCAAGGAGTTCATCTACCTTCTCGGTCTCAAACCGAAGCCGAAGACATTCGGCTTCGTGATCGAGGCGCACGACCTCCCCCGCGAGGGTCGGATCGAGGTCGCGCGGTGGCTGCACCCCGGCGCCTACCCGATCGCGCCGTTGCAGGTCCAGGCAGCTGCGGATCAGCTGCGTCGGTTCCTGCGCCCCGGCGACGTCGCGATCGACATCGGCGCCCACACCGGTGACACCACACTCCCCATCGCGCTCGCCGTCGGCGCCACAGGTCGCGTCCTCGGGCTCGAGCCCAACCCTTATGTGTTTCCGGTGCTGGAACGCAATGCGAGCCTCAACCCGGCAAAGACCAGCATCCTGCCGTTGAACTTCGCCGCGATGCGGACGGACGGGTTTTACGAGTTCCAGTACGGCGAGGAAGGCTACTGCAACGGCGGGTTTCACGAGGGGATGAGCAAGTGGCTGCACGGCAGTGCGTTCAAGGTCCGGGTCGAGGGAAGGAACGTGCAAGCCTTCCTCACAGGGCAACACCCCGACCTCATCCCGCGGCTTCGCTTCATCAAGATCGACGCCGAAGGATTCGACTTGCCCATCCTCGAAACCCTCGAGGACCTCGTCCGCAGCCAGCGACCGTTTCTCCAGGTGGAGATGTTCAGTCTCCGGAAGTCCGCGACCGCCTATCGGCTCGGGCTGTACGACTTCCTCGTTCGTCATGGTTACGAGGTTCATCGGGTGGAGGGCAACGCCGACTACCTCGGCGACCGCATCACGCCGGAGAACCTGATGCGGTGGAATGTCTACGACGTGTTCTGCATCCCGTCGAGCTAGTTATCTTGTCCTGCGCATGCACGTCGTCGTGGCCTCCCATCAGCCGCTGCCGGCGAAGGGTTACGGCGGCCCGCAACGCGTCATCGTGGCGCTGGTGCGGGGACTCGCGGCGCTCGGCCACCGCATCACGCTGCTCGCGCCACCGACCACGCGAGTCCCCGAGGCGACCGTCGTGGCCGTGCCTCCCCGCAAGCTGGCCGATCCCGCGACGCTCGCTCCGTACGTCCCCCGCGATGCCGCGATTGTCCACACGCACTTCCCGCTGCGATCCGCCCCCGGCTCCTTCCCCTTCGTCCAAACCGTCCACCGCAACCTGAAGCCCGGCGCTCCCTCGTATCCCAACAGCATCTTTCTCTCGCGCGACCATGCGCGTCGGCACAACAGCGAGGTTTTCGTCTACAATGGGCTCGATCCCGCGGACTACGTCTTCCGGCGTTTTCCCAAGCGCCCGTCGCAGTACGACCTGTTCCTCGGGGCGCTGCACAGTGCCAAGGGCTATCACTGGGCAGTGGAAGCCGCGAAGCGGAGCGGCCACCGGCTGATTGTCGCGGGCGGCTGGCGGCCCAGCTTCACGGGATCGATCAAGTTCGTGGGTGAGGTGGACGGCACCACCAAAGCAGCGCTGCTCGCGCGTGCCCGGTGCCTGTGGAACCCGGCCGCGTGGGACGAGCCGTTTGGACTCGTGACCATTGAGGCATTGTTGTCCGGCACACCCGTGCTGGGGACTCGGCGCGGGGCCCTCCCGGAGCTCATCACGCCCGACGTCGGAGCGCTGTGCGACACCATGGACGAGATGGCGACCGCTGCGGAGCGGATTCACACGCGCGACCCGGGAGCATGCCGGGCGCACGCCGCTCGGTTCTTCACGCATGCGGTGATGGCCGAGGAGTACGTGCGCCTGTACGGTCAGCTGCTGGCCACCGGGACGCTGCCGCCGGGAAGACCAACGCCCGACGCCCCGGCCTGACCGCGATGCACGTGGTGGTCGCCTCGCATTATCGCCTACCCGTGAAGGGCTATGGCGGCACGGAGCGTGTGGTGGTCGCCCTGGTCCGCGGACTCGCGGCGCTGGGGCATCGCGTCACGCTGCTCGCGGCACCCGGCACCCACGTCCGTGAAGCGACGGTCGTCGAAGTGCCGCCGAGCCGGATCCGGGACCCGCTCCTGGATCTCGCGACGCTGCTCCCACCGGGCGCGGACATTCTCCACGCCGTGTTCCCGGTGAGGCGCGCGCCGTCGCACCCGTTCGTGCAGACGCTGGAGGGCAACCTGCAACCGGGATCCCCGGTCCCGCCCAACAACATTTGCGTCTCCCGCAACCATGCGCAGCGGCACGGCGGCAGCGATGTGTTCGTCTACAACGGCCTCGACCCGGCGGACTTCGTCTTCCGACCCACGAAGGCGGACTACGACCTCTTCCTCGGTCGCCTTCACAGCGTCAAGGGATATCGGTGGGCGCTGACGGGGGCGAAGCGCAGCGGACGGCGACTCCTGGTCGGGGGAGGTTGGCGCCCCAGCTTCCGGCGCAACATCCGCTATGTCGGCGAGGTGCACGGGACGAAGAAGGCCGAGCTCCTCGCCGGGGCACGCTGCCTGTGGATGCCCGCCCTGTGGGAGGAGCCATTCGGTCTCACGCTCATCGAGGCGCTATTTTCGGGCACGCCGGTGCTGGCCACCCGGCGCGGCGCCCTGCCCGAGGTGATAACGCAGGAGGTGGGCGCCCAGTGCGACACCCTCGACGAGATGATCGCAGCCGCGGAGACGATTCACACGCGCGACCCCCATACCTGCCGCGCGCGTGCCGAGCGCTACTTTTCCCACCTCGTGATGGCAGAGGAGTACGTTCGGATGTACCGCTCGCTGCTCGACACGGGGAAACTCCCGCCGGGGCGGCCGACCCCCTGAGGGGCGACTACCGCAGGGTGACGGTCAGCAACTCCTCCAGACGGTGACGCCACGTGTGCTCCCGCAACGCCCGCTCTCGCGCGGCGACGGCGAGCTGGCGCCGCAGCGTGTCGTCGGCGAGCAAGGCGCGGGCGCGATCCACGAGCTCGGCCACGCTCCGATACAACACGATCTCGCGATCCGGCGTGAAGTGGCGCGCGATGTCCAGTTTCGCATCCGACAGTTGCGGCGTGCCCACGGCCGCGAGCTCGAACACCCGCATGTTGGCGCCGGTTCCGTAGCGCACCGGGTCGCCGCGGTCCCCGAACTGCTGGTGGATGTTCACCCCCACGGCCGCGCCCGCAAGCGCCCTCACGAAGTCCCCCCCGTACAACGGCCCTCGCGGCCAGCCGGGGCCCCACGAGACCAACCCGACATTCGCGAGCTCGCGCAACACGGGCTCGCGCACGTCATCGCGGGACCCCACGAACACGAGCGGCGCCGCCCAACGCGCGTCCGACGGCCGTGAAGGCGGCCGCAGGTACTCGGGGTCGCAGCCGAACGCGAGATAATGGGCCCGGGCACCCGCCGCGCGGTGGCGCGCGAGACTCGAGCTGTCGTGGGTGAAGAAGCGGTCGTACGCCGGCGCGAGGCGGGTGGACAGCTCGAGCTGATGGGGGTCGTCTGGGAACCAGTTGACCCAGTGACCGCCGCACCGCCGCCGCAGCTCTGCGACGTCGGCCAGAGCGAGGCTCGCGCCCTTGAAGACGAGCACCACGTCGACGGGCCCTGCACGCAGGCACGCCGCCAGCCGGGTGGCGAGGGAGCGTCCCAACAGGGCGTTCCACCCCCGGCGCCGCTCCTCGCAGCGGCGCACCTCACATCCCAGCCCCTCGAGCGCGGCGGCGAGGGCCAGGCCGCTCCGGTGGTAGCGACGGTTGAACGCCGCGACCAGTACGACGCGCAGGCCCGTGAAGGCGCGCGCCGTCATACCTCTACGTAGTTGCGGTATTCGAAGAGGCGGGCGCCGGTCAGCCGCTCGAACCAGTCGGACAGATAGAGCCGGAGGTGGGCGAGCTTGAGACGCCGCGGGCCCACGGCAGGCCCCGCCGCGGCGGCGCGGCGCGCCGCGATCCACGCCTCGACCGCCAGCGGGTGGGAGCCCGTGAACCGGCGCAGCAGCGGCGTCCAGTACAGCGCCTGCTGCTCTGCCGCGCGCGCCGCGATCCGGTCCGCTTGTTCGAGGAAGACTTCCTGCGATGCGACGAGCTTGTGACGCATGGACTGGGGTGGGCGCGCCCAGCCGTAGTGGAACATGCGCGCGCCCGTTACCCGCGCGCGCAGGCGTCGCTCCTCGCGACCGACCCGAAAGCCCTGCGCGTCCCGATACGAGCGGATGCCCCGGTCCAACCGGATGGTGCGGACCTCCCGTCGGTACCAGTGTCGGTCGGTCGCGATCGTGTCGAAGTCGCCGTAGAAATGGTGATAATCGACGAGCAGGCCCTCGACGCGGGCCTCCCCGTTCCAGTCCCGTATCTTTTCGCGCAGGGCCGCGGCGCCCGTTTCGTGCAGCACCTCGTCCGCCTGGATGTAGACGCCCCACTCACCGCGGCAGGCAGCCATCGCGCGGTTGGTCTCGTGCGACAGCGCCCCGCTGCCCCGCGAGAAATCCCAGACGCTGTCGAGGATGCGGATCCTTGGGTCGCCCAGCGCGGCGACGACGTCGCGCGTGTCGTCGTCCGACTTGCCGACGTTTACCACGACTTCGTCGCACAGCTCGAGAATCGACCGAATGGCCGGAACGATCGGGTAGTCGAGCGAGACCGCGTTCCGGACGATGGTGAATCCGGAGATCACGTCAGGTGCGGAATTGCATGTCGTGCAGCCGGCGATACAGCCCGCCCGCGGCGTACAAGGTCGCGTGGGTTCCCCGCTCCACAATCCGACCCTCGGCGAGCACCAGGATCAGATCGGCGTGCTGCACGGTGGCGAGCCGGTGCGCAATGACGAACGTCGTGCGACGCGCCATCAGGCGGTCGATCGCCTCTTGTACCAGCCGCTCGGATTCCATGTCGAGCGCGCTGGTCGCCTCGTCCAGAATCAGGATGGGTGGATCGCGCAGCAGCGCACGCGCGATCGCGATCCGCTGGCGCTCGCCGCCCGAGAGCCGGGTACCCCGCTCGCCCAGAAGCGTGCGATAGCCCTCCGGAAGCTGGGAGACGAAGTCGTGGGCGTTGGCGGCGCGTGCGGCGGCTTGCACCTGCTCCAGCGTGAAGTCGCTCCGACCGTAGGAGATGTTCGCGAGCACCGTGTCGTTCAGCAGGATGGTCTCCTGCGACACGATGCCCATGAGCCCGCGCAGACTGGTGCGGGTGAACCGGGTGATGGGAACGCCGTCCATCAGGATGGCGCCGCGCTTCGGCTCGTAGAATCGCGGTAGCAGGTCCACCAGCGTCGTCTTGCCGGCCCCGGACGGCCCCACCACCGCTACCACCTGCCCGCGCCGCACCTCGAAGTCGAGGCCCTCGAGCACGGGCGCCTGGCCGTTGTAGGAGAACGACACGCCCCGATACTCGATCCGCTGCTCGAACCGCGCAGGCACCTCGCCCGGCCGGTCGCCTTCTTCGGAGGCGAGATCGAGCACTTCGAACACCCGATCCGCTGCCGCGAGGGCGCCGGCCATCGTCGTGGGGTAGTTGGCGACGGACTTGACCGGCGACATCAGCCGCAGCGCCACGGCGATGAACGCGATGAGCACCTCGGGCTGCAGCGGCTGCAGCACGGCCGCCTGCCCGAGCGCCAGTCGGGTTCCGACCGCGAAGATCAGGACGATCACCGCGCCGGCGAACACCTCGCTCACCGGACTGGTCAAGAGCGCGTAGCGTTGCGCCCGCAGGACCCCCTTGCGGTAGCGGTTCGCGAGCTTGCGGAAGCGATCGGCCTCGAACGCTTCCGCCACATACGCCCGGACCAGCTTGATCGATCCGACCAGCTCGCTGACCAGGCTGGTGAGCTCGCCGCGCTGGTCGGCCTGCTCGCGCGAGCGCCAGCGCACCCGCCCCACCATCGGGCGGACGATGAGCACCAGCAACGGCGCACAGACGAGGGCGACCAGCGTCAGCTGCCAGGACAGGCCCACGAGGATCGCGACGTAGACCACGATGAGGCTGACGTTCTGCACGAGCGAGGCGAGCGCCGCCGTGACTACCGTCTTCACCGCGTCCGTGTCGTTGATGACCCGCGACAGCAGCTGACCCCCGCGGGTCCGCTGGAAGAAGTCGAGCGGCAGCGTCTGCAGGTGCCCGAACAGTCGCACGCGCAGGTCGCGCACGACATTCTCCTGGATGGCCACGCTCGAGACCGATGCCAGGTACGCGAGCACGTTCTTGATCACCATCGCAGCGACCAGCACCAGCACGACGTTGCGCAGGGCGGCACCGGGCGACCCGGCGGCGAACAAGGGGCCGACCACGACCGCCAGCAGCCGCTCCACCGCCGACCCGCCGGCCACGTTCAGCGGATCATGTCCGAACAGGGTCCGCAGGAATGGGATCAACAGCACGAACGTGGCGCCGTCCATCACGGAGGCCACGAACGTGGCCACGAGATTGGCGACGAAGAGGAGTGCGTAGGGACGGAGCAGCAGGAAGAGCCGGCCGCTACGGCCCATTCAGCGCGCCCCCCCTTTCGCCACGGGGGCAGTGCCCGCGCGGCGGGGCGTGAGCAGGGCGACGGGCAGGATCACTTCTTCCGGCGTGACGCCGCCGTGCAGGAAGGATCCGCGATAGCGGGCCTGATACTCACGCAGCTTGGTGGGATAGACGAAGAACCGGTCCGCGGTGGCGAGCAGCAGCCGGACCCCGAGGCCCATGCCCGGGAGACCGAACCCCTTCAGGTCCTCGACCAGAATCGCGGCCTGCGGGTCCTCACTCTTCAGATCCTCGCCGAACTTGTAGCGCAGGTTCGCCGTGGCGTCGCGCTTGGCGTACACCGTCGCCGGGGTCTCGCAGTGAATGGAGCCGTGGTCGGTGGTGAGCAGCACCGTCACGCCCCGCCGCTCGGCCTCCTGGAGCGCCGCGAGCACCGGCGAGCGCTCGAACCAGGTGCGGGTGAGGCTGCGCAGCGCCGCCTCGTCCCGCGCCACCTCGTACAGGATGGCGCTCTCCGACCGCCCGTGCGTGAGCTGATCCACGAAATTGAACACCAGCGCCGTGACGCCGTCCTGGGCGAGGTGGGCGGGAAGCCGCCGGACCAGGTCTCCCTCCCCCGAGCTGAACACCTTCTCGTAGCGCACCGCGACGGGCCGGCCCATCAGCTCCTCCAGCTGCTCCGTCAGGAGCTCGCCCTCATGAGCGTTGAGGCTTTCCTCGTCGGACGGCTGACCCCACCACCCGGGATGGCGCGCCGCGATCTCCATGGGGAAGAGCCCCGAAAAGATCGCGTTGCGCGCGAACGGCGTTGCGGTGGGCAGGATGCTGTAGTAGTGGGACTCTTCCACGTCGAACAGCGGGGTCACGAGGTCGCGCAACACCTCCCACTGGTCGAGCCGCAGACAGTCGATCACCACGAACAGCACTCGCCCCGTGGATCGCAGCACGGGGACGAGGAATTCGGCGCCCACGTCCACGGAGAGCGGCGGCCGATCGCCCTCGGGACTGGCGAGCCAGCGCGGATACTGCCGGGCGACGTATTCGGCGAAGTCCTTGCGCAACGAGCGCTGCAGGCTGCGGAGGGCCTCCGAGAGTCCCGGCTCGTTGGCAGCGCCCAGGCGAACCTCCCAGCGCGCCAGCTCCGCGACGAGCTCGATCCACTCGCGCCACGCCAGGGTGGCGCCGCGGCGTCCTTCCAGCTCGCGGAACCGGCTGACGAAATCGCGGGCCAGGTGCTGCTGGCGGATGCGATCGCCCTCGAGCAGTCGCGTGATCACCGAGAGGATCTGGCGCGGCTGGACCGGCTTCACGAGGTAGTCGTCCACCTCGATCCCGATCGCCTCGCGCAGCGTGCCTTCGTCCTCGCTCTGCGTGACCATCACCACGGGCATGG
>Ga0209056_10005968_pt1 | contig 12634 bp, 9 predicted proteins | sample GraSoiAngelo_114_FD_185876 | JGI IMG/M metagenome (GOLD analysis project Ga0209056, IMG submission 185876) | Grasslands soil microbial communities from the Angelo Coastal Reserve, California, USA - 14_0903_13_40cm (SPAdes) (version 2) | ecosystem: Environmental > Terrestrial > Soil > Grasslands ... | reverse complement strand
GAGCCTCAATTCTCGTCTATGCCAGGCTCGACGCCTTCACCTGATCATTACCGTCTACGTCTCAGATAAGCGCTTCTGATTTGATAGTAGAACCTGACGACTGAAAAACGCTGCGATTCCAGACCGGACATCCCGCAAACGGGTCGACTCTCCCCCGCACTAGTGTAGCCATTTTATTAGGAACTACGACGAAGGGCGAAGGGAAGAAAAAATGGCGAAGCAGGTCAACTGCGACTGCGGCTTCATGGTAAGAGCCCAATCTGACGACGAGCTAGTCCAGCACGTGCAACTCCATGCGAGGGACATCCATCAGATGGAAGTCCCGCGAGAGAAAGCCCTCGAAATGGCCAGGCCAGTAGAAGCGACAGTAACAGTCTAGGTTCTCAAAGAGCTATCGAATCGTTTCAGGTATGCACAGTGTAGCGGAGCCACCGTTAAAGCTCAACATGTCTCGCATTTTTTGCCAATCGACAGGAGGCAGATTTTTTTTTCAGGATAGTGAAAACGTGTTCAGTCCTTGATGTTAACTCGATGGGAGGGGGTCTTCTCCTTGCGGCCCGTCAACCCGAGAACGACTAGGCCAGAGATCAGTCCCACTCCGAGGCTCGCAGCTATCGCGTAGAGTAGCCATGGTATATTGCTCGGTGGGGTCTCGGGATGATTCTGACCTGAGACAAAATGCACGACGACGTTCGATGAGCCCGAAAAGCTAAGCAATGCAGTTCTGCTAGAATAAGTGTAGGGCAGTGATATGTCGCCCGAACGGACGTAGTCGGGTGAGATTTTCAAGGCCGATGGGACGTAGATTTTGACATTCGCAGCGTCTGATTGGAAGCTCAGTCTTGCGTCCGAACTTGACCAGTTGACTGAATCTAAGGGCGTGGTTGAAAGAATCTGGAATCCAGGGTTAACACTGTACACATACAAAGGAGAGGTGGCGATGTAAGTTGCTGAATAACTTGCCTGAACTGTAAATTGGGACCCGTCGTCGAACCATTCGTCGTTTGTCTGACTTCCCACAAGCGTTGCACCATTGGTGGTGATGTAATATTGAATCGCTGAGTCAACGGTCACCGAATGGGGGCCGGTCATGTTGATGGTCGGCAATGCGACGAACCCTGAACCTTGTCTGGAAACGAGGGAGAGGTGTCCGTCGAGTATGTAGCTCAACAGGTTCTGTCTGACCAGGCCTTTTCCAGACATGTTCCAGACATAGTTGAGTATGGGGGAGATCTGCGATCCAGAATCGTACCATCCTGATCCGGGCTGTCCGGTTGAACCTCCCTCAATTTGCAGATAGTATTGATGATAGTAGGCGAATGAGAAGCTCGTGGTACTCATGATGGTTCCAGCCGTTTGGGTTGGAGTCTGCCACCTCTCGCTAGGGGACGATCCAACTAACGGGTTTGTCACTGAGAACTGGGAAGCCGCGTCGAGCCACACTGTTGAAGGTTGTAGACTTGGTGTAAGGGAAACGCTTAGGCCGAACTGAACTCCCGTGAGCACGGGAGGGTCAGGGTTTCCTCCGCCCGAAACAGAGTAGGCCATGATTATGGAGTATTGATGATAGTAGCTCGGAGAGATGATTCCTGGGGACGAGACCGTCCCTGTAGCCGATAGAGTCAACCACCTCTGGTTGGTTGACGAGCTTGCCAGTTGTACCGAGTACTGGTAGCCTGAAGCATCCGCCCAAACGTTCTCGTCCAGCGTCGCCAGTTGACTCTGCCCCAGAACGGAAAATGTAGTCAAGGGTGGAGAGTAGCCCGTGCCACCACCAACTATCTGATAGGTGAAAGTTACGAGATATTGGTGATAGTAAGTTATAGGAGTCGGAATTTCAGAGGAATCGTTAATCGTCCAGTTTGCGGTTGTTATGAACCAGCGTTCGCCAGAAACGCCAGTGATTGTAGAGGTAGCGTTGAGTCTACTTCCCCGTACGACCCAGACAGTCTCGGGAGAGTTTGACAAGCCGACTGACGTACTGTTTGGCGAGTCCACTCCACTCGGAGTGAGAGGAGCGCTGGTGAAGTTTGCGTAGATGGAAGGGAATCCGCCATCGATGATTGAATCTGAAAGCTCCTGAGCCAACAAGTCGTAATAGAAGTAGGTTGCAATTGTTCCATTGTCAATACTGAGTGACTCATTTGAACAACTCTCGACGAGACACCATCTCTCCAGTCCACTAGAACCAAGCGACGTGCCTGAGAGTATGACTTGCGTGTACTGGTCAACGTAGATTTGTGTGGTGTTTGTAAAGGCGGTCGTCGTCCACCAGTCGGTGCCCGTTGAATTGTAGGTTATTTTGAAAGGATTTGTTGAGGTGACTGGACTGGTTCCTTGGGACGGAATCAGAGTTATTCCAATAAGTTTGGTAGGTCCGTAACTTAGAACACAGCGGTTGTCGTAGTTGCTCCACTCTTGCTGAACAAGATAGTTGTGACCGTTGAGAATAATGTTAGAGCCATCTGAACCAACGCTACCGAACATCCATGCGCACAAATCGCCGATCTCCTTACCTGATGCGGTGTCATACCATGCGTTGAGCTTGGGGTCACTTACTGCCTCAAACAATTCGTGGGACACCAAATTGATCTCTGGGTCGGCGTAGAGGTCATTATTCGGAGATGGGTCGAGAGGTGTGCAGCGGCCTCCGGCCCCGCCGAAATCGGGCATATTCCCGTAGATAGTTGGCTCAAGATTGATTGAGAAGTAGGAATGGTAGGCGCAGTATCCAGGGCTGGTGGAGGTGCAGAAGGAAGAGTTCAAACAACTGTTGATGGCGTATCCGGTGAAAACCAAGAAGACCTTGTTCGGGCTTTGGGTCCAACCATTTGACTTCAGCGCTCTTGCCACTTCGGCTTGTATATCAGAATCTTTCAAGGGATGGGACGGCGTACCGCTCACCGGATAGGGCGTAGTGTCAATGTAGGATCCGCCAAAGACGGAACTATCCAACGGGGTTCCGTTGGTGCTATCTGGATACTGGTTCAGTATGTTGTAGTAGGAGTTACCTCCTACATCTCTCAGAAATTGGATGATGAGTGACTCATATCTAGAGTCATTTCCGCCTGCTGTTGGCTCGTAGTGGGCCGAACTGGGTAGCCAGAATATCGCGAAAGTGATCGAAGTGTGCAACGTCGACCCTCCATGATTCTGTACGCCGATCGTGGCCAGCGAAGCTGTGACTCCACTGAGGGATTCTTCGTTGAGTAAGAAAGAGACTGGACGCGTTCCTAAGGTTGATGAATTAGAAGCCACCGCGGGCGAGGGGCTGTCTAGGGCTTGAGCCAAGATTACATGCCCAATCGGAACCGAACTGGAAGTTGTTCGGGCAACATTCGTCTCATTACTCGCAAGTCTAGGAGCGAAGGGCAGAGTCGTTGAACCTAGGATAAGAAGGACGATTGCCGCAGCGAGGCCAGCTGCGGAGACAGCGTTGTTGCGGCGCACCGAGGATTCCTAGTTAATTCTTCTGATTGGTTCCTTTATACCCACCGGGTCGCCGGCGATATCCGCCCGAAGGGGGACTTGTACCGCGACTCACTGAGCGTGCTGCTTGTCGCGAGGCTTCTTACGTCGAGCGTAGACCCAGACGAGAATCCCTAGGCCCCCAAGGGACAAGGGGATGCCCACGAGGCTAACTCCCGACGAGAGGAAGAAGAAGAATACGGAGAAGCCTGTGAGGTATACGCCTACCATGGCCACTCTTTCCCGCAGGCTTAGCTTGGAAAGTTCTTCCTGCAACTGAGCCCGGTATCGGAGAAAAAGTGTTGCGATTATTACGAAAGAAATGGCTGCGATAAAGAACAGGTATGTGAGCTCGGACTCATAGTTGTTGAAGGTCAACAGCAAACCGACTTCGTCTCCTACAAATCCTGCTCCCAGTCCGTAGAGGACCGCATAGAGCCGGTAGAGCCTCTCATTCCTCCAAGCGATACCCATCCAGCCCGCTACGCTGATCAGGGCAATACCATACCAGAAATGATGAAGATGGATCCCGCCCTGCATCACAACCGTGTTGGGAAACAGGGTCGCGAACAGTCTAGAGCCAAAGAAACTGACTACGAAGGTGAGGGTTGCAATGAAGGTAAGTCCGTGCCTGAATGGACCAGTAGGGGGTTCACGGGACATGATTTGCTAGGCTCTTGGTTCGCATATTTCCAAATTGTGTGAATTTAGGAGTAACCGGGTCTCCTAGATTCAGGTTCAGTATTCTCTACACTTGAATAATGCTCATAAGCCCGTTTTACAACGAACAAGTTCGAACAAATTTGGCACAGCAAACCACCCCTACGGAAGCCTCTTTCACGTCGAAGCTCAAAAAACCAAAATACATTGCCGCGATCGTCATAATTGCAATAATACTTGTGGGCGTCGGAGCTGCTGCGTACTACTATAGTCTGCCGAAATCGTCTTCTACGTACAAGATAGTCACAAGCACTAGTCCTAGGATACGATACCTAGGCTTTAACGTTCAAAACGTTACAGATGTGCGAGTTCGACAGGCGATAGCGTACGCAGTAGATCGTAGTGCCATCAATTCCAACGTTTTCAACAATCTGACACAGCCGCTCTATAGTATGGTGCCTTCTGCAATGCCCTACTCTCAGCCAGTCTTTCAGACAAAGTACGGATCGTCCCCGAACTTATTGAAAGCTGAATCCCTCCTCACGCAAGCTGGATACTACAATACAACAAATGGCTGTTCAGATAAGAATGCGAAATGTCTCTCCATAAAATTGTGGTTTAATAGTGATGGTCACTATGGCGACACGGAGCCCACAGTTGCGTTGCAGATCAAGACCTCTCTAGAGAAAACAGGGCTAATCACAGTGAATCTGTACTCAGAACCGTGGGCCACGTACAAGACCGATGTATCTGCTGGGAAGCTTCCCTTCTATCTGCTCGGGTGGTACCCCGACTACTTCGATTCGGACGACTATGTGTCACCATTCCTGCAGACCGACGGAGCAAAGGTTGAGGGCTCATACTACAGCAACGCTACAATGGACCAGTGGATCACGCAGGAAGAAAATACAACTGACAATACTCAACGAGCCAACTTCTTTGGCCAGATTCAGAACCAACTTGCTACGGACGTGCCCTACATCCCCCTCTGGCAGAACGGCGCTGACATAGAATACAAGTCAGGGATTACAGGAGTCTACCTGCACCCTGTAACGTTCAAGTATTTCCCAATGGAATGGTCAGGAGTCAGCCAACTCAATGTGGGTACGACAGACAAGATTGTCTGTCTAGACCCGGCGTGCGCGTACGACTACTTCTCCATCGAGATTATCAACCAAGTATTCGACACTCTACTCGTCTACGCCCCTAATGACACCACTCTATTACCAGGATTGGCCACCCAAGTACCATCCCTAGCGAATGGAGGCATATCGTCTGACGGGATGAACTACACTTACCACCTTCGCCAAGGAGTAAAGTTCACGGACGGAACACCATTCAACGCGACGGTCATGAAATGGTCCATCGAACGAGTCATCGCGCTTGGAGACCCAGGAGGAGACCCGCCCACGAACCCCAACTACGACGCAGCCCAATACGGTGGAAGCGCGGCGTTCCTACTCTACCAGGTCGGAGGACTCGGAAACAATACCTTCTCAACACAGACTAACGACCGGATAATAGTTCTTGACCCTTACACAATCAGGTTCCACCTGAGCAAGCCGCTCTCCTTCTTCAACGAACTCATGGCGTTCTCTGTTTCAGCTCCAGTCTCAATGTCGGCATATAGCAAGACGCAAGGGCAGGCAGACACCCCCGTCAGCAAGATAGTCGGCACCGGCCCATACATGGTAACAGACTACACTCCCAGTACGGGACCGATAGTTCTCCAGAAGAATCCGAACTACTACAACCCCGGCATCTACAGCAGCTATGGAATCCCCTCGATTCCAGGCATTTCCAAGATCAACATCTCACTGTTCAGCACAGCTACAGGAATGAAGAACGCCCTCTTGAGCGGGCAGATAGACATGGCATACCGCCAACTCAACCCACAGGACATTACCTCTCTTCAAAGCAAGTACGGCTCGTGAGCAATAGAACAGGCATCGGCATCGAGGCGCAATAGGACCGCTCCAACGAAGGAGCGGCCTTCACCCTTTTTAGTCCGGTCTCATAGGCCAACCTGATAATTGCCAAAGTCTAGCTCTCTCCTATCTTACGTAATCACCCGGGTTTTCCTCTCCCTGCCAATGCTGCTCATACTGCTGACCGTCGTCTTTTTCGTTCTCAGAGTAATCCCCGGGGACCCTATTACCGCTCTTTTCGAAGGCCGAGCATCTCCTGATGTCATTGCAGCTACACGACACGCTTTGGGGCTGGATAAGCCCTACTGGGAACAATACCTCATCTATCTCGGTCAAGTTTTCACTGGAAATCTCGGCACGTCCATTGGCGAATACTACAGGGGCCAGAGTGTACTGGCCGTGGTCCTCCAAAGACTGCCCGCCACCGTTGAACTCGCTGTCGGCGGAATGATCGTAGCCAGTTTCGTCGGTGTGACTGCGGGCGTCATTGGGGGAATCAACCGTGACAAGCCTGCGGATGTCGCCGTTCGTCTGTATGGCACAATCATCTTTGTCGTGCCAATCTTTTGGCTAGGCCAGATCCTTCAGCTGGTCTTCGCAGTATGGCTCGGGTGGCTGCCTGCCCAGAGTAGATTCTCAGGACTGGATCTCCCTACGCATATTACTGGACTCTATACTGTCGACTCTCTTCTACAGGGTCGGATCGACAAATTCTTCGTAGCAATCCAACACTTAATCCTACCATCGCTAACTCTGGGACTTGTTCTCAGCGGCTTCTTCACCAAAACTGTGAGAGCAAATCTTCTTCGCACTATCAACTCAGACTATGTCGAAGCGGCGAAGGCGCGGGGAATCTCGACCGGCAGAATCATCACACGCTACGCCCTAAAGAATGCCCTCATACCAGTCGTGACTGTTCTAGGGCTACAGTTTGCCATACTTTTCGCAGGCGCGGTTCTTACGGAACAAACATTTTCTTGGAATGGAATGGGATCCCTCCTACTTCTGGCCATCAACTCGCAAGACTATCCTGTGATCCAAGGGGCAATCATAGTCTACGCGTTCATCATCGTGATAATATCTGTCATCATAGACCTGATTAATGGTCTGATAGACCCGAGGGTTAGATACTGACAGAGAAAACCTCTCGTCGAAAATCTACCCCGTCATACCTCTTGCTACCACGCTCTGTGCTCGGACGGCTTCTACACCCGCTTATCGCTGAGCGCAGAACCCTAGCAGGCATTTTAGCATGGATCGGACTCGGAATAACAGTCGGGTTCGTCCTCATCGCAATCTTAGCACCAATAATAGCGCCCGTCGGCCAAATAGCCGCCTTCACCTATCCAGTAAATCAACCACCCAGCCCACAGCATCTGATGGGAACCGATAGCGCAGGCAGAGACGTACTCAGTCGAGCAGTATGGGGCGCACGTACGTCGCTGGAGATCATGGCTATCGGAGTCATAATCGCCCTCAGTGTCGGATTTCCAATCGGCCTGGTTTCAGGATATCTCGGGGGGTGGATTGATCGCATAATGGTATTGATAATGGACTCAGTGTACGCCTTCCCGGGTCTTCTACTGGCCGCAATAATAGCGGCTTTTATCGGGAAGGGAGTGTTCAACATAGGGGTCGCCATCACAGTCATCTACGTACCCCTCTACTTTCGCGTCACTAGAAATCAGACCCTCTCCGTCAAAGAGGAGCCATACGTCGAGGCCGCGCGCAGCCTCGGCGCTAAGCCATCCACCATCATGCTGCGCTACATAGCCCACAGCGTCGTAATCGCTATCCCAGCCATCTTCTCGCTGAGCGCGGCGGACGCCATCCTCACCGCGGCAGGTCTCAGCTACCTAGGGCTCGGATTGGAGATAAGCACTCCAGGAGATTGGGGACGAGATCTAGCGGATGCGCAGAGTTTCTTAGGTGACGGGATTTGGTGGACTTCGCTATTCCCAGGCCTTATGATAATCCTTCTCACTGTCGGCTTGAGTTTCCTCGGGGAAGGGCTCAATGACATGATCAACCCGTTGTTGAAAAAGGAGAGAGCCTGAACGGAGCCTCTGCTGAAGGCTGAGAATCTCTCGGTACGTTACCGGACAAGGCGAGGCTACATCGGCGCCTTAAACGAAATTGATCTTGACGTGATCAACGGAGAAACACTCGGCATAGTGGGAGAGACAGGCTGCGGAAAGTCGACATTCGGCAAATCAATACTCGGAGTTCTCCCACCAAAGACGCAAGTCGAAGGAAGGATCCTCTTCAAAGGGAGGAACCTGGCGCGCTTAACCGAACCAGAGATCCGCGCAATCAGGGGAAAAGAGATCGCCCTGATCTTCCAAGACCCTATGACCCGGCTCAACCCTTTGATGAGAGTTGAGGATCACTTCGTCGAAGAGATAAGCGCCCATAAGTCCTCGTCCAGATCCGAGGCTCGAAAGAAGGCAGCCGACGCTCTGGGGTCCATGGGGATACCAGAGTCCAGGTTCAGAAACTATCCTCACGAGTTTTCAGGGGGCATGCGCCAGCGCATCATGATAGCTATGGCCATCGTCCTACAACCGTCCCTACTGATAGCCGATGAGCCTACGACGTCTCTAGATGTGATAACAGAGGCACAAATTCTACAGATTCTAGAGGATCTCAAACGGACTTATAGCATGAGCCTATTACTCATCACTCATAATCTTGGAATCATTGCGGAGGTATGCGACCGCGTCGCAGTGTTCTACGCGGGAAAGGTCGTAGAGCTTGGCTCGGTAGAGGATATCTTTGCGCATCCGATCCATCCTTACACTCAAGGTCTATTGGCGTCGGTAATCTACCTCGACTCTCGCGAACTCAGGTCGATCGAAGGTTTTCCTCCAGACCTACTTTCGCCACCTCCCGGATGTAGATTTCACCCAAGATGTCCTTATGCGCAACAAGTCTGTAAAGAGACTGTTCCACCCTTGGTTGAATTCAAACCCGGACACTTCGCCGCATGCTTGTTCGGGGAGAAATTCCTCTGACGACCGCAGTTTCCAAGTCTCTTTCCGGACCGTCCGAGTTCGAGCTGAGGGTTGATAACCTCCAGGTCTATTTTCGAGTAAAGAGGCCACTCATCCAGAACCTATTCTCCCGAGAGAAGCCGTTCGTCCATGCAGTAGACGGCGTCTCTTTCAACATTCAGCAGGGAGAGATATTCGGACTAGTCGGAGAGAGCGGTAGTGGAAAGACGACACTAGGGAGGGCGGTAGTTAGGTTACTTGAGCCTACTGCTGGACATTTGGTGCTGAACGGGAGAGACATCACCCACCTCAGCGAATCGCAGATTCGCCCTTTGCGGAGGCAGATGCAGATCATATTCCAGGATCCTCACGCGTCTCTGAACCCTGCGATGACCATCGGACAAGCCATAACACACCCTCTCAAGATACATGGAATTGCAAAGACCAAGACTCCGGATGAAGTCAAGTCAACGGTTCTACAGGTCATGAGAGAAGTAGGTCTCTCTCCCGAAGATCAGATCTATTCGAAATATCCAGGCGATCTCAGCGGCGGGCAGAAACAGCGAGCCGCGATAGCCCGGGCTTTGATCTTGAGGCCCAGGCTCATAGTAGCAGATGAGCCCGTGGCAATGCTGGACATGTCAATCAGAGCAAAAGTCTTGCAACTTATGCTGGACCTCAGATCCAAATACAATCTCGCCTACATTTTCATAACACACGATCTGGCAACAGCAAAATTCCTCTGCGATCGAATCGCAATAATGTACATAGGCAGAATCGTCGAGATCGGACCAAGCAAGAACATCTTCGCAGACCCAAAACATCCATACACGAAGGCTCTGCTCCAAGCCATACCCGTACCCGACCCCAGAAAGCGAGTGACCAAGATTCTGCCTAAGGGGGAGGTGCCTGACGCTGTGAACCCACCGGCTGGATGCCGGTTTCATCCTCGTTGCCCCGCAGTCCTCACGACTTGTGGCTGGGAGGGTCGAGATTTCATAGATTACCTAGAAGAAAGGAGACTGAATCTGGAGAAAGTTCAGCGGGATGAGGAAATTCTGGGACCTCTAGATGAATGGTGGGATAGAGGTTTTCAGGCAGGAAGGAAGATCGGGGAACAGGATTCTTCACAGCTCATCGAGTATGTCAGAAGTATCCTAGCTGAAGCTCAGCCACAGATGAACCAAGCCGTTCGAGATGTATTTGTTCGAGACCGGCAAATCATCGTCGACTTCCATCGTCCCGAGCTACTAGGTCCGAAGGAAGTCGAAGGGCGACTGGTTGAATGTCTGCTCTACTAGGAAATGACTTGATTGCAGGCCTCTCACACGCGGAGCAGTCCCGGCACTAAATATTGAGATAGGTTAGGTTTTTCAGAAGGGAACATGAGGCTAGATCTTCCAGAAATCGCTTGTTAATCCGAGGGATTGGAAGTGTGTAATCGTCTGCTCCCTTGAGGGTCTTGCGTAGTCAAGGCTCATCTTTTCCTTGTAGAGTGGAACGCTGAGTCTCAACGTCTGGTCTATGGTCAACGCCTCGCCTCCAGTGTCAGAGCCCGTTCTCATCCATTCCGCAAGGTGGTCCTTCGAGCTGAAGAACACCATATTGTTCGAGCATGTCAACACGATGTTTTCCCACCATTTCGATGCGGGTAGAGCCAGGAAGATCAATGGCTGGCTATGGGACCCTTGAGAGACCATCCTCTGGCCTCTGAGATGGATCTTGATGTCTTCCGCGCAATGGTGACAGTAGGAGGAGATCCATTGCTCCTTCCCCAGCGCTACATGAATGGCTACTGCGTCCCAGGCACAGTTCGCAAAGTAGTCCCTGTCCTTCCCCGCGATTCGGACCCTGAAGGGTGTCACTATGTTTGAGAAGGGAAATGCCATCAGGATTCTCTCTGTACCGGGCAGTAGCGCGATATGTCGAGCAGATTGGAGTTTAACCAGGACGTTGAACGCGGATGCTCTGTCTAAACCATACTTTTGCATAATCTGCTCCAGGACTGGAGCGATCGCGTGTTCTTCGAAGTGTTCGAAAATGTACTTTCTGACGTTCTTCTGGAGATTCATCGCGGCATCTGATGGAGGCATGATGGGGAGGCCTAGGCTGCAATTCGCTTGGGTAGACTCACAGGCGGTAGGTTCTTCTCAATTTCCACTCTCGAATGTTCAAGCCATGGCGGGAGTGCGAGGCGTGTCCCTAACTGCTCTGGAGACTCGTCGATAGCGAATCCGGGTTGATCCGTGGCAACCTCAAAGAGAACTCCGCCGTGCTCTCGGAAGTAGATTGAGTGGAAGTAGTTTCGATTGATTAGCGAGGTCACATTTAGATCTGCCTTTAAGATCTCCTGACGCAGAGCCTTCTGGTGTTCGTCATCTGCGGCCCTGAACGCAACATGATGGACTGTTCCGACGCTCACAAATCCACGCTGAGTATTCGGCCTAGAAACAATATCTACAATCGTACCCGCGGCTCCCTTTCCTGCTTCATACCTGAAACGGTTCTCCTCCTGGCCCACCAGCCGAAAGCCTAGGGTATCCACCAACACCGACTCTGTCCTCTCCAACACCTCCTCCAAGAGGGTGACGCTATGGAATCCTCTGATAGCATGCTCCCTCGGAACAGGACCAAGGGTCCACCCAGTTCTCCCCTCGTTTTCCTTGTTACCGACCAACTCCAAGCCCTGTCCGTCCTGATCTTCAAAAGAGAGCACGATCTCGCCGAAGCGCTTCCGAGGAGCTTCCAGAGAAACACTATACGATTTCAGTCGATCCTGCCAGAATGGTATCGATTCTTGTGGAATGGAGAAGGAAGTGTTTGTAGCCTGCCCCGCGCCCTTGAGACCCCTAGGTTGACCGGGCCATGGGAAGAACGTTAGAACAGATCCAGGATGTCCGATCTCGTCACCAAAGTAGACATGATACGTACTAGGGTCATCATAATTGACCGTTAGCTTGATGAGACGCACACCCAGAATTTTGGTGTAAAAGTCAAGCGTCTTCTGCGGGTCGCTAGATATCGCGGTCACGTGGTGTAGACCGAGAACGCCCCTGACCATGACGATGCTGACGCTGCAAAGCAGTATTACGTCTTTACGAAGCGACAGGGCGACGCGAGAAAGGCACTAAATACTCATCGTCTCAACCACGACCTGCCTACATTTGAGCAGGATTGAGGTCAGAGCCTCTGGCCGATGGCGAGCAGTAGAGATTCTAGGCGGCATCATAGTTATCGCTCTAGCGATCTTCGCACTGGCCGATCCTCAGTTTACAATACAGACCCTAGTGATTGTAATTGCAGCAGGCCTAATCCTCGGCGGTCTCTTCAGGATCACAGTGGGCGCCTTCGCTACAGTCTTGCCCTCCCCATTGAGAAGCCTCAACGTAACCGGAGGCGTCATCGCCCTAGTTCTTGGAATTGCAGCTTTGGTCGATCTACAGGCCGCCGTAGCTACTCTCGTCGGAATTCTTGCCGTAGCCCTACTTCTTGTTGGAGCGGTTGAGATTGGGGTCGGTGTTGCGAGGCACCCGCCCGTATGGCTCAGACTCGTGATTCTAGCGATTGGAGCCTTGACAATCATCC
>Ga0209056_10005967_pt1 | contig 12635 bp, 10 predicted proteins | sample GraSoiAngelo_114_FD_185876 | JGI IMG/M metagenome (GOLD analysis project Ga0209056, IMG submission 185876) | Grasslands soil microbial communities from the Angelo Coastal Reserve, California, USA - 14_0903_13_40cm (SPAdes) (version 2) | ecosystem: Environmental > Terrestrial > Soil > Grasslands... | reverse complement strand
TTCTTTTGGCCGGTGAAGTCCCGCTTCGCCAGCAGCTCGAAGCAGTAGCTCTCGGCGTCACTTCACGCGTTCGCTTCCTCGGCTTCGTTAACCAATCCCAACTCCCAGCTGTCTATACCCCGCTGATCTCATCGTCCTACCCTCTGAGCACGAACCTTTTGCAGTACTAGGTAATGAAGTACGTAGCATTCGAGTTGAAGAAAAGGATTCATGCAATACCCGGTGTCGGGCGAGTGCTTGCGCACTTGATTCCTATCGGCCCACTCAGCCACGGCGGCATCGGTTTGCATCAGACCGAAGCCGACGGGTGAAGGTCCTGAGCGCGTTTTATATGCTGCCGGCGAGGTATGATATTCCGCAAGGAATCGAGGATGTTCAGAGATGGTCGATGAGGCCGGCCTGACCGAGGTTGAGACAAAATTTGGCTACAACGGGATCAACGCCGATAGCAGAAGAGCAGCCACCTGAGCGCGCCAAGAGCGAGAAGCTCAGCATTGTCGCGCTGGTTGGCAGGCGCGATGAGCCCACCGATGGCGTGCGCGACTACTGTGCCTGGCTAGGCGGAGCACTAAAGCAGCGCGATGTAGAGTTCGAGACCGTCGAGGTTCGCTGGGACCAACAGGGATGGCTCGCGGCGCTCGCAAACTTTTGGCGGCGGAGTGCAGCCTGGCACGGCCGCTGGGTTTTGCTGCAGTATACGGCTTTAATGTGGTCACGTCGCGGCTTTTCACTGGCGGTTCCGATGATCCTCTGGATGACGAGGAAGCGGGGGTGCTGGACGGCGGTTATTTTTCACGACGTGTACGCCGCTCCCGGTCGACGCTGGTTTGACCGGGTGCGCGCCGGATTGCAGGTTCGGGTCATGCGCCACTTGTGCCGCCGCGTGGATCGAGCGATATTCCCAGTTCCGGTGGAACAAGTGCCGTGGCTTTCGTCAGTGGCGCCAAATTCTGTCTTCATTCCCGTTGGGGCGAACCTACCGTCGTTGGATGAGCTAAGGCAGGCGGGCGTTGTGCCCATACGAACTTTGCCGCCGAAGGTTGCGGTGTTCGGGGTGTCGGAGTGGCCAGCAGCACAGAAACAGGAAGTCGAGCACATCGCACAAGCGATGCGGCGAGCCTCTGAAGCGCTCGGCGAGTTGCGTCTGTATGTGGTCGGGCGCGGAGCCAAAGAAGCGGAAGAGGCCCTCCGTCGATTTTTGGCAGGTAGCCGCGTGCACCTCACGGTGGACGGCGTGCTCGACAGCCACGAGGTTTCTGCTCGAATCTCAGAATGCGACGTCCAGCTCTTCGTGCGAGGTCCTCTTTCCAGCCAGCGCGGCAGCGGTCTCGCGGGCCTTGCCTGTGGCCTGCCGATTGTGGCGTATGAAGGACGCGAAACCGGGGGCCCGCTGAGAGATGCAGGAATCCTTTTCATCCCCAAAGATGATGTTGCAGCGCTTTCCGAGCGGCTGATTGCTCTTCTGCGCGATCCCGCCTTGCGCAGCACACTTGCTTCTCGCGGCGCGGCCGTTTTCCGCCGGTGTTTCTCGTGGGAACACATCGCACAGCGCTTTGCCGAGGTGCTGAGTGGCTGACTGACTTCTAGGTGAAATCGCAAACGGCCGCAGGCCGATCCGCAACATGTTTCAGCGTGTTGGCGTTCGCTTGTCCTCTGCCGAGTTGGAATGGACTAGTTGTTCAGCCTCGTCGCATCCGACCGTGTGATCCGCTTGGCCAATCAGCCGTGGCAGCTGCTTCTCACATTCGCCTGCCCTGGTTGTACCCGTGCCGGCGCGGAGCGAGCTTCAACGCCACCTTCAGCAGCTGGCGGTAGACAGGATTCAACTCCGTACGTGCGCCCAGGGTGCCGCACAACTGTACCGGGGTGGCGCGCAAGTGCTCATCAGCCAAAGCGGCTAGGGCCACCGGGGTTGCAACCGCGATTGCAACCGCATGCTTGCACTGTGGACGACGCGGAGACACAAGAGGCTGCGAAACCACTTTCGGAGAGCGGAGCAGTGGATTACACGCACATCCCGGCGCGATCCGCAGCTCTTTGCTCACTGGTAGCTTGGCGCGCGGCGTGAGCTGTGCAGCCGGAGCCGTATGAGCTGCGAGGCTCACGTCCGGTTCTAAGAGAGCGGCTACTTCCGACGTGCCCAACCCGATCAGGTCGTAGCCATCATCAAAGCACGCGAGCCCGCCCGCCATTCTGACCGCCATCGGGAAAGACGACCGTTGGCATCTGGAGCGGAAGTGACGTTGGGTAGAGCAATCCAACTTCTTGGCTCATCCCGATGCTCTATACTAGTTTGCCTCTCAACCTGTGGCTGCTGGTTGGTATCCTCTTCTGCCTGCCGCAGCTCGTGCACCACGGAGAGAGCCCTGGCTCAGCCTAAACCGTGGTCGACGGCTGGAGGCGATAAGGTGAGACTTGTGGTCATTTCTCCGTTCCTTGACCGGAGACACGGCACTGAGCGCGTCGTTTCGGATCTTATCGAGCGGCTTGCGCGGGATTACGCTTGCGAAATTCATGTCTATTCCCAGCGGGTTGAGGATCTCCTTCTCACCCCTTTCGATAGAATGCCCCAGGCAGGGCAAGGCTGTATCCGTTGGCACCGGATTGCGTCTGTCCCAGGACCGCACCTGATCCAATATATTTGGTGGTTCGGCGCAAATGCGTTCCAGAGGTGGTGGGATGCCCGGTTTGGAAAAGTTTCTCCTGACTTGGTCTTTTCACCGGGGATCAATGCGTGGGACGCTGATGTGATTCATGTTCATATCGTGTTTGAAGAATTCTACAAGCGGGTGAAGCCGCAGCTGCTCCTCCGGCACGCGCCCCTCACTAGTTGGCCTCGGCTCCTCCATCGCCGCCTCTATTACGGATTGATCCGCGGGCTTGAAAGCTGCATATACAGGCGGAAACAGGTCCATTTGGCGGGTGTCTCTGGAATGGTTATCGCGCAGCTTGGCGCACATTTCGGGCGTCATGATGCGGTTTCCATTCGGAACGGTGTCGATATCAAGCGTTTCGAGCCCCAGGCACGCTTGCAACGACGCTCAGCTGCTAGAGCTGACTTGGACCTTGCCCCCGAGACCTTCGTGCTCTTGATTATAGGCAATGACTGGCGGAACAAAGGCTTGCAGACTTTGATCGAAGCGCTGGATATATGCCGAGATTTGACGACTAAGCTTCTCGTAGTTGGAAATGACGCTGTGAAGCCCTTTGATGCAACAATCCAACGGCTCGGTCTCCCTGATCGCATAAGGTTTCTAACTCCTTCTCAGGACGTCATGAAGTTTTACGCCGCTGCGGATGCCTACGCTGGTCCATCACTTAAGGATGCGTATGGTCTGCCTGTCATCGAAGCCATGGCCAGCGGCCTGCCGGTCATCGCCAGCCTAAATGCGGGCGTGAGTGAAATAATAAAGGATGGCCTGAACGGGCTCCTGTTGCGGAGCCCAACCAATGCTGAGGAGCTCGCGGGTCTAATTCGAAGACTGGTCGACAATCCCTCCCTCAGAGAACAGCTTTCGGAAAACGCCGTCAACACCGCGAGACAATGTACTTTGGACGACACCGCTGCTGGGATGTGGAAATTGCTTAACCACGCGAGTGAACGCAAACGGCTCCGGCCACGATAAGGGGATGAAGGTTGAACGGATTTACCTATGAGATTCCCACTATTTAGAAGGATGATTTCTCCTCATCCTCCAGTCTTTGATCGCATCTGGCCCGAATACGGTTCCTCGACATGAAGAATCGCAGGATGATTAACCGCCAAGAATGACGGGGCTGGCCCCTGTTACTCATTCAGGTGAAATGAGCAGGACTTACGCTTTTCCACGCTCGTGCCGCAACGCCAAGTCGCGAGGTCAAGGAATCCAGCGGCGTCTAGACTATGCAGCGGGACCAGTAACCGCAAATTGCTCCGAGGGCGCAAGGCTCGGGAGGTGGAAGAGGATACCGAGGAGCATCCACAAATAGGCATTGAATAGAAAGTCTTCGTAAGGTTGAATGCCTCCAAAGGTGGCAGGGAAAAGCAAGAAGAACGCATACCAAAAAATGACGAAGCCCACGGGAAACAAAGGTGAACCTTTCAGCTTTCTAATAACCCTCCAAGCGGAAATCAAAATCGCCAGGCTCATTACGATCCATAGAGCTAGACCCACAATCCCCATTTCGACAACAAGAGTGCCATAACCGCTCTCCACGCCGACCTCTAGGCGCTTCGCACCAAAGATGCGAGAAACGTATTGAGTACCGAGAGTTGTAGTCCCGATGCCATAACCGTAGGGCCACCGGTCGTAGCTGAATGCAGCCAGAAAGTTGTGCATCGGATAATCCCAGCCCCGATGCGTCAACTCGCTGTAGGGGCTACTCGGCAAAAGTGTTTCGTGATAAATGGCAAACCGCGATAGCAAAGCATCAGGATAGGTAATGAAGAGCAAGACAATCGCCAGAGCGATGCCGAGCGCTGCCCTTTGTATGGCGCGAAGGGGGCGCAACGCCCCGCCGTGGCGCCACGGCGCACCCCAGACGAAGGCAACGCTGATTGCCAACGCATTGATCATTCCCCACATGAACGAGCCCCTGGACGCGGTTAACAATGCTCCGCCTGCCGTCACCGCAATAGCGACAAAAGCAAGAACCCTCCCCCGCTTGTGGCGGAGGAGGAGATAGCCACCGAATCCAAGAACTAGCAGCCAGACCACATCGATGAAATTCACGTACCGGCCGCTGCTGACAAAAACCGAGGTGGGACGGTAAGCGACGCTACCTGAAATTGGCGCGACACGATAGAGGGTACTCAGCTCGCGGAGATCTTCGGGGGATTGCGCGGGGTTCAGAAAGGACTGGCCAAGAATTGACTGAACTATACCAAGTGAAATAATTGCAAGCGCAAAGACCACGTTAAACGTGAAGAAGTGCCGTAATTCAAGCTCAGAATTAAGAAGCGCGTACCCGACAAAAACCAAGGGAACGTAATAGAAGAACATTTTGAAACCCATGAGGCCGTACCAAATACTCGTGGAGGCGGGATTAAACACTTGGAGAAGGCCAAACCAGACAAAAGCCAACAATGCTCCAAGGAAAGGAGGTCGGAAAGCCTTCGCCTCTTTCCGCCGGTAGGACACCAGGAACGAAATGTATACTACGAGCAGCAGGAAATCCTTTGCAAAGAAAATTGCCATATTGTTGCCAAGAAATTTTCGCGCGAGGTCTTCAAGCAGCAGCCAGGCAAGAAAGAGGTAGACCCCATTGCGCCAGTTGTTCAGAATCCTAATTACAATTATTCCGGCTACGAAAATCATGCCAGCATAGGCAAGACCTGCAAAATCGTCTCTGATTACGTACTGGGCAAGCTGGTATGCGACAAGGGTGCCTACGACTAGAATGCCAAGGGTCAGCCGTCCCCTCTGAAAACTGTTTGACGACAAGGTGAAGGAAGTTCTCAATAGTGTACTGTTAGGCTTCTCCGAAAGGAGAATCGTACCAGCTCTTTCAGGATTTCGGGACCAGGATTCTACCACCTTGCTTCGTTCGGCCTGCCGATTGTTGAGGCCACGACTCCCCGGCTTTTCAGGTCATCCACAGAGTGCAGGCGCGCTCCTGAAATAATTTGAGGGGTCGCGGCTCCTTGCGGCATTTTGCCTCCAACTGCAATTCTGCCGGACTGGGTTCTTGCAAAGGATCGCCAATTGAATCAATCTGTACCATATTCTGTAAATATGCAATTAGAGGGAATTAAATCAACGATCAGGATCCTCGTTCCGCGCGACGTTCGCAACTGGATGCGATCGCCAGCAAAGGCTTTGAGTTGGGCCTGGCAGAGCCTCCGTTTTAGATGCGGATTCAACGATAGGTTGGAGATTTCGGACGGGCAAAGTCTATTATGCCATCCGCTTGTCTACAGAGCCGCTCAAACGGCTCAGGTTCGCGACCCAGAGCAGGCCGCAGAATTCCATCAATTTGTCTCGTATTGTCACCCGGGGATGTTTCTCTTTGACGTCGGTGCCAGCTTTGGCATTTTCAGTTTGGCTTGCGCGCGACTCGGAGGGAAAGCGATTGCCATCGATCCGTCTCGCATTGCAACAAATATGATCGCAAAGCAACTCAAGCTCAATAACCTGAAAGAGAACGTTCGGATTTTGGAGGCCGCTATTGGCGACATGGACGGAACTATCGAGATGCTTAGTGCCGGGATTTATTCCGACGGCTATTACCGCTGTGAGGCTGGCCGTGACAAGCGGGAGCTGACACGTGTTCCTGTGACAACTGTCGATCATCTCGCTGAGCATTTTGGGCGGCCCTCACACTTGAAAATTGACGTAGAGGGATATGAAGCGGCGGTGATTCGCGGTGCACGAGAACTGTTAAAGCGGTGGTCCCCCCTCGTCTTCCTTGAGCTCCACAATGAAATGGTCCGCGCTTCAGGTGGTGATGTTACCTTCTGTGTCAACGAATTATTGAAGCTAGGTTATGAGCTATTTTCAGCATATGGTACTCCGTTGAGTGTGGAACAGGCTCTTAAGCCACCTATATGCCGAGTTCTTGCCGTTCCCTAGCGTGTTCTAAGTCGGAACGATCTCCACGAGCCTAGTCCACTGATGCTCTGATGCTCTCGCAAGGGGACTGGGTGGCTCGTGAGCACTATGCTGGTGGAATCCGCACTGAGCCCTTCAGAGGGGGCTGTTCGAGAAGAGCTTGCGCTTTGTCATAGACCTCTTTGGTATCCATGCGAAGGCACAGCATCACAGTACCCTCAATCTGATAAACGGGAAGCTTCTGGGAAATCCATTCCCAGAACCGTGTAGGACCTTCAGCAGTGCTATAGTCATGCCGGAAGATTACGCCGCCCGGTTTCACTACCGAAAAAGCCTGATAGGCTTCTGCCGCAAGTCCGGGCATGAGGTCGCACGCATCGCAAAAAACGATGTCGGCAGAAGCCCAGTAGGCCCGCGAATCCCATTCGTCCAAACTGGCAAAGACCTGCTTGATCTTTGATCTCAGCGTATGGTTCCAATAGAGAAACCGGACATCGTTCTTCTCCGGGATCTGCGGCAGGTCCAGGGTGACGATTTCGCCGCCGGGTGGGAGTTGAGCTGCAATGTTCAGCGCTGTTCGGCCTTCCGCAGTACCGAATTCGACGACTCGCCGTACCTGCAAATGGCTGACGGCTTTGCCGAGGAGAATGAGCTCCTGGGGAAGCACGCCCAGGTCGCGCGGAAAGGGGAAGTACAGCTCTGGGGAGCGGGAAAAATCAATCTCTGGAAAGAGCTTCTCAGCTTTCCCGATTGGAATGCGCAGATCTCTGCGCCATGGCAGCCTTTGCCACAAATGCGGTATACCGAAACCGGAATACAGATGGTAGGAGTGACTAACAAAGTTCAACGCGGCTGACGGTCCGTCCCGTATCAGGATCTTGAGAGAATTTAGATTCACCGAGGAGAGCGCACGACCGACTCGCTGAATGGACGAAGGGTACGATTCTATGCGTCTAAAGAGTTTGCCATGTGTCGTGGGTTTCATACTCGGAGAAAAGAATAACTGAAGCAGAAGATAGAGTCGATAACCGCCAGACACTCTCCGACTAGTGCAAAGGGAATGATTCACACCCACAAGGTCTAAGCCAGAACTTCGGTTTTGTCCTTAGTTGTCGGGTCAACGGAGTCCAGAAAGGGCTTGCCTGCCGCGGACACAGGAAGGACTGGGGGTTCAAAAGTGCGAGTAGTTTTCTTACAAAAGGCACTGGCATGGAGCGCCGTTAGTTTGTCTTGAGCAAACTTCTATAGATCTCCGCATGCCCGCTCACCATTTTGGCATGAGAAAACTGGGTTTCGACCCGCGAGAAGGCCCGTTGGCCGAGAGACGCCGCCTGCTGCGGGTCGTCCAGGAGCCGGCCTAACTGACGCGCTAGATCAGCTGGATCACCTGTTCTGAAAATCAGCCCTGTGTCCCCGAGCACCTCTTTGAATGATCCGAGATCCGAGACAATCAAGGGCAATGCTTTTTGCATGTTTTCCGCCAATACCAATCCAAACACTTCGCCTGCCAGCGACGGAACGACCACTGCTTGGGCACGGGACAACTCCGCATTCATTTGCGAAGACGAAACTCGTCCCAGCAATCGAACATGCCCGGCCAAGGGGGCCGTTCTCGCCGCAATTTCGAGCGAAGCTCGCTCCGGCCCATCGCCAATCACCAACAACTGAAACGACCGTCCTTGTCCCCGCAATAACCTAGTCGCTTCAAATAAGACGCTAACGCCCTTGGTTGATACTAGGCGGCCCACATAGGCTACGATTGGCGCAGACGTGCCAGTCATGGACTGTCGCTGCGGCTTGGAACTTGGCTCCAGACCGTGGTGGATGGTCTTGGCGCGGGGCAGCCGAAGCTGTTCCTGCAACCAGCCCGTGGGTGAGATGTTCACAAATGCCCGCTTGCATAGGGAGCGCCGCACAAACGTAAGTAGCCAGAGCCTTCCCGAACCGAATGCTCCGAGGGAGAGGTTGCAGCGGTAGCACTCCATATGGCGGCGCGCCATAAAGTGTCCGGGGCACGAAGTTTGCGATGGCTGCACAAGCAGCTGTCCGTTGGGACAAATGGCCTGAAAACCGTGGTGCTCGACGACAATAGGCTTGCGCATCGCCAATCCGAGAACAAGAGGTGAAAGGGCGGGACCAGCCACATGAATCACATCGCTTGAGCGCACCAGGCGCCACAGCTGCCAAAGGCTAGGTTGGCGTAGAACCTCAAACGGAAGCAGGCGATCATCGAAATTCTCGGCGGGTGTCTGAGTCACAAGCGTAATTTCGAATTCAGAAAGGCCCGATGCTGTGCGGAGCTCCGCCAGGCCACGGGCAATTGAAAGGACGATCGTCTCGGTCCCCCCGACGCTGGGTGCAAAAAAGTGAGAGTAGAGCAGAAGCTTCATGCAGAATGCATTCCACGGATCGACTCACGAAAGAGCTCGCGTCACGACGAGCAACGGTCAGGAGTCGGGTTAACCTGCCAGCGCCGTCTCACGTCTGATCTTTCCCGGTTAACCTACAAAAGGCTGCTGCCGGCTTTTGCCCATGGCTCGGCGTGACAACACGCGGGGCAACTACATCCTACTCGCACTTTGCTGCCCCAGTCATCGACACGCGACATCGATACAGGCGACGTTCATATAAGCCTTTGACGTCTGGGCTGCCCTACTGCAAGTGCCGTGTAACGTATTCCTCGAGAGTCAGGAATTCGACGGCGTTCTTGCATTGAAGATACTTCAAGATCTCACAATTGAGCCGATAGAATTCCTCGGGTCCCTTCGCAGTGAGATAATGTCTGAACGGGATACCGCGTTCAGTTGGAATCAACATTCTAATATCGAACTTCGGACGCCTGTGCTCAGGTCCGCTCTCGCTCAGATCTTCGGGATGTGACATGTAGACCAGCGGTTTTGGCCGAACTCGGCACTCCTCAAGAAGAATTGCCGTCAGCAGTTTAGTGAGACCCCATCCTAACGCGACTGCGGCATTGCTAGTGAAGGGCAGGACAATGGCGGAAACCGGGATCTCCCAGATTGGCAAGCTCCCCTCGCGGAACGGATTCAGTGGATCAGGATGGTATGGAAGGCGAGGGGCGAAAAACCAACCGTTTTCCTTTTTATACGTGCTGGTGACACCGAGACGCCCAGAGTTGACTGAAACATCGGCATAATACCCGCACTCCGCTAAGAGAGTGAGCGTTGTTCCGGAAATCCGAAATCCAGGTGTGCGAAAAGCTCCGGGATGTCGGCCCAGACCGTCCGAGAGGATCTTCGTGGCTCGCTCAATATAGTCCCTCTGCATTGCCCGGGGCATGCCCCTATAGTCCTCCTCGCCTGTATGGAATAGGCCATGACAAGCGACCTGGTGCGGCCCCCGTATGTTTTTTATCTGCGTCGCATATTTTTCAAAAATCTGCGCCGGCACGAAGTAAGTCGCCGGAATGCCCATGTCACTCAGGACCTGGGCTGAGCGTTCGATATAGCGGTCTATTCCCGGTAGATCATGAACATCCAGCGTGAGGAGCGTCGGGATGCGCTGGGCCTCATTGGTCATGCTCCTATCTTTTCCCCTTTGCACATGATGATCCCGGCAAAGAAATTCAGGCCCGGCGTACGCTCAAATAAGAAGTCTGTGGCCTTGTAGAGAGGCGTCAAGATACCCGGCATCCCCTTCCAAAAGAAGATGATGCGCTTGACCTGAATACTGACGAACCCTGCTTGCTGCATCATTCGCCTCACCTGCCCTGTAGAGTACGTATGATCGTGAACGTGCCGTTCCCCTCCCACCAGGAATTTTAAAAGCTCAAACCAGGGGCAAAACTTGTTTGGGAAGTCCACAACCGCGCGACCTCCAGGCTTCAGCACTCGTCTGATTTCGCGAAGCGACCGTACTGGGTCTGGGACATAACGCAAAGTGGAAAATGAGAAAGCGCCGTCAAAGGAATTGTCCGGGACGCCCCGCATATCTTCGACGTCAGCTGCTATGAATTCAGTCTGGTGCAGCCCCAAATCCTGGGCAAGAACTTGGGCCGCTTTGATCGACTCTGCTGAGATGTCTAAGCCCACGACCCGATAGCCATCCCGTGCCAACTTCATTGTATAGTGCCCGGCGGTGCAGCCGACTTCCAATAAACGATCGGCCCGAGAGAATCGTCCGAGAGCAAAGGCCGTGTCAATCTTGTGTTCCATCCAATATAACCCGGGTTGGCGGTGACCTAGAATCATGCCTTCTGCGGCTTGAGGCGAGCGGCCTGTGTAGTTGCTCAGGATACCTTTGCCGATCGAATCATACTTTTCTTGCATCTCCTTCTTTACTGCTACGTTGTCTGTTTCCGCAGTCGGCCCTACCATTTCTGCAATCATCTCCTTTCCGATAAACCTCAACGCCAGAGTGCTGCCGGGCGCACAAATCGACGTGCTGTCTCAGCCTGGGAATCCCTCTCTGTGGACCCCGAACCTGAAGAAAAGTACATACCGCATTTTGCCGAGGAAGTCATGAAATTCTTTTCATGCCGCAGCTCGCGGAGAAGCTCGCGGCCCCGTGCTAGTGGTTCTCTAGGGCCGAGATTGCACGCCGATACTCCGAGCTATTGCGACGGCAGTGGTAGCGTCTCCATGCGTTGGAAGAAGAATTCCTGAAATCGCCGGTTTTTTGTGAACGCCCCCAAGTTGTCGAGTCTATTTCACCTGTCTCGACTTTTCCATCGCGCGAGCACACACAAGCAACGCTGCGACGTCGGGAAGGGGACTGCACGAGCAAGGGCCCTCTTCGCTACAGATCCTGGTCTAGGTCGTTGTCTCTGCGGGCAAAGCGGTTCCAGGAATCGGCTGGGATTCCTTTGACTCGTCGTCATCGCGCTCGACCAGATGCGGCCGACTTCGTCTGCGCTCGGAGGCTTCGAGGCCCCACTGAATCAGTTTTGCTGATATAGCGCTGGTTTTCGAAGAGGTTAAGCGTTTCCGGTGGGTCGGGCGGTGCCTTGTCAGGATCGAAGGGAGCACTATCTGAGTCGTCGTCTTCCGAACAGACGGGCGGCATTGACCAGCCCAGAGGAAGTTGCCCGCCATTCTCGTAAGCCGTAAGCGCTATGCCTTCCACGCCTGAAACACGAGCAAAATATGCGGCGGTTCGTTATTCCTCCTATTAATTTCGACGAGAAGAAAAATCGTAAAACCTGTGGTCACATTTGTCGCAGCGATATGGAGATACGCGAATTAGCCTGTACAGGGTTCGCTCCAGGACACCACTCCTCGCGGAGCGCCTAACGGAGCGGCTCTGACATCTAGGACACTCGTGAGCTCTCTTTGAAAACTACTAGCTAGGGTTGCCAGGACCGCTACATAGGTCTATAGTCCCGGTGCATTTCGTGACTTCCGCACCGAGGTGTTTATCCATGGCGAACAGGCGTTCTCAGCCGCTGACCAGACTTGTGCATTTGTTTGCGAGCCTGGTGCTGCCGCTTCTTCTAACGCTTCCACTCAACGCAAACGAACGAAGCGAAGATGACAATCACGGGGACAATGATAGCCACCACGCCAAAGTTGTTGGCGGGTATTTCGAGGAATGGAGCATATACTTCGCGGGGTACAACATTGCTAATCTTCAATCGAATGGTGTTGCCGACAAACTCACGCATCTAAACTATGCTTTCGGCAACGCCACCGCAAACGGATGCGCGATCGCCGATGCCTGGGCAGATTATCAATCGCCCTATCTTCCGAGCGTGAGTGGTGCTCCGTACACGGGGCCTCTCTTCGGCAACTTTGCTGCTCTCCAGCAACTCAAGCAGCTCCATCCTAATCTGAAGGTTCTGATTTCTCTTGCCGGAGCTGCGGGTTTCTCCGCGGCCGCGAGCACGGCTCCCAGCCGCCAAGCCATGGTCGCCAACTGCATCGATCTGTTCATCAACGGGAATATCGCTCAGGGAATTTCCGCCGCCGGCATTTTCGATGGATTCGATATCGATTGGGAATTCCCAACCGCTGCCGACGCGCAAAACACGACTTTACTGATGCAGGAATTTCGCAAGCAGCTCGACGCAGTGGGTGAGACCAACAACAAGCATTATCTGCTTACCATGTTCGGCCCTGCGGGGCAGCAGAACTTTTCCAACATCCA
>Ga0209056_10005966_pt1 | contig 12635 bp, 11 predicted proteins | sample GraSoiAngelo_114_FD_185876 | JGI IMG/M metagenome (GOLD analysis project Ga0209056, IMG submission 185876) | Grasslands soil microbial communities from the Angelo Coastal Reserve, California, USA - 14_0903_13_40cm (SPAdes) (version 2) | ecosystem: Environmental > Terrestrial > Soil > Grasslands... | reverse complement strand
TTCATCTACCGCGGCTGGGTGAAGAACCGCGGGGTGCCGCAGGACCAGTTCGACGGGCGCCCGGTGATCGGCATCTGCAACACCTGGTCGGAGCTCACGCCCTGCAACACGCACTTCCGCACGCTCGCCGAGCACGTGCGGAACGGCGTGCTCGAGGCGGGCGGGTTCCCGATGGAATTCCCGGTGATGTCGCTCGGCGAAACGCTGCTGCGGCCCACTTCGATGCTCTACCGCAACCTCGCGAGCATGGACGTCGAGGAGTCGATCCGCGCCAATCCGCTCGACGGCGTGGTGCTCCTTATGGGCTGCGATAAAACGACTCCGTCGCTCCTCATGGGCGCCGCGAGCGTGGACGTCCCGACGATCGGCGTGTCCGGCGGCCCCATGCTTTCGGGCAAGTACCGCGGCACCGACATCGGCTCGGGCACCAACGTCTGGTCGATGTCCGAGGACCTGCGCGCCGGAAAAATCACGCTCTCGGAGTTCCACGAGGCCGAGTCCTGCATGAACCGCTCGCACGGCCATTGCATGACCATGGGCACGGCCTCCACGATGGCCGCGATGGTGGAAGCGCTCGGCGTCGGCATGCCCGGCAACGCCGCGATCCCGGCGGTCGATGCGCGCCGCTACGTGCTCGCCCGCAGCGCGGGCCGGCGGATCGTGGAGCTCGTGAGGGAAAAGCTCACGCTCTCGAAAATCCTTACGCGCAATGCCTTCGAGAATGCAATCCGCGTGAACGCCGCGATCGGCGGCTCGACCAACGCCGTGATCCATCTCGTCGCCATCGCGCGGCGCATCGGCGTCGACCTCGGGCTCGAGGACTTCGACCGCATCGGCCGCGGCGTGCACTGCCTGGTAAACCTCATGCCCTCGGGAAAATTCCTGATGGAGGATTTCTACTACGCGGGAGGGCTGCCCGCGGTGATCCGCGAGCTAGGAGCGAACGGGCTCCTGCACAAGGACGCGCTCACCGTGAACGGCAAGAGCCTCTGGGAGAACAACAAGAACGCCCCCTGCTGGAACCGCGACGTGATCTTCCCCTTCAAGAAACCCTTCAAGAAAAATTCGGGCATCGCGGTGCTGCGCGGCAACCTCTGCCCCGACGGCGCGATCATCAAGCCCTCCGCCGCAACGCCCAAACTCATGAAACATCGCGGACGCGCCGTGGTGTTCGAGAACATCGAGGACTTCCACAAGCGCATCGACGACCCCAAGCTCGCCATCGACAAGAACTGCGTGATGGTGCTCAAGAACTGCGGGCCGAAGGGCTACCCAGGAATGGCCGAAGTGGGCAATATGCCTCTGCCGCCAAAATTACTGAAGCGCGGCATCACCGACATGGTTCGCGTCTCGGACGCGCGCATGAGCGGCACGGCGTACGGAACGGTGGTGCTGCACGTCGCTCCCGAAGCCGCAGCGGGCGGCGCGCTCGCGCTGGTGGAAAACGGCGATATCATCGAACTCGACGTCGCCAAGCGGCGCCTGGAGCTCCTCGTTCCGGAGGAGGAGCTCGCGCAAAGGCGCAGAAAATGGAAAGAGCCCGAGCCGCCGCTCGCGCGCGGCTACTGGCGCCTTTATTTCGATCACGTGCTGCAGGCGAACGAAGGCGCGGATCTCGACTTTCTCGTGGGCAAGAGCGGCGCCTTCGTGCCGCGCGACAACCACTAGCGCCGTTCCAACTGTCCCGAGCCAAGATTCCGGTAACTCACCGGAAGCCAATGCCGATGGCTGCTTCCGACCTGAGCCGCCGGTCGCCTTTCTCCATACCGGACATTCACGGATAGGATAATCAATTCTCCGGCGCGCCGCAGTCTAGTGCTCGAAGCTGTCCTGAACGGCGCACATCGGTCTTATGTTGATTTCGCTCCACCTGCGTACCCCTCAGCAGGGGCGATCGGAGCCAGTCTAGTGGTAAAGCTCTAGGCGCCGCCGCCGAGGCAGGAGCTGATGAACCTCCTGCGCTCCTCGCCCTTCATGTTTCTCAGGTTCGCCTGCTTGTTGCACTCTCCCCAGCGGTCCTGCTGCTTCTTCTGGGCCAGCGTCGGGGCCTTCTTCTGCGCCTTCGTCGCTTTCTTCTGGGCCTGCGTCGGCGCCTTGCTCTGGGCCCGTGCCGTCGCCCTCTTCTCGGTCGGCGCCTTGCCCTTGTCTTGGCCGCAGGCGACCAGCGCAGCGGCCAGCACGATGCAAAACAACACAGCGGGTAGTCCTTTCATCAGCTCCTCCTTGCGGGAGTTGTCGGTAAACCGGGCCGATACGGCCTCATAACGGTATCACGGTCCGCATGCCGCCGGGGCTTCGGCTAAAACCAAGTTTTTCAGTTCGTTAGATATTTCACGCGAGCGCCCCCGAAATGCACTTCAAGGTTGACGACGTCAGAATCCGGGAGATCAAAGAACTCGCCCCGCCCTCGCAACTGTTGCGCGAGTTTCCGTGCAGCGAAAAGACCGAGGAATCGGGCTTCGTCACAACATTGAACTGATCCATGACTGGCTCCTTTTTCGTGGAAGGGAGCCAAAGTCTGCGGCCAACGGTCGCGAACCGACCCAAAGCAGACAGTCAACTCAGCGCGCCAGCCGCGTACCCAGGCCTTTCCGCAGCGCTGTCTCGTAGACGACCTGTGCCACAGCCAGATCGGCCAGCGCGTGACCGGAGAAATTGAACATCGCGCGTTGCGTCGCCGAACTGCGCCCCTTGAAGGCGCCGCTCGCCAGATCGGCGAAATCCGCTTCGTAGGGCCTGCGAACGTCATGCGCCCCGAGGCCGTCAGGACACGCGTCTGCTCGCGTTCGTCGGTGGCAAGGATGTCCATCGCGCGCAGCGTGCCGCGTTTCCACGAGCGCGCTAGGTCGACCGCACCGACGAACGCACCGGGCGTGACCCAGGCGGTATCGAGAAACTCGAGGACCTGCGCGCCCTCGGGCACAGTGGTGATGATTACGTCCAGGCCTTCGATGGCCTCGCGCGGTTCGAGTGTCGTGCGCGCGACCAGTCCGGCACCGCGCACCATTGCCACGAACCGTTCGGCGCTTGCTGCCGAACGACTGCATGCGACGACCTCTTTAAGGTCGGGCAATACTAGGCGCAGGACATCGAAATGGCTGCGCGCCTGCACACCGCACCCGATGAAGCCGATAGAAACACTGTCCGCGCGAGCGAGCTTTTGCACGGCAATCGCCGTCATCGCGGCCGGGCGGTTCGCCGAGTTCCATGCCGCCACCAAGGCCGGCCGGGACCGGGGCGACCTTCCGCCACACTCAAATTCGATCTCCGGGGGCCTCGACGCGACACTCCCCGCCGACGCAAAATAGAATCATTCAAGGAAAAATGCGCAGCGCGCGCTGCCATCTTCGAGGAGACCCACAATGGCCATCAGCCTGAAGGTCAACGGGGCGACGCGCTCGGTCGATGCCGAGCCGGACACGCCGCTGCTCTACGTGCTGCGCAACGATCTCGAGCTCAATGGCGCCAAATACGGCTGCGGCCTGACGCAATGCGGCGCCTGCACGGTGCTGGTCAACGGCGCGGCTAGACGCTCCTGCGTGACGCCGGTAGGCTCGATCGAGGGAAACGAGGTGACCACGCTCGAAGGGCTCGGCACGCTCGACAAGCCGCACCCGCTGCAGAAGGCCTTCATCGATGAGCAGGCGGCTCAGTGCGGCTATTGCGCGAGCGGCATGATCATGGCGGCGGCCGACCTGCTCAACCGCAATCCGCAACCCCAGGAGGCGGACGTGCGGGCAGCGCTCGCCGACAATCTCTGCCGCTGCGGCACCCACAACCGGATCATCCGCGCCGTCCTGCGCGCCGCGCGACAGAACGGGAGGATCTGACGATGGACGCTCCCCGCCTGACGCGCCGCGACTTCACCGCCGCCCTCGGTGGCATCGTCCTCTCATTCAGCCTCGTTCCAAAAGTAGTGTTCGGGCAGGACCCGGCGCGGCTCCCCGGCAGCCTGCAGACCAACCGCACGCTCGATGCCTGGCTGCGCATCAATGCCGACGGCAGCGTCACCGTATTCACCGGCAAGGTCGAGCTCGGGCAGGGCATCGTGACGGCGCTCGCCCAGATCGCTGCCGAGGAGCTCGAGGTGCCGCTGGGGCGCGTCACGATGATCTCGGGCGACACCGGCCGGACCCCTAATGAGGGGCAGACCGCCGGCAGCCAGTCGATCGAGCAGAGTGGCACCGCGCTACGCATGGCGGGCGCCGAGGTGCGCGCCCTGCTCATTGGCCTCGCCGCCAGGAAGCTCGGCGTCTCCGCTGACACGCTCAAGGTCACGGATGGCGTCATCCATGCGCCTGACGGCCGCAAGGTCGGCTACGGTGAGCTCACTGCAGAAACGGACCTTAAGCGCGAGGCAACCGCCAAGGTGCCGCCGAAGCCGGCCGCACAGTATAAGATTGTCGGCAAGTCCGCGCCGCGCATCGACATCCCGGCCAAGATGACGGGCGGCGCCGCCTTTGTGCAGGACTTGCGCATTCCTGGCATGGTGCATGGCCGCGTGGTGCGGCCGCCACGCTATGGCGCCAGGCTCGACAGCTTCGACGAGGCCAGGGTCAAGGCCATGCCGGGAGTCATCGCGGTGGTGCGTGATGGCAGCTTTCTCGGCGTGGTGGCGCGGCGCGAGGAGCAGGCCATCAATGCGCGGCTTGTGCTGATCGAGTTCGCCAAGTGGTCGGGCGGCTCCGAGCTGCCCGATCCGGCGAAGATGTACGAGCAGCTCATGTCCCTGCGCAGCGAGGACAGGGTGATCGGCGAGAAGGACGCGCCCGTGCCGGTCGGCGCCAAGGTGCTCGAGGCGACGTACCATCGGCCCTATCAGGCGCATGCCGCGATCGCGCCCTCCTGCGCGGTGGCCGAGCTCAAGGACGGCAAGCTCACGGTCTGGACCCACAGCCAGGGCGTCTTTCCGCTGCGTGCCACCATCGCCAGGGCGCTCGGTCTGCAGCCGCGCGACATCCGCTGCATCCACGCCGAAGGCCCCGGCTGCTACGGTCACAACGGCGCCGACGACGCTGCCTTCGACGCCGCCATGCTGGCGCGCGCCGTCAATGGGCGGCCGGTGCGGCTGCAATGGATGCGTGACGACGAGTTCAAGTGGGAGCCTTACGGCCCCGCCATGACCATGAAGGTCAAGGGGGCCGTCGCCGGCGGCCGCGTGGTCGGCTGGACCTTCGACGTCTGGAGCCAGAGCCATAACATGCGGCCGGGCGATCCCGACGGCATCAATCTGATGGGGAGCTGGTACCTCGCCGATGCGAAGCGGCCTGGCCCGGCGCGCCATGCCGCGCAGCCGAACGGTGCGGGCGACCGCAACGCCATCACGCTCTACGATTTCCCGCGCCAGCGCACCACGCACCACCTGATCATGGAAAATCCGGTGCGCACCTCGGCGCTGCGCACGCTCGGCGCCTATGCCAACGTGTTTGCGATCGAGTCCTTCATGGACGAGCTCGCGGCCGCCGCCGGCATCGACCCGGTGGCGTTCCGCCTCGCGCACATCAAGGACGAGCGCGAGCGCGCCGTGATCGAGGCCGTGGCCAAGGCCGCCGCCTGGAAACCGGGCGAGAAGGGTGATGGCCGGCGCGGCCGCGGCATCGGCTATGCGCGCTACAAGACCGTGGCCACCTACATTGCGGTGATAGCCGAGGTTGAAGTGAATCGCACAGCCGGCATCGTCAAGGTGCCGCGCATCTGGACCTCGGCCGATGCCGGGCAGATCATCAATCCCGACGGGCTGACCAACCAGATCGAAGGCGGCGTCATCCAGTCGATGAGCTGGACCCTGCACGAGCACGTGCGGTTCGACCGCAACGGGATCCTGTCGGAGGACTGGATGAACTATCCGATCCTGACCATGCCGGACGTGCCCAAGGTCGAGACCGTGCTGATCAACCGGCCGAACGAACGCGCGCTCGGTGCCGGCGAGGCCGCGCAAGGGCCGACGGCGGCCGCCATCGCCAATGCGTTCGCAGCTGCGACCGGCAGGCGCATCCGCGAGCTGCCGTTGACGCCCGAGCGGGTGAAGGCGGCCCTGGCGTAGCCGTTGATCGGCGCGCCGTTTTGTAAGAGGTGCGCCACCGAGATCAGCACCAGACTCAAATCTCATTGGAATAAGCTGGCGCTGGGCAGATTTAGCAAGCCGGCATATACTTTTGTCCGCGGGACGTGATTCCGTCGTTGTGTCATTGATCACATTCGAAGGAGGATCCAATGGATTCGAAACGAAACAGCCGCAGGGAGCTCCTCAAGGCCGGCGCCGCGTTAGCCGGTGGAATCACGTTGGGCACAGGGGGTAAGGCCCAAGCGCAGCACGACCATCCGATGACCCCAGGCAGCGAGAATGCCTCTCCGATGATTCACGGCAGCAAGGAGCAGATCGAATACGGCCAGCGTTCCAAATACGTGACCTCGGTGCGCGTACAGCACCCCATCGGCGGCAGGCCGTCACCCGACGTGTTTGGCAAGGTGTTCCACGTGGCCACGCCGTTGCAGGATTCTGTTGGCGTGATCACGCCATCGTCGTTGCACTATATCGCGACGACCCGCGGCTCCTTCCTGCCGGACATCGATCCCAAGCAGCACACGCTGACGATACACGGACTGGTGGATCGGCCCCTGACCCTCACCATGGACGAATTGAAGCGCTTCCCGTCAGTCACCCGGTTGCACTTCATCGAGTGTGCGGGAAACCGGCACAATGGGAAGCAAAAGACCGTGCAGGATACGCACGGGATGACCAGCTGCTCCGAATGGACAGGAGTGCTGCTGTCCACGCTGCTCAAGGAATGCGGCCTGAAAGGCAGCGCGAAATGGTTCGTCGCTGAAGGCGCCGAGGAAGTGAAGGGCGCATCGAGCATTCCCATCGAAAAAGCGATGGACGACTGCATCATCGCCTACGGGATGAACGGCGAGCCCTTGCGGCCGCAGCAGGGGTTTCCAGTGCGCATCATGGTTCCCGGATTCGAGGGCATCTACCACACCAAGTTTCTGCGGCGCATCAAGCTCGTCGACCGGTTTTACATGAACTACAACGAATTCGGGCATCTGCGTCCGGAGGACAAAGAGCTTGCGCTCGGCGAACAGATCGGACCCAAGTCGGTCATCACGTACCCGTCCGGCACACAGCGGCTGCCTGGCCCCGGATTCTATGAGATCAGCGGGCTCGCCTGGTCCGGCGGCGGCGCCGTCAAGACCGTGGAAGTATCCACCGATGGCGGAAAGAAGTGGAACCGCGCCGAGTTCAAGAACACTCCACAACGCATGGCGCACGTCCGATTCGCCTACCCATGGAAGTGGGATGGAACCGAGACCGCGATTCTGTCGCGCTGCACCGACGAGATCGGGCAGAGGCAGGCGATGCGAGAGGAGATCGCCAATTGGTGGAAAGTACCCTTCGAGCGGGACTACCGGGTGCCCGGGCTGGACAACAGCGTTATGCCCTGGAAAATCGCCAGGGACGGGAGTGTGACCAATGGCCTCGCTTAAGGTAGTGACGATTTCGCTGCTGCTGGGGAGCCTCTTGGGGAGCCCCGCGTTCGCGCAGTCGCCCACCTATGGCGTGGGACGCACCCCAACCGCGGAAGAACTCCGCCGCATGGATATTTCGATCGGTCCTACGGGAGAGGAGCTCCCTCCCGGCCGCGGCACCGCCAAGGAAGGCGCACAGGTCTACGTGCAGAAGGCGTGCATCGGCTGCCATGGCGCAGCGGGCATAGGGGGGTTGGCGCCTATTTTGCAGTCGAAACAAGGCGCCGATGTTCCCGTCTGGAAAAAGGAGCGCATCCTGCCCCTACGCGCGCCGCATGCGACGATCGTGTGGGATTTCATCAATCGCGGCATGCCAGTCGGGCTGGAGGGGACTCTGACTCCCGATGAGGTCTATTCTTTGACGGCCTACCTGCTCTTCCTCAATAAGGTGATCCCGGAAGACCTGGTGCTCGACAAACAGAGTCTGCCGAAGGTCAGGATGCCGATCGGCGATGAGTTCGGCAAGCCGCATCACTTTAAGCTCAACGCGCCAAGGCTTGAGGGTTACCCCTATTAGCGGGTTGGGGGTTACGTCGGCTTCGGCCCTTCACGTCGCAAATCGATGTTTGCTCGCATGTCGGCGATCGGGGTCAAAGCTGAATTGTTACAAATGGGACCAATCCGGCGCTGTTGACCCTGAGCGGACTCTGTACAGGTGAGCAACAAATATGTTGCCCATCATTAGAGTGAGCACGTCATGTGGCCAATCGGCAGTTTTCGTCGCATGCTTGACGGTCGAAGCCGCCATCTCCTTATATTACCAATGGAGCTCTCATCAGGGGGTTCATGATTTCACCGACCGGTTGATTCCTCGAAGGCACAGGAGGGGAACGTGAATCTATTAGCCCTGTGGCCGGTATAGGTCTCAGTGTAGGTCGCGCGAATTTCCGCTGATTCTCATAGCGGAAAAGCACTGCTGCATCATGAGCGTCGTGCCCGGAAGATCCGCCGAGGGCGTCTTTCGCCGTTCCATCGATCATGCCGAGACCCACGGATGGCGCGCGATACTGTCGATTTTTCTATAGTTTCTTGAAGACGCTCTCGGGCATCTTGAACTGCCCTCCCGTGGCGGCCAATCTCTCCACGAAAATCTCGCGGACCCTCGGGTCTTCGTTCGGATAGTCGATCTCCACGCGGCTGGGATCCGACACCAGAGTCGTGGTGAAGGGGCACAAGTCGTTGTTCCATCCGCCCAGCTTCACGAAGCGCGCCGGCGTCTTTCCGCTATTGAAGTGCTGGTGATACCACTGCAGCGGCGGAACCAGCAGCGTTCCTTCCTTCCATTCGGCCAACTGTACCTGGCTCTGCTTTCCGTCCTTGAAGGGAGTAGTGCCAATCTCCGAAGGCCACAGCATGCTGAATCCGCTGCCGTCCAGAAGAATGATCGTCGAACCCGGACCGTGGCGGTGGCAGCGCTCGTACGTGCCCGTGGGGAACTGCTCGACGTGCAACGCCATGGTATTTCGCGCCATCGAAAAATGATTGTCATAATCCTCGACGCCCTGGCCCGCCGGATACAACGGCGCCTTCCACGCATTGGGAACGAAGTTCACGATGGAGTGGGAGTGATGGCCTTGCACGTAGACTGGGGCTCTCTGGCGCGGGGCCGTGGGATAGAACGCCGTCGCCTTCGAGCTGAAGTAGTCTTTTCGGCCGTCGAAGCGCTCCGTGAACACGTAGTCGTTGTCGAAAATGAAATCGGTGTGCCGGAACATGTCGATCAGCAGCGGGGCGTTGGTGATGGCCGCCAGGCGCGCCGGATCCTTGCCGGTATTGATGTAGCGGTGCCAGGTGTTGAGAGGTGAGGGGAATATGGCGCCTTTTTCCCACTCGAAGGTGATCATGTTGCTCTGATCGCCCTGCCAGACCTGGGTCTGTCCTTTGCCGGAGAGGACCAGCACCTGCTCTTCGAAAATGTGGCGCTCCGCGTTGGTCCGGCTTCCCGGCGGAATCTCGCATACCCATGCATCGACCGTTCCCGCGGCGCCTTCCAGGAAGATGTAGGCGCCCAGGGCGCCCACGCGCTTCCAGGGTTTGAGTTCGACCTTGTTGACGTCGATGAAGCCGCCCTCGTAGACGGGAATGCCTTCCTTCTTGAGGAATTGCCGATAGGCGCTGGGGCCGTTGAAAACGAGCGGATCGTCGTAGGAATCAGTCCTGGGACGGGAGGCTTTCGGCGCTTGAGTCTCTGCCCCCGCACTGGGGGCAACCGCTCCGGCGGCGACTCCCGCCAAGCACATGCGCAGAAATTGAGATCGGGTAAAGCCTATTTTTTCGATGGCGTTCCCGGTGGGTTCGCCGTGCGAATGGCCATGCGCGGAGGCCGCGGTTCCGGCGCCGTGGGAATGATCGTGGTGCTCGTCATGTGTGTGCTCGTGACCGTCGTGAGCATGCTCGTCGTCATGCGCGTGCTCATGACCGTCGTGGTGATGATGCTTGGAATGATCCATGTGCTCTCCTTAAAGTCACTCCGGCTTGATATTCGCCTGCTGCGCCACCTCGGTCCACTGCTTGATTTCCTTCTTGACGAGCGCGCCCAGCGTCTCGGGCCCGCCGCCGACTAGCGTGACGTCGATCTTGGCGGCCGCCTCCTTCATCTCCGGGAGTGCGAGCACTTTATTGACCTCGCCATTGAACCTGCTGATCACAGCCGGCGGCGTCTTGGCGGGAACCATCACGCCGGTCCAGGCCTCGACGACCATGTTGGGAAAACCCGATTCGGCCATGGTGGGTACATCCGGCAACGCCTGTATTCGTTGCGAGCTCATCACGGCGAGCATGCGCACTCTTCCGGATTGCACGAGCGGCGCGGCCGTCTGAAACACCATCATACTGACCGGCACATGGCCCGCAATGAGGTCGTTGATGACGCCCGTCGTGCCTTTGTAGGGCACATGAATCATCTTGGTGCCGGCCTCGTGCTGGAGCAGCTCCATAGACAGATGAAATACGCTGCCGGTGCCCGCCGACGCATAGTTGAGTTCCCCCGGCCGCTCTTTGGCCCGGACGATCAGCTCTTTCACCGTCTTCGCGGGAAAGTTGTTGGAGACCAGCAGGCTCAACGGGCTCGTTCCCAGCAGCATGACCGGGGCGAAGCTCTTGTCGGGATCGTAAGGCAGCTTCGGGTTTATCGCCGCCAGTGTGCCGAAGGCGGTCGAGGTGAAAAGGTAGGTGTAGCCGTCGGGACTGGCTTTTGCCACGGAGTCGATGCCGATGATGCCGGCCGCGCCCGGCTTGTTTTCCACCACGACCGGCACGCCCCAGCGCTGCGATATGTGCGTCTGCATCAGCCGCGCCAGCGAATCCGCCGTCGTGCCCGGGGTGAATGGCACCACGAACAGGATAGAACGCGACGGATAATCCTGCGCCAGGGAAAACACCGGCAACCCAGCGGCACCCAGCAAAGTCATTCCCGCAAGCAGCTTGGCCGGTTTCATGAACCCCCCCGTTCTATTGGAAACGAATGTCGCACGGAGCCGCTAGACGGCGACGTGGGGCGCGCCTTCCCGGTACTTCACCGCATCCAAGGCGTGCTCCTCGAAATTGGCTTCCACGGGAAGGATGAAAGAGGCCGAGCGCACGAGCTGGGCCTCCGGGCTCAGCCCCAGCGCCTTGCCGCCCTTCTGGACTTCCTTCCCGGCTTTCACCAGCCGCTGGCGCGCGATGATGATGGCGCGGTCGGTGGACCGGAGATGCTCCTTGGTCCGGTCCGCGATGGGTCCCATGCTTTCCTGCACCGACGCATCCTGCATGGCGAGACCCTTGACGCCGTTGTAGTGGCGGCCGATCTTCTGTTTGGCACGATCGATCAGGTAATCGTTGCTGCGGTTGGCCGCAGGACGGAACGTCCCGGGTATCAGCTCGGCATGAACACCATTGCCGTCCTTGATGAGCTCGAGATGCTCCTTGGGTATGGGGTGGGTGGGATGAAACGTCATTGACCACGCCATGCAATTTTCGTCGTCCACGGGCACCCATGCATGGCCGTTGAGCGCGTTGCCGGCGTAGGGAGGAATGAGGGTGTACCACGGCATGATCCACTGCGTGATCCGCCAGTAATAGTTGCCGGGATCCGCATCGCGCCGCGCGCCGATGAGCAGGCCGCCGGCGGAGTCGAGGATGTGGAAGGTGGTCTTCGTAGATTTCGCGAACTTCGCGCCCGCGGTGTTCCGATGGAATGGGTCGGCGGCCAAATCGCCGCGGTGCAGGAACGAAACATGGCTGGAATCGATGCCGCCCTCGACCGCCTGCAGGTAGTTCGAGTCCTGCCACCGTTTGGTGGTGACGCGATGCGACGGGGGCAGATGCACCCACTCGAAGTTCGGCAACGGCGGCTTTTCCGCCGGCGGGCCCATGTAGATCCAGATGACGCCGCCCAGCTCCACGCACGGGTAAGACTTGAGCTTGATGCCCTGGCGCATGCCGCTCTCTTCCGGCTCGGAGGGCAGGTCCACGCACTGGCCGTTCACGTCGTACTTCCACCCGTGGTACGGGCAGCGCAGCCCGCACTCCTCGTTGCGCCCGAACCACAGCGACACGCCGCGATGGGCGCAGAACTCCTCGATCATGCCGATTCGTCCCTCCGTATCGCGGAAGGCAACCAGCTTCTCTCCCAGCAGTTTCACGCGAACCGGAGGGCAGTCGCGCTCCGGCAACTCCCAGTCGAGCAACGCGGGTATCCAGTAGCGCCGGAACAACTCGCCCATCGGCGTGCCGGGGCCCGTGCGGGTCAGGAATACATTCATCTCTTCGGTCAGCATGGTCGTTCCACCGTCTCAGCTTGCGGCCCGGCGATATCTTCTCATCGTTCGCGCACCCGGGCGCTGTCGATATCGATCCGGCCGCTGAATGCGAGAAGCCTGGTCAGCTCGCGCGTGCTCTTCACTTTGTCCAGGGACCACAGGAGCTGCGTGAGCTTCGCTGCGCGCTGCGCGCCGGCTACCGGCTCGACATTCTCGCGCAGCTTCTCGTTGAGGTCCGCGTCGGTAAAGGGATTCTTGTGGTGCCCGGGGAACGGCCGCGCATCGCCATGCACGACCCGGCCGTCGTCGAGCTCGATCTCAACGCGCGACAAATAGCCCATCTCCACGCGCTTGTGCTTCCCC
>Ga0209056_10005965_pt1 | contig 12636 bp, 12 predicted proteins | sample GraSoiAngelo_114_FD_185876 | JGI IMG/M metagenome (GOLD analysis project Ga0209056, IMG submission 185876) | Grasslands soil microbial communities from the Angelo Coastal Reserve, California, USA - 14_0903_13_40cm (SPAdes) (version 2) | ecosystem: Environmental > Terrestrial > Soil > Grasslands... | reverse complement strand
ATCTTTGGCAGCCTGCTCTTCGAAGCTGATCACACTAGTATCCGCTCCAAAGAAACGTGACATCTCACTAGCCAACTCTCCGTCCAGAGTCTGGTTGATTGTGGCGAACACACCACGAGCCAATAATCGTGCGATCAAATCCTTGGCACGGATTCCAAGTTTCTCCGCAAGATCCTTAACGCTGATTCCTTCCGTAATCGTGATGCTGCGCGTGATCGGCTGCGGTTCATTGGAAAGCGTAAGGCGCGGCGGCGGAGTATAGCCCTTCATCGGGCCTTCCTTCACCCCGCGCGGAACATAGCGTTGACCAGGCCGGCGGGACGGACCTCCAGGCCGGCTTCCCGGACGAGTTGGCCCCGGAGGCAAACCCGGGCCCACTCCCAGGGGACGCGTGCCGGTTGGAGACTGCCGCGTCGGATGCATCGGCCTCCGCTCTCCCGGACGCAACGCTGGACGGCCCGCAGGAGCACTCGGACGCTGGCGCTGGAAAATTGGCTGACCGGGCACCGGACGTCCCGGGGCAGGTCGGGCGGGCGCTCCTGATTGAGCTGGGGGCGCGGCGCGAAGGGGGGCTTTGTAAACCGGACGCGGCCCCGTCTGCGGCATGATCATGCGCGGCGGAGGGCCTTGTGGCTGAACAGGCGCGCTTGGGGTTGCAGATCGGGTCGCAGTTGGACTCGAAGTCTGCGTCGGCGGTGGCGCTACGCTGGTGGTCGGGGGCGCGCTCGGCGGAGTCGCAGCACGCGGCGGCGCTACTACGGGAGGAGGAGCTGCCGCAGTCTTCGGGGGCTGAGCCGCCGGCGTTGGCACGGTGAAAGTAGGTCGTGGACCGTGACTGGGTACAACAAATTTTGACGGAGGCACTGCTGGAGCAGGCGGCGGGGCGATCGCTCGAGCTTTTGCCGCCGTAGTGGCCGACGCCGCCGGCTTGGCTTCTACCACCGCGGCTGGGGAAGCGGAACGAGCAGAAGGAGCTGCGGGCGATGACACTTGCTGCTTGGCGCGAATAGCATTCAATACGTCGCCGGGCTTCGAGATATGAGAAAGATCGATCTTGGTCTTGATCCCTTCAGCTTCGGCGCGGCTGGAACGCGAAGCTTTGCTCGAGCTTTGCGCCTCGCTGATTGAGCGGAAGTGCTCACGCACCTTGACCGCTTCATGGTCTTCAATGGAACTGGAATGAGTCTTCTTCTCGGTGACTCCGACTTCCGTTAGTACATCGAGAATAGCTTTACTCTTAACTTCCAGCTCCCTTGCCAGATCGTTGATTCGAATCTTGCTCATCCGCTCTTTCTTTCCTCCACACTGTCCCGCTAAGTCTTCATATCAACCTCACGGTTTCAGTTTTCAAGTTCGCACTTCCGCAGTCATCGCCTGATGCTTGCACTTACTTCTTTTCCTCGGAAGGAGCAGGCTCTTCCACCGGTGCTTCTGAATCCGCAGTTCCTTCCGATTCGACGACAGTCCCATCTGCTGAACCGGCTTCGACGGCTTCGGTTTCAGCTCCAGCTTCTTGCTCAGTTGCAGGCGTTTCTCCACCCGCTTCTATTGCCTCTGCAGTCTCTGCCGCTTCAGGGGCTGCCAGTTCCGTCTCGGCCGGCGCTTCTACCGCTGCTTCCCCAGCATCGAGGCTGGAGAAATAATTATTCACCGCCAAGCTGATTTTCTCCACCGTCTTGGGCCCGATGCCCTCAATCGCCTCGAGTTGTTCCGGCGTCATGTCAGCCAATGCCTCTACGGTAGTGACACCCGCGGCCGTCAATTTCTCGATCAAGCCTTCACCCAAGCCAGGCACACTCTCGAGCGGAGTGGAAGTCGATCCCACCAGCGCAGACATCTGCTGCTCCACTTCCTGCCGCTTTTCTTCTTCACTCTTGATGTCGATCTTCCAACCCAGCAGCTTCGCGGCCAGACGGACGTTCTGTCCCTTTTTACCAATGGCCAACGAGAGCTGGCTGTCATCCACTACCACTTCAAGATGCTTGTCGGATGCATCGACTACGGTGACCCGGCTGACTTTGGCCGGCTGCAGCGCCTTTTCCGCGAAGGTCACTGGATCTTCGTGATACTCGATGATGTCAATCTTCTCTCCGCGCAGCTCGCGAATGATGGACTGCACGCGCATCCCTTTCATGCCGACGCAAGCGCCGACCGCGTCCACGTCCTTATCCTTCGACATCACAGCAATCTTGGTGCGTTCTCCCGCTTCGCGTGCGATCGCGCGGATCACTACCGTACCGTCATAAATTTCCGGCACTTCCGTCTGGAACAAGTGCTGGACCAGCTCCGGAGCGGCGCGTGACACCACCACTCCCGGACCTTTGGAAGCTCTCTCGACTCTGGCAATAACGACCCGTACACGCTCCCCGATAGCAAACGATTCCAGGCGTGATTGTTCCTTTCGCGACATGCGGGCTTCGGCCTTGCCCAGGTCGAAAATCACATCGGGCCCTTCAATTCGCTTTACGGTAGCGTTGACGATTTCAGCGACCCGTCCGATGTATTCGTTGTAAACGGTGTCGCGCTCTGCCTCGCGTACCTTCTGAAAAATAACTTGCTTCGCCAGTTGCGCCGCGATTCGTCCCAGGATGCCCTCAGTCACTTTGGGGATCTGCAGCTCGCCTCCAAGTTCAATATTGGGATCGACCTTGCGCGCGTCTTCCAGAGTCACCTGAAGTTGTGGATCTTCAACCTGATCGGGATTTTCCACCACCGTCTTAACCGCAAACGCGCGTATCTTGCCGGTTTCTTTGTCCAGCTGTGCCCGCAGGTTTTCCTGAGTCTTGTAGTATTTGCGCGTGGCGACCACAATTGCGTCTTCCACCGCACTGACCACAATTTGCGGATCGATCCCCTTTTCCCTGCTCAGCGCGTCGATGGTGTTATAAAGCTCGCTTGCCATAGAAAATATTCCGTATTAACCCCGCGACTCAGCGCGCGGCTCTAAATCTCCGGTACCAAATTTGCCTTCTCCACGTTGGCCAGCTCAATTTCCAATTTCTGCGAGCCGCCTCCGAGTCGAGGCTTCTTTCGCGCCGCATTCATCTCAATCGTGAGACGACCTTGCTGAAAACTCTCCAGACGTCCTTCAAAGTGGCGGCTACCATTCACCGGCTGCCGCGTCATCACTTTGACTCGGCTGCCCGTGAAGCGCTCATAGTCCGCCGGCCGACTAAGCTTGCGATCCAGCCCTGGCGAAGATACTTCCAGGAGATACGATCCTCCTGGAATTACGTCCTCCACATCGAGGATCGTGCCCACTTCCCGGCTAAGATTTGCGCAATCCTCATGCGTGACCCCGCCAGACTTGTCGATGAAAATACGCAGCATGCGAGCTTTGCCCCCGCCGCGCAACTCCACTTCCACGATCTCCAAGCCGGTCGAGGCCCCGACCCGCTCCGCTATTTCCCGAACTCGATCAACGTCAAGTGCCATGAAACCAGTGATTTACTGGCCGCCGCACAGTAGAAAAATGGGCTGAAACTAAAAAGTGGGCTTGCGCCCACTGGTGTGTTTCGCCAATCCTGGTACTACACAACAGTTTCCAACCACAAATATACGCCGGTCAGAAGCAAAAGACAAACTGCTCAAGCCAATGGAGTTATGACTTGGACTGGTGTCGGAATGAGACGATCACCGGGCAATGACTTGAGCGAACCCGACGTTCAGTAGCACATCCCGAAAGCCAAAGCGTCCGAGTAGCGACGTTTTTAATTTACTGTGGCATTGGGGCCTCCAGAGATCCCACCAGCCCCGTGCGGACGTCTTGTACCGCGAGGTGAACTTGATTGGTCCCCTGCTGTGGATCCAGATCCATGTGCAACAGCAAACCGTGTTGAAGCAGTTGCTGATAGGTATTTGCATCAAACGCTTGATCCACTTTCATGCTGCGATTGGACAGCATCTTGCCTGCGGGTGAATACACCGCGACATAAAAGGCGACATTAAGCTTCTTGCCGCCGGAAGCATCCTCCGTGGAGAGGGTGCTTGCATCGACCAGGAAGTCCACTCCCACTTTGTCTTTCGCCGCTTTGTTGGCCGAGGGCGGCTGCACTCGAGCACTGAAGGCGACCAGTGTAGACGGGGCCGCATCGCTCAACGCCGAGGCAACTTCCTGGCTTGGGTTGTAGCCCTTCGTTTGTGTTGGATCAATAGCCATGTAGCCACGCCGGTTTTGGACGTCCACGCCATCGCGCTTGACTTTGACTTTAATCTGCCGGTACTTGCCATCGTACTTTTTGTTCTCTGGGTAATATCCCAGCGTATAGGCTGCGGAAGTGTCTTCGAAGGCGCGCTCCACCCCAACTTTGATCTCATTCTGGTTGACGTATGCTCGGCCACCAGTCTCGCGAGCCATTTCTCGCATGGTTTCCTGCGAATCTTGTGCAGTCGAAATTGACAGTCCGCGGGCATCCACCGGATAGATTGCAACCTGCGCCGTTGCCAGTCGGGCCGCCAGTTCGCGGATTTCATCAGCGTGCGCTTGCCGGAAGGTTGCTGCCAGACTTCCGGCAGCATGCTGACCCACCCGTCGCGTGTCAAGGCTGGGTAATGTCTCCTCCAGCTCTGTGTCAGTCATGGTTCGATTCTCGGGGACGAGAGAGAAAGGCAGATTCCCAGTTACCCAAATAATGTTTTTACGGCCCGGAAGACCGCCCAGGATACGTCCGAGACTATTGAGCGCATCCAGGGTCATCACGGCTCGACGATTTTCATCATAGAAAACCTGCGCCCCCGCGAAGGCCGCAACCGCCGCTTCGGCGATGGCCATCGATGTACCCGCTCCAGTCCCTCTAGGACCAGAGGCATCAGCGACATGGGCCGGAGGTGTGGCAGCACTCATGGCGGCCACGGTCGAACCGGTAGTGGCCTCCCCGGCAGCGGCGCTGGTCTGCGGCCCACCGGCGGCGGCAAATTTCTGAGGCTCGGGCTTGTAGCGTTGCAACGCTGCATACAAGATATCCGGATCGCTGGTGAAATCCTGCAACACGTTCAGCGAACCGGTAAGGCTAAAAACGCCCATTCGTTGCCCCGGCTTGTATTGTTGCTGGACAAAACTGAGCATCTGGCGCCGCGCGTAACCCTGGTCGGAATAGGGAGTGTTGAGGGCATCGAGCAACATGGCGGTCACAGGTCCACCGGGCGAACGGTATTGCGGGCGGTTCGAATAGATGCCTGGGGGCAAGGGCTGCCCAGCAGCGGTGTTTTCTCCGGGCGTTGCGAAGGTTGAAATCTTCTGAGTCTTGCCGTTTTCTTCAACGACGAAATCTTCCGGACGAAGTCCAGTTATGGGTTTGCCTTGCTTATCCGTAACTACCACGTCCACCACCACCATGTGTGTGCTCACTCTTATAGTCGGCGCCGGAATCTGGGTGGGCGAAGAGGCTGGAGCTTGAAACCACCCAATCGCCGTACTTGCCAGCACAAGTAGAGATACGAGCAGGCAGCGCCTGCGAACCAAGTGCGTGGACATAGATTTCTCCTTTATGAATTCACTTCTTGTGCCGACAAACGTTAGTACGTTTCGCCGCGCAGCGCAAGCCATTTGCCTCAACCGGCAACGCTCTCTAGAATAGAGGCTTAACTTTTCCCAGAGAAAAATTATGATTCACTTTCCGGTTCCTGAGGCTCTCACCTTCGACGACGTGTTGCTGCTGCCTGCCCGTTCCGATGTTGTGCCGGCGCTGGCCAGCACCCAGACGCAGCTCACGAGCAATATCCGCCTGAATATTCCCATCATCAGCGCCGCCATGGACACTGTCACAGAATCCCACATGGCCATTGCTCTGGCACAGCAGGGCGGCATGGGAATCATTCATCGCAACCTGACCATCGAGCAGCAGGCCAATGAAGTGGACAAGGTGAAACGTTCAGAGAGCGGGATGATTGTAGATCCCGTCACCATGTCGCCTGACGACAAAGTTTATGATGCGCTGGAAGTAATGCGGAAATATAAAATTTCCGGCGTGCCCATCACGAAAAACAAAAAGCTCGTCGGTATCCTGACCAATCGCGACCTCCGTTTTGAAACCCGTTTCGATATTCCCATCAGCAAGGTAATGACCAAGAACGATTTGATCACCGTCGCAGTGGGCACCACGCTGGAAGAGGCGGAGAAGATTTTGCACGAGCACCGCGTGGAAAAACTCCTGGTGGTGGACGATCAATACAATCTGAAAGGCTTGATCACGGTCAAAGATATCCAGAAGAAATTGAAATATCCCAATGCCGCCAAGGATTCGCAGGGGCGCTTACGTGTAGGCGCGGCCATCGGCGCGACCGGAGACTTCCTCGAACGTGCCCAGGAACTGGCCAGTTGCAAAGTGGATCTGCTGGCAATTGACAGCGCCCACGGCCACTCCACGCGCGTACTGGAAGCGATCCAAACCATCAAATCCAAGCTTCCCGCAGTCGATCTTATCGCCGGCAATGTGGGCACTTTTGACGGCGCATGCGAGTTGGCTCGCGCTGGTGTGGATGCGATCAAAGTTGGAATCGGGCCAGGCTCCATCTGCACCACACGAGTGGTGACCGGCGCTGGAGTCCCCCAGATCACAGCTATTGCGGAAGCTTATCGCGCGACCAAGGATGCGAACATTCCCGTCATCGCCGACGGTGGTATCAAATACTCCGGTGACATCACCAAGGCTCTAGCCGCCGGCGCCGGCGGAGTGATGATTGGATCCCTATTCGCCGGAACCGACGAAAGTCCGGGCGAACTGATCCTGTATCAAGGCCGCACCTTCAAATCCTACCGTGGTATGGGTTCCCTGGGCGCCATGGCTGCCGGTTCAAGTGAGCGCTACTTCCAGAACACTGATGGAGATTCATCCACTGCAATGCCGGTCCTTGGCGAGGAATCAAACCGGATGGCAAAGCTGGTGCCGGAAGGGATCGAGGGACGAGTTCCCTATCGCGGCTCGGTTTCTATGATCGTGCACCAGATGGTGGGCGGACTGAAATCGGGCATGGGCTACTGCGGCTGCTCCACAATTCCGGAGTTGCTGCAGAAAACGCGCTTCGTCCGCATCAGCGTGGCAGGGTTGCGCGAGAGTCACGTGCACGATGTCATGATCACTCGCGAGGCGCCCAACTATGCCATGGAATAGCTGGAAAGCCCGGGTTTGAACCCCACTAAAAAACAGTTATTAAAAGAATGGATCGCCGCCGGTTTGTGGCTTGCACTCATCGCGGGGGAGTCCACCAACCATCTCTCCGCTGCGAATACAAGTCGGATTCTATATCCGTTATTTCATTTCTTCACTGGAGTTGATCCCGTCCGTTTCGTGATTTGGGATTATTACATTCGGAAGATGGGCCACTTCGTGGGCTATTTCGGTCTGAGCATTTTGCTGTTTCGCGCTTGGCGTGCCACATTCCCGTTCGCCAGTCCCTCCTCTTGGTCGATGCAATGGGCAAGAATCTCTTTCTTCATGACCGCGTTAGTGGCAAGTCTCGACGAATGGCATCAGACTTATCTCACCTCACGCACCGGCAGTCTACGCGACGTTATGCTGGATAGTTCCGCTGCACTGACCGCGCAGATTCTAATTTTCTTGCTTGTGAAGGGAAATCGCACATCGGCCAGGCAAGTGTTTTCGCGCTGATTACGCGCTTACCAGGAAAACGGTCAATGGCCGAGAGATAGCTGAACTAGTACATAGCCTCGTACTTAGTCACAACCCACTCTCCGCCTTTTTTCTCCTCCGTGACCGAAAACAATTCCATGTAGGTGTTCTTCTCATCGCCAACATTGCGGCGTTTGCCGCGATAGCGCAGGATACGCAGGGGCGGAGTATCTTCCCACTCCGCTAACTCCCAGGAGAGCAACGGATGTCTCGCCTCCGAATCGCAGATGAAGGCTGCATATTTCGTGCGGTAATCTTTCGCCCAGTTGGCGAGTTGCTCCTGGCAACGTCCGTCGCGCATGGCGCGAATGAAGGTGGCAGCCACGTTTTCCGAAGAACGATCACGCAGCGGATTGAGCGAAATGGAATTGGGAATCCCTGAAAGCGGATCGCGCCCTTCCGACCGGGACAGCACCGGCCCTTGATTGTTCAACCACAACAGATAGCCAAAAAAAATCACTATTAGCAGTGTGCCAGCCCCTGCCGCGATAACGATTTGGGTGCGCGAGGATGCCATGTCCCTTGCGCCAGTGTAGCCCCGCTGGGGTACGAAACAAGGTTACCGGAGGGATACGTGGTTGCCGTGCAATGGACATGTGCCATTACCGTTTGCAGTGGTCAAGTTACCCGCACCTAAAAGAAAAACGCACCCGAGAGGTGGGTGCGTTTGCAAATTGACTATGAGGTCGAAGCGGGACGACAGAAGTTCGCCTTACTCCTTCTTGTCTTTGTCTTCCCCTTCACTATGTTCCACAGCCTGCTGCGATTCGGCTTCTTCCATGGCCTTCTTGGCTCCGGCGGTTCGCTTGGCGCGGATTTCGGAGCGTTTCTGACGCTTTTCTTCCTGCAGCTTCTCACTGCCCAACAGTTCGATGAAGGCTTTTTCAGCTCCATCGCCCTTCTGCCAACCTGAACGCGTGATCCGCAGATATCCGCCTTGGCGATCGCCGAAGCGAGGACCGATGGTGTCGAATAGTTTATCCACGGCAGCGCTGGTCATCAGATATGCGCCAGCCCGGCGGCGGGCGGAAAGATCGCCACGCTTGCCCAGCGTGATCATCTTCTCGACTTGAGGACGCATGGCCTTGGCTTTCGGGACAGTAGTTTCAATCCGCTCTTCAAGCATGAGCGAAGTCACCAGATTCCGCAGCAACGAGCGGCGGTGACTGGTGTTACGTCCCAGTTTCCATCCTGCTACTTTGTGACGCATGAGAAACCTCAATTAGAAATACCTAGTGGCAAGTCGACCCAGGTTTGTTCTAACCACAAGCCGCTAGCCACTGTTCTTACAGATCGTTATCGTTGCCGTAAGCCGACGCCGGCAGTACCAGGTTCGAAGTCGGACCAGGCACGGCATTTCCGTGCTCATCGATCTTCATCCCCAGGCTCAAGCCCATCGAGGAAAGAATTTCTTTAATCTCGTTCAGCGACTTACGCCCGAAATTCTTGGTCTTCAGCATTTCGGCTTCGGTTTTCTGCACCAGTTCACCAATGGTCTGGATATTGGCATTCTTCAGGCAGTTGTAACTGCGCACCGAAAGTTCTAGTTCCTCGACTGAGCGGTTCAGATTTTCGTTCTTGATCTCTGGCTTACGTTCCTCGGTAGAGGTTGCAGTCTCGATATCTTCCTCGAAGTTGATGAAGATATTCATGTGGTCCTTCAGCAACTTGGCCGCTAGACCAATCGAGTCCGCAGGAGTGATGGAACCATTGGTCCACACTTCGAGCGTGAGCTTGTCGTAATCGGTGATCTGCCCCAAACGCGCGGCTTCCACCGTGTAATTACATTTGCGAACCGGCGAGTGAACCGAATCGATGGGAATGAAACCGATTCCCAGGTCTTCGTCGAAGTTCTTATCCGCAGAGACGTAACCGCGTCCCCGCTTGAGCCGCATTTCCATGTCGAGCTTGCCGCCTTCGCTGACCGTCGCGACGTACACGTCTTTGTCGAGCACTTCGACATCAGCGTCAGCCTCGATCATGCCCGAGGTAACTATGCCCGGCTGATCGGCGCGAAGATAGATGGCTTTGGGAGCGTCGCCACTCAATTTGAACGGAATCTGCTTCAGGTTGAGGATGATGTCGGTGGCATCTTCGACAACACCCGGAATTGACTGGAATTCGTGCAGCACGCCCTCAATTTTCACCGCCGTGACCGCTGCCCCCTCGATCGAGGAAAGCATTACGCGACGCAAGGCATTTCCAATCGTGGTCCCGAAGCCACGTTCAAACGGCTGCGCCCAGAAAATACCGTATTTATCGGTTAAGGATGAGGTGTCTACTGCAAGACGTTTCGGTTTCTGAAAACCTTTCCACAACATTTGTTGCTCCTCTCGGCCATGTGGCTCAGTCCTGACAGGTCCCCTGAACTGGTCCAGAGTTCAGGTCAAGCGTCAGAGACAGGCTGATCTGGCTCGAAGTAGACCGGAAAATCAATTTCTGGTTTCCAGTTTCTAGTTCCCTGAAACTGGACACCAGAAACTCGAAACTATTTGCTGTACAACTCAACGATCAACTGCTCATTGACCGGCAAATTAATGTCCTCACGTTTAGGCAGCGCCAACACGCGTGCCTTGTAATTGTCGCGATCGATGTCCATCCAATTCGGTGCATTCTGGTGGCTGGCGAATTCTTTTGCCTGCTCCAGGATGGCCAGCTTGCGGCTGCCTTCGCGAATGGCGATCTCTTCGCCAACCGCGACTTCATAGGAAGGAATATTGACCTTTCGGCCATTCACCTGAACGTGTCCATGGCGCACCAGCTGGCGCGCCTGGCGCCGCGAAATGCCAAAGCCCAGACGATAAACCACGCTGTCGAGGCGGCGTTCCAGTTGTTGCAGCAGCAATTCGCCGGTCACGCCTTTGGTGCGCGCGGCCTTCTCGAAGTAATTGCGGAACTGCCCTTCCTGCGTGAAGTACATACGTTTAGCCTTCTGCTTTTCGCGCAGTTGCAGGCCGTAACCCACGATTTTAGCTTTGCGGTCTTTACCGTGCTGACCCGGAGCGAAGTTGCGTTTTTCAATGGGACACTTATCGCTAAAGCACTTCGTGCCTTTGAGAAACAGCTTCATGCCTTCGCGGCGGCAGAGACGGCAGACGGGATCGGTATAACGTGCCAAGTTGTTTTCTCCTTAATTAGATGACCGGTTTACAGGTTTGGCTTCACCCTTCGTCCCGGACCAAAAATCAGTTTTTAGTTTCCAGTGTCTAGTGTCTAGTCACCGATCACTAGCCTGTTTTGACTGGCACTGTTCTTAGACCCTTCTCCGCTTGGGCGGACGGCAACCGTTGTGCGGAATCGGTGTCGCATCACGAATAGTGCGTACTTCAATGCCGGCGGCCGCCAGAGCGCGGATCGCAGACTCGCGGCCCGATCCCGGGCCGCTGACCCGGACTTCTACGCTGCGCACTCCATGATCACGGGCCAGGTTGGCCGCGTTCATCGCAGCCTGCTGCGCTGCGAAGGGCGTCCCTTTTCGCGAGCCGCGAAAGCCCAGCGATCCGGAACTCTTCCACGCCAGAACATTTCCCGCCGGATCCGCGATGGTCACAATCGTGTTGTTGAAGCTGGCCTGGATGTGCGCGATCCCATGCGTAACGTGCTTACGCTCTTTTTTCTTGAACGTCTTCTTCTTGCTTTTCTTCTCCGGCGCCGGTGCGCCAGTCGCTGCCGCTGCTACAGGTTTTGCCATAGTTAGTTTCCAATGCTAGTGGCTAGTGATTAGTGGCTAGTCTGGTCGCAGTGGTTATGGCCACTAATCACTAGCCACTAGCCACTGCCTTATGTCTTTGCCGCTATTTTCTTCTTTTGCGCGACTGTCCCTTTGCGTGGGCCTTTTCTGGTGCGGGCGTTGGTGTGCGTACGCTGTCCGCGGACGGGCAAGTTACGACGATGACGATATCCACGATAGGAACCGATTTCGATGAGCCGCTTGATATTCATCGAAATTTCCTTGCGCAGGTCGCCTTCCACCATGCCTTCGCCTTCGATCACCTGGCGAATGCGATTTACTTCGTCCTCGCCCAGATCCTGGACCGGCTTCATCGGATCCACCTTGGCCTCATCCAGAATGCGAGCGGCGCGTGAGTTGCCGATGCCGTAGATATAAGTCAGCGCGATATTCACATGCTTGTTGCGCGGAAGATCGACGCCTGCGATACGTGCCATAAAATTCCTCTGTGCCTATCCTTGACGCTGTTTATGCTTCGAATTCTCGCAAATCACCCGCACCACACCTTTGCGGTGGATGACCTTGCATTTGTCGCAAATTTTCTTGACCGATGCTCTTACTTTCATAATTCCGTCCTTAGTCGTTGGTCGTCAGCCAACCAATCATTTGTAGCGATAGACGATGCGGCCGCGGTTCAGGTCGTAGGGCGAAAGCTCGACTGCGACCTTGTCGCCGGGAAGGATACGAATGAAATTTTTCCGCATCTTGCCCGAAACGTGTGCCAGCACTTGATGCTTATTCTCCAGCTCCACTCGGAACATCGCGTTGGGCAGTGGTTCGACCACTGTCGCCATCACCTCTATCGCGTCTTCTTTACTCATGAACTCCTTAAGATCGATTTCTCGCTTACTTACTGCGTCAAAATCATGGGGCCGTCACGCATGACGGCGACGCAGTGCTCGAAATGAGCGCTATAACTGCCATCCGCCGTCACCGCGGTCCACTTATCGTCCAGCACGCGGGTTCCAGGCTGTCCGGAATTCACCATCGGCTCGATGGCCAGCACCATGCCTTCGCGCAACCGGGCGCCGTGCCCCCGGGTTCCGAAATTGGGAACCTGCGGTTCCTCATGCAACCGCGTACCAATACCGTGTCCCACAAACTCGCGCACTACACTGAAGCCCGCGGCCTCGACAAATTCCTGGACAGCCGCCCCTACATCGCCCACCGCATTACCGATGCGGGCCGCCTCGATGGCGCGATAGAGCGAAGCTTCCGTAACTTCCAGCAGCTTGCGCAACTCTGGGCTCACGGAATCATCCACCGGAACCGTGATGG
>Ga0209056_10005961_pt1 | contig 12638 bp, 9 predicted proteins | sample GraSoiAngelo_114_FD_185876 | JGI IMG/M metagenome (GOLD analysis project Ga0209056, IMG submission 185876) | Grasslands soil microbial communities from the Angelo Coastal Reserve, California, USA - 14_0903_13_40cm (SPAdes) (version 2) | ecosystem: Environmental > Terrestrial > Soil > Grasslands ... | reverse complement strand
CCGAGCGGGCCAGCTCCAGGTTCACGGTGACGGCCCAGCGGCCGCCCAGGTCGTTCCGGAAGCCGCGCAGGTTGCCGTTGCCGGGCGCGTGATAGTAAAAGTCCGGGCGCACGAACAGCGCGCCCGCACTGCGCAACAGGGGATTCGTGAACGTCTCGTAGGGGTCGGCGCCGGCGATGGGAATGCGGCGCTGCGGCACGGGGGCCGAGCGGCCGGCGTACGCGCCGCCGAACAGTCGCACGCCGAAGGTCGTGCCGAGGGGGAACGGCGCCCGCACGCTCGCCTCGCCCGTGAAGCGGCCGAACCCCTCGACGTCGTAGCGGCTCGAGGACGCGTACCCGGGCCCCGGGTTCGAGTACACGAGCCCTCCCCGGGCGCCGAGCCGCGCCCGTACGAGGGCCGCCCCGCGTTGCACGGTGGTGGAGACCCAGGGGCCCGCTTCGACCGTCCCCGCATCCTCCCACAGGCGGCGGTCGAGATAGCCGACGTTCGTCGTGGCCATCCAGAGGGCGTCGAAGCCGAGGTGGGGATCGGCGCCGAAGCCCAGGTGCTCGCGCAGGGCGCGGTCGATCGAGAGCGCGACGCCGCCCCGCCCCTCCACGAGCCACGCGGCGAGGCTCGTCTCGGTGCGCGGCACGAGCTGGCCGACCGGGTTGGCCCAGCGGCCGTAGAAGCCGCCGCGGTCCCGGCCCCCGCCCCCCTCGGTCGCGAGCGACGCGAGCTGCAAGCTGCGCTGATAGCGGCCCAAGTAGTTGGTCCGGTTCCGTAAGGCCAGGGTCACGCCGCCGAAGTCGTTGGACCAGGCGACCGGCAGCCACGCGCTCACGAGTCTGTCCCGCCGGGCCGTCTCGCGCGTCGGGTCGTCCAGGCGCCAGGCCACCGCCGCCCGGCCCGCGAACGGGCGCTTCTCGCGGTTGTTCAGCGCGTTGTAGTCGTGCGTGCGGCCGCGCGGGTCGAGGACGAGGCGGCCGGGCTTCCGGGCGGTCGTGAACTCGACGCGCTCGGTGGCGGGCTCGCCCGTGGCCCGTGCGTAGATGGTATCGCGATCGCCGATCTCGACGGGCATCCGGCCGTCGCCCTTCCGCTCGACAGTCACCACGGTGCGCCAGCGCCCGTCCGCGAGCCGGTGCCGCTCGACTCGACGCAGCCGGTAGTCGATCAGCGGCGTCGCGTGGAGCCACTCGCCGAACAGCCATTTCAGGTCCTGGCGCGATACCTCCTCGGCCACGCCGCGGAACGCGTCCTCGTCCACGCGCTTCAGCTTCCAGCGGGAGAAATACGCGCGCAAGATGCGCCGCATCGTCTCGTCACCCACCACGTAGCGCACCTGCTCGTAGAACAACTGCGCCTTGGAATAGACCATTTCCTGGTAGATGAGAAAATCGCGAAACTGCTCGCTCACCGTCGAGACGGGCTCGCTCCAGCGCTCGAGGTCGAGCCACAGCACGCTGGGCTCGAGCCCGTCGTACGCCGGCGGGCCGCCGTGCGTCTCGAAGAACCACCCCTCCTGGAAGTCCGAGAACCCCTCGTCGAGCCAGCCCTCGCGCCACTCGTTGTTGGCGAGCTGGCCCATGGTGTACTGATGCCCCGTCTCGTGCACGATGAGGCCGAGAGACGCGCTGCCGTCCATGATCATCATCGGGAATTCGGTGCCGCCGCCTTCGATCCGGTGCACGTTGGTGAGCTGGGGCCACTGGTATTTCCCGAAGAGCGAGTCGAGCCACGCGAGCGCCAGCACGGTGTTGCGCACGGCAATCCCCTGCCCCCAGGTGGCGCGGTCGCCCGGCTGGTACAGCACGCGCACCACGGCGTCGCCGTAGCGGCCCTGCTCGTACACATAGTCCGGGTTGAGGGAGAAGGCAAAATGGTGGACCTGCTCGGCGCGGAAGCGGACGCACTTGCGCCCCGCGGCCACCTCCCCACACTGAAGCGTGGTGCGTGGGGCGTGGTACCAATCGCGTTGGTAATCGATCTTGAGCGCGGGGTCGGCCTTCGCGTGGTCCCAACCCGGGTCTCCCTCCACGGGGACGCCCGTGGCGCCGATCACCTGGTCCTGTGGCAGGTCGAGCCGGACGTCGTAGGTGGCGAACTCGCCGTAGAACTCGCCTCCCGGATAGAGCGGGTGGTCTTCCCAGCCGTAGCGGTCGTACACCACCACCTTGGGGTACCACTGCGCGAAGTCGAAGCGCCGGCCCCGGCGCCCCTGACGCCGCGCGACCGTGGATGGGCGCGCCTGCCAGTCGATCTCGACCGCGAGCGAATCGCCGGGGGCGAGGAGCCGCGGCAGGGGCCAGTGCGCAATGGTCGAGTCAGGGGCGTAGGGGTAATCGGGTCGTAGCGCCCGGCCCATCACGGTCGCACCGGTGATTCGCTCGAAGGCGTAGTCCGGGTCCTTCAGATGTTGAAACCGCTCGCGCTGCTCGGCCGAGTCGGCGGCGGCCCAGCGGGAGCCGGGGCGGAACGCGTTCAAGTACTGGTGCACGGAGAAGTCGCGCAGCGTGTCGGGGGATCGGTTTACGTACGCGATGCGCACGTGGCCGCTGAGGACGCCGGACGGCTCGTCCAGCGCCGCGGTGATCTGATACGCGACTTGCTGTTGCCAGTACGCGGATGTGTCGCCGGCGACGAGTATAAGGAGGAGCGGGAGCATGGAGGGGGGGAAGCTACAGCGGGCCCGGCGCGATGGGGAGGCGGGCCGTCGGGACCCCCACACAGGTATATTCGGCCCAGCGACCCTTGGCCCACTCAAGATCGTCGCACAAGACGGCGCGCTACATCTTGAGAATGTGTACTCGACCATCGGTGGGTACGCTCCCGGGCGAACGGAAGCGATCGTATGGTGGTGGCGCGCCGTGCCTGGGCCCGCCGACGCCCCGGTTCCCGGGGCCGTGGCCGCCATCGTCGTTCATCTGTAAGCCCTCGTGTGGTGCGATCACGAGCGCTGGGCACTGCTGGTCGATGACTGGCGTCCCCGGCGCCGAAGCAGCCACGGAGTTTGAGCCATGGTCCGGGGTGCGATTCCATGACCGCCGCCGAATTCCGACGCATCGCGTTGAGTCTCCCGGAGGCCAGCCAAGCCGCGCACATGGGCCACCCTTCGCGCCCGTCAAGGGCGGCTGGGGTCGCGGCGGTGCTACGAACGTCCGGTTGCGGGCCGCCAAGAAGGGCGCGGTTCGCGAAGCCCTGATCACGGCCTGGCGGAACCGCGCCCCGAAGCGACTCGCCCAGCAGCTGGACCACTCCTAGGCGGCGCAGATGAGAATTCTCCGCATGCTGATTGCGGTCGTTGGCTCATTGGGCCGGTGCATCGGCTTTCCAGCAATCGCCGCGAGCTAGTGGGACCTGGGCTGGACGCCCTCGGCACAGGCCCCCTGGTTGCCGCCCTTCCGCTTATCCGTCCGACGCTACATCATGCCCATGCTCCCTCACACCTTTTCGGAGGTTCTAATGCGCGCTTTCAGCCTCTCGATGTGTCTCCTCTTGTCGGTGGCACCCGCAATGCATGCCCAAGCCGCCCCCGCAGCAAACCCGCTGCATTGGGGCCCGGCCCCGGCAGTCTTTCCCATGGGCGCCAGGATGGCCGTGGTAAGCGGTGACCCCAGCAAAGCGGCGCTCTTTACCGTCGAGCTGGCGATGCCGAGCGGCTACAAGATCGCGCCGCACTTCCATCCCACCGATGAGACCGTCGAAGTCAAGAAGGGCACGCTCCTCGTGGGCATGGGTGACATCTTCGATGCGTCGAAGGCGAAACCGATGAAGGCCGGGGACAAGGGGTCGCTGCCGGCGAAGGCACACCACTTCGCCGTTGCGCAGGGCGCCACGTTCATTCAGGTGACGGCCATGGGCCCGTTCGGGATGACCTACGTCAATCCGGCGGACGATCCCCAGAAGCAGGTCGCCAAGCCGTGATGGTGATGAGGGACGCTTGACCGCGGCTTGACCCGACCTGGGAACATTGGGGGCGTCTCATACAAGGACGCCCCTTTTGCGCACCCGCCTCATTCTGCTCCTCGCAACGGCGCTGCTCGCACCTGACGCCACCGCTGCGCAAGCGCCCGAGACGGGCAACCAGCTGGGACTCGACTCCCTGAGCTTCGCCGAGCTTCAGCGCCTGATCGCCTCGCAGGACAGCGTCCGCGCACGAGGGAGCTTTGGTGAGGTCGTCATTCTGAGGCCGGCGTTGACCCCCGACAGCCTCCTGGCCGCAACCACCTTGGGGTCGCGCGTGGGTCTGAGCGATGTGACACGCATCCAGGTCCGCGGTGGCGCGAGCGGCCCCGGCGCCCTGGTGGGGGCGGGCATCGGGTTCGCGGGAGGGCTGGCCGCCGGCGCGGCCCTGTCGTCGTCCCTCTGCAGCGATGGCGGGTGCAGCAACGCAGGGGGTGGCACCGCAGTCATCGCGCTGGGCGCCACGGTGGCCGGCGCGCTGGTTGGCGCCCTGATCGGCGCGCCACTCAGGAAGTGGCACACGGTGTATGAGGCTCGCTAGAAGCTCAGCCGGGTTCGCCTGGGCGGCGGCGCCGTCGGACGTCGCACCCTGGACCAGCAGGGCGAACCCGCCGCAGAGGCAACCTCACAGGGAGGTGTGCGCCGCCCGAAACTCGCGGGCGAGCTCGCGTCGCAGGAGCTTGCCGATGGCGGACTTGGGCAAGGCCTCCCGAAACTCCACACGCTTCGGGACCTTGTACGCGGCGAGGTGTCGCCGGCAGTGGTCGCGGATCTCCTCCTCGGTCAGGCCCATGCCTTTCCGCGTGACCACCCAGGCCATCACGGCCTCTCCCGAATGCGCGTCCGGCACTCCCGCGACGCCGACCTCTGCCACCGCGGCGTGCGTCGCGATGACTTCTTCCACCTCGCGAGGCCAAACCTGAAAGCCGCTCGCCTTGATGAGATCCTTCTTGCGATCGGCGATGGTGAGATACCCGTCGCCGTCGAGCGAGCCCAGGTCGCCGGTATAGAGCCGGCCGTCGCGCAACATTTCCTTGGTGGCCTCCGCATCCTTCCAGTAGCCTTCCATCAGCTGCGGGGCCTCGAGGACGATCTCCCCGATCTCGCCCGACCCGAGCTCCCGGCTCGGATCGTCGGCGTCCACGATTCGCAAGTCCACGTCGGGAAGCGGGATACCGACCGCGCCCTCCTTATAGGTGCCCACCACGGGCGTACCGACGGCGGCCATGCAGGCCTCGGTCAGCGAGTACACTTCGATGATGCGGGCGCCGGTCAGCTGCTCGAACCGCCGCTTGGTCTCTGCGAGGAGCGGCGACGCGCCCGAGACGCACAGCTTGACCGACGAGAAGTCCACCTTACCGGCCCGCACCGCAGGATGGACGAGCATGGCGTTGTACAGTGCAGGAACGGCCGGTAGCACGGCCGGACGCTCTTTCTGGATTGTGCGCAGCAGTTCGTTCACGTCCCGGGGATTGGGGACGAGCACCGCGGGGTTCCGCCCCACCAGCGCCGTGCCGAGAATGCCCACGTTCCCGGCGACATGAAACGGCGGGAACACGAACGCGATGGCGTCGTCCCATTCCCTGATGATCGGCCGGAACCAGTGGCTGACCTGCAGGGCCGCCATGAGCACGCCGTGATGTCGCAGCAGAGCCGCCTTCGGGATCCCGGTCGTGCCGCCCGTGAGCAGGAGCAACGCGGCGTCGGATGGAGTCGGGCCGGCGCGCGGCGGCACCGCCCGCCGATCCCGGATCACCGTCTGGAACCGCACGTCCCCCTCCCCGGGCGCCAGCGCGACCCGGTCCCCCTCTTTCCGTTCTTTGAGCAAGGTGTACGCGAGCCGGAGCACACGCGGCAAGAACTCCTTGATGTTGGTCGCGATCACGACCTCGAGCGCGGTGCCCGGCTGGAGACGCTTGATCTTGTGATAGAACCTGGTCAGCACGACGGCCGCGCGGGCGCCGGTGCCGGCCAGCGCGTGCGCCAGCTCCTCCTCCGAGGACAGCGGGTTCAGGGGGACGGCCACGGCGCCGGCTTTCCACACGCCCAACTGAGCGATGATCACCTGGGGGCAGTTCGGCATGATGAGGGCGACGCGGTCGCCCTTCACGACTCCGCGCGCCGCGAGCCACGCGGCGAAGGCATCGCTGAGCCCGTTCAGCTCCCCGTAGGAAAGCCGGGCGCCCTTGAAGATCGCCGCCGTGTGGCGTGGCCGTTCCGCGGCGGTGTCCCTCACGACGTCTACCAAGGTCTTCTCAGGGTACGGCGCCAGGGTCGCCGGCACTCCGGCGTCGTAGTGCTCGAGCCAGGGCCTCGCCATACGGGAGTCTGCAGACGTCGAGCCGGAAGCGCCAGTCGCGGCCCGCGTCACTCGTACCGCAGCGACTCCACCGGGTCCACCGCCGCGGCGCGGCGCGCGGGCAGGATACCCGCCAGGAGCCCCACGCCGATGAGGATGCCGACGCAGATGAGGGCGATGGGCCAGGACAGTTTCGGGTTCAGGATGTACTGCATCGCCGGGTTGTCTTCCGTCGGAATCGCGTCCACGCCGAGCACAATGAGCGTCGCCGCTGCGAGTCCCACGAGTCCTCCAGACAGGGCGATCGCCATGGCCTCGAACAGGAATTGCGCCATGATGTGTCGCCGGCGGGCGCCGAGCGCGCGCTTGATGCCGATCTCCTGGGTCCGCTCCTTGACCACGACATACATGATGTTGGCGACACCGACGCCCGCGATGAGCAGCGTGAAGGCCCCGACCAGCCCCATGAAGATCTGGATGCCGAGCCCGACGGCGTGGGTCTCTTTCTCGTCTTCGATGAAGTCCCACATGCCCAGGGCCCGCTCGTCCGTGGGGTCGAAGCGGTACTTCCGCCCCAAGACCCGGTAGAGCTCCCCCTTCACGAGGGGTCCCCGGGACGCATCGCGCGGCTGTACGATGAGGTGGTTCACGAACCGGTTTCCATAGATGGTGCGAAACGTCGAGTAGGGAATCACACCGCGGTCGGCGTCGGGTCCGTTGTTGCTCGAGTCCTGGAACTTCTTCTTCAGCACCCCGACCACCATGAACGGCAAGCCGTCGACGACGACGCTCTTGCCGATGGGATCGACGCCCTTGCCAAAGATTCGCTCCGCCAACTCATTGCCGAGGAACAGCACGCGCCGCCTGCGCGCGACGTCGGCGGGGTCGATGAAGCGTCCCCCCGGCGCGGGGGCCATGTGGCGGATCGTCTCGTGTTCGGGACCCACGCCCTCGAGAAACGCGTTGGTGCGGGTCTTGCCCATCTGAAACGACGTGCCCCACCGCCCGTACGAGACGCTTCCCCGGTCGACGTCCGGGATCGCGTTCCTGACGAGATCGAGATCCTCCTCCACGAGCCGGATCCGTCGACCTTGGCCCAGGCCGGCGAACGACTTGCTGGTCTCGCCGCCGTACACCATGAAGATCCGTTCGCCGGCACCCAGCAGGCCGTCGCGGACGGTGCGCTTCAGTCCCTCACCGAACGCCAGCAGCAGCACGACCGCGAGCGTCCCCCAGGTCACCGCGAAAAAGGTGAGGAACGCCCGGGTCCGCTGGGCCTTCAGGTCGCCGAGGAATTCCTGGAGCAGGATGTAGAACATGGCTAGCTGCGCAGCGCATCCACCGGATCGAGCGCCGCGGCGCGCCGGGCGGGCATCAAGCCCGCCACGAACGCGACCATCCCGAGCAACGCCAGCGTGGCCGCGAGCACCGTCGGGGAGATGGTCGGGACGCCGACGAACTCCTTGATCGGCAAGCCGCCCAGCGCGGCCACGAGCCCGAGCGAGAGCAGCAGGCCGAGCGTCGCCCCCATCGACACGATCATCAGCGCCTCGGCGAAGAACTGGCGCATGATGTCGGCGCGGGTCGCACCCACGGCGCGCCGGACGCCGATCTCGCGCGTCCGTTCACGGACCACGATGTACATGATGTTCGCCACCCCGATGCCGCCGACGAGCAGGGTGAAGCTCCCGACGATGGCGAAGAAAATGTTGAAGGCGACGAACATCTTGTCGAATTTCGTCTCCCACTCGCTCGTGTCCCAGAACCCGAGCGCATCCTTGTCCGTCGGATCGAATCGGTAGGTACGCCCCATGGTCTCGTACACCCGTCGCTCGGCCACCTTGGTCAGCTCCGAGCTCCGGGCGCGGTACACGATGTTGTTGAGGAAGCGGTCGCCGAACAAGGCGTAGTGCGTGGTCGCGGGAATGAAGATCCGGTCCTTGTCCCGCTGTTGATACGAGGAGTTTTGCAGCTTGGGGCGCATCACCCCCACGATGGTGAACGGCGTGTCGCCCAAGAACACCTGCCGCCCGACCGGGGCTTCGTTCTCGAACAGCAGCTTCGCCAGTTCGTCGCCGAGCACGGCCACCCGCCGCCGCTCGGCGACGTCGCGATCATTGATGAACCGGCCGCCCGCTTCGGCGATGATGTTCCGCATCAGGCCGTACACGGGGACGATGCCCGTGACCGCTGGCGAGGCCGCCCGGACGCCGCGCCGCACACGGGCATTCCGGGCGATGAACTCCGGGCTGATGTACTCGATCTCGGAGACCTCGCGGGCGAGCAGGGGCACGTCATCCGGCCGCAGACGGATCGGGCGGCCGTCGCCGAAGCCGGCGAACGGTTTGGTCGTCCGCCCGCCGAACAGAATGACGATCCGGTCGCCCAAGCCGTGGAAGCGCTTCTTGGTTTGCCGCTCCAGGCCGACGCCGAACGCCAGCAGCACCACCACCGCCACGGTGCCCCAGGCGATTCCGAGAACGGTGAGGGACGTGCGGAGCTTCTGCGCCCGCAGGTCCGCGAGGAAGTCGCGCCACACGTCAGCTGATCTCGCGCGGCGGCGGCTCCAGGATCGAATCCGTCACCTGCAAACCCTCCAACACTTCGATGTTGATGGCGTCCGAGAGGCCGGTCTTGATCCGGCGCTCCGCAGTTTTGCCGGCGCCGGCGCGGACGGTGACGAAGCTCGAGTCGTGGCGCTGGACGATGAGCCGCTCCGGGATGTACAGCACGCTGTCGCGGCGGGAGATGATCACCTCCGCGTTGGCCGAGTAGCCGGCGCGGAGCGTCGCCCCTTCCACCTCGGTCAGGACGATCTCAATCGGGAAGACCGTCGCCTGCTCCTGCTTGTGTGCCTTGAGCCAGATCTTCTCGAGCCGGCCCTTCACGCTGGCGTTGGGGAGTGCGCCGATCTTGATCGTCACCGGCATGCCCTCCTTGAGCCGACCGACGTCGATCTCGTCCACCGTTCCCCGGAAGATCAGGTCCCGCATCGCCGCCATCCGCATCAGCACCGTGCCCGCCTGGTACGGCGTGAGCGGCACGACGGGATCGCCGATCTCGATCGAGTCCTCGAGGATGTAGCCGTCGATGGGCGCGCGGACCACCGTCTCCACCTGCTTGCCGCCCGTCAGCACCTTGCCGCCTTCCTGTAACGCCAGCCGCTCCTGCGCCAGCGAGAGCTGACTGCGCGACTCGTCCACCCGTCGCTGGGCTGTCTCGATGTCGGAGGGGGAAATCAGGTTCCTGTTGCGCAGCTCCTGCTGGCGGGCCAGCTCACGCTCCAGGTTTTTGAGCTCGATCTCGCGCAGCTCCACGTTGCGGCGGAGCTCGACCATTTCCAGCGGTGTCGGGTTGGGTGAGATCTCGAGCAGCGGCTGGCCTTGCTTGACGAAATCACCGACTGCGGCGAAGCGCCGCCGCACCACACCGGCGAGGATCGACTTGACGCTGACCTCGACCCGGGGCTCGATGGTGCCGATGGCGAGCGCCTTGTCGACCAGGGTCCCGCGGACGACCGCCACCGCCTTCGGACCGTCCGTCTTCTTGCCACCGAGCCTTCCGGTGGCGGCCACGACCCCCAGACTGACGGCGAACACGGCGGCGACGATGATGATCGTGCGGCGCTTCATCTCAGGGCGGCTCCGAGCAGGCGCATAGGATGGGATGCGCTATCTCGCCAATACGTTGCATGGCGTCGATTGTTTCCGGCCCGGGACGCGCCACCGTGCGTGATTGAGATGCCGCCCGCGCGAATCGGGCGCCGGTCGGCAGACCACGACTCCTCATGTTGGGCGCTCAACCCCGACAAGGAGTCGGTATGTGTCAACATACATCACGCGTGGCGGCGCTCGCGCTGGTCGCCGGAGCGCTCGCCTGTTCCGACCGCCCACCGGGCACCGCGCCCGACGCTCCTCCCGGCGAGCCGGGCATCCTCGCCGAGGCGGCCCGCCCCGAGCTCCTGGCACGCTCCCTCGCGCTCGCGCTCGGCGACCCCGCGTTCCGCGCCCACGTCAAGGGCGAGCTCGATCGCTCCCCGTTCCGGGAGCACAAGGTGTCGTTCCAGCGCTTCCTCGCAGCCGGGACGGGGGGCGGGAGCGGGGGGGCCGCCCTCGCTACCATGGCGCGGCGTAGCGGTCTCGCGACCGCGGATCTGGCCCGAGCAGCCGACCGTGCGATCCGGCTCGAGATGTACCTCCCCGTTCCGGAGCACCGCCGCATCTGGACCGGTGACGCCAACGTGCTCGTGGCGACGGCGGTCGCCGATCACGACCCGCCGGTGGCGTTCGACGTGCAGGGCAACCGGCAGCTCCTCGACCCCGAGCACCCACCAAGCACGCCGGTGATCGCGGTGGTCCCGGTCGAGACCGATTTCTCGACCAAGCCCTCTCCGCTGATCGCGTGTCTCGAGTATTGCGGCGGGGGCGGCGGGGGCGGGGTCTCGCCTCCTCCGCCATCGCCGGGCCTGTACATGACCAAAGCTCATTTCGTGGATGACTTTGAAGGCTGGTTGAAAGGCAGCCCCGAATTTGAGGTCCACATCCTCGGCCAGAAGGGGCAGACCGACTCGCTGACCGACTACCAGTGCGCCGGCGAGAAGCAGCCCTCACCCTACTACTTCGACCAGAACGACCCCGACTGGAGCGGCAGCGTGATGTTGTTCAGCAAGGCGCAGCTCGACGCCTACAACGCCGCGCATGCGGGACAGAACGTCCGCGTGTTCGTGGTCGAAGACGACGACACGGCGTGCGAGATCAAGGCGAACCGGGATATCATCGGAAACCTCTTGAAAGCCGTGGACGACGCCAACAAGGCGCTCTCGGCCGGGAACGACTCGAGCAGTACGATCCGGAAGGACTACAAACGGGCCAACGCCTTCCAGAAGCTGTGGGCGGCGCTCGCGGCGTTCTTCAACACCAACGACGAGCTGGTTGGAAACGCGGTCGAGGATGCGGTCGTGGGAGCGTCGTACCCCGGCTACAACTGGATCGTGAAGGGCGAGGGCAACGTGACGAACGGCTGGATCAAGCTGGAGATGAAGTAACCCCCAACTCGGGAGGAACGATGCGGACGCTCGCCGCAACGTGTATCGCAGTCGGTCTCGCCGTCGCTCCAAGGCCGTCCTCGGCCCAATGGGGCATCGCGGTGGAGATCGGAGTCGCCCGCTTTGGCGGCTCCTCCCGCGACACCTCGGGCACCACCGTCGGGCCGTACCGGCCCACGACCTTCGAGCTGCGCGCGGACCGCGGACTCGGGCCTGCACGTGTGGTGCTCGCGGTGTTATACGCGAAGACCGGGATCGCTGGCGAGCAGCCGGGCGTGGTGGTCGTGCAGTACGACGCCGCCTCGTTCTGGGAGATCGCGCCGCAGCTGTCGCTCCGGCTGGCGCGCTTCGGGGCCGGAGTCGACGTGCGGCTCGAGGCGGGGCCCGCCATCCAGCTGTGGGATCTGGAGGGCGACAGCCGCACCCGCGCAGCTGCCCGCACCACGGCCGCTCTGGAATGGCCGCTCGCCCGAGCCCTCACCGGGTCGTTGCGTGTCAGCGCTACCCTGAGCGGGTCAGTCTTCGATCAGGCCGACACGCCGGGTGGCGTCGAGCGCCGCGCGACGCGACGATTCGGCGTCGCGGTCGGTCTGCGCTATCGAATGTGAGCCAGCATGCACCAGCGGCCCGGGTCGTCCCCGGGCCGCTTGGCTGGCGCGGGACTCGACCGTGCCACCAGGAGTGGCTACGTTGGGACCATGGCCCGCATCATCGTGATCGACGACAACGACGCGGCTCGATCGACCATGCGCCGCGTGCTGGAGAAAGCAGGGCATCAGGTCCTGGAAGCGAGCGACGGCAACGCCGGACTGAAGTTGCTGGCCGAGACCGGGACCGCCCTCGTCATTACCGACATCTTCATGCCCGGGCAGGACGGCATCGTCACGCTGCGTCGGATTCGAAAAGAATTCCCCGGCGTCCGGGTAATCGCCGTATCCGGCGGGGATGCGACCGGTCGGATCGATCTGCGGAGGGATGCCGAGCTCCTGGGAGCCGCGCGGACGCTGCGAAAACCGTTTGCACCGGCAGAGCTGCGGCGCGCAGTTGAAGAGACCCTGGCCCTCGATTCGGACACGCCCCCCTCCCCCTAGCCGCTGTTTCGTCCGTAAACAATTTCTCCGACCAAACGCCGAGCGGGGTGTGCTGTTGCGGGGTCGCAACGGCGCGGTGTCCCCGAGCCTGTGACGCAACTGCCGCTGCGCGGGTATGAGCACCGCCGGGGCATTCTCGCCCCGACGTCACGCGCAATCGGAAGGAGAACTCTCATGCATCGCAGCCTACAGTTCGTCCCGGCGCTGCTGCTCGGCGTGCTGGTCGGTTGTCGGGAGCAGAGTCTCTCGCCCACCC
>Ga0209056_10005958_pt1 | contig 12644 bp, 10 predicted proteins | sample GraSoiAngelo_114_FD_185876 | JGI IMG/M metagenome (GOLD analysis project Ga0209056, IMG submission 185876) | Grasslands soil microbial communities from the Angelo Coastal Reserve, California, USA - 14_0903_13_40cm (SPAdes) (version 2) | ecosystem: Environmental > Terrestrial > Soil > Grasslands... | reverse complement strand
CTGAAATTCCAAGTGATGGATATTGCACCCGCCGGGACCCGCACGCACGCTCTGCCGTACGGCTACGCTCTGATGCTCATCCCCTTCTATATCGTTGTCCTGATGCTGGTGCGATTGTTTACGGGTTCAACGCAGTATTTGCTGGCTGGAATCCTTGTCGCCCTGTTCTTGATCTTCTCGGGAATCCTTGTGAACTTACAGAGAATAACGGAAAAGGCGGTCGAGAAGATCCTTTTCCGGAAAACGCACGACGCGTATGAGACCCTCTCAGCTTTCTCAAAAGCCCTGGTCAAGATCCTGGACCTGAAAACCCTCAGCGAGGAGATCGAGCGCACGCTCGTGACCGTCCTTGGTGTCGAAACCGTGACCCTGTACCTGTTCGACAAGGAAAAAGACGTGTACGCGCCGGTGTCCACTTACGGCCCCGATCCCAGAACTGGGGGCCGTATCCGCTTGGCCGCTGATGAGGAACTCCCACGCTACTTGGCCATGGGACAAGCCATTCTGGTCAGAGAAGAGATGGAGCACTTCTCACGCACCGAGGAGCAACGCGCCCTGATTGACGCCCTCCGGAGAGTCAAAGCCGACGTGTGCATCCCCTTCGTCAACAAGAACGCCTTGATCGGGTTTTGCGTCCTGGGCCCACGGAGCACGCCCCAAATGTACTCCGACCAGGATCTCAGGTTGCTGACGATGCTGGCGCAGGCGGCCGCCATCGCTCTGGACAATGCCATGCTCTACGAGGAGCTAAAACGCTCGGAGTCGATTGTTCGACGAACGGACCGCCTGCGCTCCCTGGAGACGATTGCGGGCGGCTTCGCCCACGAGGTCCGCAACCCCTTGACGTCCATCAAGACCTTCATCCAGCTCACCCCGGAGCGCAAGGACGACCCGGAATTCATCGGTCAATTCAGCACGGTGGTGGCGGAGGATGTCGCCCGGATCGAGCGCCTCATCCAGGAGATCTTGGACTACGCGCGCTACATGCAGCCTAAGTTCCAGGAGGACGACATCAACGTGATCGTGGAATCCTGCCTCTACTTTGTCCGATTTAAGGCGGACTCGAAGGCGGCCCTGGTGAAGAAGGACCTGGCCGCCGATTTGCCCTCAGTCTTGTTGGATCGCCAACAGATCAAACAGGTGCTGCTCAATCTCTTCATCAACGCCATCGAAGCCATGGATGACCGCGGCGGCCAGTTGATCGTGCGCACCCACCGGCTCTCCAAAACCCCCGAGGACACCTGGGTTCAGATCGAAGTCACAGACACCGGCTGCGGCATCGCCCCAGTGGACCTGGAGCACATCTTTGACCCGTTCTACACCACCAAGCACGAGAGCCAAGAGCATGAAGGGACCGGCCTGGGCTTGACGATCGCGCACCAGATCGTCCAGGAGCACGGGGGGCACATCGAAGTCAAAAGCGCGCCCGGCCGCGGGACGACGTTCCTGGTGAACCTGCCGGCTGTCCCCGCGCGGGTGCTGGAAGCCCCGATGGAAACGCGTGGCGTATGAAGAAACGGGTCTCGACTTTTCCTCAATTCTCAAACACTTAGATCAACCCAGTGCAACCTGCCACCTCAACAAAGCTAGCGCCCTCGAACTAATACCATTAACGCTATCAAAGCTTATCTTGTTGCACTTGTTGCATTTATTATGAAAAATACTATCATATTAGGCTTCCGTGAAGGAGATCTAACCACCTCGGATCGTGAGCAATACAGTAGTGGCTACAAAAGGATCGTAAGGAATACAGTAATGTCTACAAAAAAAACAGTTGAGCATCGTACACGTAACACAACCAGTGGCGTGGAGACAGCCCTGCGGATTCCTTTCGAGTTACCGGTGCGGGACAAAGCAATCGCCGGTTACACTAAGGCTCTTACTCCAGAAGGCCTGCGCGTGACCAGCGCTAGTTCCTTGAAACCCGGCACTCCCTTGAACCTGCAGTTCTCCTTCGGAGAGAATGTGTGTTATCTGAACCTCTCTGGTCAGGTCGCCCTCTGCACCCAAAGCGGAAAGAGCCCATCCGACGCGTATGACATCCAGATCAGGTTTTCTGCGATCCGAGAGTGGGAACAGAAAATCCTGATCTCAGCGATAGAAGCGCTGAAACAGAGTTCGCGTATGCAAGAGAAATCGCTGGTGAAGATTCAGGTCTCCCGCGACACTCTGGCTCTGGAAGCCGCGCAATTACCTACCTTCGCTGCCGAATCTCATTCGACGGAAAGACCAAAGGAGGGGAAGACAAGGAAGGGCTTCACCCCACACCCTGCCTGGATTCTTGAAATGAATCGGTGTCTTGAGCCCTATCGGAATGCTATCCTGGAATGCAGACTTGTCAGGGAAGCCTCTACGGGGACCCTTCCGGTCAGAAAGATGAGGACGTGGATCATTCAATTATATCCTTTCATCGAAACTTTCCCCAAATGGATCGCGCTGAACATCACCAAGACCCATGACTCGCGTTCTCGCGGGTACATGATCGACAATGTCCGCGTCGAGAAACGGCATGCAGAACAGTGGGTCTACATGGCTCAGGGATTCGGCATCGATCCATATGTGCTCTATACGGTCCAGCCGCTTCCTGAGGTTGAAGCGCTCACACACTGGCTTTGGTCCATTAACACCCGTGGGTCGCTTGCAGAGGCAGTGGGAGCCACTAATTATTCGGTTGAAGGCGTCACTCAGGACATCGCAAAGTCAACGGTCAAGGGCTTTCCGCACTATGATGGCTTGGAAGGCGTCCACCTGGAGAAGAAAGCCTATTGGTGGATGGAGGCGCACGGCCGTTACGATGACCTGCATCCTTTGCAAGCCCTTGAGGTCATGAAAATCTATGCGCCTACGAAGGAGCTGCAAGAAAAAGTCATTTTCGCCACGCAGCGAAGCTTTGAATATTTCTTGATGGCTTTAGAGGCCTGTTATAATTGTACTGACACCTACGAGGTCAACAGAGCTTATGCGGCATCAGAAAAATAAATGTCCAGTTTCCACAAAGAGCCTCACGTGTAGGCACCAAGCACGTTCTGTGCAAGCATGTGGATGAGATCCTGCGTCAGGAGAATGAAGCCATGGACGCCTTGCGATCAACAGCACTTGACGGTCGGTCCTGCACCTCACACACTCACATTCCCAGAACTTTCATTTCCCCATCGCGACCCATCCCGCTATCTGAAACACCATTCCGTCACAAGACATGAATCCCTTCGCGCTTTCCGGACTCTTAACAGGCATTACCTCTTTAAGCTTTGGGTATTTCGTCTACCTGAAAGGTAGAACCCAGCCGCTCAACAGGCTCTGGTTCGTCTTTACCGCTTCGGTGGCGGTGTGGGGATTGGGCGGCCTCTGGATCGGCCTTGCGAGAACTGAGACGGAGGCCTTGTGGGCATGGCGCCTTGCTTTTGCCTGTGGCGTGCTGTGGATTCCTATCCTGTTCTACCATTTCGTCCACGTATTCTGCGAACGTTCAGAAAAGCGATTCCTCTATCTGTCTTATGCCATCGGGGTGATCTTCTTTCCTGTGATCTTCACCGAGCGGTTCTTCTCAGGAACCCGGTTGGCTTTTTCGTCCTTTTATTACTCCCAACCCGGCCATTTGTTCCCGTTGTTCTTCCTGTGGTGGGTCGGAATGGTGGTCTTCAGCCATTATGAGCTTCTCAAGACCCATCACCGCAGCTCGGGCCTGAAGCAAAATCAGATCAAATATTTCTTCTTGGCGACGGGCATTGGTTACTCGGGAGGATCGTTAGACTATCTACCCATCTTCGGATTGGATCTGTATCCATATGGAAATTTCGCCATTGTGCTCTACCCGATCATTATGACTTATGCCATCGTCAAATATCGGCTTATGGATATTATAGTGGCAATGGAGAAAGGGCTCACTTACCTGATGCTCTTGATTATGTTCCTGGCCCCTTCCTACGTCATCCTTCTGATGGCCCAGGAAGCCTATTTCGGCACAGTCAGTCATTCGTTTTCGATTTTACTGGTCCTGCTCATCGCCCTCCTCCTGATCGGAACCGGCAGGCTCAAAGCAGAGACGCAGAATGCAATCGCCCGAACCTTATTCAGGCGCCGATATGACATGTCCGAAACCCTATCAAAGTTCTCCAAAGCCATGGTCACAATCCTCGATCTCAAAACGCTCACCGAGGAAATTGTACGGACACTGGTCACCGGCATGAACATTAAAACCGTCACGCTGTACCTCGTTGATAAGGAAAAAGCCGTCTACATCCCCGCCTCCTCCTATGGGGCCGGTTCGGGAGAGAAAATTTACTCTCGGCTGAACGCTAATGACGACCTTGTAGACTTCCTGGCTAAATGTCGAGCGCCTATCGTGGTGGAGGAGTTGAAACATTCGGCTCAAAACGATGCAATCCGACCTGTCATCGGCCGCCTCCAGAGCATGGGGGCTGAGGTCTGCATTCCCTTCATAAACAAAAACTGCCTTGTCGGTTTCTGCAACCTGGGGGCACGGACCGACCATTACCTGTACACCGACCAGGACCTCAGCTTGCTGACCACGCTGGCGCAAGCTGCCGCCATCGCCCTGGATAACGCGGCCCTGTACGAAGAGCTGAAACACTCTCGGTCGCTCGTCCAGAGAACGGACCGCCTGCGCTCGCTGGAGACGATTGCGGGCGGGTTCGCCCACGAGGTCCGCAACCCCTTGACGTCCATCAAGACCTTTATCCAATTGACCCCGGAGCGCAAGGACGACCCGGAATTCATCGGCCACTTCAGCACCGTGGTGGCGGAGGATGTCGCCCGGATCGAGCGCCTCATCCAGGAGATCCTGGACTACGCGCGCTACATGCAGCCCAAGTTCCAAGAGGATGACATTAACGTCATCGTGGAATCCTGCCTGTATTTCGTCAGAATCAAGGCGGACTCGAAGGAGGTCCGGCTGAAGAAGGACCTGGCCGCCGATTTGCCCTCAGTCTTGTTGGATCGCCAACAGATCAAACAGGTGCTGCTCAATCTCTTCATCAACGCCATCGAAGCCATGAGCGACCGCGGCGGCGAGTTGATCGTGCGCACCCACCGGCTCTCCAAAGCCCCCGGCGACACCTGGGTTCAGATGGAAGTGACGGACACCGGTTGCGGCATCGCCCCGGCGGACCTGGAGCACATCTTTGACCCGTTCTACACCACCAAGCACGAGAGCCAAGAGCGTGAAGGGACCGGCCTGGGCTTGACGATCGTGCACCAGATCGTCCAGGAGCACGGGGGGCACATCGAAGTCAAAAGCGCGCTCGGCCGCGGGACGACGTTCCTGGTGAACCTGCCGGCTGTTCCGGTACGGGTGCTGGAAGCCCAGATGGAAACGCGCGGCGTATGAAGAAACGGGTCTTGGTAGTCGACGACGAGCCGGGGATACGCGCCTCCCTGCAAATGACCCTCGAGCCGACCTACGAGGTCCTGTGCGCCACAAACGCGCAGGAAGGCCTGGCCCGGTTCCGGCAGGAACTTCCCAACCTGGTGCTTCTGGATGTACTCATGCCCGGGTCGGACGGGCTCGGGCTCTTGCAGTCCCTGCGCTCGGAGGACCCCACAGTTCCCGTGATCATGCTGACCGCCGTCAAGACAGTCAAGACCGCCGTCGAAGCCATGAAGATCGGCGCGGCCGATTATCTCGCCAAGCCGTTCGACGTCGAGGAACTCCGCATGATCGTGGCCAAGGCCCTGGCCACCCAGGCGCTGGAGCACGAGGTTCGCTACCTCCGCGCGCAGGTCCTGAAGTCGTACGCCTTCCACAACCTGGTGGGCAAGAGCCCAGCCATGCAGGAGATCTACTCCAAAATCGAGCAGGTGGCCGACACCCGCACGACCGTCCTGATCACCGGCGAGAGCGGCACGGGCAAGGAGTTGGTCGCCCGCGCCCTGCACTACAACAGCTCCAGGCAGGAGCGGCCGTTCATCGCCCTCAACTGCGCGTCCATCCCGGAGACCCTCATCGAGAGCGAGCTGTTCGGGCATGAGAAAGGCGCCTTCACGGGCGCTCTGGCGCGCCGGCTCGGCAAGGTCGAGCTCGCCCACGGCGGCACGCTGTTCCTGGACGAGGTCGGCGACCTCGGCATGCTCACGCAGGCGAAACTGCTTCGCTTCCTGCAGGAGCGGGAGTTCACCCGCGTCGGCGGAACGCAAACGATCAAAGTGGACGTGCGGATCATCGCCGCGACTAACAAGATCCTGGAGGATCTGGTCCCTCGGAAGGAGTTCCGGGAAGACCTGTACTATCGCATCAACGTGGCCGTACTCTCCATACCGCCCTTGCGGGATCGTCGGGAGGACATCCCGTACTTGTCCAAGCATTTCCTCTCCAAGCGGCTGGAGGCAGAGGGACGTCCACCGCTGGAGATCTCGAAAGAGGCGATGGAACTGCTGACGCGATATCATTGGCCCGGCAACGTTCGCGAACTCGAGAACGTCATCGAGCAGGCCATCGTGTGGTGTCGCGGCACGGAGATCACGATCGACCACCTCCCGACCACGATCAAGACCGAAAGCCGGCATACCGGGCTACGACAGAGCGCACTGTCCGGACAGGTCTCCCTGGAGAAAGCGGTCCAGGAATTTGAACGAGAGTTGATTCTCGATGCCCTGACGCGGACGGGCCATGTCCAGACTCACGCCGCGGCCCTGCTGGGCATCACCAGACGGATGCTCAAGTATCGGATGGATATGCTCGGGATCAAATGCCCGGACACGCAAGCTGCGCCCGGCCCCAAGGACGTGCCCTCGGCATGAGTCGTGATGGCGCAGGACTACAACGCACGAAATTTCGTAATTGGCCAAACCTGTGATACAATGGCCCCTTGTTCAATTTTGTACGGGAGCGTCAATGTTTGCTGCCTGTCTCGATGCAGCGACGCAACGGAGCGACAGGGCATGTCAGCTTTGAGCGTATTGGGGAGCGCGGGTTCTGAACATCTCGGAAGGCATGGCAGTTGCTAGAGGACAACGTTAGGATGCGCTTCCTCAGACACAGGAGACAGAGGTGCCGGTAGAGACTTCCCAGTTCCACGTTCCCAACGAGCGCCACCAAGCGGTCCGGGAGCGAGACTCGTCCAAGCCGACCATCCTGATCGTGGAGGACGAAGCCGGCCCGCGCGAAGCGCTCAAACTAATCCTCCGTCCCTTCTACAACCTGCATTCGGTGGACAGCGCAGAGGCCGCCCTCCAACTCCTGAAAGAGCAGGCGATCGATTTGGTGACCCTGGACCTCAAGCTCCCGGGCAAGCAAGGAGCGGAGCTCCTGCAGGACATCAAGCGCGATTACGAGCACGTGGAGGTCATCGTGATCACCGGCTACGGGAGCCTGAAATCCGCGATGGACGGGCTTCGGTACGGCGCGTCCGGCTATCTGCTCAAGCCGTTCAACGTCACAGAGTTGATCGCGATCATCAATCAATCGCTGGAAAAAAAGCGACGGCTCGAGGGTCTCCGGGGCTCTCTCAAGCAATTCGAGGACGCGTGGCAGGCGCGGCATGACGCGTCCAGCGCGTGGAAGGCCTTGTCCGGCCTGCTAGCGGCCAAGGATCCGGAATTGGTCCGCCATTCTAACCGTGTGCACGGTTACGCCGCCCTGCTGGCGGACCGGCTCTCTCTGACCCAGGAGGAGCGGGAAGTGGTCAGGATCGGCGCCTTGCTGCACGACATCGGAAAGTTCGGCATTGACGAACGCCTGTTTTCGACCATCATCCGGCAGGCGGACCGCGAAGACGAGTTCGTCAAATTTCATCCTGAAGTCGGCGCTCGCATGGTCCAGTCGCTCGCCTTGCCTCCGGCAGTCAGTGAGATCATCCGCCACCACCACGAACGGTATGACGGGTCCGGCTACCCGGATGGCCTGAAAGGCGACGCGATCCCCTACCTCGCCCGTCTGGTCGGGCTGGCCAACGCATTTGATGAACTCTACGGTGAGAGACCCGGGAATGCTCCGTTGCCACTCGAGGCGGCGAAGGAGTACATCCGCCGTCAGGCTGGCATCCTGTTTGATCCGTCGATGGTGAAGCAGTTCCTGAAGGACGGTCGCTAGCCCGCCAATCTTCTCAGCCTCGCCTTTACTCTCTCCGAAAACGGTGTTATATTGTTATAACATTGTAGTACCATCGAGGAGAACACACATGGTCAAACGTTTAACGAAGCATGGCAACAGCCTCGCCTTGGTGATCGACCGCGGGGTGCTCGATCTGCTGGACATTGATGCAGACACACCACTGACCATCACGACCGATGGGAACTGTCTGGTCGTGGCGCCGATTCGTGATCCAGTTCGGCACAAGAAGTTCCGCGCGGCGCTGGAGAGTGTCAATAGAAAGTATGGCCGAGCTCTGAAGCGTTTGGCCGAGTGACGCCGGACCCGCTATTCCTGACCCTAGCCGAAATCGTCGACATCCATGCCGACCAGATTGAGCGCTATGGCGGCAGCAGTGGCATACGCGATGTGACTCTCCTGGATTCCGCCATCGCCATCCCCCAGGCAAGCTTCGGAGATCAATACCTGCACCAAGACATTTTCCAGATGGCCGCGGCATACCTGTACCACATCGTCCAGAATCATCCCTTCGTGGACGGCAACAAGCGAGTCGGTGTCGCCTCAGCGATGGTGTTTCTGGAACTAAACCGCATCCCTGTCACTGTCACCAACGAGGACTTAGTCGAGACCGCCCTGGGCGTGGCTCAAGGGAAGATGGGGAAAGCAGAAGTCGCAGAGTTTTTCAGGAAGCATTCGCGCAAACGATCAGGCCGTAAGACACGAACAGAATGAAACTGGAATTGACCCGCCAAAGTAACTAAAGCTGAAGGTGGCTCCCCGAACCGTACGATTTGCGAATTCGAAGATCCGAGTTTCCTAAAGACAAGCCAGCTTAATGGCAAGGCTACTTTGCATGATAATCTCAGTTCTTCGGGGCAGGCCTATTAAAGGTCCAGTTTGAAATCAGGTCTGGATCAACCACAATTTCTCCTGTTGAACGCAAACGATACTCCCCCTTCGGAGCCTGTTGAAAGCCTCGCAAATCGGGCGGCAATTTGAACTCTTCCCCTGTCTTAAGTCTTAAAACAACCCCTTCTATTTCATTAATTCTGAGAATGATTCCGTGGACCTGTTTTTGTTCGATAAAATTGTCGTTGTGGTCGAGATAGGTTATGCCGACCAACAGATGCTTGCCGATATATGACTTTGCCAAAGCTTTATCCAGTTGAGGCCTATCCAATTCCCCATTCGAAACGGCAACAATGAAAAAAAGGCTGCCGGCTAAAAAGGACAACATAGCGAGTCGCAATTGTTTAACCCCCTGGTCTGGATTCGAACCTGCGCTGCATTTCCTTCGTCGTTATCGTGGTCCCTGGCTAGTAAGCGGGTGGCGCCGCATGGGACCCGGGCGGAGCGGAAGAGCCTACAGCCGAGTCTGCGGGGCTGCGACGGCGAAAGGGTCTGAGCACGTCCGGGTGATGCGGCGACAGGACCCGCTCTGAATTGCCTACTTCGTTTCCTGCCAGCTCCGGACCCGCCGCGCCTGTAACACCCCGTCGATCCGCTCGATGGCCTTGAGCACGCGTTCCAGGTGCGCCGTGTTCTGCACCTCCACGACGAAGTCGAGCACAGCTTTCCGGTCCTCCCGGGTCGTGATCTCCGCGCGGCTGATGTTCGCGTCGGCATGGGTGATGGCCGCCGAGACGTTGGCCAACATCCCCGGCTTGTCGAGGGTGAGGGTCGTGATCTTGACGGACACGGTGGAGAGATGCGCCATATCCCAATCCACATCCACGAGCCGCGCTTTATCGTAGTCGAGCGCATCGAGGTTGGGACAGTCCACGGTGTGAATCGTCAGGCCGCGCCCGCGGGTGATGTAGCCGATGATCCGGTCGCCTGGCACGGGCTCGCAGCACTTGGACAGGTGCATCATGAGGTCGTGGATGCCTTTGACCTTGACGCCCTTATCCTCGATCCCCGCCGCAGCGCGTTTCGCCACGGTCTTGTCCTCCGCGTCCGGAGCGGCGGCCACGGCCCCGCGGTCCCCCTTGTCCTGGCAGAGCCGGTTGGTCACATGGATGGCGGAGACACGTCCGTAGCCGATGGCCGTGAGCAACTCGTCGACGCCGGGCAGGCCTGACTCCCGCGCAACCTCCTGGACGCGGGCGGTCTTCAGCAGGGTGCCCAACGCGACATTGTGACGGCGCAGCTCCCGTTCCAGCAGGCGCTTGCCCAGCTCCAGGCCCCGCTTGGCCTCTTCCACCCGCAGCCAGTGCTTGATCTTGTTCTTGGCTCGCGGGGTCCGGACGAACTTCAGCCAGTCCCGATGCGGCACCTGCGCGGCGGCCGTAACGATCTCGACCGTGTCCCCGCTGCGGAGCTGATATCTGAGCGGCACCATCTTGCCGTTGACCTTGGCGCCGCTGCAGCGATCGCCGATCTCAGTGTGGATGGCATACGCGAAATCGATGGGCGTGGAGCCCTTCACCAGCTCCTTCACTGCGCCCTTGGGGGTAAAGACGTAGACCACGTCCGAGTAGAGGTCCAGCTTGACGGACTCCATGAACTGCCGGTTGTCCGTGACATCCTGGTGGGATTCCAGGAGCTGACGCAGCCACGTGAAGACGCGCTTCTCCGTCTCGTCGATCTCGCCCTGTTCCTTGTACGTCCAGTGCGCCGCAATCCCTTCCTCGGCGACCCGGTGCATCTCGTGGGTCCGGATCTGAAACTCCACGTGCTCGCCCTGGGGGCCGACCACGGTCGTGTGCAGCGACTGGTAATGGTTGGACTTCGGCACGCCGATGTAGTCCTTGAAGCGACCCGGGACCGGCCGCCACAGCGAATGGATAAGGCCCATAATGGCATAGCAGTTCATCTGGGTGTCGGTGATCACCCGGATGGCGGTCAGGTCGTAGACCTCGTCGAAGGAGACGGCTTGATGCTCCATCTTTTGGTAGATGGAGTAGAGGTGTTTGGGCCGGCCGGCCAGCTCGCCGACCAGCCCGTGCTCGGCCAGCTTGGCCTTGACGATGGCGATGACCTGCTGGATGTACTGCTCGCGCTCCTCGATGCGCTTGGCCACCCGCTCGGCCAGCCCTGCGTAGACGTCGGGCTTCAGTGCCTTGAAGCAGAGGTCCTCGAGCTCGGCCCTCATCCAGCCGATCCCGAGCCGGTTGGCCAGGGGGGCGTAGATATCGAGCGTTTCCTGGGCCACCGTCTTCTGGTGGGCTTGGCTCAGGTGCTCCAGGGTGCGCATGTTGTGCAGGCGGTCCGCGAGCTTGATCAGGATGACCCGGATGTCGTCCGCCATCGAGATCAGCATCTTGCGGAAGTTCTCGGCCTGCTTCTCCTCGTAGTTCTTGAAGGGGATCTGGCCGATCTTGGTGACGCCGTCCACGAGGCGGGCGATGTCCTTCCCGAACTCCGCCTCGATCTGCTCCCGCGTGCAGACCGTGTCTTCCACCGTGTCGTGCAGCAGCCCGGCCACGATGGCCGACACGTCGAGCTTCAAGGTCGCGAGAACCTTGGCCACGGCCAGCGGATGTTGCAGGTAGGGCTCGCCGGACCGGCGGACCTGGCCCTCGTGCGCCCGCGCCGAGAAGTCGTACGCGCGCCGGATCAGGTCCACTTGCGCGTTGGGGTTGTACCGCTGGACCCGCTCGATCAGGTCGTGAATGCTGGTGGCGGTCGAAGTTGCCATATCACAGATGATAGTCGAGGGGCAGACCCGTAGTCAAACGCGGGGAAGATCGGACTTAGGGGAAACCGTATAGGAGGTTCTCGCGAGACAGACCGGCAACGCGCCGGTTAGGACGAAGCCTTGGCGGGCAGGACCTTGAACCGCAACGTGCCGACCTGGTTCATGTCGTGACTCCCCGTGCCGATGAGAATCTCGACCTTGTAGTCACCGATGGGCCAGCCGCTCTTCGGTCGCTTCAGCGCGACATATCCGGATTCGTCCTCCGTCATCAGGATCATGGCGTCGGTGCCGAGGATGTGGTTCGGGGGCACTCCCTCGCCCCTTTCAACCACCCAGCGGCCGTAGACCTTGAACTCGCTATCGTGCTGCTGCAGGGAAAAGACGACGAAGATCTCGGGCACGTCTGCGTAAAACGCCTTGGTCGGCTTGACGGGTACGATCTGGAAACTGCGGGCCTGCCCCATGACCATCTCCTGGCCATGAGCCATCACGATCGAGGAGAACATGCCCTCCGGGGCACGATCTTCGAAGCCGCTGTTGCCGGGCGGCAACTGAGGAGCATCGGCAGACTGGGCGAAGGAGGAACACGGCAGGACGAGCAGCGCGGCGAGGAACGGGGTCGGGGCCTTCATTCACCACCCTTCTGCACATAGTTCTTGATGAACTCTTCGGCGTTCTCTTCCAAGACGTCGTCGATCTCGTCGATCAGCTTGTCCATGTCTTCCTTGAGCTTCTTACCCGCTTCGACGACCTTGGCGCTCGCCTTGGCTTCGTCCTTGGGCTGCGCGCCGCCCCGCTTGGTCTCGGTCTTTTTCTCCTGCTTTTCCATGCGGCCCTCCTTCACGAAGCCGCGCCGGCAGAATCAGGCCGGCGTCTCGTTGAGCAGCCAATAAACAGCATACCCCAGAGCGGAAAGGCCCGTCAAGGCTGGGGGCTCAGACGATGAGCGACACGATC
>Ga0209056_10005957_pt1 | contig 12648 bp, 12 predicted proteins | sample GraSoiAngelo_114_FD_185876 | JGI IMG/M metagenome (GOLD analysis project Ga0209056, IMG submission 185876) | Grasslands soil microbial communities from the Angelo Coastal Reserve, California, USA - 14_0903_13_40cm (SPAdes) (version 2) | ecosystem: Environmental > Terrestrial > Soil > Grasslands... | reverse complement strand
CCTATCATCGCCAGCACGGCACGGAGCAGTTCTTGGGCTTCTATGATGTCCATGCCGACTGCCTCAGTGGGATCTTTCGGCGCCGCAAGCGAGTCGCCGACGTGAGCGACGCCTTTCGCCGGCTGCGTGCCTGCTATCCCCGCAGGCGACTGTTCGTGATCATGGACAATCTCCATAACGTTCACGACCATCCCCGCTTCCTGGCGCTGCTCCGGCGCCTCCGCATCCACGCCGTCTACACGCCGACCGAGGCCTCCTGGCTCAATCTCATCGAGGCCCAGTTCGGCGTGCTCAAACGCTTCACGCTCGCGAATACGGATGACCCGGATCACGTGACGCGGCGCCGTCGAGTGTACCGGTACCTGCGATATCGTCACCGGAAGCTGGACCGGCTCACGCATCCGCTGACTCGTATACGTTCAATTAGCCCTGTTAAGTTGGAACGGCACTAGTTCTCCCTAGGTTTTGGGACCCGATCTGAATGGTCGACCGTTGATGCCTGCTTATCTGCTCCCCCTGTTCCTCGGCCGGCTAAGCTCGGGACTGAGCCGATCCCTTCGAGTGTTTCGCGGACACGGGCCACCGGCCGGGCCCGATTGCTCAGCGGCTGTCCGACCACTCCAAGATGACGAGGACATCTCCGGCGCCCTCGGTCCGCTTCCGGACGACCGCGGTCAGCCGTGCCCTGGGCTGTTCATCGAGAAGGCCCTCGGCCTCGACGCGGAAGGTCTGGGTGGTCGCCACCAGGCCGCCGTCGCCACCGGCGAAGCGACCGACGTCCGTGTACGGGCCATCCCGGCGGGCCTGGAGGATCTCCAAGATCTCCGCTTCGGCGAGCCCAACCGCCCGCAGCACTGCTGGACTGGCGGTGTTGATGTTGACCACGCCGGGCGTCTTCACGGTCACGAGGTCGACGAGGCCGGGGGTTCCCTCGTCGCCGTAGAAGAGGCGGGGCGTCACACCGCGGATCTGGAGCAGCTCGGCGACCGACTCGAGATTCGCGTTGCGGCTCCGGTAGGGGAAGGGCAGCTTGAGGTAGTAATCTTCACTCTCGGCCCCGTTGAGTCGGTACGCCTCGTCGGGGTCCCGCCAATCCTCGAGCGAGTCCACGATAACGTCGCGTACGGACTTGTCGACGCCGAGGGCCTGGAGCAGGCGGTCCACCCGGTCGGGAGGCGTGTTGAGGTTGAGTCGGCCCTCCTCGTCGGTAATCCGGTAGGAGAAGCGGCCGGAACCCAAGGGCACGCGGACGCGCGGCAGGCGCGGCAGGGCGAAGCGCTGCGGGGTGTAGAAGGTGAGGTCGCCGTCCTCTGCGAGTACCACCCAGGCGGCGTCGGCCGCAATCTCCCGCATCGCCTGGGCCAGGGCGGCCTCGGCCAGATGGTTGGCCGTGACTGACTCCCTGTAGGCGCGCACCGCTGTGGCCTCCAGCCTCATGGAGAACGCGAGCTCGGCGCCCACCGTACCGAGCACCGCCACCACCAGCAGGACCGGGGCCAAGGCGAAGCCGCGCTCCTTGGGCCGGCCGGCGCCGGAACGAGCGCCCATGTCCGCGCTCAGGGCGTCACGGTACGGATGGGAACGATGAGCGGCAGGGTGCCCTCGGACCGACCGGCGCGCCAAGTCGATACAGTGATTCCCACGGCCTGCGGCAGCGCGTTCTCGGCCTCGCCATCCCAACTCTCATGCCAGGTGCCGGTGGAGTCAAGGTACGCCAGCTCAAGTCGGTGGACCACTGGATCGCGGAGAACCAGAGTAGCCTCGCTGAACGGCTCCCGGTTCGGCAGGAGGCGCTGGCGCACCTCCAGAGCCGGTTCAACCTCGCCTTCCACCCCGATCACGACCGCGGTGAAAGCTACGGGGATGGGGGTGGGCATCAGCGGCGCTCGGGTAACCAGCTCCAGCCGCTCGGCGGTCCCGCGAAACAGGAGCACGTTCTCCGGCGCCTCGCCGACCGCCCCTCGGTAGGGGTAGGCCGCGCCGACCGCGCGCGCCAGAACGAGGGCGATGGTTCTGAGGTGCTGGTGAGCTTCAGCACGGTCCTCACCCCGGGCCAACGAGGCCAGGGCCACACGGAGGCCGCCGACGGCAATCGCCAGCATCGCGCCGACGATCGCCAGCGCGAGCATCAGTTCGAGTAGCGTGAACCCGCGCTGGACGCCTGGGCGCTTCACTGGACGCCTTCGGCCCTGGGTATGGGGCCCTGTCCCGGTGCCGCCAGCGTGCTGAGGATCCCGGGCACCGGCGTCGTGGCCGCCGGTACCGTCCGGAGTGTGGCCAGCTCGACCTGCCGACGCTCATCCCACATCACCCGTACGGCGATCTCAAAGACCCGCCAGTGTGGCGCGCGTCCGGGGACCGTCAACTCGGGAGCCTCGACCAGTCGGATCCCCCGCTCCCAACGGAAGCCGGCGTCTGCGCCGTGCTCGCGTTGCTCTCCGGGAACGAGCACCTCCCGGACCTTCCGGTCTGCCAGCTGCATGGCGCTCTGGTAATTGCCGGAGAGCTTGAGCAGGCGCAGGTCCTGCGCCACGCCCTGGATGACGGCGACGCCGGCTACGCCCAGAATCGCCAGCGCGACCAGCACTTCGAGCAGGGTGAACCCCCGCTCACGCGTTCTCACTGGCGGACGGCACGGACGCGCCCGGTGCAGCATCTCCTCCTCCAAGCAGCGTGGCACCTTGCTCACGCGTCATCTAGGCTCGGAACGATAAAACCGCACGAGGGGCCCGCGATCCGAGCCCCTCGTGCTCGTCTTCGGCTGGAACCTGACTACTTGTGAATCGTGACTTTGCCTCCTTTCAGCGTTTCGTTGCCAGAGTCATATCCGGTGTCGAGGCGGATCTCGTACTTCCCCACGCCCGCCCCGCCATCCTGGAGATCGATCCGGTAGACGTGCGAGCCAGAGCCGTCGATCGTCGCCTGACCGAAGATGCTCCCCGTCGCTGGCGGTGGCATAGTCGTGCAGGTGACCGCGAGTACGCTGATCGAGTGCACGTTCAGGGGCGCGACCGGCCCGTTGTCCTGGTACTCCTCCTGCCCCGACGGGTTGCCCGCCTCATCCGCCGAGGCGTTTCCGCCGAAGTTCGCCCTGTCGCCGTTTCGGGCTGTGATCCATCCACCGTAGGTGATGTCGACCGTGCAGAACGCGGTGCTCAGCGGCACTGTCCACGCCTTCGTCGCCGGGGTGCACGCGAAGTCCATTGCATCGCATGGCCGACCGTCCTTGTCCGTGTCGACACAGGCCGTGATGGCATCGGCGCCTGGCAGCGCCGGCCCCGTGTAGGTGAAGCTGCACGTTCCGAACGTGTCAGTCGTGCAGGAGCCGGTCGTGTTGACAGCGCCAGTCACCGTGAAGAGAACGGTCTGGCCCGACACGGGGTTGCCAGCCGTGTTCCTGACCGTCGCGGTCACCGTGTGCCGGGTGTCTACGGGGTTCGTTGACGTGGCTGGGCTGAGCGTGCACGACCTCAGCGGCAAGGGCGGTGCGACGGATGCAGCCGGTCCCTCCAACGAAAAGTAGGCGGAGCCGCCGTTGGGGATGCCCTTGGGGAAATCCCTCGAAGTGAAGTCTACGGTGACGGTATTCTTGTCCGCACTGACGGTGAAGACTTCGGCTGGGAAGGAGTTAGAATCGGTCCTAGCCGTCACTGTGGTACTCACTCGCCCTTCATACCTGGTCGTGCCATACGGACAGCCGGCGGGGCTGTTGACGTAGGGCTGGCATAGCCCATCGCCGTCGAAGTCGCCTATGTTAGGAACTAGAGGAGCTGGTGTGCCAGTCACCGTGAGGCTTCCAACGTCCCCGCCGGAATTGTTTTGGACGCCTATGAGGGTGTCCTCAGTTCCGTCAAACGGGGGTTGACTAGGATCTGTTACGGTAACCCTGCTCCCATCCGGATTGAATACGATGAGAACCGCACAGCCCGTGTCCAGCCCGACCGGCGGGCACTGCGTGAAGAGAGCCGAGGCCGCGAGGGGATTCAAGAGCAGGCCCCCCGCAACCATCGCCGCGCCCAAGATCAGGCGCGCGGCGAATCCCGTGAGTTGCCGTGTGACGTTCGTGGCATCCATACGTGCCCCTCCCTTTCCATTCTCGTGGCTCTACTCGTCCTGCCTTCTCGTGTCGACCTCTCCTTTCCCGCCCAAAACCGAACGGGCAGTCTGAGGGCTGAGGGACCCCTCAGGCTGCCCGTTCGGTTCGGTCCTGCCGCGCGCGGCTGATCAGACTGCGCGCTGGGCGTCTGCTGTCTCTAACTCATCGACCCTTCCATGCGGTCACGACAGTCATCGGTGATGTAGAGCGCATCGCCACAAGCAAAGCGCGTGCCGGCACACGTGCCTCCTTCAGGTCGGGGCTGTGGTTTCAACACGTGCGGCCGACAGAGCCTCCTGCAGGCTGAGGAAGTGGCGGTGCTGGCGAGTGAAACCGCCGCCGGCGGCGCGTCCGGGTGAACCGCGGGCTGCTCGGACGAGCGAGAGATTCGACTGCGGAGAAGTCCCGCCTAGCGGCGAGATATGGCGCCAACGCCATGGCGCAGGCGCCATAGGTCACGACGCCCGAAACTCGCCGGCCTCGATCCCGAAGCGCTTCATCTTGAGGTGCAGGGTCTTGTAGTCCACGCGGAGGAGGCGAGCTGCCTCACTTTTGTTCCCGCGCGTGGCGTGGAGGGCCAAGCGAATCGCCTGGCGCTCTGCCTCAGCAGCGGCCCGGGCGGCGATCTCCTTCAGGGAGGACCAACCATCCTCCGAATGCCATCGCACAGGACTCCCGCCGTCTCGTCTCATCGCAGTGGCGGCTCAACGTTAGCAACTCGCAGACCAATGAGCGCGTTCCCGACCAGGCCGCAGAGGCTGTAGTCACTTCTGGACAGAGGGCTGGATCAACTAGGGCAGATAACTACGCTTCTTACGGGCGAGTCACGGCGCTCGGAACTCCCTGAACCGCCCGGCGTCGATGCCGTACTGCTTCAGCTTGAGGTAGAGGGTCTTGTAGTCGGTTCGGAGGAGCCGCGCCGCCTCGCTCCTGTTCCCACTTGTGACCTGGAGGACCCGACGGATCGCCTGCTGCTCGGCGTCCGTCGCCGCGGCCTCGGCGATCTCCTTCAGAGAGGACCCTGCCGGTGTCGGCTCTCCCCGGAGAGCAGTCGCCGCGGTCGCCGGCGATGGCTCGACGGGGATGACCGAGAGGTGCTCCGGCTCAATCACATCCGAGGCGAGGAGGATGGCTCGGCGAATGACGTTCCGGAGCTCCCGCACGTTCCCCGGCCAGCGGTAGCGCAGAAGGACATGGGCCGCCGCCTCCGAGATTTTGCGGCAGGGGCGGCCGAGCTCCACCCCGGCCTCCGGGAGGAACTCGTTCGCCAAGTGGAGGATGTCGTCTCGCTCCCTGAGGGGCGGCAGGGTGATTCCGAATTCGTTGAGACGGTAGTAGACATCCTGGCGAAACCGGCCCGCCCGCACCTCGCGCTCGAGAGGAACATTGGAGGCGGCGATGATCCGCACGTCCACGGGGACTGGCCACTTGCCGCCGAGCGGCTGCACCTGTCGTTCCTGCAACGCACGCAACAGCTTTGCCTGGGTCGGAAGGGGAAGGTTGACAATCTCATCGAGGAAGAGGCATCCGCCCGCGGCGAGCTGGAACTGCCCGGCCTTTCGCTGATGGGCACCGGTGAACGCGCCCTTCTCATAGCCGAAGAGCTCCGACTCGATCAGGGTGTCCGGGATCGCACCGCAGTCGACGGCGACAAACGGCTTCTCGCGTCGGGCACTGAGCTGATGGATCGCCCGCGCGACGAGTTCCTTGCCGGTGCCGGTCTCGCCCTCGACGAGGACTGTGAGCGGAGAGTCGGCCACTTGCCTGATCTGCTGGACAACCTTCTCCATTTGTCCAGTAGGGCCCATCAACCACCTCAACGGGCTCTCGATGACCTCATGTGTCTCCCGCAGGTCGCGCGTGCGCTCCTCGACGATGGCCTCGAGCTCGTTGAGGTGGCGCTCGAGCGCCACCTGCTGCTCCCTGACCCGGCGACTCAGCGCACGTGTCTGAATCGCCCGGCGCAACGACACGACGAAGTCATCCCGGTCGATCGGCTTCTGGATGAAGTCATAGGCCCCACCGCGGAGCGCGTGTACCACCAGGTCGTGCTCGGCGTGCCCGGTGATCATCAGGGTGGGCGTGTCGGGCCAGCGCGTCCGGATCTCGGCCAGCAGCTCGAGGCCGTCCATCCCCGGCATCTTGATGTCGGTCACGATCGCGTCGTAGTCGCGGGCCGCGATCCGATCGAGGGCAGCCGGTGCCGAGTCGGCCGTGTCCACCATCACCTCGCCCATTCGGAGCCGGAGGGCCTCGGGAAGCGCCTGCAGCAGGGCCAGGTCGTCGTCGACGATGAGCACCCGAGCCTGGCTCATGGCGTGCCTCTCGCCGACGTCGCGTCGAATTCGCGCCCGAGCCTCTCTGCGATCTGTTTCAGTTCACTGGCGCAGCGCGCCAGGGCCGACTGTCGATCCTTCACCCGGCGACTCAGCGCATGCGCGAGAATCGTGCGGCGCAACGCCGCCACGAAGTCATCCCGGTCGATCGGCTTCTGGATGAAATCGCAGGCCCCGCCGCGGAGGGCTTGAATCGCCAGCGCATGCTCGCCATGCCCGGTGATCATTAGAATCGGCGTGTCGGGCCGGCGCCCCCGGATCTCGGCCAAGAGCTCGAGACCGTCCATCCCCGGCATCTTGATGTCGACGACGATCGCGTCGTAGTCCCGGGCGGCGATCCGGTCGAGGGCGGCCGCCCCCGAGTCGGCCGTGTCCACCGTCACCCCGCCCATTCGGAGCCGGAGGGCCTCGGGAAGCGCCTGCAGCAGGGCCAGGTCGTCGTCGACGACGAGCACGCAAGCCTGTTCCCGCCCCAGCTTCGCTGCGATCTGCTCCAGTTCGCTGGCGCAGCGCTCCAGGGCCGCCTGCCGGTCCTTCACCCGGCGACTCAGCGTGTGCGCGAGAATCGCTCGGTGCAACGCCGCCACGAAATCATCCCGATCGATGGGCTTCTGGATGAAGTCGTAGGCCCCACCGCGGAGGGCCTGAATCGCGAGCGCATGCTCGCCATGTCCGGTGATCATCAAAATCGGCGTGTCGGGCCGGCGCCCCCGAATCTCGGCCAAGAGCTCGAGACCGTCCATCCCCGGCATCTTGATGTCGGCGACGATCGCGTCGTAGTCCCGGGCCGCGATCCGCTCGAGGGCGGCCGCCCCCGAGTCGGCCGTGTCCACCGCCACCCCGCCCATTCGGAGTCGCAGGGCCTCGGGAAGCGCTTCCAGTAGGGCCAGGTCGTCGTCGACGATGAGCACGTGTGACGCCGTCATGCCCCTGAGCTCCCCTCTCTCTCGGCGGCGGCCAGGGGCAGGCGGATGAGGAACGTCGCGCCGTCGCCGGGCGGGCTCACGACCGAGATCGTGCCGCCGTGCTCTTTGATGATCCCATAGGTGATGGACAGGCCCAGGCCCGTGCCTTTCCCGACCTCCTTGGTGGTGAAGAACGGATCGAAGATCCGTCGCTCGAGCCCGGGCGGAATCCCGGGGCCGGTGTCGGTGAGCGCGATCTCCACCGTCGCGGAGCCGATCGAGCCCGAAACGCGAATCGCCTTGCGCGACGCGTCCGCCACCGCGTCGCGCGCATTCGCCAACAGGTTGATGAAGACCTGCTCCAGCTGGATGGGATTCCCGACGACCACGGGCTCCTCCGACCCCAGGTCGACCGTGACCTCGATCTCGCGCAGCCGGAGCTGCTCCTGCATGAGGGACCGCGCCCGCTCGATCACCTGCCGCAGGGAGATCGGCTCGCGGCTCACGGCGGCCGCCCGTCCAAACGTGCGCAGATGCGAGATGATCTCCGTGGCCTTGCGGACCTGCTGCGTGGCGCGGCGCAGCTCGCCGACGATCCGCCCCTTGTCCGACACGCCCAGCTCGATGAGGTCGATCGCGTTGCCCACGAACAAGCCCATGTTGTTGAGGGGGTTGTTGAGCTCATGGGCGACGCCCGTGGTGAGCTCTCCGAGCGTCGCGAGCTTCCCGGCCTGGACGAGCTGCTCCTGTTTGTCGCGCAGCTCCTGTTCGCGCCGCTGCATCTCGGCCGTCGTTTCTCGCAGATCGCCCATGATGTGAATCGTCGCCTTGCGGCTGGCCTCCAGATGCAGCTTGTCCTTCTGCGAGTCCTGAAGGATGTGCAGCAACGCCCGCCGCGAATTGTCGAGCCGCCCCGTCTGACGGGCCAGGCGTCGACGGTCCTGCTCGTAGTCGGCCAGGATGTGCAGGATGGCCTTCCGCTGGTTGGCGAGGCGTTTGTTAGACTCGTTCAGGTCGCCCATGATATGGAGCATCGCGCGGCGCTGCGCGTCGCGTTCCCGCAGGCGGCGCTCCAGCGTCTCCACTTGCTCGCGGAATCGGCTCTCGGCCGTCGCGGCCGCCCCCCTGACCATCGCCTGACGATCCTCCGTCACGATCGCCGGCATCGCGATCAGACTCTCCCCGCGCTGACGCGCGCGAGGTCTTTCCGCAGGCGCTCCAGCTCCTTCTCGAGCGCGATCATCTTTAACTCTCGGCCGACGACGACTTCCTCGAACTTCTCGAGATCCAAAATTTTCTCCTGCAGCTCACTCTTGGACTTCTCCAGGTCGCGAACCACCTGCTCGTACTCGCGCATGTCGCGCAAGATGCCGATGGCGCCGATCACCTTGCCGTCCGGGTCGCTTAGCGCGGAGGCGTTGAGGGTCGTGGGGATCACTTCCCCGCTCGCGCTCCGCGGGTTGAGACGGGCGTTGCGGGTCACGCCCCGCTCCACGACCTCTCGGAGGGCGGCCAGGAACGCGCGCGTCTCCTCGGGGGAAATGATGCGCGACAGCGACTGCTCGATCAGCTCGTCCGGGCGGAAGCCGAGGAGGGCGAAGACGGCATCGTTGGCCTGGAGGATCTTCCCCTCGAGGTCCGACACGAACACCGGGTCCGGAGCGTTCTTGATCAAGCTCTCGGCGTAGGCCCGGGCCTTGTCCAGCTCCCGCATGTCGCGCAGGATGCCGATGGCGCCGATCACCTTACGGCCCGGGTCGCGCAGGGCGGAGGCGTTGAGGGTCGTGGGGATCCCCTCCCCACTCGCGCTCCGCGGGTTGAGACGGGCGTTGCGGGTGACGCCCCGCGCCACGACCTCCCGCAGCGCCGCCGTGAACTCCCGTGTCTCCTCGGGGCTGATGAAGCGCGACAGCGACTGCTCGAGGAGTTCGTCCGGGCGGAAGCCGAGGAGCGCGGACACCGCGTCGTTGGCCTGCAGGATCTTCCCTTCGAGATCAGAGACGAACACGGGATCCGGAGCGTTCTTGATCAAGCTCTCGGCGTAGGCCCGGGCCTTGTCCAGCTCCCGCATGTCGCGCAGGATCCCGATGCCGCCGATCACCTTGCCGTCCGGGTCGCGTAGCGCCGAGGCGTTGAGGGTCGTGGGGATGACCTCCCCGCTCGCGCTCCGCGGGTTCAGGCGGGCGTTACGGGTGACGCCTCGCTCCACGACCTCCCGGAGCGCGGCCAGGAACTCCCGGGTTTCATCGGACGAGATGATGCGGGAGAGTGACTGCTCGATCAGCTCGTCCGGGCGGAAGCCGAGAAGGGCGAAGACGGCGTCGTTGGCCTGCAGGATCTTCCCCTCGAGGTCGGAGACGAAGACCGGGTCCGGGGCGTTCTTGATCAAGCTCTCGGCGTAGGCTCGGGCCTTGTCCAGCTCCCGCATGTCGCGCAGGATGCCGATCACGCCGATCGCCCGACCGTCGGGATCGCGCAGGGCGGAGGCGTTCAGGCTCGTGGGGATGACCTCGCCGCTCGCACTGCGAGGGTTCAGGACCACGTTCCGCATGACACCCCGCTCGACCACTTCACGCAGGGCCGCCGTGAACTCCCGCGTTTCCTCGGGGCTGATAAAGCGCGAGAGCGACTGCTCGAGCACCTCATCTTGCCGGAACCCGAGCAGCTGGGAAACCGCATCGTTGGCCTGCAGGATCTTGCCTTCGAGGTCGGAAACGAACACCGGGTCCGGGGCATTGGCGATGATGATGTCGGCATCCAGCGAGCCCCGCGATTTGACGCCCCTGCCGTCACCCTCAGCCACGTCCTGTTGCGTACCGAGTTCCAGTCGTCCAGCCATTTTGGATCCCCCTCGCAAAACGCCAGGTGCGTAAAAACATACAGATCCTTATCGGCAGGCCCGCGCACGGCCCGGCGCGACCAGAGCCGACCGCCGGTGGGACAACCCCCGGGTACGCCCTGCTCGCCCTGAGACGGCCGGGGTTGAAGAACACATCTTCTCCGCGCCCACGACGCGACCATCTCTACGTCAGCACTCGGGGAACTTACTAGGATGCGGAACGCACGACCGCGGTACGACAACCGCTTGAGTATTGCCTGGGCGATAAGCCTCCGATGAAGAGGCAGGAGTCGCCGCCCGCTCTGCTCAGAGTCGGAAGATCGGTCGAAAGGTAGTCCAGGAATCCGATCCACGGGCGTTGGTGCCTTTCCCGAGGGCCGGGCGTTGAGAACGTGGGAACCACCAACATGCTGGCCGCGCCCGATTGCGGGCGTCGCTGCCAGCGGCGAGAACGTTGGGGCCTCCTCCGACGGCCCTAGCTCCAGGACTCCGATGCCGCAACCGAGAGCAGAACGTGCACCTAGCCTAAGGGTTTGTCAAGGTGCTTCTTTGCCGCGAAGGCGGCACGGATCGAGACCCGGACCCCCGCGCCTCGAGCAGCTCACCTGTATGAGGATCCAGTTTGATTGCGAATGCTGCCGGGCGGAGATCCAAGTGGATTGCCCGAAGCTGAGCCATCGCCGGCCGATGGCTGATCCTCGCCAACGCGTTCGCCGGAGCCCTCGTGACGCCTTCCGGTCGCCCGCCGTGGATGTACGGATCAGTACCGTTCAGGTCGCTGAGGGACTTCGACGAACAAGCGACGAACAGAGGTGCGCCGGCCGCGATCGTCCCGAACCTGCGCACCTCCTGATGACGCCGTCCGTTCGGTCCCGGCACGCGTACAGGCCTCCGGCTCGGCGAGCTCCTGCGCCTCCAGTGGCCCGATTTCGACTACGGCCCGAACCGACACGACGCCTCGGACTTCCGGAAGCGCCTGATTTTGTTGGTGGGCCGTGGAGGATTTGACCCTCCAACCGACTGATTACAGTAAGAGTACATTTTGGACATGACAGCATCGGACACGATCGCGCAGAATCCGCGGCAATTATGCGGAGGAAACGCGCTTTGGCGACCTCGATCCTGTGTGTTGCTTGATCGAGGTTCTCCCCTGTTTTTTTTGACCCGGTCTCGCCCGCCGACTGGCGTCATGCATGGGCGGGCTGACGCCTACCTTGCCGGCGCTTGAGCGTGGGCAATTTCTTGATGGCCTTACCGACTCTCTCTTCGGCTAGGCGCAGTTCATAGAGGCTCTGGAGGTTCAGCCAAAATTCCGGGCTGGTGCCAAAGAAGTGCCCCAAGCGCAGTGCGGTGTCGCCGGTCAGCCTGCGCTGACCATTCAGGATCTCCGTGACGCGGTTCGTCGGCACCTCAATCTGACGGGCGAGCTCCGCGGCGCTCATTCCGAGCGTCTTCAGGTCTTCACCGAGCTGTTCGCCAGGATGAATCGCCGCGCGTGCCATGATGCTTGCCTATCCTCCCTAATGATAGTCGACGATCCCAACGTTGACCGGGCCGACTGAACCTTCCGGCCACGCGAAACAGATCCGCCACTGGTCGTTGATGCGGATGCTATGCTGGCCCTCCCGGTCGTCGCCCAGCGCCTCGAAATGGTTGCCCTGTAGGGCAGCCAAGTCCCTCACCGATACAGCGGCCTCAAGGGGGTCAAGTTGCAGCTGCGCGGACCGTCGGAATCTAGAGAACGCCTTGACTCGTTTCCCGGCGGCGAAGTCTCTGGTCCGTTTGTCTCGGTAGCTGACGATCATTTCCATGATGCCGAAGATTATGCCTGACGTCAGGCGCAATTCTCAGGGGCTGGGTGCTCGACGGGGCGGGTTACCGCAGGACCGTCGCAGGTGAAACGGACGACGTGTAGGGGTGTATGAAATTGGTGCGCTCGGGCGGTGGACCAAGGCAGGTGTATCTTCCCAGCTCTTAGACCTTTGGCGGGAGTCCTGAGCCAAATACGGCCCTCAGGGAGGTCGCCGTGCCTCCTTCCCGACACGGTCTCCGTGCCCGCCGTGATCCTCGTGTGCCCAAGGCTACACTTCGCTGGGTCCCGCGGGGGCCGACCCAGGCCCGGCTCCTCCTGGTCGCTCAGCGCGCGCGGCCGCTCCCACCCGAGGAGAACACACGGCGCTCGGCCTTCGCGCGTGCCCGCGCGCGCTCCTCCGCCTTGCGCGCGCGGATCACGGCGATCCGCTCGCCGAGCGGGATCTCCAGCCCCTCGCTCGCTCGCGCCTCGTAGTTGAAGCCGGGCAGCGTGCGCCGCGGGATGCGTGTGCCCATCGCGCGCTCGATCTGCCGGAAGTCGCCTTCCTCCTCGCGCGAGACGAAGGTGACGGCGTCGCCGACGGCCTCCATGCGCGCCGTCCGTCCGGATCGATGGATGTAGTCATCGGGCACGTGCGGCACGTCGAAGTTCACGACGTG
>Ga0209056_10005956_pt1 | contig 12648 bp, 9 predicted proteins | sample GraSoiAngelo_114_FD_185876 | JGI IMG/M metagenome (GOLD analysis project Ga0209056, IMG submission 185876) | Grasslands soil microbial communities from the Angelo Coastal Reserve, California, USA - 14_0903_13_40cm (SPAdes) (version 2) | ecosystem: Environmental > Terrestrial > Soil > Grasslands ... | reverse complement strand
TACGTTAGATGCGACACTGATTGATGCAAATGCCGACAATCGAACCACCAATTAGTCCGGAGAGAATCATCAGAGATTTGTTGGCGTCCCCGACGGGATTTGAACCCGTGTTACCGCCGTGAAAGGGCGCAAACAAATTCCAAAACGTTGTAATTACAAGGCAGCGGTCGCAACGCAATGCCCTGTAAGGAAGCAATAGAAACGCGAAGAAAGCCCGGGAACTTGTACCGTTCTTGTACCGCGACTCCGGTGAAGTTTCATCCGCATTTGCGACGATTATGCCACGTTTTGTCCATTAGGCGAGCTCTCTCTGCTGCCTTTCAAAATAACCCGTTATGGGTAATTAGCAAGCTGCGAGATTTCTCGATGTGACCCGTATCCTGGAGGGCATCACACGCGTGATCTCTTGTGCAGATCGCTAAGCACATCCTCCTGCAAGATTCCGGGTGAATTGATCCGCGGGCATTGACTTCGCCAGTCCTGCGCCTGATCGGCCCATAGCTGCAGGTAGTCCAGCTAACCACGCCAACCGTCGTCAGCTCTATAGATACCGTCCCGTCGCTGAAGTTCGGTTATTGTGGTCGGGCCGCTTTTGGGCTATGAACCCACTAGCACTGCCCGCTCCTCATCGCTCGGGACTGCTGTCGGTTTCACTCCAAACCAGATTGAATAGAGCGCAGGCAGGAAAAGAAGGGTCAGCACCGTACCCACGGCAGTCCCCCCAATCAGTGTGTATGCCATCGATCCCCAGAAGACCGAGAAGGTCAGGGGAATGAAAGCCAACACGGCTGCGAGAGCCGTAAGGATCACCGGACGTGACCGCTGTACAGTTGCCTCGACGACAGCGTGATAACTATCAAGTCCTTCCTCCTGATTTGTTTTAATTTGACCGATGAGAATCAGCGTATTGCGCATCAGGATGCCAGCTAACGCGATCAGTCCGAGGATGGCATTGAACCCAAATGGTTGATGAAAGAGAAGCAATGTTGGAACGACACCAGCGAGACCTAAAGGCGCTGTAAGAACCACCATGAACATGCCAGAGAATGATCGGACCTGGAAGATGATCACCATGAGCATCAGCACGATCATCGCGGGAAACACCACTGAAAGTGCCTTGTTCGCCTTTCCAGACTCTTCTATATTGCCGCCCGTTTCGATCCTGTAGCCCTCGGGCAGGCTGGCGATAATCGGCCGAATCGCCTTTTCAATCTCTGCAGAGACCTGCGGGGGTTGAAGTGATTCGTCGATGTCACTCTCTACCGTAATTGTCGGCATGCGATCACGGCGTTTGAGTATCGGTTCTTCAGGACGAATTTCGACGTGGCCGACTTGGCTAAGAGGAACGGCCTTCCCCCAGTGATTCATCAGAGTCATGTCGTTCAGCTTGCTGGGATCAAAACGGTCTGTTCCGGCACTTCGAGCGATCACCTCCGCCGTTCGAATATTTTCACGGACCTGCGTCACTGGCGCACCCGTCAGAAGAAATTGGATTTGTTCGGCAGCCTCGTGGGAGGATAGGCCAATCAGTTGTAGCCGAGCTTGGTCGAGCACAAAATGCACGGTTGGCGCGCGTTCCCCCCAGTCCTGGTTTACTTGTCGAGTATGGGGATTTGCCAGCATTGCAGCCTGTACCTGTGCTGCAATCGTGCGGTCCGTTTCCAGGTTGGGGCCTGTGACGCGAAACGCTACGGGCCAGGGTGAATATGGTCCAAAAACAAGCTGCGAGGCGCGCACACGTGCTTCAGGCGCAAGGCCCTGCTGAACTCGTTCACGCAGCCTGAGCTTCAAATGGTCTCGCGCCTTCTCGTTGGCTGTCAGAACAATAATCTTGGCAAAATTGGGATTCGGGAGTTCTGGATTGTACGAAAAGAAGAAGCGCGGAGCGCCCGCCCCAATATATGCCGTAACAATCTTTGCTTCGGGCTGCAGGCGCAGCCACTCCTCTACTTTTTTCGCACTCGCGTTGGTTGCTTCTAGGCTGGTGCCTTGTGGCAGCGTCACCTCTACCAAGAGTTCAGGCCTATCAGATTGAGGAAAGAACTGCCTCTTGACAAGTCCCATGCCTGTAATGGAGACAAGAAATATGCCGAGAACAATGGACGCAACCAAAACTTTCCGGCGTACCGCCCAGGCAATTAGCCGCCGGAGCTTCTCATAGCCGGGTGTCGCATAAATGGCTTCATGGCCGCCGGACAGGGCTTTAATCTTGGGCAACATCTGCACGCCAAGATAAGGAGTAAAGGTCACGGCTACAACCCACGAGGTGAGCAGGGCAAAACCCACTACCCAGAAGATGTTTCCCGCATACTCGCCAGCGGTCGATCGAGCGAACCCCACTGGCATGAGACCAATAACAGTGACAAGCGTCCCTGCAAGCATTGGAGCAGCAGTATGACTCCACGCGTAGCCCGCGGCCCGGATGCGGTCCCACCCTTCCTCCATTTTGACCACCATGATCTCGATGGAGATGATCGCGTCATCAACCAGAAGGCCAAGGCCGAGGATCAGAGCGCCGAGCGTGATGCGATCAAATACCCTCCCGGTCAGAAGCATGATGACGAAGACCGCCGCCAACGTCAGCGGAACGGCTGCTGCCACAACGATTCCTACACGCCAACCGAGGCTGATGATACTAACGAGCATCACGACGGCAAGAGCAACAAAGAACTTCAGCATGAACTCATCCACCGCTTCGCGGATGTTTACTGCCTGGTCCGTTACTTTGCTGAAACTGATGCCCGCAGGCAGGTCGGCGGAAATCTTCTTTTGTTCGGCAACAAGGGCTTTGCCGAGGTCCAGGCCGTTCCAGCCCTCCTTCATCACGATGCTGAGAAGCAAGGACGGCTGGCCATTATGACGGACAAGAAAAGTTGCAGGATCTTCGTATCCGCGCTTCACCTCGGCAATATCAGAGAGTTTTAGGGTGTGCCCGCTTGACACGACGGTGGTATCCCGAATCTTCTGAAGATCATCGAGCGCGCCATCCAGTCGAATAGAGACCTGTTGAGCTTTCGTATCGATAGATCCAGATGGGGTTACTGCATTCTCGCGAACCAGCGCATCGAAGATATCTCGTGCGCTTACTCCAAGCGTAGCCAGCCGTTCGTACGAGAACTCGACAAAAATACGTTCCGGTCGTTCTCCAACGATGTCAACCTTCTTCACGCCAGGCACATGAAGAATCCGCTGCCGAAGAGTTTCTGCTTCGCGCGCAACCTGGCGAGGAGGAAGGTCTGGAGCCTCGACCGAGTAGAGCGCGAATGTCACATCCGAGTACTCATCGTTGATGAAGGGACCGAACACGCCCTGAGGCAACTTGTGCGCTTCATCGCCTAGCTTTTTACGAGCCTGGTAAAACTCTTCCGGGACGTCCTCTGGGCGAGTGCTGTGCTTGAGAGTCACCATCATCAGCGCGAGGCCGGGGCGCGTGAAGGTCTCTACGCGATCGTAGTCGCGCAATTCCTGCATGCGCTTCTCCAGCGGTTCGGCAACGAGATCCTGTATCTCCTGTGCTGTCGCTCCGGGCCACACCGCTGCAACGGTAAACACCTTGATCGTGAAGGTGGGGTCTTCTGCGCGTCCCAGTTTCAGGAAGGCAAAGATGCCAGCAGCAACGATCGTAATGAGCAAGAACAGAGTGACTGCCTTTTCGCGTACTGCGAGGGCCGACAGGTTGAGAAACTGCTTCGCCGCATATTCGCGAACCTGGGGTCCAGCGATGCCGTTTTCCTGGTGCGACTTCTCGTTGTTTTCTGACATATGGTGCTCCGTTATTGAATTTCTGCCTTGCTCTCTACGCGCACGCGTTGGCCATCGCGAAGGAGATGAACTCCAAGAGCTACGACCTGTTGTCCTGGGTGCAGGTTCCCGCTGATGCTTGCCAGTTCTTCACCCAGTTGGCGTACTTGTACAGGTTGAAATGAGACTGTGGATGTAGAAGGGTTCAGTAACCAGATGCCGGGCCCCTTCCCTCGATCGAGAACAGATGCGACCGGTACTTGCAACATGTCGTCAGCCCCTCCATCGCCGGACAGATGGACGGTAACGGTTGCTCCTAACGGAGCATTCGCGGCAGTGCCTTCGAGAACGTAGCGTGCTTCAAAGGTGCGGGTCTGCGGGTCAGCAGCACCGGCCAGCTGTCGCAATCGAACTGGAACTCTCATCGCGTTGCCGTAGAGCGTTGCGTATGCCGCCGATCCAACCGCCGGCCTCAACGTCTCTGGTAGGTTCACTGCGGCCTCTCGCGGACCGGAATGGGCGAGCTTCACAACCGTCTGCCCGGCCATTACCACTTGTCCTGGCTCGGCCAAGGTCTCGATAACGATGCCATCCGCATCCGCAAGAATTTGTGAGTAGCCGCCCTCATCTCTCGCAACCTGCTCCTGAGCGGTAGCAGCAGCAAGCTCGGCTTGTGCCGCATCGGATGCGGCTTTGATCTGATCGTAGATTGAAGCGGAAACCGCGCCGCTCTTGACCAAACCGCGATATCGGGCCTCATCGCTGGCCGCTTGAAGAGCTTTTGCCTTTGCTGCAGCGACGGTTTCTGATCGCGCCGTAATGGCATGGACATAGTCGGTTCGATCAATCGTCATGAGCGGTTGTCCAGCACGGACAAACTGTCCCGTATCCACCAAACGCTTCGTGATCTTTCCGGGAACTCGGAAACCAAGACTGCTCTGAACACGCGCTGAAACCACGCCAGTGAATGCGGGATCTGCGCCGGACGGCGAACCTATTTCCACTATCCGAACCAGCTCCGGGTTTGTTCTTGGGTCTAGCTCCTGCTTCTGACTGCAACCAGCCAAACCGACTACGAGGCCGATAATGACCAGCACCAGAGCGAAATAACTGAAATTGATCCGTTTCATATGGCTTTCCTTTATTTGTTGGGTTTTGATCATGGGAGCCAGCCGCCCCCGAGAGCGCGATAAGAGCCGACCGCTGCACGTGCGGCGCTCTCTCGAGCTACGGCCAAGTCGTCTTTGGCCGCAAGCAATTGACGATCCGCATCGAGCACGTCGGTGAGTCCGATGACACCCGCGGCGTAGGATTCTTGTGACAAGTCGCGCACACGCTGCAGTTCAGCGATTTCACGAACGATTTCATTTCGGCGATTCTCCGACTGGACCAGTAAACTGAAGGCGTCTTCGACATCTTCGGCCGCGTGAAGGACTGCCCTTCGATACTGCAGCAAGGCTTCGGCATTGGCGCCTCGCGCTCGCTTCACTTCCGCAGCGACAGTGCCGAAATCGAAGAGTCGCCAGCGCAGACCTACTACACTGATAGGTTGAAATCCTTGTTGCTCGAAGAGATGGGCGGGCGCGAGCGCTTGAGATCCTACGATCCCTGAAAGTGAGAGCTTCGGATAGTAGTCGGCGAGAGCTTGGCCAATGTGAGCGTTCGAGGCAGCAACCATTCGCTCGGCAGCGATGATGTCAGGTCTCCTGCGTAATAGCTCCGTGGGCGTCCCATAGCCAGAGATTTCCGGTACATCGGGAATGTCTACTACAGAGCTCAACTCCGCTGCGTACGTTCCCGGCTGGGCGCCCATAAGGACGTCCAGCCGGTTCAGCTGTGCTTCGAGAGATACTGTGAGCAGAGGAATCGTCGCCTTCGCTTGCGACAGCAAGGCTTGGGCCTGAGCGAGTTCGCGGTCGGAAGCGATGCCCGCATCCCTGCGCTGCTGCACCAGTTCGACGAGATGCTTGTCAGTGGCGATCTGGCCGTTGGCGAAGATTAAGCGCGCCTGCGCGCCCCGTATCTGCATATAGGCATCAGCGGCTTCCGCGGCAACCGTGATGCGAGTGCCAGTACGGGAAGCTTCGGCGGCCTGAGCCTCGGCTGTAGCAGCTTCAGCTCCTTTCTTCAAACCGCCGAACAGATCGGTTTCCCAGCTGGCAATGAATCCGAGATCGTAGTAGTTCTGACGGCGATCATAGCCGGGCAAGTGGGCGGCGACGCGGCCCGACATACTCTCGGTCGACTGGGAAAGTGAGGTCGTCGAAGCGTAAAGGTTTCCAGATGGCAGGCGCTGCGCCCCTGCTCCTTGAGCAGCGGCACGCGCCTGTTGCACCCGCGTCATGGCAGCGGCCAGGTCGAGATTCTCGTCCAGCGCCCGCTTCACGATACGTGCCAGCTCAGGATCACCGAAGCCCGTCCACCACTGGTCGAGGGGCGGTGCCGACAGAGAGGCAGTACGAGTTTCGATCGAGGGAGCGTTGTGAAACGGCTGCAGATTCACCGTCGGGCGATGGTATTTTGGCCCCACGGCACATCCGGTCATGCTGGCGCCTACTGCGAGGGCAAAGCCCAATCGGAGAGTGAACTTCCGCGCGGCGGGTGAGCTGGCGAATACAGTGGGCCAAAGCGCTTTCATCACAGCACCCCTGTGTTCAGCATCGAAGTATCGACGGAATGAATGACGCGATTGACCGTAATCACAGCGTCGTTGTCGCGCATGCTTTCAGCAGCAGTGCGAACTGAATTCGCAAGCTTCTCAATGGCGTTCGCGCGCGCTTGACGAACATCGAGCGCCAGGCAGCCGAGAAGCAGCGCGCATTCCTTATCTGAGTACCGCTCAAGCACCGACATCACAAACACGAAGCGCTCGAACGGCTCCAGAGCCAACACGGTGTCCAGTTCGAGATCAGTATGCTGAGGCTCTGGTCTCTTGCCATCGGCCATCACGAAACGCACCTCCGATACGCCGGAATTGGCTGGATGCGGCTGCACTAAACGGATCGCGTTTTGAATGACTGTGCGCTTTGCCCAAGACCGCGCCCACTCCTTGAAGACACGGTTTGAGTTGACCGAATCCTCGATGCCTGAGACGAATGCCTGCTCTGCCTTTTCGTGATCGCCAGCCACTAGATATGCAAGCTGGTAGAGACCATCGAGATCCTCGGTAAACACGTTGCGGAAGTCTTCAACGGTCGCGTACTGATTCGCTTCCTGCCTTTTCCCCAAGTAACTCATCTCTTCTCCTCCTGACCACCATTTCTGCGCACCCTGCGGGTAAGCTGTTTCAAAACATATTTCGTGAAGACGCCACAGCACCGGACCTTCACTCCCTGCTTCATCACCTCAACAAGGACGTTCTCGCCTGCTTCGCTGATCGTCGTCAGGTTTTTCAGGTCGATGACGAGTTCGCGGCCGTTCAAATCCGAGTTGGCCATTTCGTACGCGGCCTTCAGCTCATCGGCCCACGGGGCGATAAGCTTGCCCTCAAGCACTAACCGGCGTTGATTTCGCGCTTCGACAGTGGAGATTTTCAACATGCGTCCTCACTACACAGGGATCAAGGCAAGGTGCATGCCAAAGCGGGCGAGGCTGTAACTCACTGAATCTTCGAGGGGGATTAAATCGGCTTGGGTCGAGAGTTGAGACTGTCGAAGTCAGTTCCGACAGCAGAATGATTTGGAAAGGCTGGCCCAGTTCAGGCGTACTGCCGGGGATCGATTCCGAACTTCTTCATCCGCGAGATGAGTGTCGTGCGATTGATACCCATGCGTGCGGCTGCTCCATCAGCCCCGCCGACACGACCCTTAGCTTCGGTGAGGACACGTACGATTTCCTCACGCTGTTTTTGTGAATATTCGTCGGAGAAGTTCTTTTTCCCGTTCAGGGCAGCGCTGATGGATTCTTTGACGATCCGGGCAATATCTTCCTGCGCGGGCTGGACGCCGGGAGAAGGTGGCGTGTCGGTGCTCGCCTTGCGCAGCTCCGAAAGCGGTGCTTCGAGCGACTTGCCGCGCGTCAGGATCACAGCGCGCTCGATGAAATTCTCCAGTTCGCGGATGTTCCCTGGCCACTCCCATGCCGTTAGGCCCTTCATCGTTGCCGGCGGGATGGTTTCGATCTTCTTTTGCATCTGCTTCGCGCACTTTTGAACGAAATGGCTCACCAGCAGCGGAATGTCTTCGCGGCGGTCTCGCAGCGGCGGGATGCGAATTGGAAACACATTCAGCCGGTAGAACAAATCGCTGCGGAATTCGCGGTCGGCAATCATCTTTTCCAAATTGCGGTTGGTTGCGGCAATAAGCCGGACGTTCACCTTGCGCGTATGCGTGCTGCCTAAGCGCTCGAACTCGCGCTCTTGCAATGCGCGCAGCAGCTTCGGCTGAATCTCAATTGGAATGTCGCCCACTTCGTCCAAGAAAAGTGTGCCCTGGTCGGCCAGTTCCATTCGTCCAGCTTTTTGGCTGATGGCGCCGGTGAACGCTCCCTTTTCATGCCCGAACAACTCGCTCTCCAACAGACCGGTGGGAATTGCCGCGCAATTGAGCTTCACAAAAGTGCGCTCCTTGCGGCGGCTGCGGTCGTGGATTGCGCGTGCGATCAATTCTTTCCCTGTGCCGGTGTCGCCCAAAAGCAAGACTGTTGAATCGCTCGCAGCGACCGTCTCCACCAGTTGCAAGACGTGCTTGAGCGCCGGGCTGGTCCCTACAATCTGCTCGAAATCCATCTCGGTGCGGATTTCTTCTTCCAAATAGAGCTTTTCCTGCGCTAGTTTGTCCTTCAGTTCGGAGATCTCACGGTAGGCAAGGGCGTTTTCGATGGCAATTGCGATCTGGCCCGCGGCCTGGCTGAGGAAGTCGACCTCTTCTGCTGTAAAGGTTCCCTCCGTTGCGCGCACAATCATCAGGTCCCCCAGCGCCCGGCCGCGACTTACCAGCGGGATAAAACAAGCGCTCTTCATGCCTTCCGCCGCTGCGAGTCTGTACCCCTCGCCGCCGCCGGGCCAACCGATCTCCGTTACCGTCGCGACCATCGGCTTCATCGTCTCGAACGCTCGTTTGCCGGGATCGTTCTCGGCCGGAGTGATGATCAGCTCCTCCTTGGCGAACCCCTTACTACCGGGCGAATCCAGCGCATATAGCTTGAACGTTCCCGCTTCTTCGCCGGGCAGCCAGATCCCGGCCCCGTCGCAGTGCATAACCTCGCGAAAGTTGGCAGAAATCGCGCGCAGCACTTCGCGCAGGTCGAGATTCGAGGTGATGCGGGTCGTCAGGTCCAGGAGCAATTGCAGTCGTTCGTTTTGTCGCTCTAAGTACGCCTGTGGGTCTGGCGCGCACCGGGGATCCAGATTGTTATCTCTACTTCCGCTCATGTCGTTTTCGAAGAAGGCGCCCCATTATTCGGGAGAGTGTATCCCAGAACACATGATGCAATCATCTCGCGTCAGGGGCCACTTTGGGAAACTGCAAATCGGAGACGAACAGTCTTGGACAGTTGCGCCCAAGACTGAATTCCGACAAGTACCAGAAGAATGGCGGAGAAGTCTCCGCTCCCCGGTCAGCGCTGTTCTGCGTGCTCGCCTCGCGAAACGAAACAGCTACAGCTTGCTTTTGCGACCTGCTTGCCATTCTGATCGGACACATCACATTCGACATAACCCAGATTCTTCCCTCGTCACTACGTGGGCTTCTGCACGCAATCGCGCTTGCCAGACAGGCCGAAAGAAGTTGATGCTCAGCGATGTGGTCGTAAATGACTCGCTCGGCTCAAGGGTAGAAGCAAAGGCCATGCCCATTGCCGCGTCCGCCAGATCGCACAACACTCCGCCGTGCATCGTGCCCATGGGATTAGCATGTTGCGGCCCCGCTTGTAAGTAGCCAACAGCGCGCCCGCCACTGATTTCTTCGACCTTGAAGCCGATCAGCTCTGCAACGGTGGGCCTCGAAGCGAGCACTTTCTCAATCAGCGGGTGACTAGCCGGTGATTCCGCCCTACGCTTTTCGGGCAGTCTCCTCTGAAATCTGAACTTTTAACGACAGCGGAAGTGGTCGCAAGTTGCTGACTCTCGGATAAGGGTACCTATTTACGATGGAAAGCAGCGCCCGAATGCAAGCAGCAACTTGGGCGATCCTTGAATGCGAATCTTCCTCCGGAGCAGCGCCCATACGAGATTGGCCTCCTTACGCAGAAAGCGTAGCCAGGTCTGGCTATCGGCAGTAAGTCGCAGATCGGCTTGCCCATTGTGGCCTTCGGAAACCTGCAACTTTTCGTCTCGAATCGTGACTGTTGCTTTCACTTCATCGTGACCGGTGAACGTGAAGTGATAGACAGCGTTAAGACCTTTTGACTGACCTTTCTGAAAAACGAAGTTCAAGCCTCGCAGGAAGGCGCGAATGGTTCCTTGGCCGGCGAGGCCGTTCGACACACGCTTGCTCTTCTTGTGCGGAAAGCGCCGCGCTACGAACTCTTCAGCGTCAGAATTGGGAACAACGTAGACCGTCTCAGGTTTGTTCTGCAGGGGGCGAACGACATCGTCCAGAAATTGCTTGCGGTTCGTGAGGAAGGGGGCGATTACGTCCTCACCCGCAGGGCATACCGCCATGCAATAGGCGGCCTTGTAGTTGGCGCCGAACGACAAGCTCTGCCACATAGAGACCGTCTCAGCCCCTGAGACATTTTTACGGTAATCGTGTGCGCTTTTGCTATCCGCGATCTTCTCCACCCAATCGCTGAATCCGCCCATGAACTCGCGGTAATTGTGGGTGTAGCAGGCAGAGAAATTGAACTGACCGTCTGGGCTGATCGCACCTGTCGGGCAGGCGGCAACGCATAGCTTGCATTCTAGGCAGGGGTTATAGATAACCGGATGTGAATATTCGGAGATTTCTGCATCCACCAGTACCGTTCCCAGGAGAATGAAATTGCCGAACTTGGGATGAATCACGTTGCGATGAATCCCCATCTGTCCGAGGCCCGCCGCGACCGCTACAGGCTTGTGGGAGACCACCCACATCTTTGATCCCCAACGATCAGCCTCCATAGGGAACCCAACCGCTCCGCCATTGATCGCGCCAATCCCAACCTCTTCCAGTGCCGAGACGATTCGGCGGGCCACTTCGTTGGTTTCGTCCGTCGTGTGATGGAATTCGAGATTGGAGATTGAGCGGGCTGGCGTCCGGATGTTCTCCCGATTCATGCGGCAGACAACACTGATGAGCGTTCTCGTTCTGGGAAAGACACTGTCAATTTCGGCTTTCTGATCGGCAATTTCTGGCCGGTCGCGTTCAACAAAACCCACATCGTCTGCGCCCGCATCCAGGCACAACTGCCGGAGCCAAGCTGCATCAAGGACCTGATCCGTTGGGACTTCACCCCGGTTCGCCCTTTTCTGGTAAAAATGTTTCACGCTTGGGTGTTCAGACAATTGCGCCACGAATATTCTCCTTTGTCCCAACTGGGCAGCGGCGTGCAAAAGCGTCAGCTGCAACCGGCCCTATACCCCGACCGGAACCAGCTTCTTAGACGCCTTCCAGAGCTGCCTGTTGATGAAATCGGGGGCGAGGCGACGCATGAATGCGAGCTGTTTGGACTGCCCTGGCCGGATCTCGAAGGCACCCGTCTTAAGGGCCGCAAACGACTGCTTCACCAACTCGTCCGTGGTGATCACAGTGACGCCGCCTTCCGCAAGCTCTGCCGTCATGTTCACGCCTGGTGGCATCAGCTCGATAACTTCCACGCCAGTTTCCTCCAATTGGAACCGTAGTGACTGGGTGTAGGAGTGAATCGCGGCCTTGGTCGCGCTGTAGATCGGCGCAGACGGCAACGGCACGAACGCGAGCGCCGAGGATGTATTGATCACGGTACCCTTGTTGGCCCTGAGAATATCGATGAACGCAGAAGTCGTGGTAATTACGCCGCCTACGTTGACGTTCATCTCTGCCATTAACCCAGCCAGATCAGCCGCCGGCGCTTTAAGGTTTTTGTGGAGCATGATGCCCGCATTGTTCATCAGCACGTCGAGCTTGGGGAAATCCGATTTCACGCGCGCTGCGAGGGCGGCGATCTGCGCCGGGTCCGCGACATCGCTCTGGATCGTGTGGAGCTTCGGGTGCTTCGCCTTCACCTGATCAAGCACAGCCTGACGCCGACCAGTGACTATGACTTCATTGCCCAATTCGAGGAACTTCAGGGCGAAAGCTAGGCCGATACCGGCTGAGCCTCCCGTGATGAGGATCGTGCGACCAGTGAGTTTCATAAAAATCCTTTCGTAATTGTCATAGATAAGATTATGTATATAATCCAAATGATGCAAAAAAAATCAAAAGCTGCGCAAAAGATGATCTCGTACGCTCGCCAACACTCTTTCCTTGTCAGCAGGCTCTGTGAGGATGCGGGCAATGGACACGGCACCCGCCATCGCACTAAGAATGACGAAGAAGTTTCGCTCCCGCTCAGCTGCACTCGCTCCTGGCATGAACTCCACCCACCGATACTCTTTGATCAGCCCGGCAATTCGTTTTCGAACACTGAGTTTTGCACGAGCAATCTCAGGCGCCAAAGCCGCTACCGGGCAACCGGTGTGGGGACGATCACAATGCTCCGGTGAGAGGTACAACCGAATGACTTCCTTCCACCTGTCCTCGCGCGGCACATTTTGCAGGGAAGAACAGATCTTCTCGCTAGACTCCGCGAATCCCTGCGCAATAGCTTCGGCGAGAAGCTCGTCCTTGCTCCGAAAGTGCTTGTAAAAGCCGCCAACAGTGAGACCCGATGCCTTCATAACGCTTGCGACGCCAGGACCGCTCAACCCCTCAGCGCGGAGCTTGCGAGCGGCGTTTCGCACAATACGATCGCGGGTTCGCGTCTTGTGTTCCGGTTCGTAACGCATATCAGCTTATTGGATTATAT
>Ga0209056_10005952_pt1 | contig 12650 bp, 9 predicted proteins | sample GraSoiAngelo_114_FD_185876 | JGI IMG/M metagenome (GOLD analysis project Ga0209056, IMG submission 185876) | Grasslands soil microbial communities from the Angelo Coastal Reserve, California, USA - 14_0903_13_40cm (SPAdes) (version 2) | ecosystem: Environmental > Terrestrial > Soil > Grasslands ... | reverse complement strand
CGGAGTATATGGGGAGGGATTCATGGAGGCCGAATTCCGCGGAAAAATAAGCCACTGGGCGCGGACGAAGAACGCCGGCGTGGCGGGCTCCCCAGGTGCGGTCCGCTTCCAGATATTCCCGCAGACGCCGGTAGGCGTAGTTGATGCGACTGTGCAATGCCAGCTCTGTGGCCCTGCCCTCGAGTTTGGCGAGCGGAAAATCGGCGAGCAGTGCGACTGGATTGTGATTGACTTGCTTCCAGCGCAGCGGGTCGAGATCGAGGAAAATGCTGGAAGAATCGTGATCCCAACTCCACCAAAGATTGCGCGCCAATGACCATAAGCGCTCCTGGACCGGAGCAATAAAACGATCGAGAGTCCGGGCCTCGCTCACGATGGGGGCGACTTCGGTTGCGGCCTCAGTCAGCATGCGGATTTCGTCTTCGCGAAAAACCCGGGTCTCGACAGTTTGAATCACCAGAACGCCTTGCAAGACACCACGCTCGATAAGCGGTACGCCCAGGAACGACTGTAAGTTGTCTTCGCCGGACGCCTTGAAATATTTGAAGCGGGGATGGGTTCGCACATGTTCCACGGACACAGGGCTTACCTGTTCCGCGACCAAGCCTGTGAGTCCCTCATGAACCGCCATACGCAGGGTGCCGATACACTCCCGGCGAAGTCCGACAGTGGCAGCCAGCACGAGGTTGGCACGATCCGGTTCCAACAAATATGCGGAGCAGACATCGGTTTGAAAGCGCTTAGCGATGAGAGCGACCACGTTCATGAGGGTTTCGGCGGACTTGCCGCCACCGGCCGCCAACTTCGCACTTTCTTCCACGGCCAAAACATCGCTCGCCAGGCCGCGGAGAATGTTGGAACCGATTTCCTTAATTGTCTCTTTGTTTCCGTCCAAGGTCACATCCTGATAATCGATTTTGTACAGTGGTTCAAAAAGTAGCCGCCCGCGAGCCTAAGATATGGCCGGCACTGGATGAATCACACTATTTTACGGATAAAAATGAATTTGAGGGGCTTTGGGGAAGAAATCTGGAAGGGTTGGGGCGTATTCCTCATCATTTTGGCGGAAGGAATCAGGAATAAAACGTGAAATTCTTGTCGGCGCCGAATCTGCAACGAACTCAACTTGCGCGCGGCTGCACAGCCGAGGCAGAGGCCGCGCGCAAGCAGATTCATCGCAGGGGCAACCCGCCACCCGTGGCAATTTGTGAAACCGCTGCGCTCTTTACAGGCGGCCAGTCAGAGCCAAAATGAGGATGATCAGCAGGACCAGACCGAGTCCGCCGCTGGGGTAGTAACCCCATCCGGAGCTGTATGGCCACGTGGGAAGGGCACCAACCAACAGCAAAATCAGAATCACCAGCAGTACTGTTCGCATTGGGATCTCCCTTCGGATAACGCTTGTATAACAGCGAGTCTTCGAACGCATCAGCTCGCAGAACGCTCAACTTGCCGCCTTGCGTTCGGTCTTCTTCTCGTCCCTTTTCTCGTCTTCGCCAATTGATTCCAGCAGCGTCTTCATTTCCTCGGCGTGTTCTTCTTCGTTGGCGAGGATGTCTTCCATCAGGCGGCGGCTGGTGGGATCGTTGTCGCCGAGATAGCGAATAATCTCGGAGTAGGATTCGATGGCAATGCGCTCGGCAATTAGATCTTCGCGGATCATCTCGACAAGCGTGTCGCCTTCCACGTACTGCGAGTGACTGCGGCTGGCCAGACCTTCGGGATTGAGGTCGGGATCACCGTCGAGCTGGACGATGCGCTCGGCGATACGGTCGGCGTGTCCCTGCTCTTCATTGGCGTGTTCGAGGAATTCTTCGGCCACGGCCTGAGAATGAATGCCCTTCGCAGTGTAGTGATGGCGTTTGTAGCGGAGAACACAAACAATCTCAGTGGCCAGGGCTTCGTTGAGAACCTTGATGACGGTTTGACGATCGCCTTTGTATCCCCCGGTAACGGCGCCGTCCAGGATGTGCTGACGAGCGCGTTTGCGGATTTCTTCAATGTCGGCGACAAATGTTGGCTTCGGTTTGGGCATCGGCTTGGTGGTCATAATGAGCCTTCTGAGCGCCTTCTTTTGTTTTTTGTGCAGTCTTAACGGGTTGCCTTTTGGCTGTCTTCTTCGTGGCCCTGCTGGCCGCTGCTGTTGTCAGCTGGGTCGTCCTTTTACAGGTTGTTGGTTAGGGGAAACCCCGTAAAGCAGTGCCCAAACTAGACGGGCACATCGATCGCTTAGTTGCGGAGAACTGGCTAAAGGCAGCCATAAAAATGCAATCAGATTGAAAAAGTGGGGGTTTACTGCAATTCTCCGGGATTAATACCCCCCGGACTGGATTGCTCTTTTTCGAGTGCAGCCGGAGGCTGGGGGGAAACGAGGAGCGATGCCACCGAGAATCCTTATCGTCGATGCTAACGCCCGAATGCGACGAACTATCCGTCAGGTGGTCGAAGACAGTACCGACTTACAGGTCTGTGGAGAGGGCACGGACGGTCAGGACGCTGTCAGGCAAGCGGAGAAGTTGCAACCCGATCTGGTTATTCTCGATCTCACAATGCCGAAGATGAATGGATTGCAAGTGGCGCGAGCCATCAAGAAGCTGCTGCCCAAGGTGCGCCTGGTTTTGTTCAGCCTGGAAGAAAATCAGCTTGTGGGCAATGCGGCGAAAGCTGCTGGGATTAGTGCCGTGGCCTCGAAGCGAGAGGGCAGTCGAAGTCTGTTCCAAGGCTTGCGAACGGCGCTGCAGTCGGCGGCATGATGGTCGTTTTATCTCCTAATCACAGATACCTTTCAACGGACAGTCTCCGGTACGTGGCTTTCGCTGCTGAGGAGTCAGCCGGACCTGCTCATCCCGATGACAGAATGTGACTCTGGCTGGGCGCTCAATTCCTCCCTGGGAGTCGCGAGGAAGACTTCTCTGCCGCCGAGATTGCAAGTTCTGGCACTTTCTCGAGAGCGGGTTTTTTCTTTCGAGCAGAAGGTGCCCTGCTGCTGCCACTATCCCCGATATTTTTTCAGCAATTTCCGGCGCTCACCTTACTTCGTCCCACAGTAGGCTGCGACACCGCTCATCGAGTAAGATACTTCGGCCGTGGCGGAGACGTTCGAAGCAACGTCTCGACGGAATTTCCCATGAACCGCGAATATAAGAAAGCACATAGCCACGAACTCCACCGCGACGTGGAGTTGCTGGTGTTTGGGCACGCGGGTTCACCTTTGCTCGTGTTCCCTACTTCCATGGGAAGGTTTTTTGAGTTTGAAGACCGGGGAGTGATTGGGGTGCTGTCGCCCAAGATTGAGCGCGGCGAATTGCAGGTTTTTTGTCCCGATTCCGTCGATACTGAGAGTTGGTACAACAAAAGTGTTCATCCGCGGTTGCGGGTACTGCGGCATCTACAATACGAGCGCTACATTCTGCACGAACTGCTGCCGTTCTTGCGCTGGAAGAATCAGTCTTCGCAACTGGCGGTCACGGGGTGCAGCTTTGGCGGTTACCATGCGGTCAATTTTTCGTTGAAGCATCCTGACGTGGTCACGCACTGCGTGAGCATGAGTGGAGCGTATGACATCCATCAGTTTCTGGATGGGTATTACGATGACGACTGCTACTTCAATTGCCCTCCGGATTTTCTGCCCAATCAGAATGATGATTGGTTCTTAAGCCGGTACCGGCAGATGAAGATTGTGCTGGGGTCGGCCGACTGGGATATGTGCCTGGATCAGAACGTGAAACTGTCAGCGATGCTGAATGCCAAGGCGGTTCCAAATTGGCTGGATGTTTGGGGGGATAATTCGAGGCATGACTGGCCTTTGTGGCTGAAGATGGCGGGGAAATATTTTTAATGGTCGTTTGGCGTTCGCTGTCGGCCGTGGCCGGTGGCCGTCCCGTGCGAGCAGCGTGAGAACGGCTGGCGGTGGTAATTTATGAAGCGAGCAGTACAGGGGGCCTTCGCTTCGCTGAGGATGACGAGCGAGAGCGGTGGTCGTTTTCAAATGCGCAACACGCGGTGAGGAGTGACCAGTGAGTGCTAAGAAGATTGGAATTGTTTTTGGAATGGAGAATACGTTTCCTCCGGCGGTAGTGGAGAAGATCAACTCCATGAATGTCGATGGGGTAACGGCCGAGTTCGTGAAGATGGGCGGGATCAGGATGGATGAGCCTCAGAAATATGCCGTCATCATTGATCGGATTTCTCAGGACATCCAGTTTTATCGAGCCTATCTGAAGAATGTGGCGCTGCAGGGGACGATCGTGGTTAACAATCCGTTCTGGTGGACGGCGGATGACAAGTTCTTCAACTACGCACTGGCCTCGAAGCTTGGAGTGGCGATTCCGCCGACCGTGCTTTTGCCGCACAACAAGCATCCGGAGGGAACTACGGACCAGTCGATGCGGAATTTGATGTTTCCGTTGAATTGGGAAGAACTTTTTGAGTACGTCGGCTTCCCTGCTTTTCTCAAGCCTTATTCGGGCGGCGGGTGGAAGCATGTATACAAAGTGCACTCGCCCGAGGAGTTCTTTCATCACTACAACCAGACTGGCGATTTGTGCATGACTCTGCAGCATGGGGTGGAGTTTGATGAATATTTCCGTTGTTATGTAGTGGGGCAGGAGAAAGTACACATTATGAAGTACGATCCGCGGGCTCCGTTTCATGAGCGGTATGTGAAGGGGAACCCTCCGCCCTCGTCGGCGGCGCTGAAGGAACGTGTGGAGAAGGATGCGCTGACTTTGTGCCGGGCTTTGGGGTACGACCTTAATACTGTGGAGTTTGCCGTGGAGGATGGCGTGCCCTACGCGATTGATTTCATGAATCCGGCGCCGGATGCGGAAGTTACGTCGGTGGGCCGGGAGAACTTTGAGTGGATTGTGAATGCGGTGGCGGAGATGGCGGTGAAGATGGCGCTGAGCGCAGAGAATCCGGCGCGGGAGTTGCGATGGGCGGGGTTCTTAGCTGGGGGACAATCTACCGCCGGATCCGCCAAGGCTTCGGCACGGAGAAAATCAAAAGCGCAGGCGCCAGTTGGATGAGCTGAAGAAAAAACGTTTTCTCTGGGGTGTGGCGCTGGCCTGGACGCCAGCGGTTCCGGCGCTGATCGGCCTCAGCAATGCGCTCAAAGGCATGTCAAGAGCAAAGGGCAACCGGGCTTGCCGCGGTGGCTGGCGGTCTGGCTGAGATGTTCGCGGTGTGTGGGATCGGCGCCATCCTCATTGACCAAGGAACTGCGATTTTCTTACTGCTCCGGGCATTCTCGCCGGGAGATTGGATGCCAAACCTGCTTTCCGATCCTGTCGATATGCTTGAGCGTATTAATGCTCCTTTTCGTTGGCTCCTTCCTGTGGTTGATGTAGTTTCAGACCCATCACACGTTCTGAATCACTATTCCTGGACTCATTCTAGGCCTCCTTCGTTATACTGATACCCTTGGTTTCCCTACCCTGTCGCAAACCACGCGACAGGGAGGGGCACCCACGTCTATGTTTGAAGTGATGCTATGACTCCTACTTTCACCATTGGGATTGAAGAGGAATATCAGACCGTGGACCCGGAGACGCGGGATCTGCGATCGCACATCCACGCTGAAATCCTGGAGAAGGGCAAGTTGCTGTTGCAGGAGCGGGTGAAGGCGGAGATGCACCAGTCAGTGGTTGAGGTGGGAACTTCGGTTTGCAACAACATTAAGGATTGCAAGACTGAAGTGAAAAAACTGCGCCGGGACATGGTGCGGCTGTCAAAGGAAAATGGACTGCGGCTGGCTTCTGTGGCGACGCATCCGTTCGCAGACTGGCGAGTGCAGGAAATTTATCCCGACGACCGGTATAAGAATATTGTCGAAGATCTGCAATTGGTGGCTCGGGCAAACCTCATTTTTGGATTACACGTTCACGTGGGGATTGAGGACCGCGAAACCGCGATCCACATGATGAATCATGCGCGGTATTTTGTGCCTCACCTTCTGGCGCTCTCGACGAACTCTCCATTCTGGCTGGGGATGAATACCGGACTGAAGTCTTATCGCTGCAAAGTGTTTGACAAGTTTCCGCGAACCAATATTCCTGATTACTTTCCGAGCTGGGGCGAGTACGAAAATTTCATCAAGCTGCTGATCAAGACCAACTGCATTGATAACGCGAAAAAGATCTGGTGGGACATACGGCCGCATCCGTTCTTCAATACCATTGAGTTCCGCGTGTGCGACGTTCCCATGCGGGTGGAGGAGACGATTGCGCTGGCGGCTTTGATTCAGGCTACGGTGGCGAAGCTCTACAAGCTGCATGCGGCGAACCAGGGCTTTCGGCTCTATCGGCGAGCGCTTATCATGGAAAACAAGTGGAGGGCGGCGCGCTACGGGCTGGATGGCAAGATGATTGACTTTGGCAAGCAGAAGGAAGTGGCGGCGCGAGACCTCATTCGCGAGTATCTGGATTTTGTGGACGATGTGGTGGACGAATTGGATTCGCGCGAGGAATTGGATTATGTTCACGACATTCTTGAGCGCGGCACCGGGGCGGACCGTCAGTTGCGTGTGTTTCAGCAGACTGGCGATTTGAACAAAGTTGTTGACTACATTATTGAGGAGACGGAGACCGGGCTGGCCGAGACGGGGGAGCCGGTTTCTGCAAGAAAAATAGGTTAATGACCATTCCTGAGGCAGAGCAAGTCCCCATTTCTCGCAAAGAGTGCGAGAAATGGGGCACCCGGTTGAATCAAATTTCGTATGATCCTGAATTTACTCCTGGCGCGCGCAATGCGGTAAAGGTGTGCCTGCGGGTGCAGCCTAGCGAAAAAGTTTGCGTGATCACCGATGAAGCGACGCTTGAGATCGCCGCGGCGATCGTGCACGAACTGGAGACGATGGGCGTGCCCTATCGCTCTTGGGTGTTGGAGGACGTTGCCGAGCGTCCGCTCACCGGCTTGCCGCAATCGATTCTGGACGATTTGGAAAAGAGTCAGGTTTCGATCTTTGCGGTGCAGGCGCAGAAAAACGAGTTGAAGTCGCGCATGCAGATGACGGAGGTTGTGAACCGGCGGAAGATTCGACATGCACACATGGTAAATATCAACCGCCAGATCATGCTGGAGGGTATGCGGGCGGATTTTCAGAAGGTAGACCGCCTCAGCCAGAAGGTTGTTGATATGGTGCGCAAGGCCTCGACCATTCGGGCGAAGACAGCCGCGGGCACGGATCTGACGGCTGATTTGAATCCGAACTATCGGTGGTTGAAGACGAGCGGGATTATCTCCGCGGAGAAGTGGGGGAACCTGCCGGGAGGGGAGATCTTCACGACGCCGGGCGAGGTAAACGGAACTTTTGTGATCGATGGCGTGGTTGGCGACTATTTGTGCGCGAAGTTTGGCAATCTGGAGCAGACTCCGCTGACGATTCACATGAAGAACAATCGGTTGACCGAGGCCCATTCAGATAACCGCGAACTGCAGGCGGATTTCTGGCGGTATACACATACCGACGAGAACAGCGACCGCGTTGGGGAGTTCGCCATCGGGACGAATATTGATTTGAAGGACGTGATCGGACAGATTCTGCAGGATGAGAAGTATCCCGGAGTGCATATTGCGTTTGGAAACCCGTATGGAGCGCATACCGGGGCAGAGTGGGATTCGTCTACGCATATTGACGTCGTGGGACGGAAGTTTGATATCTGGGTGGACGACCAACAGATCATGCGCGATGGCAAGTTTTTGGTGGAAGCGTAGGGGCGGAAAGCGGTTGCAGAATTCCTCGCGAAGCCGTGTAAGCCTGATGACTGCATGAGATCCTTCGACTGTGCGAGAGCGCCCACTTTTGTGGGCGTTTTTGCTGCGCTCGGGATGACAGGGCGTTAGAATAATCCGCCGATGGTCCGGAACGACCTAAATGATTCCCTCCTTGCGCAGGCGGTTCAACGAGAACTTCACTTCCGAGAAATACCAAACATTTTTGCGACAGATTGATGACGCGTGCGGGACGCATGTGCAATTTCGGTTATGCGAGACTCCATGCTTTTTTCCAAAGCAACTGATTGACCGGATGGCGGAAGACGGCAAGGAGCTGCTCCGACAGTTGGTCGATAGTCCAGAGTATTTAGAGCGCTCCGATGAGTCGATTCCGGCGGAGTTCGACGTTCCCAACGAAGCGGCGCATCCCATGTTTGTGCAGGTAGACTTCGGGATGGTTCGAGATGCGAGTGGAGAGTTGCAACCCAAGCTCGTGGAACTGCAGGCATTCCCCTCCCTCTACGCCTATCAAGCGGTGCTCGCACAAAACTACATTGACGTGTTCGGGTTGCAGCCACTGGCTGCGAACCAGCTAAATTATTTCCTGAGCGGGTTCGACGCCAGTTCCTATCGTGATCTTTTGAAGCACGCGGTCCTCGCAGACCATGATCCGGCAAACGTTATTCTCATGGAGATTCATCCTGAGCAACAAAAGACGCTGCCCGACTTCCTGCTCACGGAGAAAATGCTGGGGATCCGCACCGTTGATATCACGAGTATCAAGAAGAAAGGATCTCATCTTTATTATGATCGGGGCGGCGACAGCATTCCTATTCGGCGTATTTACAACCGGGCTATCGTGGATGAGTTGCAACGAAAAGGCGTGAAGCTGGCGTTTGACTGGCGGGATGATCTCGACGTGGAATGGGCGGGGCATCCGAACTGGTATTTCCGCATCAGCAAGTACTCCATTCCCTACCTCAAGCATGAGTCCGTGCCGAAGACGTGGTTTCTGGATCGGCTCGATGACATCCCGGAAGATCTCGACAACTATGCGTTGAAGCCGCTTTATTCATTTGCCGGCCTGGGAGTTGTGATTGCTCCAAAGAAAGAAGCGGTTCAGGCGATTCCGGCGGGGCGGCGGGGACAGTACATTTTGCAGGAGCGGTTGCATTTTGAGCCGGTAATTGAGACGCCGTTTGGAGGAACGAAGGCCGAGGTGCGGGTCATGTACGTGTGGGTTGAGGAACTCATGCCGGTGCTGACGATTATTCGCATGGGCCGCGGGTTGATGATGGGAGTGGATCACAACAGAAATATGCAGTGGGTCGGGGCGTCGGCGGGCTTGTATCCCGAGGATTGAGATGGGAGGCGCAGGAGCAAGACCGATGAACTACAACGGGCACGAAGACCCGCGTAGGAAATCAAGCCCTGCCAGGCGAATCGACCAATTGAGCAACCGCGAGCAAGTTCGTCTCCTAAACTTTGGCGCTTGAACCTTGCATCTAACCGATTGACCTGAATCCTCGCACGGCCTAAGATTGCGGGCGGCAGGGAGCGAGGACGCTCATGATCGGCCAAACTGTCTCCCACTATCGCATCCTGGGAAAGCTGGGGGGCGGTGGTATGGGCGTAGTCTACGAAGCCGAAGACATCAAGTTGGGGCGCCACGTTGCGCTCAAGTTCATCCCTGAAAATCTTGTGGGCGACGCCAAAGCGCTGGAGCGTTTCGAGCGTGAGGCGCGGGCAGCCTCGCAGTTGAACCACCCTCACATCTGCACGATCCATGGCATCGAAGAGAACAAGGGGCATCCCTTCATCGTTATGGAGAAACTGGAGGGTCAAAGCCTGAAGCAGCGCATTTCCGGCCATGCCATCGAATTGGATGAGGTGCTGGACACCGGCATACAGGTTGCAGACGCGTTGGCTGCATCGCACGCCAAAGGGATTGTGCACCGCGACATCAAGCCAGCAAACATTTTTCTGACCCCGGGCGGGCAAGTCAAAGTGCTCGACTTTGGTCTGGCCAAACTGGTGCATCAAACCGCAACCGATGACGGGGGGGACAACTCGTTAACTGCCGTAGGCGTCATTCCGGGGACAGCGGTTTACATGTCGCCGGAGCAGGCACGCAGTGAGGAAATCGATCCACGCAGCGATCTGTTTTCGTTTGGCGTTGTGCTCTATGAGATGGCCACAGGAAAGAAGCCATTCACGGGGAACAACTCGCTGATCACGCTGGAACACGTCTTGCATCAGAAGCCGGTGCCACCACGGGCGCACAATCCGAACCTGCCTGTGGAACTGGAAGGCATCATCGGCAAAGCGATGGAGAAAGACCGCAAGCAGCGGTACCAGAGCGCTGCTGACATGCGTGCAGACCTGCAACTTCTGCGGAGAGAAACTGAATCGGGCCTGGTGAAGAGTCCGATTGGCAAGACCGCTAAATTGCGGGTGGCGAGCAAGTCGTTTGCGGGGAGTAGCAGCAAGTTGCAAACCTACCTGCTCATAGGGATGGCGGCTCTGCTGGTAATGATTGTCGCTGCCGTGGGTGCGTGGTGGTATAAGCATCGCGCGGTGGCGAACTCGGCGGAGCGCAACGCGGTCGCAGTCTTGCCTCTACAGAACATGAACGGGGATTACAGTGTGGATTACCTGCGCTTTGCATTAGCGGACGAACTTTCCAGTGTGTTGACCTACGCGCGCACGCTCGAGGTGCGACCTTCGTCTATGACGCGCAAGTACGTGGAGTTGGATTTGGATCCACACAAGGTAGGCGCACAATTGCATGTCGGGCGACTGCTCACAGGACATTTCACGCGCCAGGGTGAACAGTTAACCGTAACGCTGGAAGCCGTTGACGTGGCCAGCGACAGGCTGTTGTGGCAAAGCAGCGTAAGGGCGCCTGTAAACGATCTCATTTCTCTGCAACAACAGCTAACCGCACAAGTGCAAAACGGACTCTTGCCGGTTCTGGGCAGTGCTGGAAGCGCGGTCGACACTAGTTCGCGTCCGAAAAGCCAGGAGGCATACGATCTCTACCTGCATAGCCTTGCCCTGCCTCATGATCCGGGGCCGAACAAGGATGCTATTGCGGTGCTCGAACACGTAGTAGGAACGGATCCGAACTATGCTCCGGCGTGGGAAGCGCTGGGGCTGAGGTATAACTACGATTCAACCTATAGCGATGGTGGCGAAAAGATGTTTCAGCGCTCGAATGCGGCCTATGAACGGGCACTGGCGCTGGATCCGAACCGCGAACTCGCAGCCAGTAATTTGATTACGAACCGTGTGGAGCGCGGGGAGTTGGGAAGAGCTTATGACGCGGCGACTGACCTGGTGCGGCGGCATCCGCGGAGCGCCAACGCTCACTTTGCGCTCAGCTATGTGCTGCGCTATGCAGGCATGCTGGAGCAGGCCACGGACGAATGCAACACGGCACGCGCGCTCGATCCGGGGAATTATAACTTCCGTTCCTGCGCGTGGGCGTTCCTGGAGTCAGGCAAATCTGAGCGGGCGATGGATTTTGTGCATCTGGACGCGGGATCGGAGTGGGCAGCGTGGGCGACTCCCTATGTGTTTCTGGCGGAGGGGAATTTGGTGGCGGCACGGGAAAGCGCGAAGGGTATGGGGAAGGCTCCCACTTATCATCGGGAACTGATGGCCGCGTGTGTCGCGCCGCAGCGGCCAGCAGATATGGAGAGGATTGTTCGGGATACGGAATCATCCGTTATGACGGAACCTGATCCTGAGGCCTGGTATCACGTTGGGACGCTGATGGCGTTTTGCCGACAGAAAGAGCCGGCGCTGCGTTTGTTGAACAGAGCGGTGCAGCAAAACTACTGCGCCTATTCGGCATTGCTGTCGGATCCGCTACTCAAGGAATTGCGGAAAGAGACAGCATTCAATGAGGTGTTGACGGCTGCGAGTGAGTGTCAGAAGGCGATTCCGAAGTCGAAGGGGCAGTGAGTTGGGGACTCCGGCCATCGATTTTCGGGCTCCGGTATCTCGGATCAGCTCTGAGTCTTGGTATTAAGGAAGTAACATTCATATCCGGCGGACGTCTAGTGGGTGAGACTCGAGACTGGAAAGAATTTGCGTCGGAGCAGGGAAAAGCGCCATCCTTGTAGAGTGAATCATCCGCGACCTGCCATCTTTGCGACACGGACCACACCGCTCGCTCCATTCATTCGTTACTTTTTTCAATCCACGGTCCATTTTGGACTGATGCTTACGCTGCTCCTACCTGCGCCCGCGCAGGAGAACGCAGCGTCGCCTAAGACTCCGCCATCAGCCAGTGTTTCCTCAAGTCGTTCCTCGGGGGGGATTGAGAATTCAAATGCAGTGTCGGCTCTTGCGAGCTCCTTCGGGACTCCGTATCAGCCGGTCGCCGGAGAACTTCCGCAGGATCAGGGAACTGCCGGGCTGCGTCAGATGCTTTTGCGGTTGCGCACAACTGCACGGGTGATGCAGGTAGTGGCGCATCCCGACGATGAAGATGGCGGCATGTTGACGCTGGAGTCGCGCGGTCGGGGTGCCAGCGTGGTTTTGCTGACCCTGAACCGCGGTGAGGGTGGGCAAAACAAAATCGGCAGCAACTTATCGGATGTGCTCGGTGTTTTGCGGGCGCTGGAACTGCTGGCGTCGGATCAATACTACGGCGTTGAGGAGCGATTCTCCCGCGTCGCCGACTTTGGATTCTCAAAGAGTCCGGAAGAGACTTTTCAGAAGTGGGGAGGGCACGATGTTGCGCTGGGCGACATAGTGCGCGTGGTTCGCATCTTTCGACCGGATGTGCTGGTCGCAAGGTTTTCCGGCACGGAGCGCGACGGTCATGGACATCATCAAGCATCCGCGATCTTGACCAAGGAAGCTTTTCGCGCAGCGGCCGACCCGAAGCGGTTTCCCGAGCAAATTGCCCAAGGGCTACTTCCGTG
>Ga0209056_10005951_pt1 | contig 12651 bp, 10 predicted proteins | sample GraSoiAngelo_114_FD_185876 | JGI IMG/M metagenome (GOLD analysis project Ga0209056, IMG submission 185876) | Grasslands soil microbial communities from the Angelo Coastal Reserve, California, USA - 14_0903_13_40cm (SPAdes) (version 2) | ecosystem: Environmental > Terrestrial > Soil > Grasslands... | reverse complement strand
CCGTGAGCTCTCGCCCGAGACCCGCTAGAATAGCGCGGCGGGCGACCGCGACAGAAGGCGGCATGAGCGCCGAGCGTCGGACCCGGCGCGGGGAGAAGGGGAAGGCCATGGCCTCCGGGCTCGCGGAGCGCTTCCAGACCCTGCACGAAATCGTCAAGGCGGCCCGCGCCACCCTGACGCGGGGCCCGTGGGACTATCTCGTCGGGGGGACGGAGACCGAGACGACCGTCCGCCGCAACCGCGCGGCGCTCGACGCGATCGCCTTTCGCCCGCGCGTCCTGCGCGACGTCTCCCGGGTCGACTCGGCCTCCACCTTCCTCGGCCGCCCCGTGCGCCTGCCCGTGCTGCTGGCACCGATCGGGGGGCTCGAGACGTTCGACCCGGGCGGCGGCGCCACCGTCGCCCGCGCGTCGGCGGAGTTCGGCGTCCCCCAGATGCTGAGCTCGGTCTGCCTGCCGGGCCTCGAGGCGACGGCGAAGGCGGCGGACAACTTCCGCATCTACCAGCTCTACGTGCGGGGCGACGACGCCTGGGTGGACGACCACGTCCGGCGCGCGGCGGACCACGGCTACGCCGCCTTCTGCATCACCGTCGACGCCGCCCACTACAGCCGGCGCGAGCGCGACCTCGCCACCCGCTACGTGAAGCCGTGGCGGCAGCGCGCCGGCGGCGCCGAGCACCAGGCGGGCGTCACCTGGGATCACGTCAAGCGCTTCAAGGACACGCACGAGGTACCCCTCATCCTCAAGGGGGTCGCCACCGCCGAGGACGCCACCCTCTGCGTGGAGCACGGCGTGGACGTCGTCTACGTCTCGAACCACGGCGGGCGCCAGCTCGACCACGGACGGGGGACGATGGAGGTGCTGCCGGAGGTGCTGGCGGCGGTGCGGGGACGGGCCCGGGTGATCGTCGACGGCGGCTTCGTGCGGGGCACCGACGTCGTCAAGGCCGTGGCGACGGGAGCGGACCTGGTAGGGCTCGGCCGCCTCCCCTGCTTCGGCCTGGCCGCCGCCGGCCAGCAGGGCCTCGAGCGCACGCTCGAGCTCCTCGAGGAGGAGATCCGGATCTGCCTCGGCCTCTCGGGCGTCGGCGGCTGGGCCGCCCTCGACCGCTCCTACCTGCACGCGGCGGCGCCCGTCGCCCTCCCGCACGTCACGAGCGCCTTCCCGCTTCTCGGCGAGGGGTACTGAAGGCCCGCCACAGCGCGGCCAGCCGCGCGAGCGCCGCCGGCGGAAGGGGCCCCTTCGCCACGCACTCGGCGGCGTACTCGAGCTGCTCCACGCTCGAGTAGCCGACGAGCACGGTCGACAGCGCATCGTGCCCGATGGCGAAGCGGAGTGCTGCCTCGACGACGCTCCCCGCGTGGCCCTCCTCGACCAGCGCCGCCAGCTCCCGGGCGCGCCGGACGTCCGCGCCGTAGTCCGGCCCCGACGCGATCGGTTCCACCGAGGGCGCGGCGATCGGGTGTCGGCTCTCGACCCCGCTCAGGGTTCCCGCCGCCAGCACGCGGATGCCGATCACCCCGGTGGCGGTCTCGCGCGCGCGCGCGAGAAGGCCCGCGAAGTCCTGGGCGGGAAAGCCCGGCGGCACGGCCGTGCCGGCGCTGGGATTCAGGAGGCTGTAGCAGACCTGGGCCGTGTCGAGGACCCGCGCGCCGACTATCCTGTGGAGCGCCGCCGTCTCGCCGAGGGCGGTGATGCCGAGGCAGCGGACCTTGCCCTCCTGCCGCAGGCGCTCGAGCGCCGGCACGACCTCGTCCAGCACGAGCCGCGCGCTCACGGTCCCGGGCGGGCCGCCGTCGGCGACAAGATTGTGGAGCTGCAGCAGGTCGACCTGCTCCCGCTGGAGCCGCCGGAGGCTCGCCTCGGGCGAGGCCCGGACGGCCTCGGCGACGCGCCCGCCATCGGCGGGCTCGATCCGGAACTTCGTGCCGACGAGGACGGGCGCGCGGAGCGTCCGGAGGACCCGCCCCAGATTCCGCTCCGACTCGCCGTCCCCGTACGACGGCGCGGTGTCGTAGTAGGTGATCCCGAGCGCGAGCGCCCGCGCGACGGCGCGCTCCTGGTCGGCGGCCGTCCCCCGGATCATCAAGCCGCCGACGCTCCCGCACCCGAACCCCAAGGTCGAGACCGTGAGGCCCGTCCGGCCCAGGCTTCTCGGCTCCATCCCCGCCTCCTCGGATCGTTCAGTGACGGACGGAACGCGCGCCTTCGACCATCGCCGTGAGCTTGGCGAACGCCAGCTCGCGGGGGAGGTACTTCATCCCGCAGTCAGGCGCGACGACGAGCCTTGACGCCGGCACGTGCTTCAGGGCCTCGCGGATCCGCTCCGCCACGATCCGCGGCGTCTCCGCGGTGGGAGCGCCGAGGTCGAGGACCCCCAACACGATCGTCTTCGACGGCAGTGCGGCCAGCGCCGAGAGGTCGAGCCGCGGCTGGGCGGCCTCGATCGAGACCTGCCGGGCGGCCGAGCGGTCGAGCTCGGGCAGGAAGGAGTAGCCGCTCGGCTTTTCCTTCACGGTGAAGGCGTAGCCGAAGCACAGGTGGACCACCGTCGTCTTGACGATGCCGCGGAGCGCCCGGTCGATCGCGGGGATGGCGTAGGCGCGCGCCTGGTCGGGGCGGGCCTGGAGATACGGCTCGTCCAGCTGGAGCACGTCGGCCACGCCCTCGAGATCGCGCAGCTCGGCGTTGACGGCGTCGGCGTAGGCCATCGCCAGGCGCTCTTCGTCTCCGTAGTAGTCGTCCTGGGCGAGCTGGGTCAGGGTGAAGGGGCCGGGCAGGGTCACCTTGATCTCCCGCGCGGTCAGGTCGCGCAGGAAGCGGGCGTCGCCCACGTGCACGGGATGCTCGCGCACGATGGGGCCGACCACGCGGGGAACCCGCGTCGGCCTGCCCGTGCGGCTCATGGCCACCCCCGGCCGGTCGAGGTCCACGCCGCCCAGCGCCGTGGCGAACTGGTTGAAGTAGCTCTCGCGTCGCTGCTCACCGTCGCTGACGATGTCGACGCCGGCCCGCTCCATGTCGCCCACGGCCAGCCGGACGGCGTCGTCCTGCGCCTCCCCGCGGAGCGGGTCGGGGACGCGCCAGACCTCGGGCGCGCGCACGCGAGGGACGCCGCTCGACACGAGCGTCGCGGGGTCCACGAGCCAGCGAGGCTGCGGATAGCTGCCGACGACGGCCGTCACGAGCCTCGACCCGTCGGGCGCGGGGCGCCTCAAAAGACCGCGAGGGGGTTCGCCGGCGAGCCGGTGCCGCCGACGACCTTGAGGGGCGCGATGACCAGCATGAACTCGTTCCGCCCCTCCTCGACGCTCGCGCGCGCGAGCGGCTCGAGGAGCGCGTTGTCGAGGAGGGCCACGCCGTAGGCGAAGAGTGCTGCGTGGACGCCCCACGGGATGTCGTAGCCGATGGGGAGGTGGTCGAGCATATCCCAGACGAGCACGCTGACGTCATGGTCGCGCAGGAAGGAGAGACACGAGACGTGCAGGCCCGGACGCTCCTGCCGCCCGGGCCCGAACGGCCGGCTGTAGGGCCGGTCGGGGTTCGCGGCCTGCCAGGCCTCCCGGCCGGCGTAGACGCAGACGGCGTCCCCCGGCTCCACGGTCATCCGGTTGGCCGCCAGGATGTCCTCGAGCTCCCAGCCGTGCACGGGCGTCTCCTGGGTCACGCAGGGAACACCCCGATGGCGCGGGACGTCCAGCAGCACGCCGCGCGTGATGATACCGTCGGCCCAGTGCTCGATCGCCCCGAACGTCGCCCCGTCGAACGTGATCTCCTTCCGGGGGTCGCGCCCGTTCCACATCGCCTCGTCGTCCCACGTGTGGCACAGCGCGTCGATGTGCGTGGAGGCCACGCCGTGGTAGAAGATGCCGTAGTAGTCGGCGGCGAAGCCGCCCGTCCCCCGCGGGAGCATCCGCATGTAGTGCTGGGCGGGGAGCGCGTTGTTCGGACCCGGTTCCTTCGGGAAGGGCCGGCTCAGCGAGATCGACCGGCCCGAGCGGACGAGGCGCGCCGCCGACGCCCGCTTGGCCGGCGTGATGAGGTTGATCGCGCCGACCTGGTCGTCCGCGCCCCACCGCCCCCAGTTTCGCCGGTCGCGAATGTAGGAGCGCACTTCCTGCGCCGTCGGTAATGGCCGTGCTGGCATGTCCGCCTCCGACTCCCGCCGAGCTCACCGCCCGGGCTGTCGGACGGCGATGGTAGCAGCCACGGCGGGCAGGTCAATAGCTCCGGCGCGGCGGCCGCGCGGTTGAGTGGCCGGCCGGGGCCTGGTATCGTTGGCGGTACTTCGACGCGGGGCCGCGCGGCCGTCTTTCCGCCGCGGGCCGCCCGCTTCCCCCCGGTGAGCGCACGTGGTGGAGAAGAGATCGGCGGCCTCGACGCCGCCAGAGGAGAGGACGACATGGCCCAGCTGAGGACCCCCCTGGACGCGAAGCGGTTCGCCGCCGGCCTGACCTGGAAGGACTACATGGCGCAGATGGGCGACACCCGCGCTCGCACCGAGGACAACTATCAGAAGGCGGTGCTCACGGAGGAGGAGCGACGCTTCTTCAGCGGCCTCGGCCAGGTGCGGTACGCGTTGATGCTCGCCGAGAACTGGTGCGGCGACGTCCACCGGAACTCGCCGGTGCTCGCGCGCATCGTGGAGGCGCTGCCCGCCTGCGACCTCCGCGTGCTCTTTCGCGACCAGAATCTCGACCTGACGGACTGCTTCCTGAACAACGGCTATCGGTCCATCCCGGTCCTCGTCTTCTACGACAAGGACTGGAACGAGCTCGGCCGCTGGATCGAGCGGCCCGCCGCCGCCACCCAGCGCATGCTCGGCATCCGCGCCAAGACACTCGACGCCGCCCCGCCCGACCAGCAGGACGCGGCCATGACCGAGTTCCGGAAGCAGTTCCAGGCCGCCTACGACACGGCCCCCGACAAGAGCCTCTGGCGGGATGCCGTCAGGGAGGTGCGGCAGGTCCTGGAGACGCGGCTCGGGCTCGCGACCAAGAAGTAGCCCCGGGCGGCGCGCATGCGGGTCGCGACCTGGTGGGGCGAGAGTCGCTTCACCATCGACGAGGCGCCCGAGCCCGTCGCGGGGCCGGGCGAGGTCGTGGTCGCGGTCCACACCTCCGGCATCTGCGGGACGGACGTCCACACCACGCAGGGGCTCTTCCCGCGGCCGGCGGGGACGGTGCTGGGCCACGAGTACTCGGGCATCGTGCGCGAGGCGGGCCGCGGGGTGAGCCGCCGCCTGGTGGGGCGCGCGGTGGCCTGCGAGCCCTCCTACGGCTGCGGCGAGTGCGCCGAGTGTGCGGCGGAGCGCGTGAGCCAGTGCCCGCGCTGCGTCCGCGTCGGCGGCTTCGCCGAGCGCGTCCGGCTGCCCGCGAGCTGCGTGCACCCGCTGCCCCGTGGTCTCGATCTCGCCACGGCCGCGCTGACGGAGCCCGCCGCCTGTTGCCTGGCCGGCCTCGAGATGTTCCCCGTGCCGCGCGGGGCGACGGTGGTCGTCATCGGCGGAGGCATCATGGGGCTCCTCACTCTCGTGCTCGCCCGTCGGCGTCGGGCGCGGCGCCTCATCCTGTCCGACCCGCTCGAGGAGCGCCGCCGGCTCGCCCGGCGGCTCGGGGCGAGCGTCGTCGTCGATCCGGCGCGGGAGAGCCTGCGCGAGCGGGTGACGGCGCTCACGCGCGGCCGCGGGGCGGACCTCGTCTGCGAGGCCGTGGGCAAGCCCGAGCTGGTGGCCGAGGCCCTGGCTCTCGCCAAGCCGACCGGCGTCGTCCAGCTCGTCGGCGTGAGCCCGCACACGAGTCGGCTCCCGCTCGACCTCTGGGACATCCACTACCGCGAGCTGAGGCTCGGGGGCGCGTTCGGCCGCGGCACCGCCTTTCGCCGCGCGCTCGCCCTCCTGCCCGGGCTCGGCGTGAAGCGGCTTGTCACCGCGAGCTTTCCGCTGGAACGAGTCGCCGAGGCCTTCGCCCACGCCGCGGCCGGGAAGGGCGCCAAGACCGTCATCACGCCGGGCGCGGCGTAGCGGGGTCCCACGACGGCCCACGCGCCGTCACCGCCGGCGCGAGCATCGGGAGGGCGGCCCGACCCCAGTGCCGAGCTCCGGGCCTTCGGGGTAGGCAGCGACGCCAGCGACGAGCCCGACGACATCACCCCGACCGGCTTTTGCGGCTCCGGCCCGGTGACACGCGGTTTCCCGACGGTCAGCCTTGCTGTGTCCTAGTCGTCCTGTTCGCTGTCGGCCTCGTGCTCCGCCACGTCATCAGACAGCGTCAGCCGGACGTGCGTGCCCTCGCTGGGGACGCCGTCCTTGTTCACGACGAACAGCAGATAGTCGCCGGCGATCGCCAGACCCGGCAGCGGTGGCGCCGTGACGCGGAGGTGCCCGTGTGGGCGGGTTTCAAACGGGAGCTGGACGTACCGGTTGTCCCATGTCCAGTTGTGGGTGATGGGGCCCGTCCGGAGAATGGCAATCGACCCGACCTCCCCACCCGCCACGCTCAGCGTGAAGGTCCCCCCGTAGTGGAGCGCCGACGGCGCCTTCGCGATGACCGGTCGCGGCCCCTTGAAGAAGTAGGGTGGACGGTAGAATTCCATGACGGGGACCGCCAGGTTGTCGTCGGCGCCGAGGCCCTCGATCAACTCGACCCGGTTCCCCCCCATGACCCACACACCGCCGTTCGGCATGAGGAGTGCCGTGGAGTGGTCGTAGCGCGGAACAGGCGATTCAATAAGATCCGTCCTGCTGCCGTCGTCGGGATCGAACAGCTGATAGTGAAGGGTGCTCACGCCCGCCGCCCGGCCGCCCACCACGAGCAGCTTGCCATCAGGCAGGACCACCGCGTTGTTCTGGTTCGCCGGTAGGATGAGATCGTCGAGCGGATGCCACCTGGGCGCCGGGTCGGAGTAATTGATCTTCTCGACCGTCTTCACCGGCCGGGCGCCAGAGCCGCTGTTGCCTCCGAACGAGAACACCTCTTGCGACCATGTACCGTCGGCGGCGATCTTCACTTTGATTGCGCTGGCCCCCGACTCATGCGCGTCGAGCGCGGAATCGACGTAGGTCCAATAGTTCTCGCCCGGTTCACTCAGCTTGGGATCGGCGAGGGCGGCCAGAACGTCGAAGAGATACGTCTTTCCCGTGTAGAAGAAGGGATCGTAGCCCCGGATGTCCGGCCCCCCGGGCGTTCCGGGCAAGGGCGGCCGCGCTTCGCCGGGCACCGCCACCTTATAATCGTTCTCGCCCGGGCCGGTCTGGACGACGAAGGCTCGGGGGTACATCGGCAGCAGCTTTCGGGCGTTTTCCAGCGCTGTCAGCGTATCGGTCTTGGGATCGTAGACTTCCGGAACGGCCTGGCGGACCTTCGTGGCCGCGGCCAGGGCCGGCCCCACGCTCGTGTCCTGATCGGTCCCGGAGAGGACCAAGATTCGGCCATCCGGAAGGGTGAGGGCGGTCGCGTACCAGCGCCCGTACTTCATGTCGGACGGAAGCGGGGGTTCGGAGCTGGCCTCGTCGAGGGGGTTGCAGTGGGGAGGGATCGTGCCGGTGGGATCGGACTCCCATCCGGACCTGATGCAGGTCGTGCCCCGCCAGACCCATTGTTCCGTCTGGGGGTCAAAGATGTTGACCTTCCTGCCGCCGTTATTTCCCCCTTTATCGTGGAAGCCGAAGATGTAGAGGCGACCGTCGACGCCCGCCACCTGACCCGCGCAGAAGAGATTGTAATTGAGCCCCCTCGAGAAGCCGGCGTCCTGGAAGAATGGGTCGGCCTCTCTGAAGTCCGCAGCGGTCAGGTCCGCGATCTTCCTCTTCGCAAAGACCCCATCGTCGACCAGCGCCTGGAGCCCGCACACGTCGATCAGCTGGGCGTTCTCGCGGTCGAGGTAGGGCGGATAGCGGGACCAGCCGCTGCGATCGAGCATCCCCAGGGGAAACCCTCCCTGGACGAGCTCGAGGTACTTCTGGTTGAATCCCGAAAAGACCCCCCCGACTGTCGGACTCAGGTAGTCTTTGGGCTTGAACTCAGCGGGTCGCATCCAGATCATCATCTTCGGGCACTGCGCCTCGGCGTCGGGCCAGATCAACGACGCCATGATGCCATCCTTGACGAACGGGACCAGGCCGCTGTTCTGGCCACACGCTTCGGGCCCGGAGCACGTGTGCGATGCCGAGGCCCCTCTCCCTCCGGCCGACACCATCCACGCGACGATCAGCAGGACCCCGAGACCGATCCGTCCACCCTGTCTCATGGCTCTTCCCCCACCTCGCACCCTGGGCGACGAGGAAGCGGCATTATAACCGAGAACAAGACGCGCCGATGGGCGCCTAGGTCCAGCCGACTCCCAATCGCGACCAGCATACCTAGAGTTCCTGAATCGGACGAGGAGCTCAGCCCGGGCTCTACCGAGGCAACGTGGGCGGGCCGCTGACCTCCGACGCGACCTCTCCCGTGAGTGCCTCGAGAAACGCGACCAGGTCCGCCTGTTCAGACGCAGTCAGGTTCAGGGGCTGGATTTCTGGAGATTGCCACGGGTTCCCGTGCCCTCCCTTGTTGTAGAAGGCGACGACTTCGTCGAGGGTCTTCAGGCTCCCGTCGTGCATATACGGGGAGCGCCTCGCCACGTCGCGGAGTGTCGGCGTCTTGAACGCCCCCGTGTCGGCCGCCGCCTTCGTGACGGTGTACCGGCCCAAGTCGGGACTCTCGCGGTCCATGCCGACCCCGATATTGTGGTAGCCCTCGTCGGTGAAATTGAAGCCGGCGTGGCAGCGCTGGCATCCCTGTCCATGCGATCTGCCCTCGAAGTGGCTGAGGCCCCGCTGGGCAGCCGGAGAGAGCGCGTCCGTGTCCCCAGCCAGGAATCGATCGTACGGAGAGTTGCCCGACAGAATCGTCCGAACGTAGCTGGCGATCGCCTTCGCGACACCCTCGGGGGTGATCTCGGTTCCGAACACCCGGCGGAACTCGGCTCGGTACTCGGGGACCGCGCCGAGGTTCTTCACGACCATCTCGTCGGTGCGGTTGCTGTCGTGGATCGCCTGGTCTTCGAGCGAGGCGCGGAGCCCGGTCCAGAGCTGACGATCGCTGAAGAGGCGGTTCACGATCGTCGGCGAGTGCCGCGGCGTGGGCTGGCCGGCGAAGGTGATCGAGAACGGGCGGGGGTCGCTCCAGCCGTGGTCGGGCTGGTGACAGGTCACGCAGGCGACGGTGCCGTTCGCCGACCACCGCCTGTCCCAAAAGAACTTCTTCCCGAGCGCGATCTTCTCGGGTGTGAGCGGATTATCGTCCGGAATGTACTCGGCCTGCTCCTGAAGGCCCAACGCCAGCGTCGCCTTGTACCCGCCGCCCTGACTGACGGAAGAAGGGGTGACGGTCGAGATCACGATCGACAGCAGGACGGACAAGGGCTGCGCGCGGCTCATGACATCTCCTTCCCGCGAAACCCCCCGGACGGTGCGTCGAGACCATAGCGGAACAGGCTGTCGAGGGCAAGCGGGCGCCAAGACCCCCGTTCCGGGCCGCGGGAGCCTCACGCCAAACCCGGGCGCTCGGAGCGGGGATCGGCGGCCTGGGCGAACAAAAGAGGTAACAATTTACTTGACTCATCCTGGTACCATGGGTAGTATTGCAGCATGAGAAGCGAGCAGGACACAGTGAAGCCACGGTATCCGAATCGTGACGCGACGGAGCACGATGCGACGGAGCGGCCACGGGGGAAAGTCCGCTGTCATCCACCACTCCTCCAATTCGGGGTTGAGCCTCATCAACTCCTCCGAAAGGGTCGGGTTTGTACGGTGGATTTCGTCCAGATCCTGCCGGGTGAAGTAGCTTCGAGAGCCATCCACTCGCATGGCTCGAAATCGCAGGAGTCGCCAGCGCCAGAATATGAGCAGTTGAACTGGGAGCGATCCGAAACCCAGCCAGACCAACGCGTAGCCGAACCACCAGCGGGCATCAGCCGACATCAGCCGGACACCTGCCAGCCCGACGGCAACGCCGGCCGGAACGCATAGAGTCAACCACCACGGGGGCATTGACGAATGATAGGCGAGCCAAGCCGAGTACTACAGACCGCATTGACCGCCCCTGACTTCACCCCGGAGACCCTCCTCGACGCCGTCCGCTACTTCTCCGACCCTGACGTGTGCATCGCGTACATGGCGCGAGCCCGATGGGGCAGCATCGACGCCGTGGCCTGCCCGACCTGTGGAAGCCGGAAGGTCCACTACCTCGACGCGCGCCGGCTGTGGCAGTGCAACACCAAGCATCCGCGCCGCCAGTTCTCGGTGAAGGTCGGCACGATCTTCGAGGACTCCCCGCTCGGCTTGGAGAAGTGGCTGCCCGCCGTGTGGCTTCTGACCAACGCCAAGAACGGCGTCAGCTCCTACGAGATGGCGCGAGGACTCGGAATCACCCAGAAGAGGGCCTGGTTCATGCTGCATCGTATCCGGCTTGCCATGCAGATCCCCGCCGACAGGTTCTCGGGCGAGGTCGAAGCCGACGAAACCTTCATCGGCGGGGCTGCCCGCTTCATGCACAAGAGCAAAAAGTCCGAGCGATTGGGCGGGAAGCGGGGCGGCACTGTCGGAAAAGTCGCCGTCATGGGACTCCTGGAACGCCACGGGCCGGACAGGACCAGTCGCGTCAAGATGGCCGTCGTCCCGAATGTGCGGCGCCGTCAGTTGCAGGACGAGGTTCGACAGCACGTCGCCCCGGGATCGAACCTCTACACCGACGCGCTCCAGTCCTATTCCGGGCTTGCGGACGAGTACGTCCACAAGGTCATCGACCACGCGGAGGCGTACACCAAGGGGAAGGTCCACACCAACGGGCTGGAAAACTTCTGGTCGCTCTTGAAGCGCGCCATCAAAGGCACCTACGTCTCCGTCGAGCCGTTCCATCTGTTCCGCTATCTCGACGAGGAAGTGTTCCGATTCAATCAACGGCGTGACCCCGACGGGGACGGCGGGCGGTTCCTGAAGGTGCTTCGCGCCGTGGTCGGCCGTCGCCTCACCTTCGCCGAGCTTACGACGTCACCGTCCTGAGCCGAATCCAGACCGCACAAAGAAGCGCGGACGAGATCAGGAGGGCAACCGTCATGGCTAGTCCGGTCGATGACTATCTCACTGCTCGCAAAGCCGTAGAGGCAGCGACATGCGCGGTCGAAGATGTCGTTCACCGCATTCAGATGGTGGCGGCGATCACGCGCGACTGGCACCACCTCGTTATCGCTGGAGGCGGCCCGCATCCAGCAGAGGCGGACCACTTGATCGGGCCCTGACGGCGTATCGGCAAGCGATCCATGCACAGGACAACGCATGGCTCCGAGTTCCAGCAGACCGTCGGGAAACGCTTGAGCCGCCGGAATCCATGTAACCCGAGTGGGGTCTGGGTAGCAGTGTGAGATTATTTTCCCCTCGCCATGGCAGAAGCAGACGAGCATAGTGTCCCCCGTGAGCCTCTTCGCCAGTGCGCCCACGGCGTTGAATAGCCCGATCAACAACACCCGATTGTCAATCATTCGTCTCCTCCCGCCGCTTTTACTATGTTCCTTCTTGGTCAAGCGCGCGCTCGCATCCGGACGTTCTCCCAAGCGGGCCTCCGGGCCCTGTATGTCGTGGCTTGCCTATGGTTCGCGGTATGTGGTCCCTTCCGGTGGTGGATTCGCTTGCCGTTGCTGCTCGCGGTCATGTTGGTCTACGGAGCCGTCGCATCGTCAAACCGATTCAAGCGGCGTTCTGTAGCGTCGGGAGTAGAATCGGCGCATGGACAAGACCTCCATGCCGACCGGCGACCCGTTCACGGCCTTCGAGGCGAACCTCAAGAAGCTTGTCCGGGTGCCCAAGAAGGCCCTCGACCGGAAGGTCAAGGCATTCAAGCGGAGACGGAAGAAGAAACGCTAGCTCCGTCACTCGCTGAGCCCCGTCGCGATGTGACGCATAAAACTGCGCACGGCGTTGAAGATGTCCGCCGCTCGCTCTTCGTCGTAGACCGCAGCCACGTGCATGGTCGGGTTGCGCCATGCCGTCTTGACGGCCCGAAGATGCGCGGCGATCTCCGCAAAAAACTGCTCTTGGGCCCTCCACGCCGACGGTTTTTGCTGATGTTTCTTTTTCAATTCCTCGTCGATCTTCGTGAGAATGGCGTCCCAGCCGGGATTCGTGCCGGGGATACCGAGACCCGCCGCGACTGCCTTCAAAGCCAGTTCCATCACGCGCATCAAGTGAAAAACGCTGGCGGTGTTGCGGCCCAAGGCCAAGCACTTCCCGCTCTCCTCAATGTCCAAGGCGGCGGTCGGAAACTTCTGGGCAACGTCATCTCCGAATGGAGCCGGCGCAAGCTCGTTGAGGTGATGAGCGTACTTGGCGGACACAATCCACATCGAGACGGCTTCAAGCTCGTCATGAAGTCGAGAACCCACATCGTACGTGCGCAGCCCGAACTGTCCGTAGGTCAACCCTTCGTCCCCAGACAGCGCCTCAACGAGGCGCGCCAAGGCCTTTACGGTCACAGGGAAATCCAGCGGCGGCAGTTGAATCCGCTCGAAGTGCTCCCGCCACGCTTTTCTCTGGTTGTCGGGTATGACCTTCCCCGACGACTCAGAGGGGTGCCGGTACTCCGAGAATCGGCCAAGCCAAGCGGCTAGGACAAAG